>Ga0310695_10001191_pt1 | contig 62837 bp, 64 predicted proteins | sample RumenRJG_04DNA_FD_203882 | JGI IMG/M metagenome (GOLD analysis project Ga0310695, IMG submission 203882) | Bovine rumen microbial communities from Lethbridge, Alberta, Canada - RJG_04 (v2) (version 2) | ecosystem: Host-associated > Mammals > Digestive system > Stomach > Rumen | place: Canada... | reverse complement strand
CCCCTTTTTTTGCAAATAAGACCTCTCTTTTTTCTCCAGGATGTGTCATTTCATTAAGGGCAAAAATAACATCAAAGTAAGATTCCATAAAAGCTGCTATTCTATGATTCACGGCAACCTTATCTCCGCGCTTCAAAGCTTTATTAATCTGACCTTCGTATGATGGTAAAAATCCATGGAGGAGTTTCATATTTCTATCAATAATGTTCTTTTTCAGTTGAGCGGGATATGGAATATTATACTTTTCTTTTAATTGTGTAAGTTCACCAGTTTTATCAAGCAGGATTTTGCAGTTTAAAAGATTATGCCACATACAAGTTGTATAACCATTATGACTGTTTGCATGAACAACTACATCTTCAATACCTTGCTCAAAAGTTTTAATATCACGATATAAAATATCAATATCAATTCCATTTTTAAGAGTACAATCATCTTCCAGTTCCCAGTATGAATTCCCGATTTCCATATAAGAACAATACTTTTGCAGAATTGATTTTCTTATAGCTTCTGACGGTATTGAACTTACATATAAATATAAATCATAATCTGAGTTCTGATCAAAAGATTCTCCAGCTCTTGAACCACCTAAAGCTATGCCTTCTATTTCCTTTAATGCGCTAAGTTCTTTACATAAACTCTCAAAATACATTTTTTCTTTCTCATGAGATACTGAATCAAGTTCAGTATGACACTATCCTCCCTATTTTAATCTTAACTTTGTCATCTTCCAGCCCAGTGGGCTGTGCGTATAACATATTTTACATTACAATTAGCAAAAAATGCAATTGCCTTCCAGAACCATTGGGGCAAGAAGTAAACATGTAAGGAACAAAAAAACTCCCCTGTTGCCAAGGGAGTCTTGCTATAGAAGCGTATAGAATATAATTCTATTCTGTTAAAATCTTAACAACTTCTGCCTTGTCCTGGGTGTTCAGAATCTGGGCACGCTTGTCGGCAGACTTAAACAAAAGGCTTACTTCTGCCAAGAACTGAAGGTGGGGACCAGTCTTGTTTACCGGAGACAAAGTCATGATAAAGATACGGCATGGCTCCTGATCCAAGCTGTCAAAGTCAACAGCCTTGTCAGAAACACCAATACAGGCAACCAAATCAGATACTGTATCCGTCTTTCCGTGCGGAATTGCAATTCCATGCTTCATGCCTGTGGACATCTTGCGCTCGCGATCCAAAACGCACTCTTTGGCAGCAGCCTTATCTGTTACTTTGCCTGCTTTTACAAGAATCTCCAGCAGTTCATCAATGATTTCTTCTTTAGTAGTTCCCTTCAAGTGGAGCTCTACGGTTTCTGGTGTTAATACAGTTCTTAAGTCCATACTTTCAGTTTAGGATTAGTCGCTTAATTTGTCAAGGAAAAAAATCTAAAACGATGTAAAAATTTATATAAATATTTCCGCAAATTATTGCACTATTTTCCCACATTCTCCTTTTTGTTCTGTTATATGATATATTTTTCAGAATATTATGATACAAATTACTTGTTTTGTAAACAGTTTGCACGCTTAGCAACCGTCTGCAAAACAATTCAATGCCTTAGAAAATAGCTTTTTCGTTTGTGATAAAGTTTTTTTTAAGGGAATAAGCTTAGAATTTTATTTTTTCTTGCCAACAAATAACAAGCCATGGATGGCGGCTTAGCAACATGCAGAATTGCCTAGAAATTCTGCAATCCCTTAAAAAAGCCATGGAGGGCTTTTTTAAGGGCAAGTCCTACGCCGCCATGGAGGGGCCAGCCGCAAGGCTGGTTGCGAAAGCAATGGAGGGCGATATGCCCGGAACCCCGGAACGGCGGTGACGCAAGGCCTGTTCGGTCGAATTAGCCAACAAATAAATTGGCAGAGCCTAAAAAAGCACCGTCCAGAAACTACTTTTCTTTATGCCTTTTATCAAGCTCGTTGTATACGTCTTTCCAGGAAACGCCTTCTTTGTACATAAGGACGCTTACAAAATAAAGCAGGTCTGCGGCTTCCCAAACAACTTCGTCCTTGCCTTCTGCTTCGGTAAGTTCTTCCGCTTCTTCCATAACCTTTTCGCGAACACGCTTGTCGTTAAGGGTTGCGGTGTAGCTTCCGGGCTTGGGGTTTGCAAAACGGTCCGCAATAGTTGCGTAAAGCCTTTCCATGTTGCTCTTTGCATCCGGTTCAGAAGTAAAGCAGGTCCAGCTTCCTGTGTGGCAGGCTCCTCCGTGGGGGATAACCGTTGCAAGAACAGTGTCGCGGTCGCAGTCTGCGCGGAGCTTAACAAGCTGCAAGAAGTGGCCGCTTGTTTCTCCCTTTGTCCAAAGAGCCTTGCGTGTTCTGCTAAAGAAGGTAAGTTTTCCGTCCTTGAATGTGCGCTCAAAGGCATCTTTGTTGGCATAGCCCATCATAAGCACTTCGCCAGCTTCGCTTTGGGCAATAACGGGAATCATTCCGTCTGTTTTTTTCCAGTCAAGGCATTCTATAAAGCTGTCTTTTAGCGAAACAACGCCAGTGTACAAGGCCATTCCAAGCTGAACGTCACAGCCCATGCGCTCAAGTTCCACAACCTGCTCTAGGGAATTGACCCCGCCTGCTGCAACGACACGGCACTTTACCGCATTGCGGAGCTCTTTTACCATGCCCATGTCCGTACCCTGCATGCAGCCTTCTTTTTCTACACATGTAAACAAAAGCTCGCTTGCATATTTTTCTGCCTCACGGGCACCTTCGATAAGCGAAATGTTTGCGGTTTCTGTCCAGCCTTTTACGGCGATCTTTCCGTTTATTGCGTCAACAGAAATGATTATGCGCTGCCTGCCGATTGCCTTAACAAGTTCGTCAAGGAAAGCGGTGTTGAGGATTGGCTCTCCGTCTTTGCGGGAAGCATTCCAGGCTGCAGAACCGATTATTACTTTTTCTGCGCCAAGGGAAATAAGCTGGCGTGCCTTTTTTACGTCACGGATTCCACCACCCACACGGACGTTTCCGCGGCGCAAAAGAGACTTTAAAAGCTCCGTATTTTTTGTATTGCCTTTTTCGTCCGTGTTGCGCAAAGCTGCGTCCAAGTCAATAATTGCAACTTCGCCGTATTTGTTGAATTCATCAATGAGAGCGTCTGAATCATCACGCTGCAAAACCAAATCTTTGCCGTTTTTTAACTGGACAACATGTCCGTCCTTTAAGTCAATAGAAGAAATTACCATGGTGCTAATATAGCATTATTTTTGCTAATAGTTAAGGGGGGCACGGAAATCAGATTTGGGCTCCACTACCAGCAAAATCTGTCTGAAAATTCATGGTGCGCGGTAATAGGACTTTCGCTCCCTTCGGTCGCTCCGTGCAAATGAATTTTCAGCCATATTTTGCTTCCCGTTGCGCCCAAATCTGATTTCCGGGTTCTTTACATCAAAGAAAAATTTGGGGAGCCAATTTTTCTGCTGCAAATATAAAACTCGAAGTTTGCCCTACTATTCTTCACCGCGGAGGATTTTGCGTACAAGAATACCGCTTTTGGAAAGGTCTTCTTCCTTCCAGCCGCCTTTTGCGTTGCGGTCTTTGTTCATCTTGAGCACACCGGAATCTTCGCCCTTGTTGTTGACCGACCAGTTTACCCAAGAAATTTTCTTCTTTGCCATAAAGCGGGTCCATTCAAGGGTATCTTTTTCAAATACGCCACCGTCGCCGGAAGCCTGGGTTGTTCCCCATTCGGTTACAAAAACAGGCAACCCCTGCTTTAAAGCCTGTGAGACAACATTACGCCCGTCCTGACCAGTTGTTCCCGCATAGAAGTGGTAGGTGTACATTATGTTCTTTTGCCCGGTGATGGGATTTTTTGCCGCGCTAAGAAGGTCGCTGCTCCAGATTGGCGTTCCTACAATAATCAGGTTGTCGCAGTATTTTCTGATTACAGGGATGACCTGTTCTGCAAAGGGCTTTATGTTGCCGTCCCAGGTGACGCTTTCGCCGTTGGGCTCGTTGCAGATTTCGTAGATGATGTTGGGGCAGTCTGCATAAGTGCTTGCAATCATGTCAAAAAATTCTGCCGCAGCGTCCACATTTACAAGGGGATCGTTGTCTGAAAGAATGTGCCAGTCCACAATAACGTAAATGCCAAGCTGCTTAGCCGCTTCAATTGAATCTATAACTTTGGAGACCACGCTCTTGTTGCCAAGGTAGCCGCCGCGGGTGTACATGGCAGCACGCCAAATGTCGCAGTTCCAGTCGTCGCGCAGCCACTTGATTACGTCGTAATTTGCATACTTTCCGTACCAATGCAAACCGTGGGAGCTCATTCCGCAAAGCTGCACGGGCTTTCCATTCTGGCCGCAAAGCTGGGTTCCCTGCACGTTAAGGGCGCCATAGCGTTCAAGCGGAGTTTTTCCGTCGTTAAGGATTTTTCTTTTGCCGCCGCCACAGGAAGCAAACAAAGTCATAAAAAGCATAAATGCTATTGTCTTAAAAAATATCTTCTTCATACCGCCAATTATAGCATACAAAATGCAAATTAAAAGATAAAATTTTAATTTTCGTGAGCAAAGCCAAGCCACACATGGAAGAAACAAAAGGCCTGAGGCCGGATTGGAAGGGTGCGGAACGCATTGCCGTTAGGCAATGGAGGGGTTGGGGCCCCGGAACCCTGGAAAGCCGTTCTACGATTAAGGTTTGTTTGCAAAAAGTGCGCCCGCAAAAGGAGAAACTGCCGTCCAAAAGAGCAAAAAATAAGATAGTACTAGAAAATTTCTTAAAAAAGGTGTATAATTTTTTGAAAAATGAACATTCAACAATTTATGCCGGTAGACATACATGATTTTACACAACTACGAAACAAAAATTTAATTTTTGCGGACAAATCAGAATGCATTTTTAACCTTGCAAGACAGGAGCAATTTGTTTTTCTGGCCCGTCCACCCATGTTCGGCAAATCACTGCTTGTTTCGTTTTTAAAGAACTATTTTGAAGGCCGCAGGGAGTTGTTTCTTGGCCTAAAAATCGCCTGCCTTGAAGACGCAGCAAAAAATCCCTGGACGGTATACCCAGTTCTTTCCTTTAACTTTACAAAATTCCGCACGCCAGCAAATCCGGATGACCCCATTGTTTTTACCGCAGAAGATGAATTCATGGAGCAGCTTAGGGAACAGGGCGAAAGGCTCAATTTTAAGGTAGAAGAGCATGACCCCTTCCTTGCTCTAACTTCCGCCCTAAAGCAGGTGTGTGCAGAATCCCAAAAACCAGCCGTAATACTCTTTGACGACTTTTTGGCACCGGCATTTTCTTCTGCATCATTTTCCGAGCAGTCAAAAGAAAGCATTGACTTTTTAAAGGCCCTGACACTTACCGTAAAGTCGGCAGGCCCAAATTTGCGCTTTGCATTTTTTACGGACAGCGCAAACCTTTCCTACACGGACTCCTTCCTCTACAAGGACATAAGCCTTTCTCCAATGTACAAAGACATCTGCGGCTTTACCCACGCAGACCTAACCCGCTACTTTGCCCACGAAATTGCAATGCTGGCCGCAACAACAGCCGTTGCCCCGCAAACCGTGCTCAACCACCTCTTAAACAACTACGGCGGCTACAAATTCTCCCCGGCTTCAAAAAGCACCCTTTACAACCCCTACGACCTTGTAAGGCTTTTTGGCGAATACAAATGGAACCACTTCTGGGCAAGCTCTATCTTTAAGAAGTCGGCAAGCCCCTCTGTTGCAAAAGACAAGATTTCCCTTGTTAAAAAAATCCCCATGATGGAATTCAGCAGGAGAGACTTCCTCTCTTTCCACGCAGGCAAAACGAATCTTCTTCCCCTCCTCTACTCAAGAGGAATAATTTCCATAAAAGAATACGACGCTTCGTCTGAAAAATTCAGGCTCGATTTTCCAAATCAAGAGACGCGGGACTTTTTCACGCGGATTATTTTGTCGGCAAATAAATGAAGATAAAAAGGCTGGGCAAGAAATTTTCATTCAACAACCTCAACATAAAGCAAAAAATGCTTGCCCTTTACTTTTTTGCCTTCATCCTGCCGCTTGTAACAATAACGATTATCCTTACTAAATGGATTAACAAGACTATTATGGAAAGGCAGTTTGCGCTGGCAAAGACATCGCTCGAACAAACATCCAGCCTCCTTACCTCCATTCTGACCAACTGCGAGCAGCTTGGCGACACGCTTTTTTCCACCAGGGCGGTTCAAAAGGCACTTGAATACCAGTTCAACTCGGAGCAGGAAGTTTACAAATACTACACGACGCTTTCCTTCCTTCCGGACTTTTCACGCTCAAACCCGGACGTTCTTAACTTTATCTACTACACGGAAAACCAGACGATTATAGAAAACGCATATTTTACCCGCGTTACGGACGAAATAAAAGGCAAAAGCTGGTACAAGGCGGCGGTTGCTGCTTCCGGACGCCCCATCTGGGTCATAAAAAATTCAGAGACGCTTGACTCGCAGACTCTGGCACTTGTCCGGGCCCTCTTTAACAGAACCACTGGAACCCTTACCGGCGTACTTGCCCTTCACCTGGACAACAGGAAAATCGAACAGTTGGTTAATGCCCACAAGGACCAGACAATCGTTCTTGTAGACGGCAAGGTTGCATTTTCTTCCAAACCGTTTGCCTTTAAGGAAAAGCTTTCCCTTAGCACAGGCCTCAACATAGGGGAATTCAAGTCGGACAACATTCTTTGGGGAAAGGACCGCTCACTTACCATGCTTTACGGGCTCTACCACGAGTACGGAAACTCCATAACCCTTGCGCAGATAATCCCCCACAAGGATCTTGAGTCCGCAACAAATTTTGTTGTCCTTTTGTGCGTGCTTCTTATGGCTGGCGGTTCAATACTTTCGCTTTCACTTCTGCAAATCTTTACCCGCTACATGGCAAAACGGGTAAGCTACCTTCAGATGCAGATAAATAGAATCGTCCAGAACAACTTTGAGCTTGGCCCACGCCTTTCCGGCTCAGATGAATTTGCAGAAATATACGACGCCCTTATGGCAACGTCCAACAACATAAAAACCCTTATCGATGAAGTGTACCGCCACAAAATCCAGAGGGAACAGCTTTTGGCAAGGCAGAACGACATCCGCTTTAAGATGCTTTCCAACCAGATAAACCCCCATTTCCTCTTTAACTCTCTGGAAACAATACGAATGCAGGCCATAGAAGACGACAACAAAGAAGTTGCAAAGACAATCAAGCTGCTTGCAAAAATCCTTAGGCACAACCTTTCCGTCTCCAACAACCCGGTTTCCCTAAAAGCAGAAATTGAGGCGGTGGACAACTACCTTGCCATTCAGCACCTGCGCTTTGCAGACCGGGTAAAATACAGCATAGACATTCACACAGACATAAGCGATGCGGTAATCCTTCCCCTGCTCATACAGCCCCTTGTAGAAAATTCATTTTCCCACGGACTCCAGGACAGAAAAATTGGCGGTTTAATAGAAATCTCCATAGACACCTGCAACAATGGCTCCGTCTTCCAAATTTCCATAAAGGACAACGGCTGCGGAATAACAAAGGAAGAACTTTCAAAGCTAAAGGCAAGGCTTGCAACAGGAACCGTAGAAAACTTCAGTTCATCAATAGGAATGGTAAACGTAAACCAAAGAATCAAACTCTTCTACGGGCAGGACTACGGTTTGGAAATAGAAAGCGAAATTGAAAAAGGAACTTTGGTAACAATAAAAATCCCTGCTGAATTCAATTCTGACGGAGGCAAAAATGTCTGAACGGCTAATAAAAGTCCTTATTGTTGACGACGAGGCTATTGTCCGCAACGGGCTAAAGAAAATAATCAACTGGGAAAAAATCGGCTGCACAATCTGCGGCGAGGCCTCCAACGGAAAAGAAGCCCTGGACAAAATAAACGAACTCTTTCCTTCAATAGTATTGCTGGACGTAACCATGCCGGTAATGAGCGGAATAGAAGTTCTTGCAGAAGTGCACAACAACCCCAAGAACTACCCCGGCAACCCCCAGTTCATAATCCTTTCAGGCTACAGCGACTTTGACTACGCCCACAAGGCAATCAACTACGGAGCAAAAGGCTACCTGGTAAAACCTGTAGACGAAGACATTCTGGAAGAAAAAATAATCGCACTTGCAAACGAAGTCCGCCTCGAATCGGAAACAAACACCCTGCGCACAAAATCCAACAAGGAAAACCTTGCAAAAAAATTCTCACAGATGTTCCTCTTTGGCGCGGTGGACGATGCCTTTAACCCGGAAGAAGACTCCAACGACACCTTCCGCGTGGCATTCATCTCGCCCGTACTCTGCGGCTGCGAAGGCCAGCTCCAGTCCTTAAAGTTTGCCATAGAACATTCATTCAAATTCTGCAAATTCATCTACTTCTCCATGGAAGCAGAAATGATTCTTGTGCTAAAGAACGAGGAAGATTTTTCTGTTGAACACAACTTCAATGCCCTCTGCAAGGCTCTGCAAAAAAAAGGCTCAATTGCCGCAATAGGAAAATCCGGCAAGGGGCTGCAGGGTGCGCTGGACAGCTACAACCAGGCAAAGAAGCTCTATTCAAGGCTCTTCTTCTTTGAAAACATCCCCTTCATCACAGAAGAAAACATTGACTCAAAGACAATACTCCCGCAAAAGCCCACCCCAAGCGAAGACGTTAACCTCTTCAGCTGCATAGGCGACCTTGTAAAGTACATAGAAATATACGACCTGGAAAACATAGGCAAGATAATTCAAGAGCAGAAAGACATCCTAAAAACAAGCATGAAAACCGCAGACCAGGTAAAAAAAATCTGCATGGCCTTTATCGTGGAACTCAGCAACCAGATACGCACAAAGCACCCCGAAAAGGAACTAACCGCAGTTTCCGCAATGGACCTTGTAAACCTAATCTATTCGCAAAACTACTTTGACGAAATGATACGCATCGTAAGCGACTACACCAACGGACTTGCAGAAGCCTTCACCTCAAATTCCTCAAACTCCACAATCCTCAAAGTAATCCAATACGTCAAAAGCAACTACAACACCGACCTAAAACTGGAAATGCTTGGCAACCTCTTTAACTGCAACAGCGCCTACCTGGGCAAAAAATTCCGCGAATACACGGGCGTCCCCTTCAACACCTACATGGACATCATCCGCATAGAAAAAGCAAAGAACATGATTGCCACCACCGACCTAAAAATTTACGAAATCTCAAAACTCGTGGGCTACAGCAACACCGACTACTTCTACCTAAAATTCAAAAAGCACACCAACATGACCCCAAAAGAATTCAAGGCATCCCAGGCAAAGACTCAGGGTTAGAAAATAATTCTATTGCACAAGGTGGGGGAGGCCTCCCCCTCGCTACAGCCACGAGTCGTTCCGCAAATGCCGCAAGTGGCAAAAATTTAAAAGCAAACAACCGTCACCCTGAGCTTGTCTCAGGGTCTGTAACGCAACAAAGTACCTGTTTTTAAACCAAGCCACTTCCACCATTTGCTCCACTTTGTCGTGTCTTCCGCTACCCCCTCTGCGGGCTCAAACGCCGCCCGCAACGCCTGCTAATTTCTATACAGATGGTTGCATCTTAAACTGCAAGTTTTCGCAGCGAACGCCCAATACCCCCGCCTAACGAAGAACCGTCACCCTGAACTTGATTCAGGGTCTGTCCACCCCCAATCTTCATCTTTCACAGATTCCGGGTCGGCCCCGGAATGACGCATGGTTCCCTGCTCAAATAGTCGTAGGAAGAACGTTCAGTATGTCCAAAGAATTTTCGCTGAAGGCTGCTTCATAAGACTTGCCCTTGTAAACAACAATCACGCTTTCTGCATGGCGGCTTGCTGGCATGGCCTTTAAATCCGCAGCCTTAAGGTTTCCGTCCTTCCATTCAATGTTCAGAATAAGGTTTCCCTTTACCCTTACCCCTTCCAAGCGTCCGCTCTTCCAGGCAGAAGAAAGGCCAGGCAAAAGCTCTATCTGCACCACTCCGTCCTTATACTCACTCTGAACAATACCGCTGTTCATCTGGCTTAGGCATTTGCCTGCAAAGAACAAGGGTGAAAATTCATTTTCAAAAACTGCCGGAAATTCCTTTGCTTTTTTTTGCTTAGAAGTCTTTCCACCTTCATCATTGGGCAAAGCAGAAAGGGAGGCACGCAGAGCCTTCCACTTTTCCGCATCAGATTTTTTGTCTTCAAGCTTAAGGTAGCCACAGCAGCTTATTGCGCAGTCAAAGAGACTTGCAATAAGATTTTTTTCTTCATCAGAAAGAACAAAATCCCTGCCCAAAAATTCAGCAAAAAATTCACATGCAGACTTTATTACATAAAAATTCTTTCGCAAGAATTTTGCATCCAGCGTGCGCTCGTAGCAATCCTTTATAAAAAGGGCTATTTTTATTCCGCCAAGAGGCACTATGCTTTCCTTGTTGCCGTCCGCCAAAGGTGCACTGTCTCCCCACAAGTCCGTGCTGTCAAAGGCGGCAAAGCCTTCCATGCCAAACATTACGCGGGCTGTCTTTTTTCCGTTCTTGTAGACTCTCTTTAGCAAAGCGGATGGAAGTTCCTGCCCCATTGCAAAGTTCAATAAATCAAGGGAAATGCCAGACCTTCCCTGAAGGGAATCAAAACTATTGTTCCAAAGTCCCCAGTAGCCCGGCCCCGGAACCTCATTCTTTTTTAAAGAAGAAACATACAGATAGCGGCACCAGTTCCAGAACAATTCATTTGCAAAGGAAGATTTTTCCATGCTCTTGGACAAAATGTCTTCTATAAATATGCTGCTTTCTTCCGCAGAATCAAGCGTAAGTTTTTCCTGGTTGAAAAGCTCCGAAAACTCAGAAACATGTTCTTTGTAGGAATCTGAATATTCGCAGGATGATGCAAAGCAAAGTTTTTTTAGCGCAAAATCAGAAGACCAAGTTGCAAGCGAATTCTGGGAAGAATGTACGTTGCCCTTTTTCATATTGTAGCTGCCCTTGCGCCAGGCAGACTGAACGTCTATATAAATAACAACTTCATCAGCAGAATCTACGATTAGGTTTGCGCCAGAAGTCTTTACCCTTCCGCCGGAACAAACTGCGGTTGCCATAAGCGTAAAAGGAATTCCGTGCGTGTCCTGAAGGGCTATTGTATCGTCTGCCAGGGCAATCGCCTTGGAGACATAGTTGCCCCGGTCCAGGCTTGCCCTAAGGTGGATGCTCTTTGGCGTGGATGCCCCAATGTGAATTATAACCACGTCCTGGGTCTGGCTTACAAAGACATCGCGGTAATACTCAATGCTGCTGCCCCTTCTTCCGCTGCTGAAAATTGCGGTGCTTGGCAGGGGGCTTTCCGAAGTAAAAGTCGTGTTTGCAACCCCGGTCTCAAAATCCAGGGAACGCTTGTAGCCGGAACATTCGCTGTAGGGAACTGCACCTTCCGCAAGAAAAAAATCTATGTGCAGCTCTCCTGCCGTCTGGTACATTGCGTGGTTCTTTACGATTGGGTTAAAACAGCTGTGAATCAAATCCTGAACTTCTGCATTGCGCCCTTCTTTTACAAAGGCATTTATTTTTTGCAGGGACTTTCGGCAGCTGGGATTGTTGCGGTCAATAAATGAGGACGACCAAATAGACTCTTCATTAAGCTGAATTACTTCGTGCGCGGGATTGCCCCAGACCATTGCTCCAAGCCTACCGTTTCCTACAGGAAAAGCCTGTTCCCAATTCTGTGCGGGAGATTTACTGCAGATTGTTTTCATTGATATCCTCTGGAACGTTTTCTATAGTTGAATTCATTCTATCATAAAAACAAAAATATTCCCACTAAAAAAAATGCCGGCACGCCCACCCATGACCGCACCGGCTAAAGATAAATATTTGATAAGGAGATTATTTAGTTTAGCATATATAAATGCATTTGTGAATATAATTCAGATACAAAAATTCAAAAACTTTAGCAAAATCGATATAATTTTTTGTAATATTTAGGAAATAGACTGGCGGTAGCGCTCATAAAGCAGAACCCCCGCCGCCACAGAAACATTCAGGCTGTCTATTTTGCCGCAAGTTGGTATGGAAACAACGGAGTCGCACTGCTCTCCCAAGAGACGGCTTATTCCGTTGCCCTCGCTGCCCATAACAAAGCAGGTTCTTTTTGCAAAGGATATGTCCTGCAAGGTCTGTCCGCCAGCATCAGCCCCGTAAATCCAAAAGCCGGCTTCTTTTAGCTGCTCAGTGGCCCTTACCAGGTTGGAAACAACGGCCGTGTTTACCCATGCGCTTGCACCCGCGCTTGACCGTGCCACAATCTCGTTGTTCTGAACGTCATTCATGCCCCTGCGCTCGGGAAGAATCAGAAGGGAGACTCCAAACTGGTCGCAGGAACGCAATATTGCCCCAACATTGTGGGGGTCGGTTACGCTGTCAAGGATTACGACGGTTGCAGATTCACCAACAGAAGAAAGCCACTGGTCAAGCTGAACCAAATTGCTAGCCTTGGCCTTTTCGCCCTGAACGCTAAGCACAATGCCGCGGTGGTCTTGGGCCAATTGCGGAAGGCTTTGAACCATTGCGTCAAGTTCATCTTCCGAAACCTGACTGCATGGAATTTGAGCTTCTTTTGCCAGCAAGAGGATTTTCTTAATTCTGGGACCGGCCTTGCTGTAGAAGAGGGAGGGCTGGCCACCGCTTTTTTCCTGGGCATAGTGGCGAACCCGTTCTTCTACGGCATGAAAGCCTGTGTATATGTTAGACATTAGTTTTTACAAAATTGTTGCTTAAGCGTTCTTACCACCTTTGGGAGTTGCTCCCAGAGGTCGCAACATTTTACAAAATTGCTGTTTAAGCGTTCTTGCCACAGCAATTTTTATATTTCTTTCCGCTACCGCAGGGGCAGGGTTCGTTTCTTCCTATTTTGCGGCCTTCGCGGACAACTGTTGTTGGGCGGAGAAGACCTTCACTGTAGAGCCATTTGCCGTCTATCTTTCTAAAGCCTGCAACTTCGTGATGAACGTCGCGGATACCCTTCTGTGTATAGATGGCTTCAAATTCTACTACGCCTTCTGTATCATCCGCACCGCCTTTTTCTGTGCGGAGAATCTTAAGACCGTGCCAGGTGCTCTTGTTGCTCCAGTCTTCCGTAGCCTTGCGGTCTATCTCCGCAATCTTTTCACCGCGTTCAACCGTATTAACAATAAAGTCAATGTTATGCACAACGTATGCTGAATAGCGGGCCCTCATCAAGTCTTCTGCAGTAGCCGCTTCTTTTGTACCGTTAAGGATACCTTCACAACACTCTGAATATTTCTTTCCGCTGCAGCATGGGCAGGGATCAGATGATTTTACTTCTTTTACTTCTGTTTCACTCATAATGTGGCATTTTAGCAAATCAAGCAATAAAATTCAATCGGACGGATTAAAAAGTCTTAGAAATAAGTTTTACTCTCTTCCACCAACAAAGCCTACCCCCGATTGGAAGGGCGGCGGCAGCCGTTCCGACCGGAGGGAGGAATGGAGCGCGGTTAGCGCGGAACCCTGGAAAGCGGGTTAGCAGACAAAAGCTGGTCCAAGAAAAAAAGAAAAATATTTTTTCATTCCCGTGCATTGGGAACAAGAGTGTTTTATATTGTAAAACGTAAGAGAGGGTGTCAACTTTTGCAAAAGATGCGCTCTTATATATTGTGGGCAGTTACGGAGGTTAATATGGGTATGTACGAGATTGTTCAGAGGCATTTGAAGGGTGTGCTTGGCGAGGTTTCGGAGAGTGAGCGCGAGGTTCTTGTTATGCGTTTTGGGCTTGACGGAAATGGCAGCCACACTATGGATGAAGTGGGGGAGCGCTTTGGGCTTTCGCATGAGGAAATCCGCAAGATTGAAGAAAAGGCCCTGGGGCTTACAAGTATTGGTAATTATGAGGTTCTGCAAAAGAATTTAAAGTGCGTGCTTGATGCACTTGAGCCGACCGAGCAAAAAGTTCTTGTTATGCGCTTTGGACTCGACGGAAATGGTTGTCATAGAGCAGAGGATGTGGCAGATGCGCTTGGGCTTACCCGCAAAGAAGTGCGCATTATGGAAGTAAAGGCTCTTAGGCTGCTTAGGGAAAAGCACTAAGGCGTGGCAGTTCGCGCAAGAAAGCAATGGAGGCAAGGGTATGATAGAAACTGATGTTGATACTGTCATTCTTTTAATCCTGTTGTTTTTAGGCAGTAGTTTTATGGCTTGGTTAATAGGCTGGGCTATTTTTGGCGGGCTCCTAAGAACAGCTAAGGCAAGAGAAGAACTTGAATCTCTTTCAAGCGGAGGCCAGAATGAATAGAGAAGAGCATGTTGTAATCAAGGACAAGACATTCACAGACATAGCAGTTAACGAACTTGCAGATGTTAAGGCGCGTCTTATGATATACCGGTATTATCATCAAAATAAAACAGCTGCTAAGCTTCCTGTGTTCAAGAAGTTTTTGACTTGTTATGAGCAAATGAATGACTATGACAAGTTGCGTGTTGACAGAAAAGCTACAGACTTATTTGCTAATTATATGACAAATCCCTTAGGCTTTATGCCATATAAAACGCTTAAGCGCCGTGCTTTTATCTTGTGGCTTATATTCTTTTGTATATTTTTCTTTGGCTTTGGTGCGCTTTTTGGTGATTATATGCTTATTTATGTAAAGCCAATGTAACAAAAACAGACAAACTGTTAAGGAGGTGCGTATGTACGATGAGCAGACGGTTGTTATTAAGGACAAGTCTTTTACGGACATTGCGGTAAAGGAGCTTGCGGATACAAAGGCCCGGCTTATGATGTATCAGTATTACCATGCCGAATCTTCTGCAAAGAAGCTGCCATTATTCCAAAAGTTTGAGGCATGCTATGAGCAGATGAATGACTACGACAGGATGCGCGTGGACAAGACCGCCAACGATTTGTTCGCCGTATACCTGGGCAACCCGGACGGATTCATGCCATACAAAGCTTTGAAGCGCAAGTATTTTAAGATTTGGCTTTTGTGCACTTTTTTTACGATAATAATTATTTCTTTTATTATACATCCGCCATATCCCCCTACTTTTACTTTAAGCCAAGGCTGCCTAGAAGAGTGCATCTTAACTTATTTTTGGTTATTTACCGTTCCCACTAGTAGCGGATTTGTTGTTTGGCTACTGTCTTTCGCATGCCCAGGCTTTCATGAAGATCTTAGGTTTGCAAAAGCGCGGGAGATGTTTTCCAAGTTTTCGGATAAGACAGAAAAAGAAATTGAAGAATACGGGAAAAAATCTTGAGCAGCAAAATCCATTCCCGTGACTTGGGAACATGCGTCTTGTATATTTTCTATAACAGATAAAACTGTTAAGGAGGTGCAATAATGCTTGACGACATTATAATAGCCATCGGTGTATTTGTTGTAGTGCCCATAATTTGCGGCTTGTTCGCAAAATTTATTATGTGGTTAATAGCAGAAGACAATTTACGTGCAGCAAAAGCGCGCGACATGCTTTTGGAGGAGTCAGTATGTATAGAGAAGAAAAGATCGTAATCAAAAACGAGACATTCACAGACATTGCCATAAAAGAGCTTGCAGACGTTAAGGCCCGCCTTTTGATATACAAGTTCTACCACATGGAAAACAAGGCCCACAAATTGCCGGCATTCCAGCAGCTTGACTACTGCTACAGCCAGATGAATGACTACGACAAGATGCGTGTGGACAGTCGTGCAGCGGATTTGTTTGGAAAGTACATGCAGAAGCCAGATGGTTTTATGCCTTATGCAGTTCTTAAGCGCAGGTACTTTAAGTATTGGCTAATGCTGTTTATATCATTTTTACTCACTGCTTATCTATTCGTATTTTTTGAAGGCACTCAAAGCATCTACAATATTGTCGTTGAGCTTGCTGAACAACCTGAAGACAAGCCCCCTTTGTATCAGCCGCATAATATTGATATGGAGCAAGCTGTTCACAATACTATTTTGGAACTTGATAAGATAGTATACGATATTAGTGAACAGAACGGGCAATTGAATTGTACAGACTATGCTATTGAATTCAAGATTCTTTGGGATATGAAGTATCCTGGCATACCATGTCATGTAGTATGGAATATAAATCCTGGAATAATTAGTCATCTGCTTGTTGAAATAAACGGACAGTATTATGAACCTTGGTCTGCTAACTATCCTAAAGGCAAACATGACATGCAATCTGTTTGGGGCAAGTCAGGACAGTATGATCCAAAATATAATCAAGATGGTTCAAGTTGGTATAACATGTACATAAAAAACAGGATGTACTGGTAATGGCAAAAGCATCCAGCTGAGTGGTACAAGGAGGCTTTTAATGATTAGTTTTGCCATTAGAAATTCACCTGAATGGTTTAACCTGTGGGCAAAGGCAGTCAGGCTAGAGCGCCAGTACCAGCATGCAGCAGACGTTCTTGCTGTAACAGACTTCAAGCAGACGGTAAGAAATGTCTTGGAATGGCACACTTTATGGCAAGAAGAGCTGGGGATGCTTGCTGACACCTGCAACATGGCAGAGAAAAAATTCTTTAGGAATTTTTGCCGGAACTCAGAATATATTCCAACCGCTCCTTTTGAATTAGAGATGCTTGCACTCGTGTTTAAAATGATGGAACGTAAAATTGCGAAAAGTTTTAATGCACCAAAAGACACTCTCACTTTAATCAGGTTAATTGCAAGTGCCCTAAAGTTCTATTGCAGTTATTCAGAAACAGCGGAAATGGAAAGTAAAAAGTTAAGGCAAAGGTACGGAATTACATGATACTTTCCATTTAGAAAAGCGCAACTTTTCTTCTGCAAACAAAACCTACCCATTTATTTGCACACAGTAACAGCTTTTACTATTTTTACTGCCGTGGTAAGCAAAGGGGAAAGCGGGTGTATGTTGCCGTCGCTGCCGTTGGGAGAACCGGTGCCGGTTAGATTGAGGCGTATCTCGCTTTCTTCAAATGAGGATGGGATGCTTGCCGTGTAGACTACGGATGGCTGGCCGTTTACACCGCTGTTTTTCTTTGTGTAGTTGTCGTTGTAGTCAAAGCTGGTGTTGAACTCCGCAAAGATTTTGCAGTTGCCCTCACCAATATCAGCCGTAAAAATTATGCCGCCCTTTGGGGTTGCGCTTGTAACTGCATCAATGTTTGCCTCCCCGCTTTTTTTTGCCGATGAGGATTTTGCTTTTGGGGCTTCGTTTTTGGATTTGTGGTACCAGACAGGGAGAGATTCTGGGCGGCCTTCCTTGGGAGCAAACCACCAGTTCTTTTTTCCCGCCCGCTCGGTTACATAAAGGGTGCGGATAAAGTTTCCCTCTTCGTCTTCAAGCCATACGGCAAACTGAGGCTCTTTTTTCTGCTTCCAACATTGGTCTGCTCCAACGGAAACAGTAACTTCTCTTGCAAAGGCAAAAGAAAATGCAAGTGTAATTCCAAGTGCTAAAAATGTGACAAGTTTTTTCATTGTTATTTCTCCAGTTTTTTTGCGAGTTTTTCTGCACGACTAATTATTTTTTCCGGCAATGCCTGCATGTTTTTTGTTCCGGCAAGCATAATCTTTCCTTTTATTTTTACACCCGAATAATAAAGTATTTCTTTTACGGCCGCATAAGCCTTTGTGCTCTGCCCGGCAAGAATGTTGAGCGGAAAAGGCGTTGTGCAGGCGTTTACTATCAGGGCTTTTTTTCCTTTTAGCAAGGGGATGGGAATGCCCATTTTGCTTTCTCCCATCATCAGGGCAACCTGGCGGTCAAAGAGGCTTTTTAGCTTTCCGCTTATGTTTCCCCAGTAGACAGGGGAGCCTACCACAATTGCATCGCAAGCTTTAAGTGAAGCCCCTATGCGGTGGGCATCGTCTTTAGGAAGAATGCAGTCTCCCTTTTCGCGGCACTTCATGCAGCCAATGCAACACTTAAAGTCCAGCCCGTTCACTTCCACAAATTCTGTTTCGTGGCCGTCTGCCTTAAGCCTTTTTTCCATTGCACCAAGAATTTGCGAAACCTTGCCTGTCTTTCTTGGCGAAGCGTTTAAAATCAGCACCTTCATTTTTCATCTCCAAAAACAGATTTTATCCACAGCTTAACAAAAGCATCCGTAAACTTTTTTCCTTTGTCCCAGTATTCAACGTCGCATTTTTTTAGGATGACAGCTTCTATGCAGCCCCACAGTCCCGAAACCAAAAGACCAATATCAAGGCGGGGATTGGCAGAAGAAGCGCTTCCTTCCGCAATTGCTTTTTTTAGGATTTCCTCTCCGGTGCGGTTGCAGATGTAATATTCTTCTATTAGTTCCGGGGGAAGAGTGTCTGCGGATTTAATTCCCTGCATTACAAGAAGTGCAAGCCGGGGGTTTTCAAAACTCCAGTCGCAGAAGGCATTTACGGCATTCCTTACCTGGCTCTTTGCACTCCGTCCCTTTATTGCGGAAGCCTTTATCCTTTCGTTAAGCTCCCGGATGCAGTCAAGGGCTATGGCTTGGAAAAGCGTGTCCTTGTCCTTATAATAGTGGTAGATATTCGTTGCAGTTATCCCGCAGCTTTTTGCAATGTCCCTCATTCCAATCTGGGAAGGCTCTGCTTCCATAAGAAGCTCCAAAGTCTTCTGCTTAATCAGGGGAATTATCTGTGGATTGGCATTCCGCATGGCAAACCTCGCTAACTTTGCATTACAGTGTTAATATAACATTGTTAAATTATATTGTCAAGATTCTTTCATATTGCAAGCACGGTAAATTTTGGATATTATGGGATTATGATAGAACTAAGCAGTAAGCAGCGCCACGCTCTTGAAAAACTGGCGCATCCACTCCAGCCGTTGGTAATAGTTGGCCAGGCGGGTGTAACGGAAGCCTTGGAAAAACAGGTTGGTCTTTTTTTGAACGACCGGGAGCTTGTCAAGGTAAAATTCAATGCCTTCAGGGATGAAAAAAAGGAACTGACCCTAAAGCTTGCAGAAGATACAGGTGCAACTTTGGTGCGCATTATTGGAAACATTGCCATTCTTTTTAAGGAAAGCGATGATCCGGAAAAGCGCAGGATTTTTATAGACAGGCTCAAGTAGGCTAAGTTAAGGCGGAATTCTTATGCAGAAAAAAGTTGGTATTATTGGCGCAATGGACGTTGAAGTTAAGACGCTCAAGTCTGAGCTTTTGCCTTTGCCGGGAGAATCTTCCGTCCGCACTACCCTTGCCGGCGGCTGTGAATTTTACGAAGGGCTTTTGGACGGTGTTGCCGTTGTTGTGGTAAAGTCTGGGGTGGGAAAGGTAAACGCCGCCCTGTGTGCCCAGCGTCTTGCCATTCAGTTTGGGGTAACGCATGTAATAAACACTGGAATTGCAGGCGCAATGGCTTCTGGCCTTAAAGTGCTTGATTTTGTTGCCAGCACGGATGCCCTTTACCACGACATGGACGCAACGGGCTTTGGCTACAAGGCATGCGAAGTTCCGCAGATGAAGTGCTCCGACTTTCCTGCTGACAAAAAGATGCTGGATGCGGCAACGATTGCATTTGCCTCGCTAAAGGAAGCCAAGGGTCACGAACTGATTGCAGGCCGCATTGCCACAGGAGACCAGTTCATTAGCGACAAGGAAATTAAGAATCACATACGCCAAATATGCAATCCTGCCTGCGTAGAAATGGAGGGGGCTGCGATTGCCCATGCCTGCTACCTTAACGGCATTCCATTTGTGATTATCCGCTGCATGAGCGACATGGCTGATGACATGCAGGAGAACGCCTACAGCTTTAACGAAGGAACTGCCGCTGAACTGAGTGCAGCTCTAGTGCGCAATATGATTCCCCTCTTTTAGGGGAAGAAACCTACGCGGGATTGGAGGGGTGGCGCAGCCGTTGCCGCAAGGCAATGGAGCCGAAAGGCGGTTCTCGCAACGAAGTTTCGAGCGACCCCGGAAAGCCCGGAAAAAAATGCAAGTGCCTCTTTTTGGAGGGGCATACTTGTAAAAAAAGCAATGCCGTCCAAAAAATTAAAAAAAAGATCATATAAATTCTGGAGGAAAATATGTCAGAAGAAAAGAAAAAGTACAACGTTGATTCATTCAATTTGGACCACACAAAGGTTACGGCTCCATTCGTAAGGCTTGCTTCCGAAAAGACAGGACGCAAGGGGGACATTGTTTCCAAATACGACATCCGCTTTTGCCAGCCCAACAAGGAATTTATGGAAAACGGTACAATCCATACGCTTGAGCATCTTGTTGCCGAATACATACGCGACGAAATGCCCAACATCGTAATTGACTTTAGCCCCATGGGTTGCCGCACGGGCTTTTATTTTACGGTCTGGGGAGACCACGAGGAATCATGGATTGCAGAGCGCCTTGTTAACGTGCTAAAAAAAGTTGCCGTCTGGGACAAGCCAATTCCTGCCGCTACGGAAAAAGAATGTGGCAACTACAGGGAACACAACCTTGAAGGCGCAAAAGAAATGGCAAAAAAATGGGTCCAAGGCATTACCGAAAAAGGCTGGAACTGCTACAAATAACTTTTCGTAATAATTAGGAATTAGGCCATGAACCTGTTGCAAAAGCTAAAAGAAACAATTTCTTCTGTCCTACCCATAATGGCTATAGTCCTTATTCTGGGCTTAACCGTGGCCCCACTTGGCAGCGACCTGCTTGTAAGGTTTATCCTTGGCGGAGTCCTGCTGATTCTGGGGCTTACGGTTTTTCTTTTGGGCGTGGACATAGGAATCTTGCCCATTGGGGAGCGCAGCGGGGCGGCCCTTACTGCAAAGAGAAGCCTGCCTCTTTTGCTTGGGGTTTCCTTTGCAATTGGTTTTATGGTAACGGTTGCAGAGCCAGACGTTCAGGTGCTTGCGGGACAGATAAAAAATGTTTCCCCTGCCGTAAACAAGTGGGCTCTTATTTTTATGATTGCGGCGGGAATTGGTCTTTTTGTTGTTATAGGCCTTTTGCGCACAATGCTTAGCCTAAAGCTAAAATACGTCCTTCTGCTTTCTTATGCTGCGGTTTTTGCCATGGCCTTTTTTTGCCCTTCCGAATTCCAGGGGATTGCCTTTGACGCAGGCGGTGCAACAACAGGGCCTATGACGGTTCCATTCATAATGGCTTTGGGCGTGGGTGTTGCGGCTGTTCGTTCCAAGGGGCAAATTCACTCTGGGTCAGCATTGGAAAAATCAAAAAATTCAACGGAAAATTCATCAGACGATTCTTTTGGCTTAACAGGCATTGCATCCGTTGGACCAATTGCGGCTGTTTGCTTTTACGGAATATTGCAGAGCTTTACAAATTCAAACTCTTCTTTGGCAAAGGATGCTTTTCTTGCGGTAGAAAGCAGCGGAAAGGGTTCTGCTACAGGGCTCTATGTTTTTCTTAGCGAGCTTCCTTCTGTCTTTAAGGAAGTTAGCATGGCCCTGCGTCCCCTTGTTGCAATGTTCATAGTCTTTCAGATTTTTTTGCTTAAAATGCCACCTTTCCAGGTAAGGCGAATGATAAAGGGTCTTTTGTACAGCTTTGCAGGCTTGGTGCTTTTTCTTACCGGTGTGAACGGCGGTTTTATGCCCGCAGGACAAAGCCTGGGTGGACTTTTGGGAAAGGCTGCTTCTGCCGAGGGGGGCTGGTGGCTTTTGCTTCTTTGCGGAACAGGCACTCTTTTTGGTGCTGTTGTTGTTTGCGCAGAACCAGCAGTTTGGGTTCTTACTGAACAGGTGGAAAGCATAAGCGGTGGTACAATCAAGCGCAAGGTTATGCTGGCAGCACTTTCTGCAGGAGTTGCGGTTTCCATTGGGCTTAGCATGCTTAGGCTTCTTTTTTCTTTTAGCATTTGGTACATTCTGCTTCCCGGCTACGCACTTGCTCTTTTTCTTTCATTTATTTGCCCGCCTCTTTTTACGGCCATTGCCTTTGACTCAGGCGGAGTTGCAAGCGGCCCAATGACAAGCACATTCATTCTTTCTTTTACATTGGGAGCTTCCCTTGCCTGTGGCGGAAACCCTGTAACGGATGCCTTTGGCGTTATAGCCTTGGTTGCAATGACACCCCTTATTGCAATTCAGGTTTTGGGAATAATATTCAGACTAAAACAAAGGAGGGCTAGGACAAAATGAGCAGTTACAACTTGCTTATTGCCGCAGTTCCGCACAACAAGGCAGAGCTTGTTTCTGACGCAGCAGTCGGGGCAGGCAGCTGGGGAGGAACAGTTCTGATGGGAAGGATGATTAGCGCAAGCCCTGTGCTTTCCGTTCTGGGGCTGGGTGGAGCCACTCAGGATATTGTCCTTATCCTTAACGAAGAAAGCGGAATGAAGAAAATAATTGACGCCGTAAAAGATGCCTGTAAAAAAGAGAGGCGGAATTTTGGCATTATGTTTACGCTGAATGCAGATACTTTTTTAAAGAAGGGAATTATTAGCGGAGGAGACGGCTCTATGAAAGATTCAGAAGCAAGGCAGGATTTGATTTGTGTGATTGTAAACAAAGGCTATGCAGACGATGCAATGGCTGCCGCACGCAAAGCAGGAGCTGGCGGTGGAACCGTACTTAACGCAAGGGGAACAGCCCGCGAAGACGACGTAAAATTTTTTGGCATGCACATTGTTCCAGAAAAAGAAATGCTGATGATTGTTACCGAGCACGAAAAAAAGGCAGCTGTAATAGAAGCAATCCGCACCCTCCCCTGCCTTGAACAAACAGGAAGCGGAATTACCTTTAGCGCAGGGGTTGAAAACTTTACGGTTCTTGGAAAAAACTAAAATGCAAGACGCAAACACGGAAGACCTCTTTACCGCAAATGAATTCTGGAAAGAATTTACTTCATTAAACGACAGCTCCGCATTGCTTTCCAGAGACAAGGTTTTCCTCTACGACACAATCGGAAGCACAAACACTGAACTCTTAAAAAAACTCAACGAAGAAATTTATTCATGCGGAAAATCACTCCTTTGCGAAAGCGGCAATGACTCTTCACTTGCATCCCAACTTACAAAAGAAGGGCTTTGCTTTCACAAAAGACTTTTGGCGGCAGCAGAACAAACAGCTGGCCGTGGCCGAATGGGGCGCAAATTTTATTCCCCGTCAAAGAGCGGAATTTATTTTTCCTTTGCATACGTTCCGAACGCAGGCGTAAAAGACCCCTACCTGTACACGATAACGAGCGTTGTTGGCGTGTGCAGGGCAATCAGAAAGATTTTTGGAATTCAATGTTCAATAAAGTGGGTGAACGACATTTATATTGAACAAAAAAAAATCTGCGGAATACTTACGGAAGGAATTACCAACCCCAAAAGCGGAAGACTTGAATGTGCGGTTGTGGGAATTGGAATAAACATTTTGGCAGACGAAAATTTACCTGATGAACTAAAAGACAAAGCCGGGGGAATTCTTGACGGAAAGAAAGCATCGTCCGCTTCCAGAACAAAACTTTTGGCAGCCTGCATGTACGAAATCCTAAAAAGCCTTGATTCCAACGAGAATATAATGGAAGAATACAAAAGCCTTTCCATGCTCACTGGCCGCAGTGTAAGGGTAAGCCCCACAATCGGAGATGAAAGCAGGGCTTACACGGCAACAGTCCTTGGCATAAGCGACAGCGCAGCCCTTATCGTGCAAAAAGAAGACGGCAGCAAACAAGAACTAAGCACTGGGGAAGTTTCGCTAAAGCTAAATTGACAAAAAACAGATGCTGTTATCAAGCCACGTGCGTTTCCCCAATTTTACGGCAGCAGAATATTTTTTTTCTAACACCAATCCCCCTTGGGGCGTTGCGGGGATTAGCAAAGGCCCTTCCCCGCTAGAGGGGGTAGCGACCAACGAAGTGGGCGCGAGGGGCAGGCGCCCCGCAAAAAGAGGAAACGCAAGTGAACACTGCAAATAAACCTGCTAATGATTTTGTCTAGCTTTGATGATATAATAAGAACATGGCATATTCCGAGTTGCTAAAAAATTTAGATACCCTCAGAACTTATATCCGCAGTTTTTACATTTATGGTTTTAAAACCCGCGAGCAGTTTTATGGGAAGAGTACGCGCACTTATGATGACGAAAAGCGCCGCCTGGAAAACTATCTTAAAAGCTATATGACTTTCCGCCATGACGAAAACGGCAAGGTAACATTTCTTTCCATAGACAGCCGCCACATTTCTCATAATCCCCTGTATAAAATTTTTAAGGCGAAGTCTTTTACCGCAATGGACATTTCGCTTCATTTTATGCTGATGGATATTCTTGCGGATGGAGAAAAGAAAAGCCTTAACCAGATTCTTGAAGAAATTACTGCAACTTATTTAAAAGATTTTTCGGTGGACGCAATACCCGAAGAATCCAGCCTTAGGAAAAAGCTTAAGGAATACGAAGAACTGGGTCTTGTCTCTTCTGAAAAAAGCGGAAAGACAATGCTTTATTACCGAAAGCCAATGACAGACTTGAGCGGCCTTGAAGATGCCCTTGCATTTTTTTCGGAAGTTGCACCTTGCGGAGTTGTGGGAAGCTTTTTATATGACAAGCTGCCTTACCAAGACCAAGAGGAGAGCGAAGTCTTTAACTTTAAGCACCATTACATAACTTCTTCTATTGAATCCGATTTTGTGGAGCAGGTTTTTAGAGCCATCGGCGAACACCGCTACCTTACGATTGAACAGAAGAACAGCAAAAACGACAAGATTTTTACGAATGAAGTTGTCCCCCTTGTAATTTACCAGAGCAGCCAGGACGGAAGAATGTACATGATGGCTTACCGGCCGCATGGCAAACATTTTATTGCCCTCCGCTTTGATTATATTCTTGGAATGGAAAGCGGCGAAGTCTATGCAGGCTTTGAGCAGAAGCGTGCTGAATTTGAAGAGCTAAAGAAACATATCTGGGGAATAACCCTTAGGCAGAATAAAAAGCACAACGACACTTCCACCGTGCATGTTACTTTCCGCGTGCATTTTGAAGATGATGAAAAATTTATTTACCAAAGGCTTTTGAGGGAGAAGAGATGCGGAAGCGTTACTTTGCTTGACGGCAACAACGCCCAGTTTGACGCAGACATTTTTGAACCCATGGAAATAATTCCCTGGGCAAGAACTTTTATTTGCAGGATTACATTTTTTGACTGTTCGGAAAAATCTATTGTACGGCGTTTCTTTTCTGACATTAAAAACATGAATCAATTGTATCTTGAAGAAGAAAACGGAGAGACAAATGCTGTTCAGTGAAATATACAGTGCCTATTACAATGCGGTAGCCTCAATAATTGCAAGTGCACAAAAAGGCAGCCTTGATTCTGATTCACTTTACAAAATAGTAAAAGAGTCTGCCTTTCCGGAAAGCGTTGTAACTATTGGCAGCAGCCTTGAAAGCGGAAAATGGCCTCTTATAAAAAAGGACTACACTACAAATATAAAAGAAAGTCCTACAATGCCCCTTTCCCTTTTGCAGAAGCGCTGGCTTAAAGCAATTTGCAAGGACAAGAGATTTAAGCTTTTTGCAGATGAAGACCTGCTTGCCCGGCTTGAAGTGCAGCTTGGGGATATTAAGCCACTTTTTACCGAAAATGATTTTGCCTTGTACGACAAATACCTGGACGGCGACCCTTATGATGATGCAGAATACGTTAAAAACTTCCGCACTGTTTTGCAGGCTGTTCACAAGAAAAAGGCTGTTCAAGTTGACTATGCTGACCGTTCGGGGCAGTCCAATAGATTTTTATGTTCGCCATACAAGATTGAATATTCGGAAAAGGATGACAAATTTAGGCTTTTGGCAAAGATACGAAAGAGGCGCGCAGTTCTGAACATTGCAAGAATCCGGCATTGCGAGCTTACGGAAAAAAGCGGACTCTGCCAACTTTCCGAAAAAGACTTGCCCTTTAGCACAAAAGCCAGCCTTACACTGGAAATTTACAACGAACGCAAGGCCATGGAACGGGTGCTGCTTGCTTTTGCCCACTTTGAAAAAAGCGCCGTTCAGATAAGCGACTACAAATACCGACTTACCCTTAGCTACGACAGCTTTGACGAGACAGAACTTGTTATCCGCGTGCTAAGCTTTGGGCCCATGGTAAAGGTTCTTGAACCGGAAAGCTTTAAAAATCTTATCCGGGAACGCATTTCCAAGCAGATTGAATTGATGAAGTAATTGGTTGAAAGTCGAGTTTTTGGCACGAACCCTGTCATTATAGGGCAAGCCCGAGAATGACATGCATTTGCAAAACTCGAAATTGAACCTAATTAAATTGATAAAGTAAAGGGGATTTTTACTTCAATTTTAATTTTCGCACTAAATTTTCCGTGATAATTAAAAGCTCCTCTGCTATAGTAAGCATCATAAAGGTTCTTACAGCAAATATTACGTCACCAAAACGCAAAATCCGCCGTGACTAGGCGGAGGAACCTTGTTTTTTAAGAGGAGGTAAACCATGAAATTGGTCGAAGGAAAGTACAACACAGCTAAAGTCTTTACGGATGTGGTTGAGGAAAAATCGCTGCAGCAGATTAAGACCCTCTGCGACCAGGAATTTACTTCCGGTGCAAAGATTAGGCTAATGCCGGATGTTCACGCAGGAGCCGGCTGTACAATAGGAACAACCATGACCATAAAAGACAAGATTGTTCCAAACCTTGTTGGCGTTGACATTGGGTGCGGAATGGAAACTTTGATGATCCACAAGGACTCCGAAGCGGCCGTTAACTTTGACCCTGCAAAACTGGATAAGGTTATCAGGAAAAATATTCCCAGTGGTTTTGACATCCGCAAATTCCAGCACGACTTTGTTGAAGAAGTTGAATGGGATAAAATCAAGGGTACTTACAACAAGCACCGGGCAAAAATGAGCCTTGGAACTTTGGGCGGCGGAAACCACTTTATTGAAGCCGACAAGGATGAAGACGGAAACTTGTACATTGTTGTTCATTCGGGAAGCAGACACGCAGGCCTTGAAATTGCTGAGTACTACCAGGAAATGGCATGGAAGCAGCTGAACGGAAGGACAAAGGCAGACATAGACGCAATGATTTGCAGGCTAAAGGAAGAAGGCAGGCAAAGCGAAATTGAAGCTCAAATGGCGGTGATGAGCAGGCAGACAAAGACTCTGGTTCCAAAGGACCTTGCCTTTGTTTCGGGCTACCTTTTTGATGACTACATCAACGACATGAGAATCATGCAGCACTTTGCAATGCTAAACCGCAAGGCAATGGTCAACACTATTTCCATTGGACTCCATCTTAAGGAAGAGGAAATTGTAGACCAGTTCACTACGATTCACAACTACATCGACACGGAGAACATGATTCTTCGTAAGGGTGCGGTTAGTGCTCAGCAGGGCGAAAAGCTTTTGATTCCAATCAACATGAGGGACGGTTCCCTTATCTGCATTGGAAAGGGCAACGAAGACTGGAACTGTTCTGCTCCCCACGGTGCAGGCCGCGTCATGAGCCGTACTCAGGCAAGGAAAGGGCTTAGCATGGACGAATTCAAGGCGGAGATGAGCGGAATCTGGTCTTCTACCGTAACAAAAGGAACTCTTGACGAAGCCCCAATGGCTTACAAGACCATGGATGATATTGTGGCAAACATTGGTCCTACCGCAGACATTGTAAATGTTATAAAACCAATTTATAACTTTAAGGCTGTGGATTAGGGCGTTCCCGCCGCAGGCGGCGGTCGCTATGTTCCGGGTTCCGCTTTCGCTCCATTGCTTCGCAACGCCTGCGGCGCCCTGCACAGCGCTAACGCAAAACATGTTTTCGCACAATTTTTTCTGTAAAACCATAAGGAAAGCTAAAGGCACGTACAGCAAAACACTGTCACGCCAAGTGTCGCAGGTTCGACTCCTGCCGGTTTCCTTTTAGGAACTGTAGCTCAGTGGTAGAGCATTGGAAAAAAGGTGCCTTGTTTATTTAAAGATGCAGGCAGCAAACAAAATTGGTAAGTCATTAAGTTGACCCAGGTTCGACTCCTGACAATAAATGCATCTTGTTTTGGCTTGGAGTTATAGTGAAATGGTTATCACGTCAGCCTGTCACGCTGAAGGTCCGGGTTCAATTCCCGGTAACTCCGTAAAGATGTGGACTGCATTACCCCACTTCGGTGTCGCTGGTTCGATTCCAGCCAGTTCCTTTTGGGACTGTAGCTCAGACGGTAGAGCACGTGGCAAGCGTTCGAAAGAACACACATCTTGTTTTGGCAGAAGATACACACAGCAAGAAAAGAGTTGCTAATTGGTAAGCATCAGTTTAACAAACTGAAGTTGCGGGTTCAAATCCCGTCTCAATTTGCATGCGCCGTGCAAACGACCCGCTTACATGAGTGGAAATTATTGTCGTTTGCACCTTAGCGCATGCGTATCTTGTATCTGATGACAGCTACTTGTTAGCCTGTCTTAGACTGCCAATTTTTTGAATTGGAAAAGGAACCTTGTTCCTAGGAGATAGACATGAACGCATTAGAAGCAATAAAAATGCAGCTGAACGTAACCCACACGGAAAACGGAGATGTGGCATACAAGTCTACAGGTTCTGCGTGTTTGGATTTTTTTTCTTTGTGCGGCGGCATGAGAAAGAACCCCGGTGCGCTGGACAAGCTTTTTACCAAGGCTTACGCAGAAGATCCTCTTCTTGCTATTAAGATTCTTTTTTACATGCGAAACATTCGCGGTGGCCTTGGTGAGCGAAAGAACTTCCGTATGCTCTTAAAAGAAGTGGCAAACTTAGCTCCAGAAATGGCAAAGCAGATTGCCTATGCCGTTCCTGAATACGGCCGTTGGGATGACCTTCTTGTTCTGCTTGAAACACCGGCAAAAGATGCTGCGATTGCCCTGATTAAGGCTCAGATTGAAAAAGATAAAAAGGTAGTTGAAAAAGGCGGCGACCCTTCGGCAGGCTCAGGAACCGTAAGTCTTCTTGGCAAGTGGCTTCCTTCTATTAATACGTCTTCTAAAGAAAGTGTTGCCCGTGCAAAAATCATAATGGTAGCTCTTGGCATGAAGGCTGTTGAATACCGAAAATTGTGTTCCGCACTCCGCAGGGAAATAAAAATCCTTGAAGACAACCTTAGAAGGAGGGACTACACTTTTGACTATTCAAAGCAGCCAAGCCAGGCAATGCTTCGCCACAAGAAGGCCTTCTTGCGAAACGACAAGGAACGCTACGAGTCTTTCTTAAAGAAGGTTCTTGAACAGTCAGAAAAGATTGCCCGCGGTGAAGAAATTCCGGAAGAGGAAAGGGTTAAGCTTAACGTTAAAACCCTCTACCCCTACCAGATTGTTGCTCCCTTTATGAACTATTGGGAAATAAGCAAACTTTCCCCGGAGCAGGAACTGCCTTTGGAAGCAAGCTGGAAAACTTTGGACAGAAGCCTTTTTGCATCCCGGACAATTGTTGTGAGGGACGGTTCTGGATCCATGTATAACGCAAGGGAAGATTCGCCCATCAACATTGCAACTTCCTTGGCCTTGCTTTTTGCAGAGCAGCTTAACGGGGCATACAAGAACAGCTTTATTACTTTTAGCGAAAAGCCACAGCTTGTCCAGATTCCCGAAAAGTGCGACAGCCTAAAAAAGAAGCTGAATTACATTCAGAAGTTTAACGAAGCTGCAAATACGGACATTGGCAAAGTTTACGAGCTTCTTTTAAAGACGGCAAAGAGCGGTCATGTTCCAAAAGAAGAAATGATTGAGCGCGTCCTTATTATTTCTGACATGGAATTTGACATGTGCGCAAGGGGAACTTCGACTTTTGAGCATTACAGGAAAAAGTTTGCGTCTTGTGGCTATGACCTTCCCGAAATTGTATTCTGGAACGTAGAAGCCCGTAAGACCCACCTGCCTGTAACGCAGAACGAAAAGGGTGTAAAGCTTGTAAGCGGTGCTTCTGCAAACATCTTTGCGGATGTGGTAAGCGGCAAGCTTAAGGCTATGACTCCTTACGAGTTTATGCTCAAAATACTGGAGCCTTACGCTGAATTTGATTCAGTGAGTGTTGCTTGAGGAAGAAAATAATCCTACGCCCGATTGGAAGGGTTGCCAACGGCAAGACCGCCGCAAGGCGGGCCGGAGCGTTAGCGTAGCCCTGGAAAGCGGGTGGCGCAAAGGCACTTTCTGTCGGATTAGCCAGGAATTTAATGGTAGAGCAATTAGGACTCCGTCCTAAAGACTTCGTCCATAAAACTACCGTCCAAAAAAACTGAAATTAACTTGATAGAATCAAAATCCCATGTTATAATTTTCTATATATTAGTGGAGAATTAGATATGAGCGACAATGATGATATTGACCCTGGCATTGCGGCTCTTTTGGAGCAGTCAGAAGCCAGTATGGAGCAGGATTATGACGACGGTGCCGATAATGCTGCAAACGGCGACAACTCCCCAATGGGCTTTGAGGTGACCACTGAACGCTATGCAAAAGATGACGACGACGACAAAAGCGACCAGTCTCCGCTCCCTGTAGACTTAAGCAAAACCCAGTTCAAGCCGATAGAAAAATATTTTGAAGACACCCCCACCGCTGTTTTTGATGACACTACATATTACAAGACTTGTCTTAGCGGCGAGGGAGAAAGCGCCCAGCGTTTGCACATGCTGCTTTCCAAGTACCTTAAGACCGAAGACAAGAAGGACCGTGCGGTTTACCGCCAGAACATTGTGGCTTCCTGGTGGAATTTCCTGCGCTCACTTGCACCAAAGATGGCAAATCCAAAGACTCCAATGCCAAAACGTATGGCAATGCGCTTTGGTGTGGTTCTTCCGTCTTTGTTCACAGCAGAGCAAAAGGACTTCTTCTCCCGCTCAATCTTCCAGAACATTACCGGCGAACCGATTATGTACGCTGACGAATGGATTAAGGAAGTTGCCTCTGGCCGCCTTACATTAAGCGTTACGGACGAAGTTGGCCCTTCCAAAAAGAGGGGTCCCGGTGCTGACCAGGCACGCCTTTCACAGCTTATAAGCAAGAACAGCGGTAAAATTGCAAGCGCAGACAACCTTGTTTCTGCAAAGGAACACGAGCGTGAGCGCCTTGAAAGCCAAATCCGCGACCGCTTGAACGATATTTTCTCCCACTCACCCTTTATTGGGCTTGAGCCACACGTTCACCCCTACGACGACACCCAGCGCAAGGCTTTTTCTGAGATTGCCAACTTGATGCGCACCGTACAGAAGGTTGACCGTGACTGTGCAGGCTACATAAAGGAACTCTTGGAAGCACGGGAAATCCGCGAAAGCTTGGACGAAAAGGCCCAGGGTATGCCGGAAGAAAGTGCAAACGTTGGCCTTGAAGACATTTTGCAGGAAATGACGACTATCCGCCAGATGGCAAAGATGACTTGTGGCCGCCAGGGTAACCAGTTCCCTGTCCTTACCCGCGAGTTTAACCACTGCAACGACAAGGAAACAGGCTTCCGCGAGAACGTACTTCGCGAGCTTGCCTGGATTGAATCGATTGACCCGGGTTGTTTCTGCCGCATCCACAGGAACGTGCCAAACCGCATAGTTCCTTATGTTCTTTTGGTACCAACATACGGTGACAACGGCTTCTGCTGGGAACCATTTGACCGCTACAACCGCATAACAAGCCGTGGACGCATTGTAATTCCTATGTATCCCCGTAACCTAAAGATTGCCTGTCTTACAGCCGTAGCAGACCTAAGATGGCAGGTTGCAAAGGAAAAGGCTTCTTTTGACTGGATGTCTGAAGGTTTGACCGGCCAGTATTACCAGTACATTGACAACAAAAAGCTTAAGGGCGACCTAAAGTCCTTCTTTATAGAAGATTACATCTTGTGGATGACAAAGGAAGCAAACGGAACGCAGAAGCTTGAAAAAGAAGTGCGTGCTATCTTCTGGAGATTCTTGCCCTTCCCACAGGAGCGCAAGGACGAGCTTAAGAAGCGCAGCATGGTCTATCAGGAACTGTACCAGAGGGATATTAACCGTAGCATGAGCGACGGCTATTGATAAGGAAATTATACCATCAGGTAGGCAGGCTGTAACGGCCTGCTTTTTTTATGCCTGTATGCCGTCATGGCAAATTAATTTTGGCATCTGCACAGGCCGTAGCATAAGAGTCGGTGAATAGTGGTGGCAGTTCTTGCAAAATTTGACAAAAAATCATTGAATTTCGATATAAATTCAAAAAAAACAATACTTATCCGATTAAAAAGTTGTATTCTGGATTTTGTAAGGATAAAAAGTATGATACAAAAAAGATGTTATATTCCATTAATGGTGGCGTTTTTAATTTTGCTGATGATTTCTTGCTTTGGCATGAAGGCTCAAATCCAAGGCAAAGGTAAGAGAGTGCTCTATAGTTCAAGCCATACTGCCGCGCAAGTAAACAATCAGTAGATTTATTCTTCCGGTTTATTCTTTTTTGATTCTTCCCACGCCCGGGCTTCTTCTTCCCTTTCTTTTATTAGAGCCTGGGCTTCTTCATTATTCTTTTCCAGGCCGCGCTTAAGTTCATCTATGCCAAAATTCTGGTAGGTGGGGGTTCCGCTAGTCCATTTTTCTTCTTCTTCCGCTTCAAGCACAGACTTGGGCATTACAGTCTTTTTCTTGGGTTCTGCTGCTACCTGGCTTGCAAATTTTGTGCCGTTTGGAAGCTGTCTTGTTACAAAGGAATTTGTAAGTTTTGGTGCCAGATTGAACTTTTTTACCGCCCAAACCGTAAGCTTGGAAAAGAGATAAAAATTTAGGAAGACTCCCACTACAAAGCAGATGAGCAAGCCCATGTAGACCACGTTGCCGTTCTTGCAGCCCAGCATTTTGCATGTAAAAAGAAAGACAAAAGCCAGGAGGGCTATTGTGGCAACGGTCAGAATTATGTTTATTATTGTAGAAACCAGGGTAAAAAGTATTGTAAACGTGCTTTTAGTCATTTTTTGCACCACCCTTCTTTGAATTTGCGGAAATGGAAACAAAGCAGGCAATCAGGAAGAGGCTTCCGCAGATGATAACGGCAGTATCCGCTATGTTAAAGGTAGGCCATCTTTCCATGCCAAAAATGTTCCAGAAGTAGCAGCTTATAAAGTCAACAACTCCGGCTGGCCTAAAGAAGCGGTCTATAAGGTTTCCAATTCCACCGCCAAGGATTCCGCAGATGGCCCAGCGCTGCAAAGAGGAAAATTCATTGTTGCGGAAGTAGATTACAAAGACCAGGGCTACAATGATAAGCGGAATGGCAGCAAACAAAACAGCCCTAACGCTGGCTGGCAGGGAAGAGCCCATGCTAAAAGCAACGGCCTTGTTCCTTACGTGGATGAACCAGAGGTACTTGCCGCAAACCTGTATAACCCCATCCATGGAAGTTCCCAGCAGGGGAATGAATTTTACGACAAGGGCTTTTGTTATCTGATCGATTAGGATTACAAGTGCGCAAAGTGAAATTGGCCACATTTTTTTTGAACTGAATATTTTTTGTTCAGGCATACAAACCTCGCAAGTAGTAGTATTTAGTATTATATACAATAAAAGTTTTAAAGGCTACTCTTCCTTGCTGCCAAGAACTTTTGCCGTTATTTCCTGAGTAAGTCGGATTTTTTCTTCCACAACGGTCGCAATGTGGCTTGGCATATAAAGAGACCTGTCCCTTTTTAGTCCCAAGAACCTTGCAAAAACAGGATCTGTCTGCTGAACAGGACCAAAGCCGGGGGTCGGGTTTCCGGGAACATCTCCAATGTCAAAGGTTCCAAAGATAACGTCCGGGCTTGCAGAATGCAGGGCTGAACCTCCGTCGTTCATTCCGTCATCAGAAATTGCAAAGACAAAGGTGCCTTTCTTTATGTCCAGCATCTTTACCAGGGAATTGTATGAATCAAGCAGGTTTTGGTGCCTTTGCATGGTGGCTTCTTTGTAAAGCTTTTTGTTGTGCAGCTTTGCCCAGCGCATGAGGGGTCTCCTAAAAGGCTTAAAATCCCTCCAGTCGTTGAACCAGCGCAAGTCTTCGGGGAAAAAGTCCGCCGCATAGACCGTATAGCCGTCGTGGGCAAGCTTTACAAGTATTGGCTCGTAGTCCTGGATTGCAGAACATTCATTGGGAACAAAAAGAATCACGTTTTCCGCGTCCGGTGCTTCCTCTTGAGATTTTGGAGGAATAGATTCGTATTTCTTTACGATTGCGGAATTTAGGCTTAAAATTTTGTCTATTTGCTTAAATCCCTGCGAAAAATTGCCGTAAAATGAATAAGAGCTTTCTCTTACATTGAATTTCTTAAGGTTTGCTTTTGACGGCCTGTAGTAAAGCACAAAAACCAGGAGCACTGCCGCAAGAATCAAATTCAATATGGAGCTAAGGACAAAAAGAATGCTGTAGTGGTCAACAACCAGCTTGGCCCTAAAGCGCAAGAGCGAGCGAAAGTTTATTATAAAGGCAAAAATTGAAAGTGCAAGGTTTGCACATTCGATTGGACCGCATCCGAATGCCAGAATGTTCATCAGCGAAACCACTACTGCAATGGACGGAACGGCGGCTATTGGATCCGAGCGGGTATCCTGTATAAAAAAAATGCGCACGCTGGAAATGCCGCAGAGGAGCAAAACCAGGAGTTGGCTTAAAGTTTGGCTTGTCATGATAAGTATTTTAGCGAAAAAATCATAATTCCGCCAGATGTTATTTGAATATTTTAATAATTGTGGTATAGTTAATAAAAGGGGCTAAGACCCTAAGCATAAGGAAATTAAATGGCACAAGAAAAAAGAATTAAAGTTGACGTAGAAAAAGTCCGCAAGGCCATAGAATCTGGAATTCCGCTAACAGTCACTACTTACACCCTTCCCCACGAGATAGAGGAATATGCGTGTGACATCCTAAAAACCTTTTTGACCGAACTGGATCAGGCTCAAATGGCAGACAGCCTTATCTACTGCCTAAAAGAGCTTGCCAACAACGGAAAGAAAGCCAACACAAAGCGCGTTTATTTTGAAGAAAAAGGCTTAGACATAAACGACAAGGCTGACTATGAACTTGGAATGAAGAATTTCAAGATGGACACCATGTCCAACATAAACTACTACCTTAACCTGCAAAAGGACAAGGGCCTCTACATAAAAATTTCCATGCAGACCCGCAACAACAAAATCAAGGTGGAAGTTAGAAACCGCGTAGAACTTACGAATTTTGAATACAAGCGCATCCACGACAAGATTACCCGTGCCCAGATGTACAATTCCGTAGAAGAAGGAATTGCATCCCTTTTGGACGACAGCGAAGGTGCAGGCCTTGGTCTTGTAATCATGATTCTTGTACTAAAGAAAATCGGCGTTACAGAAGAAAACTACCAGGTTATAAGCGAAAACGGCGAAACCATAACCCGCATGATTCTGCCTTTCAGCGGAAAGTCCACATCCGACATCACAGACATTTCAGGCGAATTTGTTAAGCTCATAGACGGCCTTCCTGAATTCCCGGAAAACATTACGGAAATCAACAGGATAATCAACGACCCCAACAGCCAGATGAGCGACATTGCGCTTAAGATTTCCAACGACGTTTCCCTTACAACCGAATTGCTTAAGCTTGTAAACTCTGCGGCCTTCTCTTTGTCTACACCATGCCATTCAATTGGCGACGCTGTAAAGCTTGTAGGCCTTAGGGGAATCAAAAACCTTCTATATAGTATTGGCTCCATGAAAGCCCTTACCGAAGATTCCAACGAAGAAATTAAGGCTCTCTGGACCCACGCATACAGGATAGCCTTCTATTCATACAACCTGGCACGCAACTTCCTGCGCACAGACAAAAAATGTGTTGACGACAGCTACGTTTGTGGCCTTTTGCATGATATGGGTAAAATCATCTTTGAGACAGCCCATCCCGAAGTTCTGGACAAAATAAGTGCCATGTGCGAGGAGCGCGGAGTTTCCAAGAACCTCTTTGAGCGTATGTTTGCAGGCGTAAACCACGGAGACGTTGGCTCCCTGATTGCAAAGAAGTGGAACTTCCCGGAAGTAATCGTCAATGCAATCCGCTACCACCACGACCCGCTTAGCGCACCGGAGGAATTCCGCAAGATTACTACGCTCATCTACTTTGCAGACATGCTTTCACATTACAGCGAAGGAAACTTTGACTATTCCCTCATTGAACCTTCTGCCCTTAAAATGTTTGGCATTACTAGCGAAGAAGCTCTTAAGGTCCTGGCAGACAAGCTGGACAATTCCTTTAAGAAGGAACAGCACTAAAAGATTCTTTCTTTTCTCTTTTTGGAGCACAGGCCTTGGTTTACTGTGTCCGGCACTCCGTGTCCGGCCAGACTCCTTGGCATTTTCCCCACTTTTCTAAAACAAGCAGCGCCATGGACGGCGCGTCATTTGTTAGTAAAAGAGACTGGCAAGTTTTCTTCAGAAAACTTGTGGGGAAAAATGCCAAGGAGGGCGTTTTTCCCCGCTTTCCAGGGTTCTTTCTTTCTAAGACAAGTAGCGCCACGGATGGCGCGTCATCTCTTTGCAAAGCAACCTGTGACTTTTCGTAAGAAAAGTCATGGATAAAAATTGCATGGAAGCAATTTTTATCCAAGGGCTAGGCTTGGTTTTGCAAAGACTGCACCCAGGCCTGCATTAGTATTCCAAAGGCAACTCCCACGTTAAGAGAGGCCTTTAACCCCGTCATGGGAATGGTCACATGCCCGTAGGTGGCTTTCTTTAAGGCTTCCGGGCTTACACCAAGTTCCTCAGAGCCTATTATAACAACCCCCTCTTTTGGAAATTTAAATTCCCCAATTGGAGTTCCGCCTGTTTCAAGGACAAATATGGGCTTGTCTTGGGGCAGTTCATCCAAAGAGCAGCGAGTATAGCCCAGGGTTTCTATGCAGCCCATTGAGCTTCTAACAGCCTTGCTTTGAGCCGGATCCGTGCACTGGGGTGAAATGTAGACTTTTTCGCAGCCCATAGCCTCTGCGGTACGGAAGATGGAGCCCACGTTAAAGGGAGAGCGTATGTCTTCTGCGTAAACACATACTCCGGGGAAGAATTTGCGGTTTTCTACTGTATTGCTTTCTGCTGAATGCGGGGCAATCACCAAGTCCCACTCTGCTGGAAAAGTGCCTATTATGGCCAAAAGTGCGTTTCTTGCCAAGTTGCAGGCCCGCCTTTCGTCAAATGGCTGGTCTTCCAAAAGGGAATTAAGCTTTGAATATGCATCTGGGGAAAGCTTTGGGTCTTGGAGCACAATCCGCACAAGGGCTTTTGTGTAGTCAGCACGGCTCATCTTGGCAAAGTTATATTCTGTGCCTTTTTCTGCAATTCCTGCAATGTCGCGCTCAAGTTCACCAAAGCAAAGGGCCAGCTTGCGTCTTTTTTGGCCGGCCCCTAGCTGAAAGAGTTTTTCTGGGTCTATCATACCCGCATATTAGTACGCGGTTTTAATTATGTCAAACAGGTCGTCGCTTGTCATGCTGCGCTGCATTGAGTTGATAAGCTCAATTTCGCCTGCATCTTCTGCACAGAGAGAAAGCTGCTCAATGGAAACATTCAGGTCCTTTAGGCGGGCCGGAAGGTTAGCCTTGGCAATGTGCTGCCTTACATATTCTGCAAAAGCTGTAACCGCTTCGTTGTCCGGGGTCTCCTGTGGGCAAGCACGGACTATGCGAGAAAGCTTTGCAAGGCGGTCTGAACGGAATTTAGCGGCATCTTCTATGATGTGCGGGAACAAGATTGAAGTTGAAAGTGAACGGGAAATCTTGTAGCGGGCATTAATGCAGAGCGAAAGCAGTGTGCTTGCTCCGATTGAACTGGAAGCGGCTGCCAAAGATGCCATACAACCGGCCTGGCTGTAAAGAACTTCCTGAGGTGTGGTAATTGTAAGAGTTGGCGAACCGTCCATTGCGTAGCTCAAAAGCTCTGCGGATTTTTCTGCAATCATGTCGCTAAAGAAGGTTGCCTTCTGGTTCAAATATGCTTCGGTTGCAAGGCAGAGGGTTTCTATTGCCATGGATGCGGTCTGGTTTTCCGTCAAAGTGCTTGTAAGGTTGGGGTCAAAGAGGACAAGCTTGCACAAATTGGGCTGGGTCTTAAGAATCTTTACCTTTGAAGAGCGGGCATCATTTATTGTGATGCAGTTTGTAAAGATAAAGCTGTCGCGCATTGTTGTTGGAACTGCAACAAGCGGGAGCGGGGCTGTGGTGGGCATTGTTCCGTCCAAAAAGTCGTAGAGCTCGTGGGTTTCATGGTAAAGGGCCGCCACTGCACGTGCTACATTCAAAGTTTTTGCACCGCCAACTGCGATTATGCAGTGAACGTGGGCTTCACGGGCAAGCCTAAGCGCATCAGTAACAACCTGGGTGTCTGCGCCCTCAGGAATTTCGTCAAAAGTAAAGAAGTCTATTTTGCGGTCTGTTAAAGTGTTGGTGATTTTTTCTGCATTGCCGACTTGCTTTAAGATTGGGTCTATTATAACCATGAATTTGCTGCCGTAGTCGCGGATATACTGTCCAAGGCGGCTGGTTGTATAAGATCCCAGTACAATGTTCGGTTGAATCCTAAAAATAAAATCAGACATAAATAACTCCCACATAATTTATCGATATTGTCAGCGGTTCGTCAAACGCGGAAACCAATTTTGTGTTCCACCGTTGCACACCAAATTGGTTTCCGCGTTTAACACCTAGCAAAACCATACTCAAAAAATATTCACATAGGTATACGAAAAAAAAAGACGGAAACAAGTTCCGCCTTTTATCTAGTGAATAAGCCAGCCGTACAAAGTCTTAGCCCTGGCGGCTGCTTTTTAAATAAACGCCGGAGATTACAGGCCGTATGCGCTCAAGATACGATCTGCCGTGGCTGCGATGGTTGCATCGTTAAGGTAGTTCGGATCCTGAATCTTAAGTTTAACCTGCTCAACTAAGTCCTGGCGAACATCCGGTGTTTCCTCTGCGACCTGGTGCATGTAGTATGCATCAGCCATAGCCTTTGCCTCTTCAGAAACATTGATTTCATCGGGTGCAGACTTTGCATTGCTTACAGCTGCAGCCCTCTTTGCGTTCTGAAGATTGTTAACCGGGTTAATCCCGTAAACCTTGTCTATCATCATAATTAACCTGCCTCCTTTTTATTATCGGAACTGACTTCTAAAAGTTTAGCACTTTTGCTTTAAAACTACGCTATTTATAGTGTTTCTCCCTCACCGTCAGCCTCATTTTCCGCTTTTGAAGTTGCCTTGTTGCCGGAAATAAAGATCGCAAATTCACCCAAAACCTTGCTTCTGGACGAATAATCCTCATAAATTTCCCTGGCAGTGCCGTCATTTATCTCTTCGTGAAGCTTTGTAAGCTCCCTGCCAACAACAATGCGCCTTTCACCGTCAATTTCCGCTATGTCTGCCAGCAATTTTACCACGCGGAAGGGGCTTTCGTAAACAATGCAAGCCGCAGGAGTGCCCATAAGCTCGCGCAAACGGCTTCTTCTTCTGCCTGGCTTGGGCGAAAGAAAGCCTTCAAAGACCAGAGTCTTGCCGCCGGAACCAGCCACGCTTGCCAAAGTTGCAAATGCGCTTGGACCGGGGATTGGTATTACCCTGTGGCCAGCACTGCGGGCCTTTTCTGCAAGAACCGCCCCCGGATCGCTTATGCCCGGAGTGCCCGCATCACTTGCATAGGCCACCTTTTGCCCTTTGTCCAGCATCTGTATAATCTTTTCCGAAGCAAAACCCTCGTTCTGCGCACGGCAGCTTACCAAAGGCTTACGGATTTCAAAATGCGTTAAAAGCTCAAGGGTGTGGCGGGTATCTTCTGCCGCAATAACATCCACAGACTTGAATGTTTCCAGCGCACGGAAGGTAATGTCGCCAAGGTTTCCTATTGGAGTACCCACAATGTATAATTCAGACACAAATATATAATACAGATAAATCTAAATTCTTTCAATACTTAAAGATGTAAGGCATTATATTTTAATTGAACTTTGCCAGAAGTATGCTATACTTTTAATTGAAAGAAAAAAGGAGGCTAAAAAATGCCTATAAACCAGCATACTTCTACCCCGCAAAAACGCCTTGAAAGCCTTATGACGGCACGGCTCGAACCCGGAGCAGACAAAGAAAAGATTGACGGGCGCATCTGGGATTCTTTTGGCGAAAAATGGTGCGTCATGTTCACCGACCTTAGCGGCTTTTCCAGAGGGACGGAGAAGTTTGGAATCATCCACTTTATGCAAATCATTTTTGAATCCGAGCGGCTTATCCTGCCGATTATTGAAGACTTTGACGGATTTTTGATTAAGAGCGAGGGGGACAGCCTGCTTGTGCTTTTCAAGCGCCCCGAAAAGGCACTTTTATGCTGCAAGAAAATCCACGCGATTCTGCATGAATACAACAAGACAAAAAGCGAGGAAGAGCAAATCCTGCTGTGCGTTGGGCTTGGCTATGGCGACATTCTGAACATTGGCTTTGCGGATGTTTTTGGCGCAGAAGTGAATGCCGCAAGCAAACTTGGCGAAGACACGGCAAAGTCTTGGGAAATTCTTGTAACAGAAAACGTAAAAGATGAAGTTGAAAAGCTTTCCGGAGACAAGGACCTGTCTTTTGACTTTGAGCAGATTGATTTTGTTCCGCCCGGAGCCAAGCGGGCCTACAAGGTAAGTTTTTAGACAGCGGGCGTTGTCCGCACGCTACGCGTGCTATCGAGTTACTTCGTAACTCGCGGATTTATATTCTAACACCAATCCCCCTTGGGGCGTTGCGGGGCTTAGCAAAGGGATTGTCCCGCAGAGGGGGTAGGCGGAAATGAGGAGCGTGCGCATGCATGCGACGAATTGTAGCCGAGGGGGAGACTTCCCCCCCCTTTACTAAGAAAAATAGAAGGGGGTATTCAAAGTAAGTCTTTGAGCACCCCCTTTTTGTTGTTTAAAGATTAATGGTGGAACAAACGGACGCCGGTAAAGGCCATGACCATGCCGTACTTGTCGCAGGCCTGGATTACGTTGTCGTCACGGATTGAACCGCCAGGCTGGGCTATTACCTTTGCACCGCTTCTGTGGGCACGCTCAATGTTGTCTCCAAATGGGAAGAAAGCGTCGCTTCCAACGGCAACATCAGTGTTCTTTGCTATCCATGCCTTGCGCTCTTCTTTTGTAAAGACGGCCGGCTTTTGGGTAAAGAAGTTCTGCCAAACTCCTTCTGCAAGAACGTCATCGTAGTCGTCGCTTGTGTAAACGTCGATTGTGTTGTCGCGGTCGGCTCTCTTTATGTCGCTCTTGAATGGAAGGTTCAGGACCTGGGGACTCTGGCGCAGCCACCACTTGTCTGCCTTGTCTCCTGCCAAGCGTGTACAGTGGATGCGGCTCTGCTGACCGGCACCAATACCGATTGCCTGTCCGTCTTTTACGTAGCATACGCTGTTTGACTGGGTGTATTTTAGGATAATAAGGGAAATAAGGAGATTGTCGCGCTCTTCTTTGCTAAGGGTCTTGTTCTGGGTAACGATGTTCTTAAGACATTCATCGTTAAGCTGGATAAAGTTGTGTCCCTGTTCAAAGGTTACGCCAAAGACCTGCTTGCGCTCAAGGTCTGCCGGTTTGTAGGCAGGGTCAATCTGGAGGACGCAGTAGCCGCCCTTCTTCTTTTCCTTAAGGATTTCAAGGGCATCGGCATCGTATGCGGGGGCAATGATTCCGTCGCTCACTTCTTTTTTGATGAGCAGGGCAGTTGCCTTGTCGCACTTGTCGCTAAGGGCAATAAAGTCTCCAAAGGAAGACATTCTGTCTGCACCGCGGGCACGGGCATAAGCACAGGCAAGGGGAGAAAGCTCTGCGTCTGAATCCACAAAGTAAATCTTTTTAAGAGTGTCGGAAAGGGGTCTTCCAACAGCAGCTCCGGCTGGGGAAACATGCTTAAAAGACGTGGCGGCAGGAAGCCCGGTTGCTTCTTTTAGCTCTTTTACAAGCTGCCAGCCGTTAAGGGCATCGAGCAAGTTGATAAAACCGGGTTTGCCGTTTACTACAGTAATGGGCAAATCGCCTTCTTCCATAAAAACCCGCGCAGGCTTCTGGTTGGGGTTGCATCCGTACTTTAATTCAAGTTCTTTCATGGCATGATTGTACAATATTATCGGGGGATTTGCAATTAAGCAGAAAGGAAATCAATTTTGCATAAAAAAATATCGCGGGAATCACGGGCGGGGCACTGGTTTACATAACGGTATTCCTGCCCGTATCTATTTTGAAACCCTAATATTGGTAAGTGCACACTGGTCACCGGTTAGGGCTACATAAACCTCCGGGAAGTCTTCCTTTAGGACAGTGTCGCTCCTTATAAAGATTCCAGAATTTTCTGTAACAAGGGTAATTTTTCTTCCTGCACGTCTCAGGCTTACCGTACAGTCAATGCCCCTGCGGTTTGCCTCTTTCCATTCATTCCAACCTTCAAAACGGTCACTCTTATTTATGATAATTGTATTCGTTGCATTGGCATCTGAATCCCATGTTTCGCCGTCAAGACGCACAAGTACAAATTCATGGAAATTCTTTCCCCTAACCTTTTTGTCATCGGAATAGAAGAGGGAAACAAAGGGACAGTGCCAGATAAGCCTAGCCGTGTCAAAGCTCTGGGAGTGGAAGCTAATCTTCATTCCGTCTCTTACCGGGAAGGCTTCGCTTGCGGCAGTACGCCATCCGTTAATCTGGACATTGGGAATGTCTCCTTCAGGCCCATTTATATAGGAAATTTCCGGTGCAATGCGGGGGATAAGCCCTTCATTTGCGGGGGCAGCCTTGCTTTCTATCTGGACATCGGAAATAAAGCAGTTTTCACCCGTAATGGAAAGATAGGTCCAGCGGGCAATGTACTGAAGGGCAATAACGGTTTTTACAACCTGGAACTTGTTTGCAAGGGTAATCATAACGTGGTCTCCCTGACGCACAGCCTCAATGTCCCAGTCTATACCCTTTTTGTATTCCGTAAGCCAGTCAGGCCATTCCGCAAAAAGCTTCTTTATATCCGTTTCTATCTTGCGCGCTGTTACACATTCAGTCTTTCCGTCCAGGCGGATTGTAGCGTATTCAAGGTAGAGCAAATCCTTGCGCTTAAATTCCGTCTCGTGAACCCTGGCATCAAGAGAGTCAAAGAGGATTAGCGTTGGAATTGAATTTTCAGAAGCCACCTCCCCCGTTGCCCTGCTCCTAAGGTGTATCCTTGTAATGGAGTCGGAAACAACAATACCCTCAGACTTTTCCTGCCGGAATCCAGTGCAGTTGAGTTCATTCTTACCCGCAAGCTCGCGCACTTCCTGCTGCTCCTTCATCTTGTATTCGGAGTCCAGGTCAATCAGGTGAAGCATTAGCTTTGCATACTGGGGGTCAAACTGGCTGTCCATTCCCTTTACAATTTCTTCCCTAACCTTCTGCTGGGGAATTGGGTCGCGGTAGCTGCGCTTGGAAGTCATGGCATCGTAGGCATCGGCAACGGCTATAATGCGCGCAATGTCTGGAATGTCCGTCCCCTTTAGCCCTTCCGGATAGCCGCGTCCGTCGTAGCGCTCATGGTGGTAGTGGGCACCAATGCTAAGGTAGGGAGACTCCCCAATGCTGGAAAGAATCTGGTTACCCATAACCGGGTGCTTCTTTATCTCGGCAAATTCCTCGTCGGTAAGCCTTCCTTCCTTGTTGATTATGTTCCTTGGAACACCGATTTTTCCTATGTCGTGAAGGAGGCCTGCATAGTAAATCTCGTCGCACTCTTCCTTTGACTTTCCCGCAAGAATTGCTATCTGCTTGGAATACTCTGCCACGCGGGTAGAATGACCGTGGGTGTACTTGTCCTTTGCATCGATTGCAGTGGCAAGGGCTTCAGCAGTCTGCTCAAACAAGGTGTGCATCTTGTGCTGCTCCTGCTCCATAAGCTCAAATTTTAGCTTGTTGGCCTGTTCCACCGTCTTGTTCATGTCCACAATCACAAAAATGTAGAGCAAAATAACAAGGCCTACAATGGTAAGGTTCTGCAAAGAAATTCCGTATGCAAAAAACTGAACTACAATGGAAAGAATTGGCCCAAGGTCAAACAAAATAATCGGAATCCATACAAGCGGCCTAAGCCTGCCTCGGTACTGCACAATAACGGAAAACTGCATCAGAAGGCATATATATGGAATTATGTAGCAAACAGGAAACCACTTGTTGCGGTAATAGCGGTTGCATTCATCAAAGGCATAGTAAAGGCCGGTAAACTGGTTAACAACCAAAAGGACTGCCCCAAGGGCAAGAAAAATCCCCACGGCATAAAGCCTTTTTGGAGCTTTAGGAAGATTCCCCTCGCGCAAGTACAAATCAATAAGGTACAAATCAAAAAAATATATAAGGAAAAGGGAAAGGAAAAAGACCATAAAGTTGGAAATTCTAACCGCCCACCAGCCAAACTGCGAAAGGTCTCCGCGGAAAATATAGGCATAGCGGTCCATCATCAGCAAAATTGCCGCCCCCAGCTGTATAGAAATTAAGTACAGCCTCCTCTTTTTGGGCATGGATTTTGTCAGAAAACTCAAAATTGCAAGAATACAGCAGCTGCCACTCAAAAAAAGCATGATGCTAAGCTGATTTTGCCTTAGAAATTCCAATTCCTTTGTCTCCTAAAACACTCCTATGTTATCAGATTTTTTAAAGCTTGCATATTGCTTTTGCCGAATTTGAACAAGTTGAAGATTCTCTGGGCGTTCCTTGAAGCTGCGCTGGGCGTCCCTGGAAGATTCTCTGGGCGTTCCCCGCCTAAAGGCGGGTCGGGCTTTCCGGGGTTCCGCTGTCGCTCCATTCTCGCTTCGCGAGAACGGCTGCGCCGCCCCTACAATCCCTAACGCACCCCCCTGTTTATTCCCACAAATGACGATTGTTGGGAATAAGCAGGGTGGGGTTGAAGACTTCGAAAACGCTATATATAGTGTAGACTAAAACAATGCTTTTGACCACAACAAAGAGTCTCTCGAAATTTTATTAACTTTTTCTACAGAATGGTCATATGCAATTTTTTTATTTTCCACTGTAAAAAAATTAAAAGTATTTAAATGCTCAAATTTTGAATTCGATTTTTTTGCCTACTGCATTTGACATATTTTGATTCATATAAAAACCATTTTACTGTCCCAATATTTTTAATGCGTTGTCTCGCTCAGATAAAATGTAATAGAATGACTTTTGGATAATATCATAAAATTCCTTTCTCGGAAGTATGACAGAATTAACATCTCCTACGATTACATCATCATTTTCATCTAATCCTAAATCCCTGTAACCAAGCAGCTTTACAATTTCATCATTGCTAAACAAAAGTATATTGCTCCCGTCATCAAGATGAGCTTCGCTTCTATCCTTAAAATTAAAAAAAGAATTCTTAAAAACTTTTCCTTTTATTCCAAGAAATTCTTTATTATCTTCTTCAAGCATTTCTTCTGGTGTAGGAAAAGGATTATCCGACATATAATGCCAATATGCTTTTATTATTTCCATATCTGAATATTCCGAGAAAAAATTATCATAGTTTCTTTTGGCATTAAGCAGTTCCTTAAATCCATAAACTACACCGCCAAACCATGAAGGTTCAGGGGATTTTTCTCCATAACAAAAACCATTTACATATATTTGATATGTTCCAAAAGCCACAAAGCTATTATCGAAGAATTCATCAAGCTCTAATTCTATTGCAAACCTATTTTTTTTACCAACAAGCATCTATTTCTCCTTTTGGAAGTGAACGATACAATTTCTGCACATTGCCATCCATTTGCGAAGCTTTTCCCTCATAGCTTCCATTCCAATGAAATTTATGCTTTTCATGTTCCATAAATCTATGAAGTGTTCCGCTTTTATCTTTATACCACCGAGTATCATTTTTTTTAGGATCTTTTACAGATCTATCAAACATATCTTTTACATTTTTTGGTTCAGGACTCTTTGAATTTTGGTTATGCTTAGGATTGCTTTCATAATAGTCATCATCATCATTATTATTGTTGCCGTTCGGAACCTGACTTCCAGCTGCTGATACTGCACCATTTTTAGGCATTGCGGCTGACTCAGAAGATTCAGCCTTTTTACCTTGTGAAGTTGCATTCGATATTGCTTCAAAAACGGCTTTTTTAGCAAAATAGTCAAAAGTGCAGGCTCCTGCAAAAGCAAGACCGTACCCAGCCCATTTCCATATGACTGCATCACTTGGATCAGGAACAGTTGTATCTGCAGCTATCCACCCCAATACAATAGATTTGGCTGATTTTCCATCTGGGTCTATATAGCGTACCGGGTTGTTGGCCGCGTATGCATACAAACCGCCATATGTGGGACTGGCAGGGGCTTGCCTCAGGTCTTATGCAAGCTTCCTGCCAGGAAACAACAATAACTCTATGCCAGAACTGCAACCCTTTCTTTAATCGCTTTCATCTGCTTTTCTGTAAGCTTAAACAATTCTTTTATGCGCTCTTCCGTCATATCGCCACTTTCAAGCAGCTTTGCGGCCATTTCAATAGTTCTCTCGTCCCTTCCTTCTTTTCTTTCTTCTTTTGCAAATTCTTCCATTATCCTGCACATGTGCCTTACCCCCTTGTCGCTTTCCTTGAGGTACCTGGCCCTTTCGGCCAGAATCCTGCTCTTCATGTCATCTGGATGCGGGCTAGCATTTTCTGCTTCTTTGACAAGTCTTTCTTGTCCATACCGTATTTTAGCATTAAAGAGGCAAAGTATCAACTTTTTTACTTTCTGCGGAATCAGCCTCCTTGTGGGGCAGCTTCCGAGCATCGTCATCTAAGTTTGAAGACCTCATTTTCTTATACACTATCATTATCTTTTTTAAAGTACTCTACAATTACAGTTATCTGTAATTTAAGAACTAAAATAATTCCAAACAAACAATACACAAAATCTAATATTGTTTGCTTGCAAAAATTATTAATCATCTCCTTAAAATTAAAAAAAGATAAATAAAAAACTGGTAAATCACAAATACACCAAATAATGAAAAAAAATTTCTTCATACTAATTCCTTATTGATAATAAAAATTGACCGACTCTGCTGTCTCTTTAATTAATAATCCACTGGTTATCTTTTCATATAATTCTTCCCCAAGTCTTGTTACTAAGAATGATTCATTTGCTGTGTATACTCTTTGTAAAAAACTACGAGCTTCAGGAGGAAGTTTGGCTATTTCGGCTTTTATGTTACCACTCATAGACCATGATAGACCCCATGCAAGTGCCAAGTCCAGACAATCACCGAGTTGTCCGCACATTTTTTTGAACGCATCGGTTTTTTAATTTGAACCACTATATTTAGTAGCAAGCCAACCTATGCAATATATGACACCACCTATTGCTGACATTGCAAAAAGGCTATCCACATAATCAGCTTTATCAGAACCTTCTAGTTGATCTACAACAGAAGTCCATAAAATTTTTAGCACCTTCCAAGAAGCATTTGAAACTCCCTGCCTAGTCATCCATTTGCTTATACCACCCGTTGCACCAAGACCTTGAAATCCAACATATATTTCAATCCCATCAAATAGCAATCCTATTAGCTCATCCCCATTTCTTTTCCACCATCGCCTGTCAAAAACCTCCCTTCCATCCGGGTACATATCATATATCTGGGAAACTTTGTAGTCATTGGGATTCCAAACTGTGCCGTCCTGTGCCTTTGGAGAATACCCAAATCTAAGTGCTTGATTTCCTGCATAAAGTGCACAGGTTGAATTTGAATTGTAGAAAACATAGAAATATATTTTTCTTGAAAAGCAAATCCCCATCAACAAAATTATAAAATATGCTATATCAAAAAAAGATCTGTAAGTTGGCCAGATATATGAACATATTGCATTTAAGAAAAAAGCCGGAAGTACGGCAATTATTGCCCCGCCAAGTTTATATCGTATTCTCATGGTCTTCCCCAAAATTATAATTACCAATTGGAATAATATCGATATGGATTATATCGATAATTATATACTGCCCATTCTTATAAGTTTTTGTTTCCAGTCTATACAGTCAAATGTATTCATATTAAGACAGTTATAGTCTATAACTTCATAAGGAGAAAGCCCTTCGTCTATTAACCAAGGAATACAATCTTTTTGTCTATTTAAAATTGCTGTTAAAAGGCAATTTTTATTTTCTTTTACAGGAAGATTGGATTCCTTCAATTTTTTAACATACAAATGAACTACCTCGGGTCTGACCCGAAGTAGTTCATTTAGTTACACAAACTGAATGTTCGGATTCTTTTTTTTCATAGTATCCATCATTAAATTCAACTTTGTTCTTTCTCCCAAACCAAGCAAAAATATTTCGTTATCTTTTGTCTTAATCTTGTAATTATTCAATCTAAGATGATTTACCATTATGATGTCAGTAAAATTTAGAGTTTTTTTTAGAAAGCACATAGACATGCATATTTTTTCGGAATCGTATTTTACCACATAAGTAAAGGAAATCAGAAAAAAGAATAGTCCGATAAATACTCCTGTAACTAAACCAAGTATATCTTCTCGTGTTTCTATCATTTTAAAAAAAATCAATACAAAAAGAAGGAAGGCAGTTAGCATTCCAATGACAAAATATAAAATTCTGAGCTTAATAAATTTAATACAATTCAATATAATCCTCCTGTTTGAAAACATTTTCTTCAATTTTTCCGAAAACCCATCCAAAAAAAACTTCCGTTGCCATACCTCCGGCAATTCCTCCAACGGTAGTTCCTACACCTGGTGTAACAAAAGAACCTAAAGCACCGCCAGCGATACCTCCACCAATTGTAAAACATGTAGTTGCAACATTTGTAGCACCTCTATAAAAACCATGCCAAAAATCATCAGTTTCATAGCCAACTTTAATGCCGTCAGTGATATCGTAAGCTATAGAAGCAACTATAATCACGTTGCCTAATTTACTTCCAGTTTTACAAAGACTTTTTCCAGCCTCTACTTTTGAAGGATCATTATACGCAGGAAGCGGTAATTGACTTTGAGTTCCTTTCGTATACCCCTTTATTTTACAAGAAACGTCTCCAGTTTTTTTTAAGCATTCCCCACTAAGAACTACAAAATTAGAAGTATTATCAAGGAAAGATTTTGTTTTGTCAAAAGAATTCATGAACTTGGCAAATTCTTGCTTTAATAAAAAAGAGCTGCTTGTACTTGCTTCAGCCGCTTGCCGTTCAATTCTTGTAGCAGCTTCAGTTTCACCTCTCGTCCTCAGTTGGTATGCATAATCATCAAGCGTATTTCTTCCATCCGGGTCTATATAGCGAATAGGATTGTTCCCCGCGTAATGATAGAGATTGAAGTTGACATGGTTATAAATTCCGCCACAACCAATATCTGCTCCACTCATGTACTCCCCAAGTGCCGGATCCGCGCTAATCCACCGCGAATACTTCGGGTCCAAGTACCTTGCTCCATAATAATACAAACCGGTCTCTTCGTCCATCTCTTTTCCCGTAAATTTGTAGGGAAGGTAGGCAAGCCCGTTGTTTTCCGTCTTTTCCACCCAGATTTCGCCGTAGGGGGTGTACTCTATGCGCTGGTACTCGTTGCCATCACAGTCCGATATAAGGCTTGCGCTTCCCAGGTGGTCACTGTGGTAGAAGTACTGCTTGTCGCTTTCCTCCTGAACCGTCGGGTTGCTTCCGGCATTAAGTTTTGTCACTATGCGGGTCTCGCCAAGGTATATGTTCTTGGCCGTCTGACCGCCGTACACCTTTAGCCCGCTGTCCGTGCGGTGCGTCCACATTTTGTTGAAGTACAGCGTCTCAGAATTCTTAGTGTATTTGTTGCTTCTCTGGCCGTCCTGCCCATAGACGTAGGTGGTTGTATAATTTGCGTCCGTGGAGTAGACGTCATTCTGAAACCGCCCCGGAATCTGTGGAGTAAAAAAAGGGGCATTCACATAGCATATCAAGCACGGCAGGGATTGTAGGGGCGCGAAGCGTTCGCGGCTTGTCCGCGAATGGAGGGGGATTGGGGCCCCCGGAACCCCGGAAAGCCCCTCAAAAAAATGACGAGGGCTTCTTTTGGGGCACAAATGTTCTGCATACAAAAGTGCCGCAAAAGAATTTTTCTAATTTTTTTATGCATAGATTGGGCGTACGTTGATTACACCGTCTTTCTTGTTAAGGGCTTCCAGTGTAGCTTCATCCACTTTTCCGTCCACGTCTATAAGGCAGTAGGCAATGTCGTTGCGGTTCTGGTCAACCATTCCGCTGATGTTGAGCTTTGCCTCGCCCAATACGGATGTAAACTGGGCAATCATGTTAGGAACGTTTTTGTGGGCAATGCAGAGGCGGGTTCCGTTTGCAGGAATTTCTGAATCCATCTTGCACTTTGGGAAGTTTACGCTGTTCTTGATTGCACCTGTTTCCAAGAAGTCGCGGAGCTGCTGAACGGCCATTACAGCGCAGTTGTCTTCTGCTTCTGGAGTTGAAGCTCCAAGGTGAGGCATACAGATTACGTTGTCGTTGTTCAAAAGCTCTTCTGCGGCAAAGTCTGTTACCATGCAGGCAATTTTTCCGCTCTTGATTGCGGCAAGTACGTCTTCGTTGTTTACAAGTCCGCCGCGGGCAATGTTGATGATGCGCACACCATTCTTCATGTTCTTGATTGTGTTTGCGCTGATTGTGCCCTTTGTGTCGGGAGTTTCGGGAACGTGAACCGTGATGTAGTCTGCCTTTGCAAAGAGGGTGTCCATTGTCTCTGCGTGCTTGATTGCGCTGTTAAGCTTCCAAGCGGCGTCTACGGAAAGGAAGGGGTCGTAGCCAATTACGTTCATGCCAAATTCAATTCCCAAGTTTGCAACCATTGCACCGATTGCGCCAAGGCCTATAACACCAAGAGTCTTTCCCTTAAGTTCCTGACCGATGAAGTTCTTCTTGCCCTTTTCTGCAAGGCCTGCAATTTCTGCACCCTTACCGGCAAGTGTGTTTGTCCACTTGTTGGCGGCAATAACAGGACGGCTTGCCAAAAGGAGTGAAAGCATTACAAGTTCCTTTACGGCATTTGCGTTTGCTCCAGGTGTGTTGAATACAACAACGCCCTTCTGGCCAAGTTCCTTGAATGGAATGTTGTTAACACCGGCACCTGCCCTTGCAATAGCCTTTACGCTTGGGTCAAGTTCCATGGAAAGCATGTCGTGGCTGCGGACAAGGATTGCGTCTGGCTTTACAATTTCGCTTGCAATCTCATAGTCATCACGGGGAAAGTTGTCCAGTCCCTTTGCGCTTATTCTGTCCAATGTCTGAATTTTATACATATTTTTCTCCTTATAGGGGGCGTTGCGGGGGATTCCCCCGCAGAAGGGGTAGCGAAAGACCGCAACGCGGGCTGTAGCGAGGGGAAGGCTTTCCCCCTCTGCTAATAAATTTTGCTTAATTGCAAATTATGCATTTTCCTTTGCAAACTTCTTCATAAAGTCTACAAGGGCTTTTACTCCGTCAAGGGTCATTGCGTTGTAGATGGAGGCGCGCATTCCGCCAACCAAGCGGTGGCCCTTAAGGTTTACAAGTCCTGCAGCGGCGGCTTCTTTTACGAACTTGTCGTTGATTTCCTTTTCCTTGGCCTTAGAAGCTTCGTCTTCTGCACCAGTTGAATACTTTGTAAGGAAAGGAACGTTCATCAATGAGCGGCTTCCAACCTCTGTAGTTGCATGGTAGAAGTTGCCCTCGTTGCCGTCCAAATAATTGTAAAGGTATTCAGCCTTTTCCTTGTTGCGCTTGAGCATTCCCTCTGCACCACCGTTCTTTTCTATCCAATGGAGCACCTTGTCCAAAACATAGATTGTGTAGCATGGCGGTGTGTTGTACATGCTGCCGTTGTCTGCGTGTGTCTTGTATGCAAGCATTGTTGGAGTGCCAGCGCGGCAGTTTTCCACTTCCGGGATAAGGTCTTCGCGGATGATTACGAGTGTAACGCCAGCCGGAGCAAGGTTTTTCTGTGCACCGGCAAAGAGAAGGCCAAACTTGCTAACATCAAGGGGTTCGCTGAGTACGCAGGAAGAAATGTCTGCTACGAGCGGAATCTTTCCTGTGTCCGGGATGTACTCGTAGTGAGTTCCCATGATTGTGTTGTTAAAGCAGATGTATGCATAGTCGTAGTCGCCGGAAATCTTTTCTACCTTGGGGATGTAAGAGTAGTTCTTGTCCTTGGAGGAAGCGATAACGTCAACTTCAACGCCGAGCTTTTTTGCTTCTGCAGCGGCTTTCTTTGCCCAGACACCAGTTTCGATGTAGGCAGCCTTTCCAGTGTGAATGCCAAGGTTCTGTGCAACCATTGCAAACTGTGTTGAACCTCCGCCCTGTACAAAAAGAACCTTGTAGTTGTCCGGCACCTTCATAAGCTTGCGGATCATGGCTTCTGCATCTTGAATGATTGGCTCATAAGCCTTTGAGCGGTGGCTCATCTCCATAACGGACTGACCTGTTCCGTTATAGTCCAACATCTCGGCGGCACATTCCTTCAACACTTCTTCCGGCAGGCAGCTTGGTCCTGCGCTAAAATTGTACACTCTGCTCATCGCTTTACTCCATTGCATATAGATTTGTCTTTACCGGGCTTCCCCAGTAACCTTAATTGTTTACATAAAAAACACAAACTTGCACTAACCGTTTTGCCAGGCGCTTAGGGTTTCCAGGGCGGTTAAAAGCGAAACGTTCTCCACGTTTGTTGAACTTGGAACCGAAAGCACGCAGGGCGTGTAGTTTACGATTCCCTTTATTCCGCAAGCGGCAAGACGGGCTGCTGTACTCTGCGCCTCCTCCGGGTTAACCGTAAGAATTGCAAATGCAATGCCCTCGCTTTTTATAACGCTCTCCAGCATCGTGGTGGGATGCAGGGGAAAAACCGAACGGAGCACTTCCGTCCTGTTAACGTTGCTGTCAAAACCGGCCACAATCTTGAAGGGCGAACCTTCAATCTCCATGTTGTCCAGAAGAACCTGACCCATACGGCCAAGCCCCACTATGCAGCACTTTTGCAGTTCCTTGGAAATGTTAAAGGCCCGGCACAAGGCATCCTTTAGCTCTTCCGTCTTGTAACCGTTGCTGGCACCGCACTTCACTTCCAAAAGAGAAATGTCCCTGCGCACAACGGCAGCCGACCATCCGGTAAGCTCTTCTATCCTTTGAGAAGTAATTGTTTTTTCTTTTAGGCCCGCAAGAAGCCGCTCCAGTAAAACAAGCCTTCTCTTTGAAGGGCCGGGAATGGTTTTCATTACTTTAACACCCGCATCTGTGAATGTTTTCACAAAAAACTGACTGCTTTTTTAGCAAGTTTTATGTATTCTACCGATTTGAAAAGTATTTATCCAGTAAAAATTCGCTAAAATTTGATTTTCCGGGCAAAATTCACAGGAATTTGGCAAAAACCAGGCCAAATTTGCAAATTGCGTGAATTTCATCACAATAAACCCAAGAACTGAGCTGCCATGGAAGGGCTGGATTGCCCCTTGCAACATTGGGTGAATCTGTCGAACCCCGCAAGAAACACCAATAAACCTACGCCGCCATGAAGCCCTGGGTTGCTTGCAACCACTAGTACCGCGAAGCGGTATGAGCCGAACAGGCGAAGGGCGGTTCTCGCAACGAAGTTTCAAGCGACGGCGGTGGCGCAAAGGCATGAACAGTCGAATTAGCCAAAAAGCAAAATGGTAGAGCAAACAAAAGCACCGTCCGGAGAACCTCGGAAATCAGTTTTGGGCTTCACTACCAGGAAAATCTGTCTGAAAATCCATGGAGCGCGGTAATAGGAATTGAAGTCGCTACGCTCCCTCCGCGCAAATGGATTTTCAGCCATATTTTCCTTCTCGTTACGCCCAAAACTGGTTTCCGGCTGCTTTGCATAAAAAATATTGCACCCCTCCCCTTCCAAAAAAAAAGGAAATCTTCCACTCTTTTCCCCTAATTTCCTTGTCATGGCAAAAAAACTGCATTATCATTTTCTGTATGATAGAAGAAGCTCCTAAATACGAAAACTTTCTAGACCAGGCTATCCCTATCCTGCTTAATCCCAAGTACCAGGATGCAATAAACAGGATAAATCAGGAATACCTCTATTGGGACAAGGTAAAGTACAGGACCCCCGAAGACCTGGATTCAAGAAATTTTTGGGCAGCAGTAAAATATTCCCGCCGCGGCGAACAGATTGCCTTTGCCCCCTACACTTTCCAGCTGGAGCAGACAAACTACATGCAGCAGTTGCTCCACGAATTTGACATGAACTTTGGCGGAACCCTCACCTCCTCCGCCGTAATCTCCGAAAAAAACCGCCAGTACTACCTGCTAAGCTCCATCATGGAAGAAGCCATTGCCTCAAGCCAAATGGAAGGCGCCAACACAACCCGCAAGGTTGCAAAGGAAATGCTGCGCAAACAGGCAAAACCAAAAGACAAAAGCCAGCAGATGATTGTAAACAACTACAACACAATCCGCTACCTTTCCGAGCACCAGAACGAAGACCTTTCCATAGAACTGCTATTGGACATCCACAAAAAAATAACAGAAAAAACGCTGGACAACCCCCAGGACGAAGGCCGCTTCAGAACAGAAGACAATATAATAGTAGCAAACGGAATCACAGGCGAAGTTGCCCACGAACCGCCGCCCTGCACCCTGCTCTACACAATCCTAAAACAAATCTGCGACTTTGCAAACCAAGACAAATTCTTTATACATCCCGTGCTAAAGGCAATAATCATCCACTTTATGATTTCCTTCCTGCACCCCTTCGTAGACGGAAACGGAAGAACCGCCCGCTCCCTCTTCTACTGGTACATGCTAAAAAAAGGCTACTGGATGACGGAATTCCTTTCCATATCAAGAATCATCTACAAGAAAAAATCCCAGTACGAAAAGGCCTTCCTCTACACCGAACACGACAACCTGGACCTGGGCTACTTTGTAACATTCAACCTTAGGGTGCTAAAGGAATCCTACGAAGAGCTAAAACTCTACCTTGAACGAAAGTCCAAAGAAGAAAACTCCCTGGTGGAACTAAAAATCCATGGCATAAACGAGCGCCAGGCCCAAATCATCAAGCTCTGCATGCAAAAACCCTCATCGCTCTTCGTATGCAAGGAACTGGTTGTGCGCTTTAACGTAAACGTAAAAACCATCCGCTCAGACCTTGCAGGCCTTGTGGAACTTGGACTTTTGCAGACCATTCCGGTAAACAAAAGGCTAGTCGGCTACACCCGCGCCCCGGACTTTGACGGCATACTTTCAGAACTTAGGGGAAATTAAGGGAAAATTTCTCATTTCTTTTTTTTCTTTTTGGACGAGCCTTCCTCAGCTCTACCACCTTGCTCTTTGGCTAATCCGACCGCCCATGCCTCTGCGTCACCCGCTTTCCAGGGCTACGCTACCGCTCCGGCCCGCCTTGCGGCGGTCTTACCTTCGGCAACCCTTCCAATCGGGCGTAGGAGGCAATTTAAAATTCTCCAAGAGTTTTTTTAAAAACCTCATAATTCTTCGAATTCCACTCATTGCAATAAACCGCAAATTCTATTGCCTTGAATGCATGCAGATAATCAGACAAGACATTCTTGTAAACTTCCGCAACTATTTCCGGCGGGTTAGAAAAAGCCCCACAGCCAAAAGCTCCAAGAATAAGAACATCCGCCTCATATTTACAGGCAACCCCAAGTATATGCCTTGCTCGTGAAGCATGAAGCTTTTTTAGTTCCTCGCAAGTTATGCCCTGCATATCCGGCTCTAAACATGGCGCCGCACAAGTTATTACATCTGCATAAAACCATTCTGATTCCGGACGAAGTTTTGGCTCAGCTGTATCTGATTTAAAAACAAGAACCTTAGGTGTATAAATAATATCATCAGTCGCAAGATCATTTTCTGTTTTACAATGAGGCTTGTAAAATTTTTCCAGCATCTCTTTTGAAACCAGAGAATCATATAATGTGGAAACCCTGCAAAGACATTCTTCCTGTGCCCTAGCTCCGTGTACCACACCACCGCCCGGATTAAAACTATTTGCAAAGTTCAGAACGGCAACCTTATCACCCTTACGAGCATAATCTTCAGCAGCCTCAAACGACCTCTTTTTTGAAACCAAAATTTTGCAATCCGCATCAAACCGGTTTACTTCACAATCAATACTTTCATTTGCACCAACAAACATCTGATTGCTTCGAGAATATTCGCAAGCAGCAATCAACTTAGAATTCGTATTATATAATTCTTGAGTATCCAAAAAAATCTTTGCCAGATTCATTACCGTTCTCCCGCACAAATAATCATACAGCATATTTCACATCTGTCCAAGATAAAGAATGAATAAAAGGTGCAGAATCAATTGCCTCCGTTACTTTTTATGCTATAATGCCGTTGGAGATTATTAAATGAAAAAGCAAACTGTGTCCTTGACCTGCAAATTGACGTGGGAGAAGTTACGGCTTTAGTTCAGGGAAGCGGGAAAAAGCCCTACAACGTCCGCGTTAGAATCGACGAGCTTACCGAAGAACAGTACGAGAGCATTGTAGAAAAGTGCGCCTCAAAAATCCAGAACATCGATGACCTTGTTAAAGGAAACTTCCCCGACGACCTAAAAACGCTTTTTACCCAAAAAGGAGCCGGCCTTTTTCCTTCCATGGCAAAGATACACTTTAGCTGCTCCTGCCCCGACTATGCCGACATGTGCAAGCACGTAGCCGCAGTCCTTTACGGAATCGGTTCCCGCTTTGACAAAGACCCGCTCCTCTTCTTCAAGCTTCGAGGAGTAGACACCGACCGTCTGATTGGTAACGCCATCAAAGACAGAATCCAAAGCATGATAGAAAACGCCGCCAAGCCCAGCGACCGCATCATGGACGATGGGGATGTGATGGCGGTGTTTGGGATGGAGATTTAGCGGAGGAAATAAAATACCCCGCCCAGGATTTCTCCCGAGTGTGGGGTAAGGTCTTATTTTATCTTGTCTTTTAGTAGGTTCCACTCCATCTTTGAAAAAAAATTAATTATCCTGTATATACCTGTACATTCCATCCGTGTTGCCGGAAAGTTCTAAATCGCAAGCCTTGAACAGAAAAAAATCTGGTTCAAGATATAGTCTGGATTCTGATTTTGAGAATACTTTGTAAAACTCAGTTGCTGAAAGTTTTGCAAAAGCTTCATCCTGTGGTATTTTATATTGATGCATGATGTGTTTTGTCAGGGCAATGACGCACATTCCTTTTGTTGTTTCTATCTTTTTATCACTCATATTCTTCTCCAGTCAATTTCGTGGAAGTTTTTAATGAGTTTATCTGCAATATGCTGTTTTCCTATAAAATATTGAATTCCAAGATTTTCTGGTTCCAAATTTTTTAGCAGGATCTCTTTAGCTTCTTCTGTTCCAACTTTTCCGTAGAATTCCTGCCAGTATGCTCGCAAACAAATCAATGTATTGTCATCAGCTGTTGGGCCAATGACAAGGTCATAATTGTGCGGTGTACCGCCTTGCTCTCGACATGTTAGGACGAAATTCAGCCATTCCATGTCTGCCTGTTCAAAGTGCTTAATGTTGAGTTTTTCCGCGTAATCAAAATCTATCTGAATCTCGTATAATCTTTCTGTAAAAATCCGCCCTTGATATTTATTCTTTATTCGATTCTGTATTTCAGTGTATTTTTTGTGCATCATTCCAATGGCTTGCTTTTTAGTTGTAGCCATATAGAATCCTTTTCCGAAATCTTTGTTATCACGGCCCTTTGTTACATCAATTGTTTGTATTTGGGAAATTGTTCCGTGATATAAGGTTTCAATAATTTGGAGAGACATAATAATCAATTTCCTTTGCCATTTCTTTTTCCGTCATAGAATCAAAAATATCCGGGCAATCTGCAATGTATTTTAATATCTTGTATTTTTTGTCCAATTCCAGGAATTCTTCGTTAGAAAGATCATGCTCTCTCTTGTATTCCTCTGTTGCGAGATACATGAGAAATATTGAGTTATCCAAACGGAGATTTGTCATTGTTCATGCCCTCCTTTTCTAAATATCGAGTTAATTATACCATGCTTATAGAAAAAAATCTATGAAAATGCTTCTGCCATAAGTTTCTGGGCGTGCCCCTACGCACTTCGTGCTCCGGGTCGGGCTTTGCGTGGTTCCATTCCTACGCTTGCGCTTCGGAACGGCTACGCCGCCACTCCAATCCCTCACGCAAAAAAAATCCCCGCCCAAGATTCATCCCGGGCAGGGCAAGGTTTTACTCTATTTTAGCAAATCAAACTTTTGAAAATGATGCCTTTTCAATTTCGTTTTTTAGCTCGCTACTAGGCGTAAAGAGGATGCGTTTACTCGTTATGCTTGAAGCATCCACGTTCTCAGGGCTTTCGTATCCCTTTGAAGAGAAGGAAAGTTTTACCCGGCCAAAGTTTCCCAGCTGGATTTTGAATCCGTTCTTAAGGTAGAGGGGAAGCTTCCTTACTAGGGAAGTAAGAACTGCCTCAACGTCGGTTACGTTCAAAGTACATGCATCGGAAATGTCCTTTGCAAGGTCCAGCACCGTCAGCTCCTCCATGTACTGTGGGGCTGCGTAGTATTTCTCTTCTGTTTTATTAAGGGGATTTATCCTCTTTACAATTCTGTATTTCATATAATTTTTCCTTGTAGCTCTTCAAGGCGGCTACAGCCTGTTCAAGGTATCTCGCTTTCATAGGCGACTCCTTGCATAAATTAATTTGAGTTTTTCAGTCCTGCGAGTTTGCCAACGGCAAAGTCGGTAAGTTCGCATAGCGAACGACCAACGCCGGACTTTACTGTAACTTGAAAAAATTAGGAAAAACCATTACTATTTTGATAGTTATTCGGCAACGGTTTTTCCGTAGCTGTTTAGAGACTTTTTAACTGACTGCAATCAGTTAAAAGGTCTTTTTTTTGCTCGCAATTTGCTTACCTCCTTGCAGGTTTGCCTGCACTCATTCCCTGTTCAGGATGTTTTCAATCTGCTCCTTGTCGCTTTCATTCAGCTTGCCCATAGCCTTTGCAAGGGCAACAAGTCCGATTACGGCGGTTGCAGTCAGGGCTGTTCCGGCAAGAATCGCTCCCCAGTTTACGCCGTCGCCGGCCGTGTTCTGTGTTGGCTGCAATTCCTTTCCGTCCTTCCCCAAAAGATAATCCGGTGTAGTCCCAAGAATGTCCGCTATCTTCTGCAGGGTCGGAATGCTGGGGTTCCGTCCGTTTGCACCGTCAGTCATCCAGCGACTAACCGTAACCTCGCTCACGCCAAGCCTTGCGGCCAGTTCCCGCTGCGTCATTCCCTTTGCCTTTAAGAGGGCCTCAACCCTGCTCTTGAAGTTTGCGTCCATCTCGCTTACCTCCGTCTTATCCTTTTCATCCTGTATCTGGTTATAAATTACAATAACTTAACCATAATGTCAAGTAAAATGATAAGAAAAGACAAAAAAAATCGAATAAATTCAGAAAAACCGCAGAAAATTAGCATTTTAGGTATATTCACCGGCCAGCTCCCAAAAAACATACGGAGAATCCCGGAAAAACGTACGGAGAATTTTTTAAAACACGGCGAGTTTTAAAAAATTCTCGGCGTGTTTTCGGGTAAAACTCGGCGTGAATTTTCTTGTGGGGTAAAGCACCCCTTTGGCATGGAGACTTTTACGAAATAGCGGTATTTCCGCAACAAAAGAGGGAATTTGTGGTATAATGTTCTATTATTATGGATGGAGAAGATGGCAAAAAAAAGGTCAAAAGAAATTTCAATTAGAAGTTCTGCCGCAGAATATTTGACTTTTGTTGCGGCAAATGGTGACGACAAAAACAGCGTTGAAGTACGCTACGAAGATGAAAATATCTGGATTACGCAAAAAATGCTTGCCGTTTTGTATGAAATCGATGTAGCAGGTATAAATTATCACATAAAAAAAATTTATGATGACAATGAATTAACTCCAGAGGCAACTATTAAAAATTTTTTAATAGTTCAAAATGAGGGCGGTCGTGAAGTTTCTCGTGAAGTAAAGCATTATAACCTGCAGATGATAATTGCTGTAGGCTTTAAGGTGAATTCTGAAAGAGCCGTTCAGTTCCGTAAATGGGTTAATAATATTGCAAAAGAGTATACCATCAAAGGCTTTGCAATGGATGATGAACGGCTTAAAAATGACGGTTCAATTCTTACAAAAAAATACTTTGAGGAACAGCTGGAGCGTATCCGAGAGATTCGTTCTAGTGAGCGCAAATTTTATCAGAAAATTACGGATATTTATGCAACAGCAATTGATTATGATAGAGATGCAGCGGCTACAAAAAGATTTTATGCCACTGTCCAAAATAAAATGCATTATGCGGTTCACGGACACACTGCTGCGGAATTGATTGTAGAACGAGCTGATGCAGCAAAAGAACACATGGGGCTAACAACTTGGCAGGACGCCCCAAATGGAAAGATAAAGAAAAGCGATGTAATAGTCGCAAAAAACTATCTGACAGAAAAGGAATTAGGACAATTGAACCGCATGGTTTCCGCTTACCTTGATTTTGCCGAGAACATGGCAAACCGTCATATTCCGCTTACAATGGCTGACTGGGAAAAACGTTTGAATAAGTTTATAGAGATGTTTGAATACGGACTTTTGCAGGATGCAGGAAAAGTAACGGCAGAAATTGCAAAGCTTCATGCTGAAACAGAATTTGAAAAATACCGCATTGTGCAAGATAGATTATACAAGAGTGATTATGACTTGTTCTTAGAGGAGTTGGAAAACAAACTGGAGGCAAATAAACATGGCAAAGAATACTGATGAAAAATTGAAAATAGAGGACGCAATCAAGTCGTTTGGCAGTAAATCGTTTTCTGAGGCGGGAATAAATCTTTTTAGCACTCTTGGCTATGACACTAGCCTGCAAGCCAGAAAACTCGGAGTGTCCGTGTTAGAGCGTTAAACTATAAAAAAACACATTTATTTGATATAATTTTGAGAATTGAATATTTTGATGGATAAATAGGCATATATGTTACCAGAACAAAACATTGATATAAAAGAAAACGACCTTCTCAAAATTGACCGTTCCTTGCTTGAAATTCTTTTGAAGGACAAGACGACCGGGAAGAACATAATTTGGGCAACGGACAATTATTCTAAATATGGAGAGCTTTACACTTCGGAGAAAGAAATAAAAATTGAGATGATAACTTCCCGTCACGGCGGAATAATAAAACCTAGAGTTGAAAAATCAAAAGAAGAACGACTGCAGCGAGTTCGACAAAAAGCAGAAGTCTTTACTCCAAGTTGGGTTTGCAATCTTCAAAACAATCTGGTTGATGAAGTTTGGTTTGGGCGAAAAGATGTTTTTAATGTAGAAAAAGAACGCTCATGGGAAACAACAAAAGAAAAAATTCAATTTTCAGACGAAAAAGGCAAAACTTGGCAGGATTATGTCAATTCAAACCAGCTGGAAATAACTTGCGGTGAAGCTCCTTATCTTGCGAGTCGTTATGACACTGTTACTGGTGAGTATATCGAGGTTCCAAATAGGATAGGTCTTTTAGACAGAAAACTTCGCGTTGTTGCAGAGAATACTGATAGTCGCGAAGATTGGCTAAAATGGGCAATGGTTGCTGTACAAAGTTCTTATGGGTTTGAGTGGCAGGGAGATAATATTCTTATTGCACGAGAAAATCTTCTTTTTGATATCGCAGAGCACTATGAAGCAAACTTCCATGAAAAACTTCAAACTCAGGATTTAATCGGCTTTGCCAAAGTGATTGCATGGAATATCTGGCAAATGGACGGCTTGAAGTTTGTTATACCGAATTCCTGTTGTACAAAAGAAATTATAGAGGAAGATTTATTTGAAAGCCATGTGATTTCAAAACCATGCGAGGGCTGCAAACTCGGCTATGGCGAAAAATCTTATTTTAAGCACAATGGAATCTATTGCAAAATCCGTGACTGGAAGGAAAATAAAACTTTACGCTTCGTAGATATTATGAAAGAGGGAGAAAAAAATGATTGAAAATATAAACCTGAATTCTCTCATTCGAGGTCGTGTTGATCCGTATATCTACGCTTTTGAAACAAATACCGTTCCCAATTTCCTCAAAGTCGGTGACACTTATCGTTCTGTTGAAGTCCGTCTTGATGAGTGGCGAAAATTCTATTCTGATTTGAAAAAGAAATACGAGCATATTGCAAAAGTTGATGATAATACCTATTTTAGGGATTATTCCGTACATGATTTTTTGATTCAGAATGGCTTCCGCAGAATCGAAAAAGATGATGTCAAAAGCGGAATTTATCTTTCAAACGAGTTTTTTATGAATGCAAAAAAAGAAAATGTTGAAGAAGCAATAAAAGACATTCAAAAATCGTTTGAGAAGAAAGACAACAAATACGCTTTTTATAATGTGGAAGATAATTTGCTTTTAGGAGATTTTGACTTTAAGCGTAATGCGGATTGGAAACCGCGAAATAATCAGAAAGCTGTCATAGAGAATTTTTCAAATGCAGTCAAAAAAGGCCGCAACAATTTGCTTATGTTCGCAGTCATGCGTTTTGGAAAGTCTTTTACATCTCTTTGTTGTGCTAAGGCAATGAAAGCAAATCTGACTGTTGTTGTTTGCGGAAAGACAGCAGTTCGTCTGGAATGGAAAGAAAATGTTCAGCGTCCAAAAATACTAGACGGCTTTGAATTTATTGATTCAGATTCAATGTCAAGAAATCCCGCCGTCATTTCAGAAAAACTTGCAGAGGGCCATTCTGTTGTTGTTTTTCTTACCATGCAGGATTTGCTCGGAGAAGATATAAAAACTCGCCATGCCGATTTATTCAGCTTAAACAGTCAGAAAAAACTTGATTTGTTGATTATAGATGAAACTCATTTTGGAGCAAGGGCAGAAGAATTCGGAAAAGTTCTTGGCACAACAGAGAAAAAAGGCTATGACGAATCTTTTGATGACCTTGAAAATCAGATAAAAGTTTTTTCTCCAAAAGTAAAGCTTCATCTTTCTGGAACTCCTTATAGAATTCTTCTGGATAACG
>Ga0310695_10001184_pt1 | contig 63116 bp, 38 predicted proteins | sample RumenRJG_04DNA_FD_203882 | JGI IMG/M metagenome (GOLD analysis project Ga0310695, IMG submission 203882) | Bovine rumen microbial communities from Lethbridge, Alberta, Canada - RJG_04 (v2) (version 2) | ecosystem: Host-associated > Mammals > Digestive system > Stomach > Rumen | place: Canada... | reverse complement strand
TTTTTACGTTTAGTACTGACAGTTTTGACGTGGAAAACTGTTAGTTTGGAGCATTGATACAAATGCAAACTAGCATTTCTATGAGGATAGAACACGATCAGAATAACAGTATTTTCGCTGATAATGACGGCAATATGACACTTGCATGACACTTGCATGACACTTCAAGTACTAAAGTGTCATGCCTTAACGTACTATAAACCAGTTGATTAAGTATAAGTATGACACCTTAGGGCATTTTTATCATTTTTTTTCGAAAAAAAAATTAGCGTGCAAAATTTCTCAGAAATCGAGGACAGCAAGGACCTCATCTTGGGACATCAGGGGGATGAAATGGGACTGGAATTACCACCCAAATTGACGCAGAACCCGAAAGTCAAAAAATGGCAACTGCAACCCTGAATATGGATTGCTATTGTTGTCATTGCAGTATTTAGATGTTGAAAAAACAATCCCAAAGCGTTGCTTATCTCAGATTTTATGCTTACCTTTGCCATGTCGTTATTCGACTTCAGCAAACAGGCTTGCTCAGTCTCTAAAGGTGAGGGGTGAGAGGATAGTTGGTAAACGCAGAAAAGTATTGGTAATATGAACTCTAGTAATTCAAATTGGATAAAAGCCTACATAGTAGATGTGCTCCCCTGCATGACGGTAGCATTGTATATACTTGCATTTGTCTACAATCTGGCTTTCTTCTCGGTTTTCAATATCAATATCACGCATTATCTCTCACTTAGCGACATGCTGCTAAGCATTCTTGAGCCTATGGTGGTATTGGGGGTGGTTTCTTTGCTGTTGTTTTGGATGATTGTCTTTTTTGCTACCACTTTCTATCGTTCTTTAGAAGATAAAAATCAAATTAGACTTACAATAAAGGCAAAACGAAGAATCGTCAGGTTCAGAAAGACAGGATTTGCGAGATGGTTTATTGTCAACTATGCAAAAATCAAGAAGTGGTTTGTGGAAATCCGCAATAAACTGAATAAGAAACAAACAGACAACAATATCAAAGCAGAGGAGTCGGCAAAAAAGAATGCTTTCGGCACAAGACACCCCATAACCCTTTTCTTTTTGATAATTGTTGCCTGTCTATATGTGTTTTTTGATAAAAACAATGCTAATGTAGAACAGAAAGGGCTGCTGAATGCTACGTTATGGTTGATTTTACCTCTTTGGATGGCAAGCATGTTTGCTCTATGTGACATAATTCTTGCAGGGTTGAACAATTCTCTTCCTAAAAAGTCTTTCTTCATTAGGTCATACAAAGCAACAGAGATAATAGCAGCAGTTCTCCTTTTCTATATTTATGCTCTCGTTGTCTTTTATACAAGCGGATTGGAAAGTGGCAAGTACACGATGGATAACGACCTTGCAAAGTTTGAAATTAGAACATCTGACGGAACCGTTTTCAATGATTCTACATATCGATACATTGACATCATGAACGACAAAGTGTTTCTTTTAGAAAAGGAGACAGATTATAAAGTGATTCTCGACAAAGAGGGCCTCGTGTTCCTGAAGATTGTCTATAAGGATGAAATAAACAACTCCATCATAGATACATTCATCAAGAAGGAGATGTGGAAGGATAGGAAGAATAGAGAAGTTGAAACGGATAGCATACAATAGATATAAGAATCTGGGGATGCAAATGAGACAGGTACACTGATTAGTAACTTCCCCCCATTGCCCGATATAGTTCCAAAGTCCTTTTCATGTCAGCGACCTGGCTTTTTGTGATAGTCTTGATATCGTAATATTGCCTGCCAATAAACTTCATCTTTGCTGATTTTGCCTCTGTGAGCGCATAGATTAAAGCTTTGTCGCTTCCTGTCAAGGCCTCATCAAACCATTCCCATATCATACCACCATTCCCATTGTCATGTTCTGTGTGGGATGGAATATATTCATAGGCGTTGTCATCTATTGCGAATTGTATCTTATTGAAAAACAACCAGTCATCTGCATAGTATTGGACCCTGAAACGTAAAGGCATCACTTTTCCTTCTTGTGCTGCAAAATAAAGATAGATGCCATTCTGGTTGGTATATTTAGGAGCAGACTTTGGTTCATACCATGTTTTCCCTTTGGGATCGAATTCATCTTTGTTGACGTTGAAGAAGGGAAGGAGTTCTTCTATCTTGGTCGAATCAATCTTGCTTTCTGCTAATTCAGTCCCGTCTGTAGGATTGCTGTTAACAACATCGTCCAAAGCCAAAATGTTGGTAGAGATTCGTTCTTCTTCCTCTAATCTTGTGGCAAAGGAAATGTCAGTAATGTCCATACCATCTTCATCGTATAATTTGAAGCCAATAGGAACGTCCAAATAATCGGCCAGACCCTCTTTGCGCATATTGTTATAGACTTTCTGTGATATGCAGTACTTTGTGAAAGCTTCTAAGTATGCACTACTATCGGATGAAGCAGAAATTATTATCGGTGCTTTTTCTTGAATAGATGAACCGCGAAGGATGCTTTGCTCTTTGACGGTTTCGACATACTTGTATTTCTTTTCGCAAGCCGTCAGTAGCATTAATGTTGTTATAAACAACAAAAAACTCTTCATCTTCATAGTTGTTGATATTTCTTTCTAATTCTTTCGTCTCCAAACAACAGTAAATACTGCCACGAAGTTAAAATTATCTTTAGAACAATTTCTGATAGAAAGTTTTTACCCCATCATATTTCAATGTCTTGAAGAACATCTTGCTGGCTATCGTGGGCTTCAATTGTCGAACTTTCTCTATGTCGAAAGTGATAAATGTTCCATCATCCTCACAATCTTTTGCATAAACGAAGAATATTGGAGTAATCTTATAGCCAGACACCTTTCCGTTACCACCTCGTTGTTTCCTCGTCTCAAGTTTACTTTTTTCTAGTTTCACGGTCGTCCCATCAATGACAGGATCATATTGCGACATCAGCCGACGTAATGCGCGAGGAGTCCATACTTTAAGATAATTCCTGCCAGCAGTTCTGATTTCTCCTTCAAGCACAGCCCACTTATCTACTTGATTAGCCGGAATCATCACGAAATATCCATTGACATCTTCTGTGCATATCACGTTCGCATACTTATTTATGTAATTGTTTGCAACAGCAACCTTTAAGCTGTCCACAGAAAAAGAAGTGATATTATGTCCTATGTTGTTGAAAATGTTTAATCCTTTCTGTTCATTCAACATTGCTTCGAATTGTGGATAGTCAAGAAGGAATTTCTTTGTTACTTTAATTTTTCCGTTTTCACCATATAAAGGCAAGTCTGGCTCGCTCGCTTTTGCGCCAGGCTCTTTGAATTCGATGGTGTATACTGCCATGTTGATGACTGTAACCAAAGCGCTGTCTACTGCACCACAGCCACCAGCCTGAATCAACATCCTGCTTTTATCTTTAATTGAATAAACATAACGTGGGACTAAATTGAAAGACTTGATAAGCCTTACAACTGATGAAGGTATGAAGTTAGGGTCATCGGCACAATTCACGAACAGCGAAAGTTTCAGCATATTGGCAAAGGTCTGAGCGTAAGCACACTCGCTGAAAACGGCAGACTGAATATTGTTCCCTTCTTCATAGCTCTTCCGAATCTGATGTTCCAGTGCAGGGCATGTTGACCTGAGTTCAGACAAATCCAAGTTCGCACTACGCTTTGTTGCAAGCGCCCAGAGTTTTTGTCTTTCCGACTTGCTGAAAATCACTTTAGTAGGAGCAATGCTGTAGAATTCCTGCATTATCTCTTTCTGTGATAGTGTCAATACGATTTCATCATTTTTCATACGCTCACTTTTAATGCCATATTGGAATGTACTAGATCCAAGGTAGAATTATCAACTTTGAGATTCAGAATTGTCAGTAATCTCTGATTAATTCTGTCACGATATTGCCGAGGGTATTTTATGTTTTCTTGAATGCCCACATTGTTTTTTCTGATTATGAACTCACTTGCCCTGCTAGACATCTCTTTTACAATTTCGTTAAAGAAAACATGGTCATCTTCAGAAAGAGAATGATAAAAAATAGGCATGCTTAAAAGTAGACCGATAGGATAAGTAATGCCGCCATCAAACAGTCTCCAATGCCAATATGCAAAAGAAGAATTTATCAGACAATAAACATAATTAAATTTTTTCTCGTCGTCAAAATGGAGAGTAATCTGTCCACTTCTGTTCATTTTGCCTGAAATGGCACTTGTGTAATAACGACAGGTATTTGGCATAGATAGTACGAACTTGCCACTCTTTGAAACGAGTTCTGCAAGTAAGTGATTTCCAGCTTTTTCTGTTATGCAATCATATAAAGGTTGTAATTCTTTAAAACATTTATAGTACATTGGGGTGGCAGATGATATTTTTTGTCTCTTTGGTGACAAAAAACTCTCAAGCGTTTTGCATTGAAGTAAGGCTTTCCGCTCTGTAGATTTAAAACGAATGAGCGGAGTGAGCCTAAAACCATCAGAATTGTTTTTTCGAACGATTGTAATGGCTGCTCGGACAGAATTGCTTGTATTAGTATTAAAGATGCCATGCTTTCTCCCATTGAAAATATTCCCAGGAATATTATCAAAAGAAAAGATGTCTCCATTATACTGATTCATAATAGTTCTAAGAGAATAAAACTTTGAACCAGAAATGAAACTGTAAGGCGTGATTATTACAGAAGAAAGGCTCTCTTTTATGATTTTCTCCATGAAAATCGAATACAGTTCTCGAGAATCATTTAGAACCCTTGTGTTACTCCAATTTAAACCAATTTGCTGTATTGCTGCATAAGGAGGATTTGATATAACTTTACAGTTCTGGGGCAAATTGATTCTTGAGGACAAGAAATCTCCTGCTATATCGTGAATGTTATCTTTTAATTCTTTGCCATACTTTAATAATATTGAAGTTACACAAACATTGAGTGCAACCCTATCAATATCATATAAATAAACATTCCCTTCACTAAGCAGTTGATAAGCCCTTTCTTTTCCAATATAATCCAAATAAGTTAGAATCAGTTTTCCTGTGCCGCAACCAACATCACAAAGGTTTTGTCCTTCAAGAGAATCAAACCATTCGCTCATTATAAGAGCAACATCGTCAGGAGTGTAGTATTGGCCGTGCTCTTTTTTCTGCTGTTTGTCTTGAATAGCAAGTCCAACTTCATACATCTCGCCGAAGTTGTTTACGGTCAGAAAACTATTATTCTCTCCGTAAGTTAAAACATATTCGCATATATTGGCCCAAGTGTGTTCAAGTCCGTATGTTTCGACATCCTTTATATAATGTTCATGTGAATAATGTTTTAACTTTGAGATAATCGTATCTGAAAGACTTGCAACATTTCCCTTTTTCTGAGGTTGCTCGTCAATAAATAAATCATCAAAAAGTGTTGTCTGGTAATAATCTCTTTTCATGGTTTGTAAAAAAGATTACGTTCTTTATCACATAATGTCATACCTATCTCCACGCCTAAGGGAGCTGACATGATTTCCAAGATGGTTTTGGTCAGTTTATATGCATAGCGTGGTTCTTTGTCTGCCATTCCTTACATTAATTTGGCGACAAAGATACGAATAAAAATTGAAATAGACTCTGTTATTATGAAATATCCGCAAGGCAAAACTATTTTTAACAGATTGACAGAGGGAATATCATGATGATTCTATTAGCCATCTATTCCCTGTTTTTCATCTGGCAGTTTCGAGAAAAGTTCGTAACTCACCTTACCACTTTCTTCCCGTTGACAATGTATATGCCCCTTGGCAATTGGTTGGCTTCTTCAGGCGTCAGCGCACCTATCTTGACCCCGTTGATGGTATAGACATCTGACACAGAGGTGCCGTCGGGCGCGACAATGGGGGAAACGGCATCGAGCGTGTAACTGACATTGAAGCGGGTCCTGGTGTCATTGGTATATACCCACTTGCCACCCTTCATGTGCTGAGGACGCAACTGATACCTTGCGCCATTCTCCAAACCGTCGAAATCCATATATACTGTGGTGCTCGCACCAGGCGCTAAGGTGACGGTGGCTGACTTGCGGTTGAAGCCGTAGAATATGTTATCTACTGGGTTGAGTTTAAAGATGTACAAACCGACACCGTTGATGTACTCATCGCCATTGTTGGTCACCAGCATCTTCGCATGGGCAGTAGGACTCTGGACAACACCTTCGACATTGTTCTCAATACTTACGGTAGTGGAGAGGTCGATATTACCCTCGGCCTCCACCGTCACAGTCTGACTGGCTATGACAACATAGTCGTTGGATGTGCGGTAGCAGAGTTCCAGAGTCTGGGTGCCTGTGGTGGTTGGTATAAAGTCGATGACAAACGGCCTGGTCTCACCACTCTCTGCCTCGAAGATGCGACCGCCCACCATATTGCCGTCGGCCAACAGATACAGGTAGTTACTGAAATAGGTACCATTGTTGGTCACCTGGGCCTCCAAGGGGAGCGATAGGTGTTGACGGGTCAAACCGGTAGTTTGCATAGTGCCAGACAAGGCGATGGTGGGGAACGACAAGGTCATGGTGTTGCCCGTAATAGTGGCCTTGGCACGAACGGCATGGGTGCCCCAACACTCAGCAAAGTCATTGGCAACCTCATTCTTGCAAACGGGCACGATGTAGTAGTCGCCGTCAGGAAGGTTGGCACCAAAGCGCAGGCTGTTGTAATTCCAGGCGATACCACTCAGATACGCAATGTCCTCTTTGCTGCCAATGCTGGAGGCTTGCGCCTTGACAACATTCCCGTTGGCATCATACACACGGAGATGATGCTGGAAGGAATGGGCCTCGCCAGTTCGGTTCATCATAATGAATGTCACGCTTGTGCCAGAGAAATCCTGATCGGCGGAGGTGCGGGTTACTGTAGCGGATTTGCCGTTGGTTAAACTGCATTCCGTTGCAGTAAGGCGGTCTGTGAAGACAGCATCACTCTCGTACTGGATGCCTACCATGGCCTCCTGGCTGATGCTGTAACCATCCTTGCTGCTGCTGGCACCAGCGCCATCGTTGCTATAGGGATTGGCTACAGACAACACAAAGTAATTGTCGCTATTTCCTCCCCATCCCCAGTTGATATGGAACAGACCAGCGCTGTCATAGCCGTCGATAACAAACGTGTGACCGCTGGTAGATGTGCGACCACTATACAAAACGGGCCTGCCTGCACTCAACTCGTCATAAATCAATTCGTCCCACTCATTGGCAGTAAACAAGTATCTCTGTATGACGTGGCAGGTCTTACTGTAACCAAAATACCGCTGCAACGCAGTAGCGACAGGACGTATGGCGGCACTGCTTCCGTTTTCCTGGAAGTCCATCTCGATGGACTGGGCGCAAAGAAGCATAAGGTTGGACACCGCTTGCTGCTCTTCGGTAGTGGCATCGGTCAGATAGTCGTTGAGCATGTGGTCCCAGTCAATCGTCGTGACTTCGATGGATGAACTGGTGATGCCGAGCGTCTTCGTTGTGTATCCAGGAATGGGCGCTAAGGTCTGATTGGGATAGCGGTAACGGGCGATGCATTGGGCCATAGCCGTTGCCGTACATCCTGTCAGGGCTCTCTTATCCCCTATATAAGGACATTCCTGATTATACGGATCTCTCTGGTTCCACTTGGTCTTCAGCAGGGGAGCAACAGCAGGGCGCGACACAGCCCGCCGAGGCTGCGAATACGCCCCATCCGTCTGCTGAAGCCAACCAATCTGCTCGACATAGCCCTCTAGCCAGTCCTTCATGTTGGCTGGCAACGTGCTTTCGTCGAAAGTACCCTTGGTGGCATAGCCCAACACCTGAGGCGCATGGTCGTCACCGCTCACAATCACATAGCCCTCTTCCTCACCTACGTTGAATACGTAGTAGGCAGTACTCTCTGCGACATTGCTGACAGAAAGCGGCTGACGTTTCACCATCCGCATCCTTGCAGCACTAACGCCTTCTCCCTGGCATCTGCCATTAACATTGGTTTCATGATGGTTGCTCAGGAACGTTCTCGCTATCGCTTCGGCTTGTTCCTCCGTCACATGACCTGCCAACATCACAACACTCGTCAGCAAGCAAACAATGGTCAAAAAGTATCTCCTCATAGTCAGCCCGTATTAATAGAATCGACTACAAAAGTACAAACAAAATCGCAAAAGCCCAAACTAATTGTATGATTGTTTGGCGATATTTGGGAAAAAAGTAGTAATTTTGCAGGCAAGATACGAAACTTGAATGAAAAAGGAACAATGAAAAAGATTCTACTATTGGTAATAGCAACGATGATGGCAGTAGTGAATGTGAACGCTCAGGATGAAACGAAGAATGAAATTGGCGTGTTCTATGGTACAGGATCAGCATCCGACATCCTCTCATATATCACGAGTTCTATCTCTGCCGCCGCTGGCGATCAGAGCAGTTTCTGGGGCCCTGTTGGCGCAGAATACTATTATCATGTGTCACCAGGCGTGGCCCTGGGTGCCGTTGGTGCATTTGCCGGTTGTAAGGCAAAGGACGAGAAAACAGGCCAGAACGACCTGTCGGAAACCTTCATCACGGTGATGCCATCGGTGAAGTTCAACTGGCTGCGCAAGGAGCACTTCGGCATGTACTCAGCCCTCTCGGCAGGTGTGATGTTCCTGTCCGTCTCTTGTAACGACAACGCGAAGGCTGCCGACCCCAAGGCCAAAGACGAGACCCTGACCACATTCATGTTCCAGGCTACAGCCTTGGGTATGGACTTCGGTGGAGAGCAGTTCCGTGGCTTCGTCGAGGCTGGTATTGGTGAGAAGGGCTTGCTCTGTGCCGGCTTGCGTTATAAGTTCTAATACATCTACAAAAAACAAATACGACTCATATGAAACTAAGACTACTAAACCTAATCCTGTGCGTAAGCGCAGCGATGACAACACTGGCCCAGACGGCAACGGTGAACACCCACTGGGCTCTTGACAAGAGTATCAAAGACCTCGCTCCTGGCTCTGCGGCCTACAACAATGCCACGGCCTCGACCATCACGTGCGAAGGCACCGAAGTCAGCAACATGCTGGAGACGAGTGTGACGTTCGGCTCGAACCTGGCATTCCAGGGAACCATCACCCCCAAGAGTTCTGTGACAGGGGAGACGGGCTTGCAGATATTGCGCTTTAAGACTCAGGGGGCTGCCGACGGCTCCGACAACTATGGCATGACCCTTACGCAGAAGCCCACTACGGGCGACCTGACCTTCGTGCCTACAAAGGTCAGCGTCAGCGTGGCCTCGTGGCTGAAGAACTCAAACCCGGCCTTCGAGGTGCTGGTGCGTAAACTGAATGCCAGCGGAGAGGTGAGCCAGACCTATGAACTGGGTAAGGTGAACGGTCATACGGAGGAAAGTGCCCTGTATGACGACATGACATTCAACGTGCCTGCTGAGGCTACCGCCAGCAACGATGCCTGGCAGGTGGTGGTGCGCATGGTCAGCGGCTACAACAACGGCACCAACCTGGCTATGGGCAACGTGACGCTCATTGGTACCGCCACGCTGGGCGGTACGGTGCAGACCAGCACATTTACGGCAACGGTAGTGCCAGAGGGAGCCGGCACGGTGAACCCCGCTCAGACTTCGGTGGTGACGGGCGATAATGTCACCTGCACGGCGACGCCCAACATTGGCTATGCCTTCGAGGGCTGGTATCAGAGTGGCACAAAGGTCTCGACGCAGAATCCGCATACTTTCAACGTCACAGCCGACATGCAGGTGGAGGCCCGTTTCACAAAACTGCCGGAGGCCACGCTGACCACTGGCGTTGCCGATGCATCGGCAGGCATGGGAACGGTGAGCGTGAGCGAGCAGGGCGACAATGGCAAGTATAATGCCGGCACCACGCTGACGCTGACGGCCACCCCCAATCAGGGCCACTATTTCGTGCGCTGGGTGGACGGCAACGGCCAGGAACTGTCGACCAGCACGGCCTATACCTTCACACTCAATGAAGACCGCACCATCCTGGCTGTCTTTGCCATGATAGACAACTATAAGGCTGACCTTATCGCCTTCCCAGGTGCCGAGGGCTACGGCCGCTTCACCACGGGTGGACGAATGATAGATAGCCGTGGGGCCAAGGTGTATTATGTCACCCGCAACGACGACTGTGCTGACAACAACCTGGTGGAGGGCACCCTGCGCTGGGCGCTGAAGACAGGCGATGATACGCCACGTACCATCCTCTTCCGCACCTGCGGCACCATCTACCTGACATCGAAACTGTCGCTGAACCATCCAAATATCACCATTGCTGGACAGACGGCCCCAGGCGGTGGCATCTGCATAGCCGGCTATCAGATGAAACTGAATCAGCCCAACATCATCATCCGCCATATCCGCTTCCGTGCTGGCGATCTGCCCAGTAGCAGCATGTCGCCACTGGATGTGGAGAACACCCATCACATCGTGCTCGACCATTGCTCGTTCTCCTGGTCAATGGAGGAGAACCTGACGCTCTACGATACCGACTACACCACCCTGCAGTGGTGCATCTCGGCCGAGGGCCTCTATGAGTCGAAGAATGTGAAGGGCGAACGCTCATACGCCATGCAGTGGGGCGGCGAGCACGGCACTATGCACCACTGTCTGGTGAGCAACTGCATGAGCCGTATGCCACGATTCAACGGTGCCCGTCCCAACACCAACGACAGGCAGGTGGACAACGAGTTTGCCAACAACGTCATCTTCAACTGGGGCAGCCACAACTCCATCTATGGCGGCGAATGTACGGTGACGGGCGAGAACGACTACGACCGCGTCTATATGATCAGCAACTACTACCGTCCAGGACCTGCCACCAAGGCTGGTACCGCCAACCGCCGCTACTTCGTGTCGGCATCAGGTGAGAGTATCAACGAAGTGGGACAGTGGTACCTCAGCGGCAACCAGTTTGAACTCTCCAGCAAGTGGGCTCCGTCGACAACGATATGGAGCAACACAGAACTGCAGAAAGTCAACGCCGACAACTACTATGGCTTCATCGCTAACAATGTATCGAGGGCTATGAACTTCTGGTCGCTGTCACCTTCGCAGGCTCTGGCCGACAAGGCGCTGCTCACGGCATTGCCCGATGCATTGAGTGGGATGACCTACGAATCGGCTGAAGAGGCTTTCCAAAGCGTCACTCAGAAGGCTGGTGCCTCTCTGCCACGCTATGACGAGGTGGACCGCCGACTGCTGGCCGAAGCGGCTGGCGCACAGGATCCGCAGTTCAAGGGCAGCAGTTTCGTGAGCACCAAGAACGGCAGTACCATCACCCCCGCTGCAGGCATCATCAACTCGCCTGCCGACATCACGCTGTCACGTTATGACGAGTTCTATGCTTTGGACGAGGCTACGGGCCAGACCATCCTGACGCAGATGTGGCCCTGGATGGGCATGGATGATGACGAGCAACTGATGAAGGACAGCGACGCGGACGGTCTGCCCGACGGCTATGAGGTATTAGTGGGCCTGAACCCCAACGATGCCTCCGACGGCAGTCGGCTGAGCGCGAGCGGCTACTCCAACTTGGAGGTGTTCCTCAACGGCGTGGCCGACGGCACCATCGACCTGACTCCCTATAAGCGGAGGCAGACGGTGGATAAGCGCATCGTCTTCAACGCGACGGTAGATCCCACGGATGTCACAGCCGACTTCAGCACCATCGGTGCCGCCATCAGCGATGCAGAGCAAAAGGCCACCAAGGATACACCTTATTATATATTAGTGAAGGCTGGCACCTACAACGAGCACGTGGAGATTAATAAGCCCTATATCCACCTGACGGGCCAGAGCCGTGACCTGGTGATTATCACCGACAACAAGAGCAAGTCGTACAACGGCAACCTGGGTAAGACAGCCACCGTCTATGTGAATGCCAGCGACGTGAGCCTGGACAACCTGACCATCAACAACACCTATGGCGCAGGAGAACAGGCCCTGGCACTCTACACGTTGGGCGACCGTATCACAGTGACCCAGTGCTGCATTAACGGTTGGCAGGACACCTACCGTACGGGCAAGAGCGGTCAGCGCCATCTGGTGCGCGAGTGCTGTATCAGCGGCACCACCGACTTCATCTATAACGCTGGCGACGTGTTCTTCGACTGCGACACGCTGCAGTTGAAGAATACAACCAACGTCATAGTGGCTCCCAGCCATATCAACCCCACCTGGGGCTACGTGTTCCGCGATGCCTATATCCAGGCCGACTCTCCATGCTCAACAGACCTTGGCCGTCCCTGGGGCGATACGCCTATGGTGTCGTTTATCAACACGTGCCTTGACGCGCATGTCAGCATCACCGAGGCAGGATGGCGCGACATGAGCGGACTGCCCATACAGATGGCAGAATATAACACGATGGACGCAATGGGACAGCCCGTTGACCTGTCGAAGCGTAAGACTACCTTCACGGCCAACGGCACGACAGTGACCAGCAAGGCTGTGCTGACAGAGGCAGAAGCCGCTACCTACACCCTGCGTAATGTGCTTAGTGGCGACGACCAGTGGGATGCCGACAATGAAGGCCGCATCCTTGCTGCTCCAACGATGGTCGTAGGTGCTGACCGCCTGACGTGGAGCGATCTGACAGGCCTGGCCGCCTGCTATCTGCTCACTATCGACGGTCGTGCCACCCTGACCACCGATGAGTCGGTTGGCTATACGGCAGGCAGTAAGGTCAGTGTGCAGAGTGTGTCGGCCAGTGGTATCCTGGGCAGGGCCATCACACCTGAAACGGCAGTAGGCATCAGTCAGCCAACGGCTAATAGTCAACAGCCAGCAGCCAGCATCTACGACTTGAACGGCCGTCTGCTGGCCCAGCCGCAGAAGGGCATCAACATTCAGAAGGGCAGGAAATACATGGGTAAATGAGCAACGACGCACCAGTGGTGCTGGAGCACCTCAGCATAGGCTATAAGACCAAGCAGGGCACCCGCGTGGTGGCCAGCGACGTGACAGCCAGCCTGCAACGTGGCCGACTGACCTGTCTGCTGGGAGAGAACGGCGTGGGTAAGTCGACGCTGCTCCGCACGCTGTCGGCCTTCCAGCCGAAACTCTCAGGCGACATCTTGCTGGAGGGCCGTCCGCTGGAGGACTATAGCGACCATGAACTGGCACGCACCATCGGCATCGTGTTGACAGAGAAACCTGATGTGCAGCAGATGAGCGTCACGGAACTGGTGGAGATGGGGCGCACACCCTATACCGGCTTCTGGGGACGGCTGTCGACTGTCGACCATAAGGCCTGTAGCGAGGCTATCAGCCTCATTGGCATCGATCACCTGAAAGACAGACTCATAGAGACTCTGAGCGACGGCGAGCGACAGAAGGTGATGATAGCCAAGGCACTGGCCCAGGAGACACCCATCATCTATCTGGACGAGCCGACGGCTTTCCTCGACTATCCCAGCAAGGTGGAGATGCTGTTGTTGTTGCGCTCCATCAGCAGGCAGGCACAGAAAACCATATTCCTTTCCACCCACGATCTGGAACTGGCTCTGCAGGTGGCCGACACCATCTGGCTGATGGACCGCACGGAGGGGCTGCAAATAGGAACGCCCCATGAACTGGCAGCGCAGGGTGCGCTACGCCAGTTCATAGAGCGTGGAGGGGGTGTGGCGTTCGATGCCGAGACGCTGAGCGTCAGAGTCCTATCGCGCGCTTGATCTCATTGGTTGTCAGGTGAACGGTGACGGATTCGCCGGAGGTGTCACCCACATATTTGAAGTCCATGCCACGATGGGTCTTCACCAGTGCCTTGCAGATGAACTTCATGTCGCTGTCGCCCGTCTTCACCATCTCTATCATGGATTTCTTCATCTCGTCTTTCGCAACTTCCAACAGTTCAACGGGAATCTGATCTTCGTCGCACTCCACGGTGTAGAGCAGGTTGCTGCCCTGCAGTCGGATGGACTTCATCGTCAGACCGCTGCCCAGATCCATGGGCATGTTGCTGTCGGCCTGACTAATACCCAACTTCAGCACTTCTTCCAGCATCTCGTCGCTCATGCTGTCCAATTCGTCACCGTTGCTGTTGACCAGTTGGTCATACGAGGGTGTCTCTTCACGTGCAGGCAATGCCGCTTCTTCCTCAGCAACCTCTTCTGCCTCCTCGTCCTCGCCAGCGTCGACGACTGGGCTGTTGTTCTCCTCGCGGGCGCTCTCCAGTTCATAACTCTGGTACTCGCATTTCCACTTCTTGCCATCGGCGTTCTGGAAGGCACAGCCTAGGGTGCCGTACTCGTCAATGACGGCATCGACCACTTCGGTGAATGGCGAGTCGCTGTCGGTGAACCAGTGTAGCAGACCGACCTTCAGTGTCTCCTTGCCTACGTTGTCGTCCAGCAGCGAGCCGTAGTTCTCGTCCAGCGTGATAAAGAAGGCCACGGTGTTATCTGAAACCTGTTCCACCTTAGTAATGGTGACACCTTCCTCCAGTTCATAAGGACAACTGGCGTTCTCCTGCTCGACAATAGCCTTCAGGTTAGAGTCTCTCTTTTGCCCGCAGCCGGCCAGTAGCACGACGGCCAGCAGCACGAGCATGAATCTCACAGTTTTCTTCATAGAATAATTGTTTAGTTTGTAATACATAGGTCACAGAAAGATATCAACCACCAGGATGTCCCACACGGCAATGATGTGGAAGATGCTGCCTGCCAGCACACAGAAATGGAATACCGTGTGCATGTACTTCGTCTTGTTGAACGAGTAGAACACGGCTCCCGTGATATAGAACACCCCCTCCAGGATAATCATGATGACAGCCCATGTGGCTACTGTGTCCACCAACGGTTTGAAGGCTACCAGTACGCTCAGTCCCATGATGACGAAGCAGGCCGTCTCGATGTTAGAGTGGTCTTTCAGTTTGATGAAACTGATCACGGTGCCCACGATGGCACACGACCAGACGAAGGTGAACAGCACCCATCCCCACCAGCCTTCGTTGCGCAGGGCCAAGAGCGTGATGGGAGAGTAGGAGCCCGCTATATGCCAGTAGATGGCGGCATGGTCCCACTTGCGCAAGTGTTCCTTCCAGCGGCTCTCCTCCTTCAGGGCATGGTAGATGGTCGATGCCAGATAACTGCCAATCATGCCAAACAGGTAGAGGCCGACGCTCAGTCCCGCCCATTTGCGATCGTAGTTGCCCAGGCACACCACGATGAAGAAGGCGATGCCCACGGCCCCTCCCATGATGGCCCCTCCGGCATGGGTCCATGTGTTCCAAATCTCCTCTTTACGGGTATAGTTGATAGCCATGATTGGATATGCGTTTTTTATTTCACGACCTTCTTCCCGTCTTGAATGTAGACACCTTTCGCGGGAGTGGCTTGTGAAGGATGGTCTATAGACATCCTACGCCCTGAGAGATCGTATATTGTGGCTGTGGTCTCTTGGCCCTTGGTTGTTGGCTGACTGATGCTGGTGAGGTCACCACAGTCGATGTCGAAGCCGTCAGTTGGGAAGGCATCCAACAGGGCCCGTGTCTCAGCAGGATGCAGTGGCAGTACGCTGCCGTGACGAGGTGTGAACATGCCCTGTGTAGCAGTTTGTGCCTGTAGGGTGTAGGTCTTCCAGTCTGTGGTGGTACAGAACTGATAGTATCCTGCTGTGTAGCAGTCGTACATGACCACATAGGTGTTGGTGTCGATGAGGCGGAAGATGCCGCCACCCTCAACGCTCACGCCAGTCTGCTGGATGGCACCGCCCAGTTCGCCCCATTGACTGGCAGTGGGCTGCCCCTCACGTGCAGTGAGATAAGGAGCAGTGACATGGCTGATGGATTGTATGCCTTCATTCTTGTAGATCATGTGGTAGAGTTGATCAGTTTCATCGAAAATGATGTCGGCATCGATGGTGGCACTGCCTCGATCAAAGAGATGTACGGGGTAATCCTCCAGATCGGTGAAGTCATCGTTGGCATAACAATAGAACACTTTGTCGTAGCGGCATGAGCCATCATCGCTGGTGAGCAGTGAGAAGTAAACCATATATTTACCCGTTTCGCGGTCATAGATAGTCTCTGGTGCCCAAACGCGGGTGACGCTACTCCATCCGTTGGGGAATCGGGTGGGGAAGTGTACAGTACTATGTGTCCAGTGGATGAGGTCGGTACTCTTCGACATGACGATGCCGCGGTTGCTGCTCCAGCCTAATGCACAGCGCATATCGGTGTTGACCATACGGAACACGCCGTCTTCACCTCTTAGGATATGGGGATCGCGTATACCCCCTGAGACGGTGAAGTCCCAGGAATTGATAATCCTCTGACCATTGTTGATAGGTGTGTAGTTGAAACCGTCGGTCGAGAGGGCATAGTAGAGATGCTCCTCATCATTGCTAGGGAAGTAGGCAAAAAGGTAGGCGTTGCAATTGTCGTGACGTTCTACGGGGATGCGGTAGGCATCCAGTTCGTTGTACTTCTCCTTGATACGTGTGATAGCCTCTGACACCTCTTGTGCTGTTGTCGCCAGACGGGCATCGCTGATGACGGCATTAGCCCCATCTCGTAATTCCTGTGTGAGAATGGTTTTGGTGTCGATGAGGTCTTGCAGTTTATCGATGAGTGTCAGGAGAATCGCCTTGTTGTTCTCGTCAGACGAGCCAATCCATTTCAGTTGGAAATTGTCGACCGTAATCCAGTTAGCATCAGTATTCTGACAACCGAAACCAATGGCGAGTTCACCTGCCGAGGCTGTTGCCACGACAGCGTAGGTGTCGGTAACAGTGACAGGCGTCTTATTGTCACCAGCCATGAGCCAGACACCTGTGACTTCGCGATTCATGTTTTGGCGCTCGGCATGACAAGTGGCTGTCAGCAGGTAGTCGCCATCCTGTAGGCCTGTCACGGTTTGTGTAATCGATGCATCGGGCAGAGAATTATCTGTATTGACCCATTTTTCACAATAATATTTGCCTGTTTTACGGGCATTGTTCTCATTGTTGTTTTGAACTTGCATGCCATTGTTGGTCCATCCGTAGTTCAGGTTATATTCGAACGAAGGGTTGATAATATGCTGGGTGTAGTCGACTGGTTCCGTCACTTCTTCCAGGGTTGCTCCTCCCCAGATGAGCCATTGTCCCACATTACGCTGGTTGATACCGAAAGCGATGGTCAGTTGTCCATTACTATCAGCACGTCCCGTTACAGTGTTCTGATAAAGCCCTTGGGCAAAACATTCGGCAGCCTCTTCCATCGTGTTGGGATAGGAATTGCCAGTACGACAGGCGGCCCATGGGGTGATGACTGTCATCTCATTGCCGCAACGCAGATAGGCATTGCTAAGCAGTATGCCCTCTTCGTCGGCACTGACACATAGTTCTTTGTGTCCAGCACGGAAAAAGGCGGGAATCGAGAAACGGTAGATGCCATTGGGCTTAAGTCCGCTGACGGTCTGACTTAATTCGCCCATTTTTTCGTAAGCCTCGTTCAGTGAAACCCTGTTAGTGGGGCTGATATATTGCGGACTGCCATTGTTATAGAATGAGTGGAAAGTGCTAGTCCATCCGTTGACACCCTGTTGCATGGATGCATTATCGAGTCGGTCGGTCACATCTTTGCCAAGTCCGTATTGCGTCTCTTCCTGTAATGGATTGAGACTGGCTATTGTTTGCTCGTATTCACTTGTAGAGACCAACTTGAACCGTGTGGCCTTCGATACATCAGCGGTAAAGTAGGCCCCTTCCGAAGTGTTATCGCATGCAAAATAGGCGCCTGACAGGACACTTTCGAGATACACATAGTTGTCGTCGGAGTTGCGGAAGCGCCATTGACATTCGGTTCCTTTTTGGGGATCAACATCAGTATAGGGGTCATCCAGATTACCAAGTCTTTTCTCGAAGAGGTCGCGATAGCGTATGTTGTAGATGTCGCTGGTGGTATTGGTAATGGCAACGGGGATACCCAGTTGTGATAAGGTGGCGCGTGTGCCCCAGTTGGAACCTCTTGAGAGATACAGGCCACTGGTGGCATCCTTTAGGTAGTAAGTGCCTTCCTGCGGCATGGCAGCCACATCATTGTTCTCACCTTCAGTGATATTCATCTCCACTATATTGAACGAATAGGCCGGAATAGTAAGCATGATATTGGTGCCATAGACAGGAAGAGAAAACTCACGAGGCACGACATTGAACATGTTGTCGGTTGTGTTCTCAGCCTTGTCGCTGTTGGCCGTCATCTGTGTCAGCGTAACGTCTGATGCCGAATAGCCGGTCGTTTTCAGTGTGACGGTATAGTCTTCGGCATTCGGGTTGACCAGTTTGACAATCAGTTTATTGTCATCGCGCGAAGCCGATGTGTAGACGCGTCGCTCTATGGGCAGGGAGATGTTGTGTATCAGTTCGTTATTGATATAGCATTTGACGGAATTACCACGTACCTCGATGCGCAGGTCGTAAGTCACGCCGTTAACCAGTGTACCACTTTTCTTGTCATACTGTGTTTTGGTATCATTAGTACATACCTCGATGGCATGGCTTGTATTGCCCCAACCGCCCAGGTTCCACCAGCAGTAGTTGTTGGCATCCTGGTAGCCAAAAGCAATGAGAAATCCCTCGTTGCCTCCAGTCTTTGTTGCTTTCACCTGAATGTCGTAGTTGTCGCCAAGATCAACGCCACTGTTTAGGTATAGTTTTCCCTCCATGGTGGTGCTTGATTGTATGAGTGTGCCGGCTTGTTCGCTGAAAGTTCCTGAGAGGTCAGTCCATGGGTCGGTACCGTCGAATGGTGCGGTATAGGCCACAGTCCCGTTCTTGATAATCTTGAAGTCGGTGAATTCTGCTGAAGTATCCCATGTAGAGAGTCCGGCATGGGTGGTGCCCTGGTATGTGTTGTTGCCCGTCTCGCTCCATGTGATGTTGCGTGTTCCCAGTTTCTGCGACATGAGTTTCTGCACATAGTATGACGGAGTGCCGTAACTATAAGTGGCGTCGAAACGTATCATATCAGGCTTCCATTTTTGGTCGTTCTCATTGACGAAGATAGGTGCATAGGAAGCCATAGTGACGATGTCACTGTTGCGCTCCATGCCCTGCATATAGACGGCCTCGCCCAATGCGGCGGCTAGGTTGCCCGTGGTGCCAAAGTCCTGTGTCACTGCATATTCGCCAGGATAGATCTTGGGGCCAGAGCGGTCGTAGGTGTCATATTTCTCATAGTTCTTCACGAACCATGAGGGCGACCGGTAGTAGTGTTCGTCGAGTGCATCTACGGGATAATTGTTGCGCCACGAGGGATTGTCGGTACTCCATGCCTCCACGTTACCAATGCATACGATGTCAGGATAAGCGGCCTTAATGGCCTGGTAGAACTTGTAGTAACGTTCGGCATACTGGTAACTCTGGTCGCTATTATTGTAGTCTCTGTAGTTGTAATTCTCATTACCTATTTCAATGTATTTCAATCCGAAGGGCTTGGGATGTCCGTTTTGGGCACGTATGGCACCCCAGATGGTGGTAGTGGCTCCATTGGCATACTCAATGGCATCAAGTGCCTCCTGAATGAATTCGTCCAGGTCGTCGATGTCCTGATACCATCCATGTCCCAGACCGACGTTCACCACGAAGAGTGGTACCGCTCCGAGGTCTTCGCTCAGTTGCAGCATCTCATGGAAGCCGAAGGCATCTGAACTGCGGTAGTTCCAGTTGATGTTCCAGTGGCCGGGGCGCTCCTCAATGGGACCTATGGTCTTTTTCCATTCGAAACGGTTACGCTCGCCGTCGCGAAACTCCCCTTCAATATAGCATCCACCAGGGAAGCGCATGAAGCGCGGCTTCAGGTCCTCCAGCATCTGAGCCAGATCGCGCCGGCAGCCATGTCCCTTGTAAGTTTCGGCAGGCATCAGGCTTACCACGTCGAGGTCGAATTCCTTAGTAGACGAAGAGACGAGTCTGAGACGTGCCTTCCCCGTCAGTCCGTTGGCATCTGGGATGGTAAGTGTGAACTTTGTCCACATGTTCGTCAGGCTGATGTACTTGTTTGCCTGGAGAAGCATGTTGCCGTCCATATCAATCAGTTGTGCCTGAAAGGATGTGGAGAATGGCACGTCAGTCCTAGCAAAGAAGGTAAGCGTGTACGACGGCTGACCATCTAGACGCATGCCCCAATAGCCCTCGTTCACCAGTTTTGCACCGCTGGTTGCTGGCTTGACATGCAGATAGTACTTCTGGGCCACGTTCATCGGATTCGTAGACAATAGTGACAACTGGGTGTTGTTCTCTACATACCAGTACTCTGGATTTGATGCGTTGTCCTCGAACGAGCGGTTTCTCACCATCTCGCTCCACAAACCACCGTCGGCCGCATGATTTATCTCCTCGAAGAATATTCCGTAAAGCGACTTTGATATGGTCGTTCCGTATTTGTCGGGCTGCAGTGTGAGATGTACCTGGCCCATCATACAAATAACAGTTCCAAACAGGCAAAGTGTAGATAAAAGTAATTTCTTCATCGCTTCTCAGTTTTTGGGATAGTATAAATATATGGGGCAAAGATAAGCATTTCTTCTGAGAAATCCTCTTCTTTTAGATTTTTTTTGTACTTTTGCAGGGCGATATGCCACTCATGATGACAAAGAAGGAAGAGCAGACAGGAGTACCCATACTGGAACTACAGCGACAGCGCATGTTGCTGCAGATGGAGTATGAGGAGGAGAAGAAGGCCTTCATGCAGCAAAAGGAGGCTATCGGCATCAGGCGGCTGGTCAGCCGTGGCGATGCCTGGTTGCCTGTGCGCATCGGCCGCTCCTACTATAACTCGCTGAACCAACTCTGTGTGGAGGTATTCCGTACTTCGACAGACGAGGATACCGACCATAACTTCGAGTTCGGACGGCCTGTACTCTTTTTCAAGATTGCCGCCAATGCCATTGACTCCCCTTCATCGCAGGGAGGGGGTGGGACAACGTCTCTTTTCGGTGGAACGGTGAGTTTCGTCGATGGTGACCGCATGGTGGTCAGCGTGCCAGACTCGGCACCGCTGGCCGACTTGCAGGTGAGCGACGGGCAGATAGGTGTGCAACTTTTCTTCGACGAGACATCCTATCGTCTGATGTTCGAGGCCTTGGAGCGCACCATGCGTGCCAAGGGACGGCTGGGCTACCTGCGTGACCTCTTTTATTCTAATATGCGGGCCGAAACCTTTTCTTTCCCAGACATGGGCTTCCCCTATCTGAACAAGACCCAGGAGCATGCCGTCAACGAGGTGCTGCGTGCCAAAGATGTAGCCGTTGTGCATGGTCCTCCAGGCACGGGTAAGACGACAACGCTGGTGGAGGCCATCTACGAGACGCTGCGCCGTGAAAGTCAGGTGCTGGTGTGTGCCCAGAGCAATATGGCCGTAGACTGGATATCAGAGAAACTGGTGGACCGCGGACTGAACGTACTACGTATAGGCAACCCTACCCGTGTGGATGACAAGATGCTGAGTTTCACCTATGAGCGTCGCTTCGAGGCTCACCCAGACTATCCCCAGTTGTGGGCCATCCGCAAGGCTATCCGTGAACTGCGCAGTCAGCGGAAGCGTAGTGACCAGTGGCATCAGAAGATGGATCGTTTGAAGAGCCGTGCCACGGAACTGGAGATCCGCATCAATGCCGAACTCTTTGGTGAGGCCCGTGTCATCGCCTGTACGCTGGTGGGAAGTGCCAACCGGTTGCTCGACGGCATGAAGTTCGGCACGCTGTTCATCGATGAGGCTGCCCAGGCCTTGGAGGCTGCCTGTTGGATCCCCATCCGAAGGGCGGGGCGTGTCATCTTTGCCGGCGATCACTGCCAACTGCCGCCTACGGTAAAATGCTACGAGGCGCTGAAGGGCGGACTGGGTCGCACGCTGATGGAACGTATAGCCAGTGGCAAGCCAGAGGTGGTGACGCTGTTGCGTGTCCAATATCGTATGCATGAGGATATCATGCGCTTCTCCAGCGACTGGTTCTACCACAACCAGATGGTGGCGGCACCAGAGGTGAAGAACCGCAGCATTCTGGACCTCGACCTGCCCATCACGTGGATAGACACTGCCGAATACGAGGGTAAGGAGGAGTTCATTGGTGAGTCGTTCGGCCGTATCAATAAGACGGAGGCCCTGCTGACGCTACTCTCGCTGCAGGCCTATTTCGAACTGATTGGTAAGGAGCGCATCCTGGCTGAACGGGTCGACGTGGGTATCATCTCTCCCTACAGGGCCCAGGTGCAATACCTGCGCTCCCAGATTCGCAAACGGGAGTTCTTCAAGCCTTTCCGCCACAGTATCAGCGTGAATACCGTCGATGGTTTCCAGGGACAGGAGCGCGATGTGATTGTCATCTCGCTGGTGCGTTCTAACGATGAGGGACAGATAGGTTTCCTGCGTGACTTGCGTCGCATGAACGTGGCTATCACCCGTGCCCGCATGAAACTGATTATCTTGGGTGACCGTCCTACGCTGACCCGCCATCCGTTCTACAAGAAACTGTGGGAGTATGTGGAGGGGTTGAGAGTTCATAATTCATAGTTGAGAGTTTAGAGTTTAGTGTTGAGAGTTATGGATGCAGGCGAATTGTTCGGTATATGCGAGGAACTGGCGCGGACGGCACCGTCGGTGGCCGCCACACGGCAGATGCACGAGGTGATAGCGCTGTGTGCCGCTGAAGGTTGCAGACAGCATCGTGGCACCTTCGGCAACCTGTTTTCGCAGGTGGACTTCCTTTGCAAGCAACTGGGACTGAAGGCAGACCAGAAACGGGCCATACAGACGGCCCGGCGACACTCGAACACCGGCAGGGCGATGGAGGCCGATGACTGGCTCTACGACTTGCGGGCCGTCACGCTGCTGATCTCGGCAGTATTTCATGCCGACGTGCCTGGCACTCTGCTACAGCGGCTACCTGTCAACCTGAAGCCGCAGGCGAAGGGCCTCACCATCAACCGTGGATATTTGCGCTGTATCGTGCGCTCTTTCGATGAAGAGACGATACAGGCCGATACCGAAGAAGGAACCGTCACCATCGACTACGGCAATACTGACGAGGGGCGCGATTTCGGCTATCTGCGCAAACTATTGCGCGAGGGGATGCAACTCAACCTGCTTGACTGCAATCTCGATGCTCCGTCAGGGTCGCAAGAATCCCGTGTCGTGCCTGGGCTGATAGTCGTAGAGCCCGATTTCCTGATCGATGTCTCGTCGCTGGCGACTTGCTTCACGGCCTATGGGCACCACCCGCTGTTGTACACGGTGAACCGTCTGAAGGCGAAGGCCAACACGCAGGCCATCTTACTGGGTAACTTTGCAGGAGCGGCACTCGACGATGTCATCAACAATCCTCAGGTGACTACAGCCCACACCCTGCGCCGCTCGTTTCGCGAACAGGCCCTTAACTTCTGTGCCTGCGAGGACTTCAACCCTCAGGTCTTCAAAAAGGATGCTGAGCGTCAGATGGGTAATATCCGCGAAGCCATCGAAACATTCAATCTTCAATCTTCAACATTCAATTCAAATACCCTCCTCGAACCTTCGTTTGTATGCGAACGGCTGGGTCTGCAAGGCCGAGTTGACCTGATGACTGCCGACATGCGCCTGCTGGTGGAGCAGAAGTCGGGTAAGAACATGAAGATAGAGCGCCAGAGCCACGACCCGCATGGGGTGCAGCGCGAGGACCACTATGTGCAGTTGTTGCTCTACTATGGCATCCTTCGCTATAATTTCAACAAGCGTGACACGCAGGTGGACACCCGTCTGCTTTACTCGCGTTATGAGGTGGAGCGCGGGCTGGTCAGTGTCAACTACTATCGCACGCTCTTCCGCGAAGCCATCAAACTGCGCAACCAGATTGTGGCTATCGACCTGCTCATTGCCCGTGAAGGTTTTGGAAGGATACTGCCTCTGCTCAATGCTGATGTTATATATAAAGATGTGGCCCGCGATGACTTTTTCCATCGTTATATCCTGCCAGACATCCAGTATCTCACTGCTCAACTCTCCGCTCTCAACCCGTTGGAGCGTGCCTATTATGAGCGGATGATGACCTTCGTCTATCGTGAGCAGCGAGCCGCCAAACTGGGCACCAGCGAGATGACGCTGCACCACAGCGGGGGCTGCACCTCGGCCCTCTGGCTGATGCCACTTGATGAGAAGGTGGAGCAGGGCATCATCATGCCACAACTGCACATCACCGATCGTCGCCGGTCGTCAGACGATGCCGGTTATGACATCATCACCCTTCACCCATCTTGCGTCCCTACGGTAGCAAGCGACCAGAGGTCGAGCGCACCCTTCACCACCACCAACTTCCGTCGTGGTGATATGGTTTATCTCTACCAGTACAAGGAGACACCCGATGTGTGCGATAGCATTCTCTACAAAGGAACATTGCAAGAGATGGGGGCCGACGGGCTGACGGTGAGGTTGAACGATGGTCAGCAGAACTCTGATGTCTTCGAGCCCTCGGATGAGAAGTTGTGGGCAGTGGAGCATGGCGGCAGTGATGTGTCGACGAACGGTCAGATCAAGGGACTGCACCAGTTCATCCAGGCTCCGCAGGAGCGCAAGGATCTGCTGCTGGGACAACGGCAACCACAGGCAGATACCAGTCTCACACTCTCCCGTTCGTATAATGCCCATTATGATGACATCCTGTTGCGTGTAAAACAGAGCCGTGACTACTTCCTGCTTGTAGGCCCGCCAGGAACCGGCAAAACCTCGATGGCTCTCCGTTTCATGATCGAAGAGGAACCTGGCACCATCCTCCTGATGGCCTATACCAACCGTGCCGTTGATGAGATATGTGCGATGCTCTGCGATGCTGGACGAGATTTTTTGCGGGTGGGCAACGAGGCATCCTGTGATCCTCGCTTCAAGAACCACCTGCTGGAGTCGCGACTGAAGGAGACATCACAGTTGCAGACCATCCGCTCGCTCATCGAACAGATGCCCATCATCGTCAGTACCACGTCGATGCTCCAGGCGCGTCCCTTCATCTTCCAAATCAAGCATTTCTCGCTGGCCATTGTCGACGAGGCCTCCCAGATACTGGAGCCAGCACTCATCGGACTGCTTAGCAACTCTCAGATAGACCGCTTCGTGCTTATTGGCGACCATAAGCAACTGCCTGCCGTGGTGCAGCAGAATGATGACGATGCCCGAGTGGACGAACCGCTGCTACAAGCCATTGGCATCAGCGACTGCCAACAGTCGTTGTTCCAGCGTCTCTACAACTGGGAGATGCATCAAGGTCGCATGCAGTTCATTGGAACCCTTGACCATCAGGGGCGCATGCACCCCGATGTGGCTCTGTTTGTCAATAAGCACTTCTATGAATCGAAACTACAGATAGTACCTCGTGACCACCAGTTGGAGACACGCCTGCACTACGACACTCCTTCGGCCGATACCCTCGACAGTCTGCTGCAAAGTCATCGCATGCTCTTCCTGCCTGTCGTCTCGCGGCCGTCGTCATCCGTCAAGAGCAACCCTGATGAGGCCCGTCTGGTAGCCGATATCGTCAGGCGTATCCAGCGCTTCTATGGCGACCGCTTCAATCCTGATACCACGCTGGGCATCATCGTGCCCTACCGCAACCAGATAGCCGCCATTCGCGAGTCCCTGTCCATGTCCGGTTTCCATTTACCTATCTCTATCGATACCGTGGAGCGCTATCAGGGTTCACAGCGTGATGTCATCATTTATTCGTTCACCATCAGTCGGCTCTATCAACTCGATTTCCTCACCGCCAACACCTTCGTAGAGGCAGGTCGCCCCATCGACCGTAAACTCAACGTGGCTCTGACGCGAGCCCGTTGCCAGACCATCATGGTGGGCAACCCTGACATCCTTCGCCATAATCCGCTCTTCCGTCAACTCGTCGACAGTTATCTCGCTAAGATATAAAACTCGTCTGATTTTTTTCTTATGTTTTCTTACAAAGTTACACTTTTGTTTCTAATGGTTTCAATATCAGTTCGTTAGGTACGGTGTACCTTTTTGAAAAAGTTACACCAGCCTACACTACAACAAAACAACTTGTTTTGTACTCGTCGGAATAGTCTCTTCGATGGTAAGAAAGCATTCCTTTCAGAACAAAACAAGTTGTTTTGTAGGTGAAGATGGCCTCTCTTTCACTAAAGGGTGACGCTTTTACCAGCGGTCTTTAGTCTGTATGTCGTCAGCCCAACGGTGGTCTTTGGGGAACGGTTGACCGCCCCAGGCCTTTACCTGCGTCCAGGGCTCTGCCTCGCAAGTCCAGAAGGGATGGTCGGCAGGCAGTCCGAGGGGCATCAGCGAGAGGCTGGTCATATAGAGCGAGCCGTTGTTGGTGTACCAGTCGGCCGTCTCAGGCTGGTGACCGCAGAAGCCGATGGTGAGGAAGCCGCCCTCGTTGTAGTTCTGCTGATGGTCATACATGCGGTGCATCACGGCGGTGAGGGCACTACGCACCTGTCCGTTGCTCAGGTCCTTGGGTAGTTTCTGATACCACGCCATCAGTGCCAGCGGCTGCATGGCTGCCATGCGGTAGGGGGTGGAGCGTCCGATGACAGGGAAGGTGCCTTCGGGTGAGATGAATCGTTCGAGGATGATGCTGAACTTCTGTGCACGTTTCAGGGCGCGGTTGTAGTATTTCTGATACTCCAGGCGGGTATTGGCCTTCGCGTCGATCATGTTCTGAAGGGTCTCCAGATACATGGCGTGGAAGACATAACTGGAATAGTAGTCGAAGGCGAAGACAGGACCATCGGCATACCAGCCGTCGCCCACATACCACTCCTCCACCTTGCGGATGGTCATCATCACACGGAAGTCATCATACGCTTTCAGCCCTGCGGCCTTGGCAATGAAACTCTCGATGACGCTGGAGAAGAGGAACCAGTTGGTGTAGGGCGGCTCTATCGAGCGTAGTTTCTTGAACTCGTTGATATAGCGGTCTTTGGTCTGCTGGTCAAGGGGCACCCACAGGGCATCATAGGCACGAATGAACGACTCGGCGATATAGGCGGCATCCACCAGGTTCTGGCCAGAGACACCCCAGCAGAGGTAGTCGGGCGAGGCAGGGTCGACGCTGTTCTTATAGGAGGCAAGGGCCCATTCGCGCAGTTGCTTGCGCATCTCTAACTCTTTGGTGTCGGCAGGGGAACTGCCGACCACGCTATCGGGGAGGGCGAGCCAAGGGGCGATGCCGGCCATCAGTCGGCCGAAGGTCTCCATATAGACCACCTTGCGGTTGCGGTTGTCGAACGAGGGTGAGAACTCCGTCTGCATGTTCTTCTGCAGTTCGCCTTTGGCCATGTTCTCCAATACAGGCTGTGCCATCTTATAGGCTTCCTGGCACCAGTATTGGCGGTCGGTCTGTTGGGGCTTGGGTTTTGCCATCGCTGTCAAGGCGATGATGGCTGTCAATGTCAGTAGTAATCGTTTCATTGTTATGGTGTGTTAGTTAATTTGGCTACAAAGATACGAAATAAAAAGGAATAACGGAGCGAAAAAGCGAATTATTTCTGCGAAACGCTTTGCCACGTCAGCAATTATTCGTACTTTTGCCCTGTGATGACTCCTGATAATCAGCACTTGCTGCACCCGCTGGAGGTGACTACGGTGCTCCCCATGCAGTTGAACAATCCGTTCGACTATGAGCCGCATCCGCTCTGTATAGAGGCGGCACGACAGGTGTGCGACTACCTGAAGCAGAGGGATGACTGGGCAGAGGAGGTGGCAGAAGGGAAGATGTTTGGCGTGCTGGTCTGTCAGGACGGGCAGGGACAGACGGGATTCTTGGCAGCCTATAGCGGGCAGATCAGGGGGCGCGCCGACTGGCCTTGGTTCGTGCCTGCCGTCTTCGACTATCTGCAGCCCGACGGCTACTTCAAGCAGGAGGAGGCCCGTATCTCGGCACTCAATCACCGCATTGCCTCGCTCGAAAGTTCCAGTGACTATGTGTCGGCACGGACTGCCCACAGCCGTCTGAGCAGCAAGGCCGAGGCTGAAATCGATGCCTATAGGACCATGATGCATGAAGCGAAAGTCCGTCGTGATGCCATCAGGAGGAATACCCTTGCCGAAAATAACGACGAAAACAGCCAACAGTCATCTGTCATCTTGGAACTGGAACGTGAGAGCCAGTTCCAGAAAGCCGAACTGCGACGACTGAAGAAGCGATGGGAAGACGTTGTCAGGGATGCGGAAAGAGAGAAAACATCGATGGAATCGGATATTTTGGCTCTTAAGCAGGAACGCAAACAACGCTCCGATGCCCTGCAGCGCTGGCTGTTCGACCACTTTGAGATGCTGAACGGGCAGGGTGAGCGACGCACGTTGACAGAGATCTTTATCCATACGCCGCAGGGCTTGCCGCCTGCCGGCTCAGGAGAGTGTTGTGCTCCTAAACTGCTGCAATATGCCTATGAGCACCACCTGCAACCCTTGGCTATCGCTGAGTTTTGGCAGGGCCGTTCGCCTCGCATGGAGATTCGCCATCATGGCCAGTACTATCCAGCCTGTAGGGGTAAGTGTAAACCCATACTGGAATGGATGTTGGGCGATGTTGTTACGAAAGCAGGGGCTCCCTGTCGTGACGCGGATTATGGGGTGGTGTATCAGGATGAGAGCATCGTGGTGATTGACAAGCCGTCAGGCCTGCTGTCGGTGCCTGGCAAGACGGAGGAGCCATCGGTGGAGAGCCTGCTCAGCAAACTTTTTCACAGGATATACATGGTGCACCGTCTGGACATGGACACTTCTGGGCTGATGGTGGTAGCACTGACACAAGATGCCTATCATCGGTTGCAACGTCAATTCCTCACGCGTACCATAGATAAAAAGTATATCGCGCTGCTCGACGGTGAGGTGTGGGGAGAGGGCTCCATCAGTCTGCCCTTGCGCCCTGACCATCTGGACAGACCGCGACAAGTGGTCGATACGGAGCATGGGAAGGCAGCCGTGACGGACTATCGGGTGCTGGAGCATCGCGATGGTCAGACACTGGTGGAACTGACGCCTCATACTGGTCGCACCCATCAGTTGCGCGTGCACTGTGCCCACCAGTCAGGCCTCAACTGTCCTATCGTTGGCGACCGCCTATACGGAAAGCCAGCCCGGCGGCTCTGTCTTCATGCCGCCGAACTGGCTTTCAATCATCCTGCTACCGGCCAGCGTCTGACCTTCAGCAGTCCTGTTATGTTCTGAGTTACTTGATATACTCCGAGAAGTCAGTCAGGTGCATGTCACCCTTGCGAGCCAGCGAGTCGTGCATGGCGAAGGCAGCGGTGAGGCAGTGACGGGTGTGTCCGCTCGAGGCCAGTTTGAGGTATTCGCGGAGCAGTGGCTTGTAGTCGGGGTGAGCACAGTTTTCGATGATGAGTTGTGCACGCTGTGCTGGGCTCTTGCCACGCAGGTCGGCGATGCCCTGCTCGGTGACGATGATGTTGACATCGTGCTCTGAGTGGTCCTGATGGCTGACGAAGGGCACGATAGAAGAAATCAGACCGCCCTTTGCCGTACTCGGACAGGTGAAGATGGAGAGGTAGGCATTGCGCTCGAAGTCGCCAGAGCCACCGATACCGTTCATCATCTTCGTGCCGCTGATATGGGTGGAGTTGACGTTACCATAGATGTCGCACTCGATGGCGGTGTTGATGGCGATGACTCCCAGACGACGGATGACGGCGGGGTGGTTGGAAATCTCACTCTGGCGCAGGGTGAGGTGATCCTTGAAGTAGCCGATATTGTCGTAAACCTGCATCAAGCAGTCGTTGGAAACGGTCAGCGAGCAGGCTGAAGCATCCTTCACACGACCAGAGAGCATCATGTCGATGACAGAGTTCTGGATAACCTCGGTGTAGATGTTGAAGTCGGGCACGTGCTTGTCCTCGCCCAGAGCACCGAGAATGGCATTTGCCGTAGAACCCACGCCACTCTGCAAGGGGAGGAACTCCTTGGGAATACGTCCGGCATGCAGTTCGCCCACCAGGAACTCGGCTGTCAGGAAACCAATCTTGTCGGTCACAGGGTCGCTGTCCTTGAAAGCGCGGGCCTCGTCGGGCAGGTTGCACTCTACGACACCTACTACCTTCTCACGAGGGATGGATACATAGGGCTTGCCGATGCGGTCGCCGACATTGAAGATGGGGATGGGCTTGCGGTAAGGCGGGTCAAGAGGCTCGTAGACATCGTGAATATACTTGGCATTGGGGCTGTGGAAGGCATTCAGTTCGAGAATGACCTTCTTGGCCAGACGTGCAGCCGTAGGGCTGATGCCGCCTGCAGCCGTCAGGTAGACACGGAGTTCGTCGCCCACTTCCTCGATGTCGCAGACCTCGAGGATAGCCCAGTCGACGTCACCATAGAAGCCATAGCGCAACTCCTGTGCCATGTGGCTCAGGTGCAAGTCGTTATAGGGAATCTCGCCCATGTTGACATGCTTGCGGAAGTCGGGGTTGGTAGTGTAGGGAGCACGATACTTGATGGCCTGGGCATTAGCCATATCGCCATCGGTCGACTGTCCTGTCGATGCACCAGTGAAGATGCCGACTTTGAACTCACGGCCGGCTTCATGCTCAGCCACTGCAATCTTTGCCAGTTCCTTGGTGGTAGCCTTGGCCACACCAGCGGGTGTAAATCCACTCATGGCGATGTTGTCGCCATTCTTAATCAGTGCTGCAGCCTCTGCAGCGGACATACGTGTGTACATAAGTTTACAATTTGACGATAGACGTTTTAACTAATTTCGTGCAAAGGTACGACTTTTTTTTCAAATCATGAGGTTAATCCCCGTTTTTTTTGTACCTTTGCAACCTGAAACAAACCGACGCTATCTCTTTTTACGAAGGAATGACGATTATTAGTCTTAGATTATATGGCATTCTGTGCCTGATGCTGACGTACCTCAGTGCGTTTGCCCAGGATAATGATGACATGACTGATAATGTTCCCAAGTCCACGGGGATTGATGATTTATCCGGCTTTGACGATGTGGTGACTTATCAGCCCCTGCATATCAGTTTCACGGATGTGATGACGGTTGTCGCCATAGTGGCTGCGTGCTACGTGTTCGGAAAGATATGGAAAGGTTGTGTCTATTTGATCATCGTGTTGGCAATCCTGTTCTATTTCATGTTACACTAAAATTTCTCGATTCCTTTAAACCATTTGGACGGACTTCCGTCTAAAGCGTGTCATGACTAGATTAACTACTCTTTTTATTTTTCTTTGTGCAGTGCTATGTGCACAGGCTCAAGGCGTGGTGCGTGGACGCATCATCGACAAGCAGACGGAAGAATCCATGCAGTTTGTCAACGTAAGACTCTCGGAACCGGCTACCGGAAAGATGGTGCGGGGAGCGATGAGTGATGTGAAGGGTCACTTTGTGATGAACAATATTCCCGACGGACAGTACCAGATGGAAATATCGTTCATGGGATATAAGACCGTGAAACGCCAGGTGACGCTTACCCCCCAGAAGCGGACAGTGAATTTCACGGCCATCTATCTGGCTGAGGACACCAAGACACTGAAGGAGGTTCAGGTGACGGGCCAGCGCTCGCAGATGAAACTGGAGGTTGACCGTAAGACTTTCACGGTGGATGAGATGCTGGCTGGCACTGGTGGCAGTGTGAGTGACCTGTTGGAGAACATCCCCTCTGTCGAGGTGACCACCGATGGTGAGATCTCGTTGCGAGGCAATTCGAGCGTGGAGGTATGGATCAACGGTAAGTCGAGTGGCCTGACCAGCGATAACCGTGCGGAGATTCTTCAGCAGATACCAGCCGAAAGCATCGAACGCATCGAGGTTATCGACAACCCTTCGGCCAAGTTTTCCCCAGAGGGTACGGCCGGCATCATCAACATCATCTTGAAACGTGACCGCAGGGCCGGATACTATGGCTCGTTGCAGACCGGTGCCAATATCAGGGGCGGCTGGAATGTCAGCGGCAACATCAACTACTCGTCGAAATGGATTGATGCTTATGCCAATCTCGGCTACCGTCGCCGTAGGGGCGAGGGCGGCAACGAGAGCGACCAGCGTTACCGCAGTGCAGAGACTGCCCCCTTCAACAGTTATCAGCAGAGCAGCGGCGATAATAATAATCATGGTGGTGGCCTCTTTGCCCGTGGGGGCCTGACGCTGCATCTCTCCAACGCTGACGATCTCTCGTTGGCGGGTATGCTGATGAATGGCAACCGCTCGAACGACAACCTGACCACTTATACTTATGGTACGTATGATGCCCAGGGTAACCAGGTGCCTGACAGGAACCTGCGCCGCCAGACCTGGGGTGACGGTGACAACCGCATGTACAACGCCGAACTGTCGTTCACGCATAAGTTCAATGAGAGCGGCACCCATAAACTGGATGCCGTGGTGCAGTTCAACAAATGGAAAACCGACGGTTCCAACGAATATCTCAACGATACCACCTACCTTGGCAATACGACTCCCTCCTACAGTTATCAGTACCGGCCGATGAATGTCAACAACCGTCACTGGGATGCCCGTCTGGACTATGAGAACCAGGTGACCGAGACCTTCAAGTTGGAGGCTGGCTATGAGGGACGTTTTTCTCACGAGGATACACCGCAACAGAGTTTCGAGTTTGCTGCTACGGGCCAGGCTGAGCGTCTGTCGCCGCAGGATAGCCGACTGCAGGAAGACCCCTTCTTCTACAACCGCTTCGTCTATGATAACAACATCCATGCCCTCTATGCCACGACCAACATGAAGTTAGGTCGTCTGGGCGTGATGGCCGGCCTGCGCGGTGAATACTGGAAGGTGGACACGAAGAGCGTTGATTACTACCAGAACGAGGAGCCTTTCAAGAAGGACTACTTCCAGTTGTTCCCCTCGCTCTTCCTGAACTACGAACTCACGGAGACCTCACAACTTCAGTTGAACTATACCCGTCGTCTGCGCCGTCCATGGGGTGGTCAACTCAACTCGTTCAAGAACACCCGCGATGCCTCCATGATTGAGTTCGGTAATCCGCAACTGACCCCTGAGTATACCAATGCCTTCTCGCTGAACTATCTGAAGACCTGGACGGCCCATACCCTGAGCATCAGCACCTACTACCGTCCGACAACCGATGTGATGCAGCGCATCCGCTATCAGGGCGAGTATGAAGGCCGTCCGACAATGTTCATGACTAATTACAACGTATCGAAGAGCCAGAGTGCAGGTGCCGAATTAATACTGAAGGATAAACTATTCCGTATACTCGACCTGACGACCACTGTCAATGCCTATTACTACAAACTTGATGGATTCAGCACGACCATCGAGGGCTGTTCGGTCAGTGGCGAAGGTAATGAGAACTTCGCATGGGATGCCCGTGTGCTGGCTTCCGTCATCCTGCCATACAGCATCACGGTGCAGGCTACGGGCAACTACCGTTCGCGCTCCGTCATCACACAGGGCTATCGCAAGGCTAACGGCTCGCTGGACTTGGGCCTGAGAAAGAGTTTCCTCAACCGCACTTTCTCGTTGGCCATCAACTGGCGCGACGTCTTCAATAGCCGCCAGTTTGAGAACTATACGGAGGGCCCCACCTTCTGGCGTCATCAGAAGAACTGGCGCAAGCCTAACCTCAATGTGCAAATCACCTGGAATTTTGGTAACATGACCAGCCAAAAGAAGCGCTCCGACCGTGAGGAAGAACAGGGCACAGAGGAAGAAAACACCTTCGGCGGCTACGACCAGTAGTCACCGAAGGTGTAAACCTCCAATCTCAAACCTCCGCTCGAGTTTGCTCGCTTTCACCAAGCGAAGCGACTGAAAGAAACCTTAGTACTCCGTCTTGTCCTCCTTCTCAGACCACAGGCGGAACGACTCCAAAGCCTCGTCGCGAAGCATGGGGATGATGGGTACGGTGCGGGCGTCCATGGGACGGTCCAGTTCCTCGTAGATGAAATCATCGGCGAATTCGATGTCGCGGGCATCTTTTCGTGTGTTGCCGTAATAGATCCTGCTGATGCGGGCCCAGTAGATGGCGCCAAGACACATAGGACAGGGCTCGCACGACGTGTAGATGACACAGCCGGAGAGGTCGAACGTGCCTAGTCGCTGGCATGCCTTGCGAATGGTGTTCACTTCGGCATGGGCCGTAGGGTCATTATCGATGGTGACGCTGTTGCTGCTGCCAGCAATGATCTCTCCATCCTTCACGATGACGGCTCCGAATGGTCCGCCGCCGTTTCTTACACTCTCGCTGGCCAACTTGATGGCCTCACGCATAAAGTTGCGGTCTTGTTCAGTAATGTTCATAGTTTCAGTATTCGTTATAGGTGGGGCAAAGATAAGAAATTATTTTCGTCTGTGCAAACCGTAGCGGTATTTTTCACTCTTTAACAGATGAAAATATGCATATTTGGAAAATATTTGTAACTTTGCAGCCAGTTTAAAATAAGAACCCCCCTTGATAGACGACAATTTCGACATACATGAGGAGCGCTATGCCCGCAATGGAGGTGAGAAGGACTTTGAGAATGCCCTGAGACCTCTGTCGTTCAGCGACTTCAGCGGTCAGCAGAAGATCGTGGAGAACCTGCAGGTGTTTGTCGAGGCAGCCAAGTATCGTGGCGAGCCCCTCGACCATACGCTACTGCACGGCCCTCCAGGACTGGGCAAGACGACGCTCTCGAACATCATTGCCAACGAACTGGGCGTGGGCTTCAAGATCACCAGCGGACCCGTGCTCGACAAACCTGGCGATCTTGCCGGCATCCTGACCTCGCTGGAACCGCGCGATGTGCTCTTCATTGACGAGATACACCGACTGTCACCTGTTGTCGAGGAGTACCTCTATAGTGCAATGGAGGACTTCCGCATCGACATCATGATAGACAAGGGTCCTTCGGCCCGTTCCATCCAGATAGACCTGAATCCCTTCACACTTGTTGGTGCCACCACACGTAGTGGTCTGCTGACGGCTCCGCTTCGAGCCCGTTTCGGCATCAACATGCATCTGGAATATTATGCCCCTGAGACATTGGCCCGTATTATCGAACGCTCGTCGGCAATTCTGGGTGTGCCCATCACTGAGGATGCAGCGATGGAGATAGCAGGGCGCTCCAGAGGTACCCCTCGTATTGCCAATGCCTTGCTGCGTAGGGTGCGCGACTTTGCACAAGTGAAGGGTACGGGAGCCATCGATACCAAGATCTCGAGGGTTGCCTTGACGGCCCTGAACATAGACAAGTATGGCCTTGATGAGATAGACAACAAGATATTGCTGACCATCATCGACAAGTTCCGCGGTGGCCCTGTTGGTCTCACCACGATAGCCACAGCCATCGGTGAGGATGCTGGCACGATAGAGGAGGTCTATGAGCCATTCTTGATTATGGAAGGTTTTGTGAAACGTACCCCTCGCGGACGTATGGTGACCGAACTGGCCTATCGCCATTTTGGCCGCAATCCTTTCATGGGGACGGCCATGCAACCAGGCCTGTTCGACGAGTGAACAGGCTAAAACGCTTATTTTGAATCAGAATCGTAGGGTAGGGTGAGTATGAAGCGAGCACCGGCTGTGTAGGCTGTGTCGAGCAGAATGTCTCCCCTTAGGCGGCGTGCCAGTGAGCGGGCAACGGTCAGGCCGATACCTGTTCCGTCGTAGAACTGATCCAGTTGCACGAACTCTTCAAAGATGTGTTCTGCTTCGGCAGGAGGAACTCCGATGCCGTTGTCCTCGACGGCAAAGACCACCTGTTGCGACTGTGCAGTCACGCGCAGCACCACCATCTTCTGACCATGAGGAAGCATGTCTTGCTTCGATTCGGCAGGGGCTGAGAACTTGCGGGCATTGTCAAGAATCAATGAGAGGGCTCGCACGGCGGCCTCCTGATTGGTCGTGAGCATGACCTGCTCAGTATCTGGCGACACTTTTAAGTCGAACGTCAGTTGACTAGAATCGGCTATTCCTGTCACCTCGGCAGCCTCGGCAGCAATCTGCACGGCAGACACCTTGTCGGTGCGTTCGATGACGGTCATGCTCCTGGCATCCGAGAGTTCCAGCATCTTGTTGACCAATCCAGTGATTCGATCGGTGTTCTCAATGATCTTCTGATGGATTTCCTTACGAGTCGTCTCGTCAAGTTCCATGCCAGGCGAGGTAATGACCTGCGTAAAGCCGGAAAGGATGTTGAGCGGGGTGCGTATCTCGTGGGAAATCTGCTGGATGAAATTACTCTTCATGCGAGAGGAGTCCTCGGCACGAGCGTTGGCCACCTCCAGGTCGTGATAGGCTTTTTCCAGTCTGAGAGCCGCTTTGTGACGGAAATAGATGAAGAGGCAGAAGCCGAAGATGACCAATACGAGCGAGAATACCGTTGAAAGGAAGCGCTGGTGGGAAATGGCTGCCTGTTGCTCTACGATCTCCGTCTCCTTCTGTTGCGTATCGTAGATAGTAGCCAGTTCGACGGCAGCGTTCAGACGTTCCCAGACAATAGCCGAGTCGAGCGACTCGCATATCCACTTACCGACGGCAATGGCTGAGTCGGTACGTTGTGCGCCGACATTGGCAAGATACTTTGGTACCAGGTAGGTCTGTATGTTATCGAGCGTCATCTTGGCATCGTAGCGTGTCAACTGAGCCTCCAGCACCGTGTATTTGTCGGCAGCCTCTCTCCATCGGCGGGCGGCTATCAGGTAGTTGGTGGCCTCAATCTGTCCGTCGGCGGTCTTTGCATATTGTGTCTTGATGGCTGTCTGATAGGCTTTCTCTGCCTCGTCCTTACGGCTCAGTCCCTCCAAGGCGAAGCCTCGATAGAAATTAAGTCGCGCCCATTCTTTGTCCATAAACGACGCATCGGCCTGCGGGTGCTGACGGTAGCGCTCTAGCAGACTGTCGAAGCGTTCTGTCCATTCGTAGGCCTCTTGGAATCTGTTCGTCTGGATGTAGCAATCGGTGATGGAGATGATGCCAACGATGGAACTGGTGTAGTTCGAAATATCTTCGTTGGAATCGGTCGTTTTCTGATATATCCGGTAGGCTTGACTATAACTGGAGGATGCCTCCTGTAGGTGGCCCAGTTTCAACTGACAGTTGCCGATGAAGGTCAGCAGGTTGGCATAGTCAGTGTTCATGGTGTAGTCGTGCTCCTTCAACAACGTCAGGGCATTTGCCGTTACTTGTATGGTACCCTCGTAGTCGAACTTCATATAGAGTAGACCTGCCAGTCGGTTGGCCGACTTGGAGTAGTACACCATCTCCTCTTCGTTCTGGAAGCCCAGTGCCAAAGCCTGTTTCCACTCCATTTCTGCCAGGCGGACCTTGTGCATCCTTGAATAGGCATAGCCCCGCCAGTAGCAGGTCTTCTGATCGGACAGGCGGCCGTTGGAATTGTGTTCGTCAGTGAGTTCGAGAATACGTTCATAGTCGTGCATTTTGTAGGCGACGTTGATGAGGCTGTCAGTCTCGTCGACATAGTTGCTGACGTGGACAGGTTTCTCGCATGCCGTGAAGAACATAGTAGCCCATAAGGCAAGGATAATCGTGGATATAAGGTAACCGATTCGCATGGTCGATGATTTTTTCTTCTTCTTTTCTTTTTCGTATGCCGTCACACTCAGCGTTGCCTTTGTGGCTTCGTGAATAATGGCTCCGTATTTCTCAAGGGAATAGGCAATATAGCCGAACATACCCACACCGCCTAACAGTAGGATCGTATAGGGCCATATTTCTGTAGGAAAAATGGCTGTGATAGCCACACTGCTGATGCCAAACAGGATAATGAGGTCGCAACACACCTGCATCCATTTCACGAAATTGCCCACGCTGCCTATCGCCATTTTGATCATGCGATAACTTACGCGATTGTAGGTGCTGTAGAAGACGATAGTCCCAAAGATAGCATAGATGAAGAAGATGGAGAAGGACAGGAAGGTGTAGAACGGAGCATGATTTGAGAGGAGGGCCACCGTCCAATAACTGACGATTCCAACGGCTAGTATGGCCGAGTCGCGAATAACAATCCTCTTGGTTAGGTAGTCGGGATTCAGCAATGGCGTGTATCCCCAACTGAAGCATACGGCTCCTATATGAAAATAGGTGGCAGAGAGGGCTGAGGCTGCCGACGGCCAAAAATAGCGCAGTTGGAATGCTGCATGAATCATATAGCCGATGCCGAATGCAACAAGCCACACCGCAGTCAGAAAGCGTGTCAGGCGGTAATTGGCGTATCTGGTATAGCGATGGGTATGGCGTAATAGTATTACCGACATGCCGATATTAGCCAAGCCGGTTAACACAAGGATGAGCCGATAAATAGTTTGTTCCATAGATTGGTTGATTATGGGTGCAAAATTACACTATTTTCTCCAAAGCCTGCATACCATTCGATACAACTATATGACATTCCGTACAAAAAAATAGCATTTATCGCTTGTTAGTCGATTTTATTTTGTAATTTTGCATCCGAGATGATACAATTAGAAAACTACTACTGGTACGGACTGGCTGCATGCGCCTATCTTGTCACCTGCTGGGTATTTGTCGCCGTCAGGTGGTTCCATACCTGTCAGGCACCGAAGGAGCGTCACTCCTATATCTGGCCTGACCGCAAGATGATGGTGTGCTTCTACATGTGTGGCACCGTGCTGCTGCCCTATGTGCTCAACCCCACCAGCGAGGCAGCATGGCTGTTGGAGAAATCCTATTTCCCCTGTACCTATTATTATTATTGTGGAGCCTTGCTCTTCTGCTTTTTCGGCTCGGTGAAGCAACGCAGCAGATGGAAGACTGCCAACCTGGTAGCCACCATCGTCACCCTGCTGGCCATGATGCCGCTGATTGTTCATGCCTGGCTGCCTGACGAACTGTTGCCTGAACATTGTGTCAGGTCGTGGCAGCCTGTTATTATCATTGTGAGCATCGCAATGATGGGATACACCGCTGTGGCTATGTGTCAGGTATGGCGGTGGATGAAAGAGGCCCGCGATGAAAACTACTCAAATCCCGATGACTTCCCCACTGAGTATGCCAGTAGGGTGTGGTTAGCACCCGTCATGCTCACTCCCATGCTGTGGCCGGCCTACCTGTTCGACTCACCAGTCGTGATGATGGTGATGAATGTGCTGTTAGCCGTGTCGAACATTGTGTTGCTGCTTACCGTACTGCCTGTCTGGCGTCGTTTGGCGTTGTTTCCAGAGCCTATTGATGCCACACATGAGGTAGTCGTGTACGACGAACTGGCTGAAGAGCCCTACGTAGAACTGGCAGAGGAACGCACCAACCGCATTGCGGCTGAAATTGAGCATTATGTCAAGACAAAACAGGGCTTTTTGGATGCCCACCTGAAGTTGGAGCATGTCGTAGAACATTGCAGTTACAGTCGCTCATACGTCTCTAAGGTCTTTAAGGATCGTTTCGGCGGCTTCTCCGACTATGTCAACGGCCTGCGCCTCGAATATTACAAGCAGTATATGCAGCAGCATCCCAACGCCACGATGGAGGCAGGTGCTCAAGCCAGCGGTTTCACCACCTACCGAGCTTACCACCGGGCTAAATCCCGATGGAAACGTAGAAAATAAATAAAATGAAAGAGAGAATAGGTATATTTGTCGGGAGTTTCAATCCCTTCACCATTGGTCACGACTCCATTGTGAGACGCGCTCTGCCATTGTTCGACCGATTGGTCATTGGCGTGGTAGGCGACCATGTTTCGAAACCGGGCATGAGGCCCGCTGAGGAACGGATGCAGACCATCGCTGCACTCTATCAGAACGAGCCAAGCATAAAGGTTATGCCCTACTATGGGCTGGCCATCGACTTTGCACGCAGCGTGGGGGCACGCTACATCGTCAAGGGGGTACGCTCAGTGAAGGACTTTGAGTATGAGCGTGAACAGGCCGACATCAACCGACAATTGACAAATGGTGAGGTGGAGACCTTGCTGCTCTATAGTGAACCGCAATTGTCATCTATTTCATCGAGCATGGTGCGTGAGTTGGAACACTTTGGAGTGGACGTGGAGGCGTTTCTGCCGAAACGTGAATAGGGGGAAAAACGTGAAATAAAGAAAAGATAATGATTAGTTATAACTGTGAGAACGTGAAGATGCCGGCCATCAAGCGGAGGGATACGTCGGCATGGATACGCAGTGTGGCAGCCACCTATCATAAAAAGGTGGGGGAGGTGGGCTACCTTTTCTGTGACGATGAGCATATACTGGAGGTGAACCGCGAATATCTGGGGCACGACTACTATACGGACATCATTACCTTCGACTATTGCGAGGGGGATGTACTGAACGGTGATCTTGTCATCTCGCTGGACACCATCCGCACGAATGCGGAACTGTTCCATAAATCATACGACGAAGAACTGCACCGCGTCATCATTCACGGTATCCTTCATCTTTGTGGCATCAACGACAAAGGGCCAGGAGAGCGTGAACTGATGGAAGCCGCAGAAAACAGAGCCTTGGAACTGCTGACTCGTTGTTGATTATTCGCTAAGTAGTTCCAATGCTTTTTTGATGGTCTCGCTATCCTCGTTGATGATGGAGAAGTATTCGGACATATCCCACAGATCACGAGCCACCAGGGCCTTCAGTTGCAATTTTAGGTAGGGCAGCGTCTTCTGCCTCTCATCTTCATCCTTCGGTTTGATGTTCTGTTTCTCACCCTCCTTGAAAATCATGTCGACGAATGACTGAGGCACCTGGTAGCCGGCTTTGAACGCGTTAAAGTCGGGAAACTGCTGCTTCAACTTTTTGCGGTTCTGGTCTATGTAGCGCAGGTTCTGCTGGATAATAACACTCTTGGCCGACAGTTCACGATGGAACTTGGTGTAGCGCGTGGTGTCGAGCGGCACAAAGTAGTCGGGCATGATGCCACCGCCGCCATAAACGGTACGTTGCTTCTTCAGCGTCTGATATTTCAGCGAGTCGGCAAAGTGGATGCTGTCGGCATTGGTCAGTTCACCATGGTTCAGGCGGTTCGTGATGTCTTGATCGTAACTCTTCTTGTTACCTTTCTCGTATGGCTTCTGGATGCATCGGCCCGACGGGGTATAGTAGTGGGCAATGGTCAGCCGTATCATCGAGCCGTCAGGCAGATCGATAGGCCGCTGTACAAGTCCTTTGCCAAAGGTACGGCGCCCCACCACTATGCCTCTGTCCTGATCCTGAATGGCACCCGTCACGATCTCTGCTGCCGAAGCCGTGTACTGGTCGACCAGTATCACAACCCTGCCATCACGGAAAGTGCCATTGGTGGGAGCCTTGTAGTCACGGCGCGGCACCCTGCGTCCCTCGGTATATACTATCAGGTCGCCGGCATCCAGGAACTCTCCAGCCAAATCGGCAGCAGCCTGCAGGTAGCCGCCACCATTCTCCTGAAGGTCGAGTACCAGGTCTTTCATCCCTTCTGCCTTCAGTTTCTTCATACTTTCCATGAATTCATCGTAGGTGGTGGCTCCGAAACTGCCGATACGAATATAGCCTACGCTTGGGCGAATCATGTATGTGGCATCGATAGTATGAACGGGAATCTTGTCGCGCTTCACCTTGAAGGTCAGTAAGTCTTTGATGCCCGGGCGAACGATACGCAGGTCGGCTATGGTACCCTTGGGGCCACGAAGACGACGCATAATCTCCTCCTTTGTCATCTTCACGCCAGCAATGGCCGTGTCGTTGACCATCACTATACGGTCGCCGGCCACGATGCCTACTCTCTCTGACGGCCCGTTGATGACGGGCTGGATGACGATAAGTGTATCGTCAACCATGTTGAACTGCACGCCGATGCCCTCGAACGATCCGTTTAGGGGTTCTGTCATGGCCTTTGTCTCCTTCGGGGTGGTATAACTGGAGTGTGGGTCTAGTTTTTCCAGCATGCCACGAATGGCATCCTCTACCAGTTTCTGCTCATCCACATCTTCCACATAGAGATTTTTTACAGCCATCTCAGCAATGGTCAGTTTGCGCAAGGCATTCTCATTGCCCGACCGTATTTGAGCCTGTGTCGTCAGCCCTACGACGGCAGCAAGAATGATTAAAGTCCTTCTTAGCATAATATCATTTATTTTTTACTTTTCAATTTTTTAATCATCCTCCCAACTTCTCCTATCCACATTACGCACGATGTCCCGATGATGATGGCTGCCCAGTCGGCCTTTGTCAGACCCGTCACGCTGAACATCTGCCCACCCAGTTCCACGATGATGACTTGTCCTGCCAGGATGATGGCTGCGATGAACATGAAGCCCCGGCACTTCCTGATATTGGCGAAGGCCGACTGACTGGTCATGAAGGCTCTGGCATTGAACATATTCCAGAACTGCAGCATCACGAAGATGGTGAAGAAGAGACTCAACTCCTTGGTGTCGAGTCCATCGTACGAGCCATATTGGAAGTTGAAGAGGTCGCTGACAGATGTTATCCTGCTATGCTGCATGACGAGCAGTAACGCAGAGAGTAGGATGGTGAAGAGACCGCCCATGCCGAAGATATTCCAAGCCATTCGTCTGCTGATGATGGAATCGGTCACTCGTCGTGGCCGCTCCTGCATGACCGTAGAACTGGGTGGCAGCGAAGCCAGGGCTATGGCGGCAAAGGTATCCATAATCAGGTTCACCCATAGCATCTGTGTGACATTCAGTGGCGACTCCGTGCCAGTGAATGCTCCAATGAGGACGATGAGGCAGGCCACCACATTGATGGTCATCTGGAACATGATGAAGCGCTGGATGTTCTTGTAGAGCGACCGTCCCCACATCACGGCATTAGCGATAGTTGAGAACGAGTTGTCCTGAATGGTCATGTCACTGGCTTCTTTGGCAACAGCAGTACCATCGCCCATCGACAGCCCCACGTCGGCAGCATTCATGGCCGGCGCATCATTGGTGCCGTCGCCTGTTGCAGCCACCACCAGTCCTTGGGCTTTCAGCAGTCTGACCAGTCGCTCCTTGTCGTTGGGTCTTGCCCTCGACAGGATTTTTATCTCCTGCACCCTGGCTGACAGTTCCTCATCGCTCATGGCGGCAAACTCGATGCCTGTCATCATGTGCTGATCGCTATCCTCGTCTGACCACAGTCCAATCTGACGGCCAATCTCACGGGCAGTACCCGATACGTCGCCTGTGACAATCTTGACCTGAATGCCTGCATCGAGACAACTACGAATGGCGGCAGGCACTTCAGGACGCACGGGATCGCTGATGGCAAAGATGCCCACAAAGTGCAGTCCGTACACCGTAAGCCGTCCCTCGCTGAACATGTCACGCCCGTCCTCCACTTCCATATAGGCCAAGCCCAGTGTGCGCATACCCTTGTTCTGATAGTCCAGCAACTGAGAGTTGTAGGATTCGCTTGTCTCTGCCGAAAGGGCCGACATGCCCAGTATGGTCTCTGGTGCCCCCTTGACATAAAGCATCGGTCGGCCGGTCACGTCTGACCGTACGATGGTTGCCATATATTTTAATATGGTAGAGAAGGGTAGGCGGTCGATGACCTCCACTGATTCGCGAATAGGCAGATAGTTGGTGCCGCGACCGTAGAGCCAGAGTAACAGGGCACCCTCCGTAGGGTTGCCGATGGCTTTAGTATTTGCTCCCTGAATGTCGAGGTTTGCCGTAGTATTGACGGCCAGCATCTCAGCCAGCAGACGGTCGTTGATATCCTGTTCCAGTCGGGCTTCTGCTACCTGCATCTGATTCTGCGTCAGCGTGCCCGTCTTGTCTGTACAGATGACGCTCGCTGCCCCCATGGTCTCACAGGCATGCATAGTTCTTGGCAGCGTGTTCTCCTTCATCAGTTTGCGCATGCTGAAAGCCAGGCTCAGCGTGACACTCATGGGCAGCCCTTCCGGCACGGCCACAACAATCAATGTGACGGCAATCATGATGGTATGGAGTACATAGGAGACGAACGCCAGCCAGTCGAAGGATACTCCGCTGTCCATCAGGAGATATACAGTCACCCGACCGGCGATGACCAGTCCGGCAACCATATAACTGGCTCTCGTGATCCAGATGGCCAGTCGGTTGAGTTTGTCGCTCAGTGGCGTGGGTTCACCCTCGTTCACCTGGGCTGCCTTGAACACCCGTCCGCTCTCAGAAGCATCGCCTACTTGGAGCACGCGAGCCGTACAATAGCCTTCGATGATCGTCGTGCCCTTCATGATATGGTTCGACGGATAGGTGGCTTCCTTGTCGAAATCAGCGGGATTGGTAGTCTTTTCGGCCTGCTGTTCACCTGTCAGCGATGACTCGTTGACGATGAGGTTCAGCGACTCCAGCAGTTCGCTGTCGGCTGGCACTTCCTCGCCTGTCTCTAGAATAATGATGTCGCCTACCACGATGTCACGGCGGGCTACCTGCCCCACATGACCGTTGCGTATCACCTTTACCAGTGTGTCGTCGTTCACCTCGTTGAGACTCTGGAATGTCTTTTCGTTGTTGCGCTCCAAAATGAATGCCACACCAGTGGCCAGCAGCAGGGCTATGATGATGCCGATGGGCTCGAAAAAGGTGGATGCGCCTTTTCCTCCCCACTCAACCTCGTAGATGGAGATGCCGATGGACAGGATGAAGACAACGATGAGAATCTTGTAGAGGGGGTCGTTGTATCCCCCAAAGAACCCCACAAGGGTAATCATGATGGTTGCTGTCAACAGAAGTGCCGGCATCATCCAAATGGCTGTTCCCATCGAACCTGCCAGACATGCTGCCGCCCCCACCGAACCTACAAGCAAGATGCCCAGCAGTATGGTAATCCAGTGTCGGCAGGCCCGCCAAAGCCTGTCCCAAAGTGTTTCTCTCTCAGGAGGAGTCAGTACGTTGACACCGTATATCCTACGGCTCTCCAGTACTTCGGCATCAGTCAGACCAATATAGTGATGCTCAGTTGTCATAGTCAACAGTTAGTCGTAGGCCTCCTCTTCCTCTGGGCGGTCTTCCTCGATGACCAGGTTTTCGATAATGAAGTTCTGACGCTCCATCGTGTTCTTACCCATGTAGTACTCCAGGAGTTTCTGTACCTGGTCGGTCTTATGCAGCGTTACCTGCTCCAGACGCATATCAGGACCGATGAAACCGGCAAATTCCTCGGGTGATATCTCGCCAAGGCCCTTGAAGCGTGTGATCTCAGGATCGGGGCCAAGGTCGCTGATAGCCTTTACGCGCTCCTCTTCACTATAGCAGTATCGGGTAATGAAGTCGCTCTTGGCTTTTGGCCTTTGGCTTTTGGCGTTCTTCTCGTCCTCTTCAGCCAGTACCTCTTTTTTCCTGATTTTCGTACGACGGTTGCGCACGCGGAACAAAGGTGTCTGTAGGACAAAGACATGCCCCTTGCGAATCAGTTCCGGGAAGAACTGTAGGAAGAACGTGATGATGAGCAGACGGATGTGCATGCCGTCAACATCAGCATCGGTGGCCACGATGACCTTGTTGTAGCGCAGCGTGTCGAGACCTTCCTCAATGTCGAGTGCCGCCTGTAGCAGGTTGAACTCTTCGTTCTCATAGACCACCTTCTTGGTCAGTCCAAATGTGTTTAAGGGTTTTCCCCTTAAAGAGAAGACGGCCTGCGTGTTCACGTCACGGCTCTTGGTGATGGAGCCGCTGGCCGAATCGCCCTCGGTGATGAAGATGCACGATTCTTCCTTGCGGTCGTTTTTGACATCGCTGAAATGGATGCGACAGTCGCGCAACTTCCTGTTGTGCAGATTGGCTTTCTTGGCTCGCTCACGGGCTAGTTTTGTCACGCCGGCCATTGCCTTGCGCTCCTTCTCACTCTCTTGTATCTTCTGCAACATCACCTCAGCCGTATCGGGGTTCCTATGCAGGAAGTTGTCCACCTCTTGCTTGATGAAGTCACCCACATATTTGTTGATGGAAGGTGGCATGGGGTGGTCGGCATCGACGGTCGGCGGAACGGGAGCCATTGTCAGGGAACCCAGTTTGATCTTCGTCTGGCTTTCAAACATGGGCTCCTCCACATTCAGGGCAATGGCGGCCACGATACCTGTACGGATGTCGGTGTATTCAAGGTTCTTCTGGAAGAACTCTTTGATGGTCTTTGCAATATGCTCCTTGAAGGCACTCTGGTGGGTGCCGCCTTGGGTGGTATGCTGACCATTGACAAACGAATAGTATTCCTCACCATACTGGTTGGCATGCGTGAATGCTATCTCGATGTCCTCGCCCTGCAAGTGGATGATGGGGTAGAGGGCATCGGCACTCATGCGATCCTTCAGCAAATCCTCAAGTCCGCGACGGGAGAGGATGCGTCGGCCATTGTACATGATGGCCAGTCCAATATTAAGATAGGTGTAGTTGCGCAGCATGGTTTCCACAATGTCATCGTGGAACTGGTAATTCTGGAAGAGCGTCGGGTCCGGCTCAAAATAGATATAGGTGCCGTTCTCGTCGTCGGTATCCTCAGTGACATCGGTCACCAGTTTGCCTTGCTCAAAAGTGGCCTTGCGCACCTTGCCGTCACGATAAGAGCAGACTTCAAAGTGCGTGCTCAGCGCATTGACGGCCTTCACGCCCACGCCATTCAATCCAATAGACTTCTTGAAGGCTTTCGAGTCGTATTTGCCGCCCGTGTTCAGCACTGAGACGGCCTCAATCAGTTTACCTTGTGGGATGCCGCGGCCATAGTCGCGCACGGAGACCCGCAGGTTATCTTCCACATTGATCTCAATGCGGTCGCCGGCCTTCATCTTAAACTCGTCGATAGAGTTGTCGATAACCTCTTTCAGTAGGACATAGATACCGTCTTCCGGTAGCGAACCATCACCTAGTCTTCCGATATACATACCAGGGCGTAGCCGGATATGCTCAGTACCTGTCAGGGTCCTGATGTTCTCATCACCGTATTCTACGGTGTTCTGTTGTTCAAGGATAGTATTGTCTTCAGCCATTTATAGTTGTTTCTTATAGCATCTTCTCTTTTTATGCTGTTCGTTCTCAAAATACTGCCACAGGCTCTGAACCTTGTCGTTGGACTCCATCTCAACATGGGTCTCTCCCCACTTGAATCCATATTTTTGGTAGATAGGGATGAGGTGGTAGAACAGCAGCGCATTGGCACCCTTGGCCCTGTATTCGGGTAGAATGCCTACCAACAGCAGGTCTACGACATCCGTCTTGTGGAACTTCAGCGCCCTGATGATATGCCACCATCCAAATGGCAGCAGTCTTCCGTTGCGGCACTTCTGTAGCGCCTTTGTCAGCGAGGGGATGGTGATGCCCACGCCAATCACGTCGTGCCCCGGTGTGTTCCAGTCTTCAATGACGCAGATCAGATTCATGTCAAAATACTTGAAGTACATCTTGACATATTCGTCAATCTGGCTTTGCGTCATTTGTGAGAAACCATAGAGTTGCCCAAAGGTCTTGTTCACCACTTCGAGCACCTTCTGGCCGTATTGTTCAGGGCCGAATACCTGACTGCGGCTCAACCGTGGCGTGTGCAGGTTGTAGCGTTTCATGCACAGTTCTGCCACGCGCTTCATTTTCTCTGGCATGCCCTTTTCCGGCACAAAGACCTTGAATTCCAAGTAGTCGTTGTCCTTCTCGTAGCCCTCCATCTGCTCCATGTGGCGCGGGTAGTACTCATAGTTGTAGAGCGTAGCCATGGTGCCCAGTTCCTGAAAGCCCTTGGTGAGCATACCTTCCGGATCCATGTCGGTAAAGCCCAGCGGACCGATAATCTCCGTCATACCTTTTTCTCGCCCCCATGTCTCGACGGCCTTCAGCAAGGCAGCCGACACCTCGGTGTCATCAATGAAGTCGATCCAACCGAAGCGCACGGCCTTTCGGTTCCACTGTTTATTATAGCGATGGTTGATGATGGCGGCCACGCGTCCCACTATCTTGCCGTTTTTCCAAGCAAGGAAATAATCGGCTTCACAGAACTCAAAGGCAGAATTCTTGTCGTGGCTGAGCGTATGAAGTTCGTCACTATACAAATTGGGAGCATCATATTCGTTGCCTTTGTAGAGGTCGTAGCGGAACTGGATGAACTTTTTCAGGTCGCGCTTGCCGGTTACTCGTTTGATTTCTATTGACGCCATAACTTCCATTTTTTGGTATAACAACGTACAAAGGTAAGACTTTTTCGGGATAATACGTCATAAAAAAACTATTTTTAGCAACTTTTCTTGCCAATTCAAGAAAATTTATTATCTTTGCAGACAAAATTCGAATTTAAAACAAACTCTAGAGCAAATGAAAATCAAAAAACTGATGTTGGCAGCCCTCGCGCTGCTGATGGTAGGTGCCGCACAGGCTCAGACCAGAGAATGGAAGTCTTACTCCTATGTGGAAGCACAGGGAGGTGTACAATTGACAGCCACCAATGCCAAGATGGACAAGTTAATCACTCCCACGGCAGCCCTGTCGTTTGGTCATTATTTCTCGCCTGTTGTAGGAGCGCGTCTCCATGTCAACGCATGGCAGGCGAAGGGTGGTATTAACGACCAGTATTACAAATGGAAGTACATAACCCCCGATCTGGACTTGATGCTCAACCTCACCAATATGTTCAGCAAGGGTACTAACCATCCTCTGAACTTGATCCTGTTAGGTGGTGTCGGTCTGAACTACGCTTGGGACAATGATGAACTGAAGGCGCTCAACCTGCCTGCTGACGCTACGCCCCTAGCATGGAAGGACAACCGCTTGAGCCATAACCTCCGTGCTGGCCTTCGTCTAGAGACCAATCAGGCCAAGCCTGTTGGTGTTTCACTCGAGGTGAATGCCAACTCACTGAGCGACCGCTTCAACTCAAAGACTAACGATGCTGATGATTGGCAGTTCACGGCTATGCTTGGTCTTAGCGTGCGTTTTGGCTATAAGCAGGCTGATCCCAAATTCATCACAAAGATTATCACCGTTTTGGATACTATCGAGGTTGATGAGCCCACCACAATCATGGTGAAGGAGAAGCGTCCTGTTGAGAGGATGGAGAAGAAAAGCATCAGAGAGGCAGTATTCTTCAACCTCGCACAGAGTGATGCCAACAAGGCTGCCGGTATTGACGCTGCCATCAAGAACATTGCCGATCTGATGAAGACTAGCGACGATGCTAAGTTCACCATCACTGGCTATGCCGATAAGGGTACGGGTAATGCAAGGATCAACAAGGTCTATGCTAAGAAGCGTGCTGATGATGTCGCTTCAAAATTGATCAAGGAGCATGGAATCGATGCCAGCCGTATTTCTATCGACTCAAAGGGTGATACCGTTCAGCCGTTCGAGGAGAACGATAAGAACCGTTGCGTCATCGTAACTGGCGAGGGTACCTTCAAGGTAACAACCTACGAGGAGGTTGAGGTTGAGAAGCAGTCCACCAAGAGGGTGAAGAAGACTGTCAGCCGCGACATGGAGGTGAAGGAACAGATAAATTAATCCTGTCTCCATAGATGATAAAAGGCGTCCGAATCTTTCGGGCGCCTTTATTTTTTTTGCTGCATTCTATTTATTTCATTTCCTTGATATTCTGGAATTTCTTCCAGATCTTGTCTCTGTAATAGGTGTTGAGTTGTCCGTCAGGAACATAGACTGTTGCTGTGAATGCATCGAAGGCGTTCTCGATAACTGCAGGAAAACGCTTGGGGGTGTTGATGGTTTTCAGGTTGGAGCAGCCACTGAAAGACTTCTCACGCAGACGTTCCACACTCTTTGACAAGGTCACGCTCTGCAGGGCCGTGCAGCCCATGAAGGTGCCTGCTTCAACAAAACGGACTCCTTGAGGAATCTCTATCTCCGTCAGACTTGTGCAATCTCTGAATGCCTCCTCGCCGATTTCTTCCATCCTCTCTGGGAATACTACTTTCTGTAAGCCAGTACATCCGGCAAAGGCTTGTGGGGCAATGTAGCGCACATCGGCTGGCAATGTCGTGTTTTTGCAGCCTGCCACCAGCATCAATTTGCCCTTCCAGGTGCAGATGATACCATGACAGTCGTTTCGAGAGTCGTAATGGGTATTGGCAGTATCTACCTGAAGGTCTTCCAAATTTGGACAGTCGGCAAATGCTCCATAGTCGATGGTTACGACGCTAGCCGGTATCACAATGTCTTTCAACTTCTCTGAATGGGCAAAGGCACCTGCGGGAATCTCCTTGACACAGAGGAAATAGCGGAACTCGCCAAACGACAGCAGGTTGCAGTTGCTGAAGATCTGCCCCAGACTATCTACATTTAAGGCATCAATGCTGGTCATCTCGGTAGCATTCGCCTCAATCCATCCCTGCTGACGTGCAAGGGTGATAAGGGGCTCGTTGGTTTGCAGGGTGGCAATCACCTCCATCTCAACATCGGGCTTTTGAGACTCATTAGGGCTACCCACAAGGTCGATAGCAAAGAAACACAAAACGAAAATGGCCAGGGCGGCGATACCGCCTAAGAACCAAATCTGCTTGAAAAAAGGTGTTTGTTGACTCATAATTTGTTATTTTTAAAAGGTTGTTTTTTTGCATAGGAGCAGTACATGCCGATTGGCATCCAGTGTGGTGGCAAAGATGTAGTCTGTACCACCATCAGCCAGTTTCAGTCTCTTTCGTAGTTCTACTACGGAGAGGGGAAAATTCCTCGTCGTCACATTTGCCTGTTGAATACCCTTGAGCGTCGTCTTGAGTTCTTGCTTATTCATCGATGAAATGGCTGCAATCTGGAATTTCCGTCCAGGAAAGTCAGTGATGGGGCTGTCGCTTACGAAGAGATGGCTGTTGGTGGCCAGTGGCTGTACGCCGAAGGCTGCTGCCACCTCGTTGAAACAGCCTGCCTTCATGATGGAAGCATTGGGCTCATAGAGGAAGAGGCCTTCTAAGGAAGATGGATCATCCTGATAGATATGGGCGTTTTGATTCGGCTGAGAATGCAGGGCAACGGTGAATGTCGAATCGTCGTTGACACAAAACAGCATAGGGTCTTTAGGAGCATTTTCCTCCATGACGATAAGCAGTTCTTTGCACTCGTTCTGCACGGATATTACGTGTACCTCTTTAATATATTGTTGGCCCAAGTCCAAAACGGCTTTATGCCAATCGAGCATTGGCGACAGTTTGAGGATGACGTAGTCAGCCTTGCTGAGTAGTTCTTCCTTGATATCCAGCACATTGGGTGTGCAGTCGGCAATGCCATAGGTGCGTCCACCATGAATGTTACGACGGGCAGGGTCAAGAAAGATGACAGTGGCATGTCCCTCAAATTGGCGAAAATAGCCAATTCCATCACTACAGAGAGCCTCCACGCTTTTGCCCATAGTCACAAAGTTAGAGGTGGCAACAGCAAAGAGGTCGGCATTCTGTTCCACATAGGTGGCATTCTGAAACACGCTGCTCATCAAGGTGAAGTCAACGCCAAAGCCGCCCGTGAGGTCGATAAGGGTATGGGGGGAAGGGCATGAGGGTAGCAGTCGGTGGCAAAGGTTGGCCTTGTAACTGGCTGTTTGCTCGCTGGAACATTGTTCCATAGAGAGACCGATAGGGTAGAGGATATCGTCGTTGCTTGCCCATGTGGGCAGTTTGCTGCGTGCAACTTTCCTGCCTGCTATCTGTCGCAGGGCCAATGGCATGTCAACGTCGGCATCGCTGCATCGCTGTAATGCCAGTTGGCGCGTGTCGGCCTCTAGGTTACGCTTGATATAGTCACGGGTTGCGGTGTTCATCTTTTCTCGTTGGAATGAGGGGGTTCTTCCATCTCGTCGTCCAAGCGATCTGACCATAGATATTTCTTCGTCTCGCTTGCTGCCACACCGCTAAGCAATAGTAGTGCGATAAGGTTTGGAATGGTCATCAGGGCATTCATGCAGTCAGCGATATTCCAGATGACATCCAAAGTGATGATGCTGCCGAAGAAAAGGGCAACGATGAAGAGAATGCGGTAGAAGCGGTTGATGTGACGTCCTTCAAGGTAGTTCACGGCACTCTCTCCATAATAACTCCATCCCAATATGGTGCTGAAGGCAAAGGTCAGGATGCCGAAAGTGAGCAGTGGAGCACCAACATAGGGAATCTTTGAGAAGGCCACCTTGGTCAGCGCGGCACCATCGGCATAGGTGATGTCAGGATAGGCCAAGATGCTGCTGACGAGCACAATGCCCGTCAGAGCGCAGATGATAACGGTATCCCAGAAAGTGCCCGTACTGCTGACAAGGGCCTGCCGTACCGGGTTGCGTGTCTGGGCAGCAGCGGCCACAATGGGTGCGCTTCCCATACCACTCTCATTGGAAAAGAGTCCGCGGGCAATGCCATAGCGGGCAGCCATCATCACCGTAGCACCCACGAAGCCACCTCCTGCTGCCGAGGGGTTGAAGGCACTGTCGACAATCAACGTGATGGCAGGCCATACATATTCTCCGTTTATACACAGGATGAAGATACACCCCATCACGTAGAGAACTGCCATAAAGGGTACCAATATGGTGCATACTTTGGCAATGGCCTTTACGCCTCCTATGATGACGCAGGCGGAGAGAAAACATATAAGTAGTCCGATGAGCCAAGTGGGGATGCCAAAGGTCTCGTTTGCCAGTAGTGCAATGGAGTTAGCCTGTACTGTACATCCGATGCCAAATGATGCCAGGGCCGTAAAGGCGGCAAAAATCAATGCGAGCCATCTCATATTGAGACCACGCTCAAGTGCATACATGGGACCACCGTACATCTTGCCGTCATCGCCCTTGACTCGATATTTCACAGCCAATAGGCCTTCGGCGTACTTGGTCGCCATACCGAAAATACCCGTCAGCCAGCACCAAAGAACGGCTCCTGGACCGCCTAATGCCACTGCAGTAGCCACACCAACAATGTTGCCCGTACCAATAGTGGCAGCCAAAGCCGTAGCCAAGGCGCCAAACTGGCTAACGTCGCCTGTCGCTTCTTTGTCTTTGCGAAAAGACAAACGGATGCCTGTCAACAATTTGCGCTGTGGAATGCGCAACCTGAAGGTTAGAAACACATGTGTGCCCAACAGCAGCACAATCATTGGCCAGCCCCATAGAAAAGAACTGAGAGCAGCAAAAAAATTACTAATAGCATCCATCGGCTGCAAAAGTAGTAAATTATCACGAAAAAAGAGTGATTATCTTAAACTTTTTCATTTCTTTTGCGTCAAATAGGTAGATTATGATGATATGAGAAGGGTTCTGTTAATAATAATCCTACATGCCTTCACTGTCAGTATGCTGTCGCAGAAAGTGGTGTTGAGCGGTATCGTATGTAGTGATAAGACAGGGGAACGCCTTCCTCAAGCCACTATCACCATAGAGGGTACTAACCTCTCGGTAGTAACTAATGATGAGGGCTTCTTCACGTTGAAAGTTAATACCTATCCAAAGAGTATCATAGTCTCACACATTGGCTATCAGTCCTATCGACAGGACGTCAATACCGAGAAGCCCGAGCAGATGCTTATCAGGCTCAAACCCAGAACTGTTCAATTGCAAGAAGTGGTGGTTATGTCTCAAGACCCACGTGATCTTGTAAACCTTGCTATCCAGAAGATTCCTGTCAACTATAGCCGACAGGCTGAATTGCTCAATTGCTTCTATCGCGAGACGGCCATGAAACGCAAACATTTTATCTATGTGGCTGAAGGCGTGGTAGATATGTACAAGACGGGTTATGGTCATGGTGATTCAAAAGACCGTGTTGCCATCCGTAAGGGGCGTCGTCTGTTGAGTCCTGCGAAAAACGACACCCTCAGCGTAAAGGTGTTGGGTGGTCCTGTGCAGCCTATTCAACTGGACATTGTCAAGAATCTGGATTTCCTGCTTAATGAAGAGGAACTGTCCCATTATGCCTTCAAGATGGAGGAGCCGACGACCATCGGTAATCGTTTACAGTATGTTGTCAGTATTTCCCCCAACGTTAAAACCACTTACGCATTATATTATGGTAAACTCTATATAGACTGCGAAACAGTGGCCTTTACTCGTGCAGAACTGACGCTCGACATGAGTGATCGTGAGAAAGCTACCCGGCTGATGCTCGTGAAAAAGCCGGCAGGGGTGAAGTTTAAGCCTAAGGAAATGGCCTGTCTTATAGATTATCGTTACGACAATGGTGTGACCCGCATCAACTATATCCGTAGTACGTTCCGTTTCAATTGTGACTGGAAGCGACGTCTCTTTGCCACTTCTTTTTCTGCCTTCTGCGAGATGGTGGTGACGGACAATACACGGGAGAATGTCGTTCCCATCTCTGGGCGCAATTCTTTTGACTCACGTGATGCCTTCTTCGACCGGGTGGATTATTTTCGTGATCCCAATTTCTGGGAGGACTACAATATCATCGAGCCGACGGAAACACTTGACAAGGCGATTAATAAGTTGATAAAGAAGTATAAATGATCTTGGACAAGTAGCGGGGGGATTCCTCTCGGTTACGCTGCGGGAGTTCTTTGCAGGCAAAGCGTCCGCGGTTATAATATATAAATAGAGGTGAAGGATCGGATTTACGACTGAATAACAATACGCAGAGTTGACGAGGCTCTGCGTATTTTTATTGTTCTCGAAACAAATTTTTTGAGAAATGTGTGGGGAATACGGGGAAATGATGTACCTTTGCATCTGACTATGAGACAACTCGCCGCCTTCCCCCTTTTTCTGCTACTCCTCCTGTCTTGTACCGATGGTGAGCGGATGCGACAGCGGCTCAACGATCTGCAGGCCGCCAATCAGGCTGACTCCCTGCTGACCGATGACTCACTGGCCCTCGCCCTCACTGACTATTTCGACCGCCACGGCACCCCCAACGAGCAGATGCTTGCCCACTACCTCCTCGGCCGCACTTATGCCGATATGGGAGAGGCCCCAGCCGCCCTCGATGCGTTTCATCATGCCGCCGAGTATGCCGATACCACCAGCAGCGACTGTGACTACTTGACACTTACCAAAATTCACTTGCAAACGGCAGACTTATTCTATCATCAGGCTCTCTACCTGAATCAATTGGAAGAATTGGCAAAAGCGAATTGTAGTGCCAAGTTAGCAGGCGACACAATACTTGCCATTCATAGTTATGGTATGCGGGCATCTGCCTTTAGCCAAATGAATGTTTTAGATTCTGCTATTGATATCCGTCAGAAAACGGCAGAGGAATACATGCGCTTGGGATTCACAAACTATGCCGCTATGTATTACGGGGCACAGGTTTCTGCATTGATAGCCTGTAAACGCTATGATCAGGCAAAGAACTATATGGACTTTTACGAAACCCGCTCAGGGCTATTCAATGACCAAGGTGACATCGCAAGAGGAAGAGAGGTTTACTACTATGTTAAAGGGCAGTATTTCCTGGAGACGGGTAGCCTTGATTCTGCCGAATTCTATTTCAGGAAAGAGAAGCGTATTGGCTTGGATCTCAACAATCAGTTGTCTGCCAGTAAGGGACTGATGCAGTTATATCAGAAACGGCCTTATCCCGACTCCCTTGCAAAATATGCAGAGATTTACTGCACCTTCAATGATTCTTTGATTAAGAGTCATGAGACGGATAATATCCAGCGGCTACAGCATCTGTACAATTACGAGCGAAGTCAGTCCATCGCCAGTCAGAAGTCCAAAGAGGCTGCCGAGGCCAAAAGTATCGTCTGGCTCTGCCTGATTGTCATTCTCATGTTGCTTTTCGTCATATATGTCTATGTCAGTTATGTAAGGAAAAGACGGGAAAGGGAGTATCGTGAGTACCTGCACAATCTGGAAGTGCTTGAACAGTACAAGACCGATTTGGAGAATCTTGAGGCAGAAAAGAACAGTCAACAGGAGAAGGACATTGAAGAGGCAAAGACAACAATTGCGAATCTTACAGAGAAAGTTCGCCAATACGAGTCAAAGGCTAAAAACGCAAAAAACAAACAGATGGATGCGCAATTGAAAGGTACAGCCATCTATCACCGATTCAAGCATCTTGAGACTCATGTTTCTGAACATCTCCAAAGTGAAGACTGGAAAGAACTGGAAGCCGCATTTGACTCCCTATTCCCTTCTTTCCGGGTGGCATTGAATACAAATCATGTCATTCTCACAGACAAAGAGTATCGGCTGTGTATGCTTGTGAGGTTAAACTTTGCATCCAGTGTCATTGCCCATTTCATCATCACTTCCAAGTCCAACGTGTCGATGATGAGAAGCAGACTTCTACTGAAAATTTATGGTGTAGAAGGTACTGCCCGTGAATTTGACGAGCGTATCAGGGCGATACAATAGTGCTATAATTCATTGCTTTACAACACCTTACGGTCTCTGTGAACTCTTGTGAACTTTGAGACCTGGAAATAATTTGCCAGTACAGAAGTAATGTCTACCTTTGCAGCGCAAATTTTAAAAATCAAAAGCAATGAAAAAACTATTATTCGCAATTGCACTAGCGTGCTTCATGCCATTAACATCTGTTTATGGCGAGTTTATTGATCTTTCTGTAGGTTATGTCGATGAGACTCCCATTATCGCTATTCCGACGAAGTCTCCAATAAGGCCGGAGCGTATTAATCTGGAGAACCATCAGATTGAGTTCGCAGCAATGCACCCCGACTACACCCTTGTCCTTTTAGATGAGGATGGCGTGGTGGTATGGCAGACTGTCGTTCCCGCTGCCACCAGCACAGTGGTGCTTCCTGCTACCCTTACTGGTGACTTCGAACTGCTACTTTATCCCGATGGAACCGCGTATTTCTTCTATGGGTATATAAAATTGTAATTGATAAAGTAAGTATATGAATCGGAAAATTATCGCATTACTTATCAGTGCTCTGCCTTTATTTGTGAACGCACAAACGAGAATAGGATACGAATATGATGCCGCAGGCTATCGAATATCTCAGTATTTTATCTTTGATGATATGTTGCAAAGAAGGCCATCGAAATCACTACCAAGTGATAAACTGGATGGGCATAGCGTTAAGATAGTTAAGGATGCCGGACAGAATAATCTCATTATTGAGATATTCGGTCTTGTCACTGATGACGATTGTAGGCTATCTATACTTTCTGTGGATGGTCAGCCAACTGTTCACCAACAGATTTCTTCCACACGTACGGTCATTGATTTTGGTGAGTACCCATCCCGAACTTATATACTTACTATAGAGTTAAATGGTAAGAAGCAAAGTTGGAAGTTCATCAAGAAATAATTCTATTAATTATATCTTCCATGAAGTATCTGAATAATTTATTCTTCTGTATTGTTCTCGGCATCTTAATGCCTATTATTAGCATGGCGCAGAACAGCACGCCGCAAACATCTCCAGAAGGAACTTTCGCTGTTACCCCCACAGGCGGTGCTACCTATTCCGTTTCCATTGATATGCCGCAAGGCGTAAACGGATTGCAACCTCAGGTTGCCCTTACCTACAACAGCCAGTCAGGCAATGGCACTGCAGGCTGGGGGTTCAATGTTTCTGGTATTTCTGCCATTACTCGCGGCCCTCGCGACATCTACCATGACGGGGCGGCAGAAGGCATTTCTCATGGGCTGAGCGATGCCTTCTTCCTGGATGGTCAGCGGCTTATTGTTCAGGAAGAGGAAGCGGGTTCTGACTCAGTTGTGTTTTGCCCTGAGAATGCACCCTATACGAGGGTTGTTCTGCATGGTCATACAGGGCCGACTCAGACCAGTATATGGTTTAGTGTTGCAACTCCTGACGGTATGACATATGAGTACGGAAAAGGGAGTAGCAGACAGACCTACACGAACGATGGTGCCCTGAAGGTGAATGCATGGTACATATCAAAGGCCGAAGACCTTACAGGCAACTACATTGAATATGAATACTATGCAGACAGTTACTTCCTGTACCCTTTGCGCATCAAATACGGTCGTGTACAGACAGCAGAAGGCACGGCCTACCATCTGGTAAAATTCTCGCATGAACTGCGGCAGGACAAGCAGCCTTTTGTCATTGACGGCTGTGCTGGCAGCATGAGGTTGCGTCTGAAAACTATAGAGACATATACTGTATATAACTGGGGAGAAGCACTGTTTAGGAAATACAAACTGTCTTACAGCAATCCTGATGCCAGCACATATAAATATTCCCGTCTCTATCAGGTGAGGGAAGAAAATGACCGAGGTACAGAATTGCCGCCGGTTACGTTCACATGGGATGGCCTGAGAGCATTCAGCACACAGCCGGCAATGCCTTCTATAAGTTTGATTGAGTCAAGCAATAATTATAGGTTCGACGGATTCAACCTGATGGCTGCAGACTTCAACGGTGATGGGTTGTCAGACATCATCCAGCAGGCTAATGTCGGCGTAGGAAACAATCATAACGGCTGGGACTACTATAACAAGTACCATATTTTTCTTTCAGAAAGATTGTCAGATGGGAACATCCGCTATATAAACCGCGCCACATATACACTGGGGCCTACAATAGAGTACGAAGAGTGGACCCAATCGGTTAATGCACCATCCATTGCTGATTTCGACGGTGACGGCCTTCAGGATATTCTCGTTCCAATGAGTGGGAGTTATTTCGGCGATACGTTTTTTAACTTTAAGAAAATCCTGGGAAAGGACATGAACGATAATAATGGAAGTGCTCTCGAGATTAACTATGAATTACAACATTCCGCTCAGTGCCCTCTTCATGCCTGCGCTGACTTTGACAATGACGGAAAGACAGACCTTGTGGTGTTGGAAAAGGACGGTGTCAGCGGCTCTTATGATTTTCAGATATATAAAGAAGGCTTTGTCGGCACTTCGCTGTCCATACCCTTTGATCCGAAGAAGATTTTTACCGCAGACTTCAACACTGACGGCCTGACGGATATGTTGGTAACAGGCGATAGTGGCTACAAGATATTCTGGAATCAGGGAGGTCCATTGTCTTTATCGACATTCTCCAGCAGTTCTTCCTATAGCGGCACAACTTTCTGCGACTATAAAGCATTGCAGATGGGTGATTTCAACGGCGACGGCTGCCCGGACTTCCTGATGAACGCCCCCGGCAGCAGCAAATGGTATTTCCTGATAGGACAAGGGCAGGGAGCATTTACAAAAACAGAGGCATGCAGCATCGATGTCTATGATCAGGGGGAAACAGGTAAAGATGACAATTCTATCAGTTGTCTGGTTTACGATATGGATGGCGATGGTAAATCGGACGTGCTCATCAGTAAGTCCGTCTTTGACGAGCATCATGACCTGTTCAGCACCTACTATCGCTTCGGCCATGTAAGAACACGCTGGCTGACATCAAACGGCACTGCCCTGATAAGCAGGTCTGTGGCTACTTCCGTACGGGAGGAGAATGCATGGCCTGGCTACTACACGCTCGGCGACTTCAACGGCGACGGACTTTACGAACTGCTATACTATGGCTACAACTGCTACAATGCCGCCAATGCAGATGTTGCCCCCAGCCTCAAGATGTTCCGTAACGGAAACTTTACTGCGTCATCAGGAAAACTGACAAGTGCATCAAACTATGGTCTAACATCGTTCCACTACGGAACACTGACCTCCCCGTCTCTTTACACGAAGAATGAAACGTCCGAATACCCTGTCCTTGTTATCACGCCTCCGGTTCATGTCGTATCTTCTGTAACGGAAGGTAACGGGGCGGCAGGCAGCATGACCACATCTTATTCCTACAAGAACTTAAGGATGCACTGCCAGGGGCGTGGGATGCTGGGCTTCTCTGGGACAAGAGCAGTCAACAGCACCATGGGTACTGTCACTGAGACAGATGCCGTTTTAAACAATACTACACTCCTGCCGGCACTGAGTGTACAGACCTGTACGGTTGATGGTTCGACATCGACCACGACCAATCGATACTGGTCATACTACTACCACGGCACAAGAGCCCTGTACCATGCCCTTTCCACGTCATCTTCCACCGATCTGGATGGTCATACAACGCATATTGCTTACAGTTACGACCCTGACCGCAACAATATTCTCACATCTGTAGTCAAACACTATTATGATGACGCAGAGACTAGGACGTACTATGAAGACTACGTGCAAAGAGGACACACCTTCTTGCCGGGAACCGTCATCTGTGAACAGGAGCACCCGGACTGCCAACAAGTGTATTCAACCACAACCAAGCAGACCTATGACGCATTGGCACGCGTTGTAAGCAAGACTACGCTTTTCGGTACACCAAAGGCATTGACCACATCGTACACCTATGACAATTATGGCAACGTGACGCAGACACTCACTTCGGGCAGTGACATCGAGGCGGTCAGGAAAACCTATGAGTACGATATGTCCCGCCGTTTCGTCACCCGAGAAACAGACCGGGACTATTTTGTCACAGAGTATTTCTATAATGACTGGGGCGACATGCTCAGGAGCGTAGACAAGACACAAAGTGCACGGGAGCAGACAACCTGGTATTTAAGGGATGAATGGGGGCGGCTGACTTCTGAAGTACGGCCAGGTCAGGACAGCATCAAATATGAGTGGAGTGGCAACCGCGCCTATTCAATAAAGAAGACGCTGGCAGACGGTTCATGGACATATTTCTCATATGATACAAAAGGAAGGGAAACTTCAAGGAGCGCCGTCGGCCCGATGGGGCTGGTTTCGACCTGCAATACTACTTACAACAACAAAGGATGCGCGACAAGTAGAACGACCCAGTACAGAGGCTATACTAATGTTGAAAGTCTGACCTATGACGGCAGAGGGCGTCCTTTGACTTACCAGAACGACTATGGGGATGAAATAACATATGAATACGGACCGGACTGGGTGAAAACGGTTAAAAACGGCAGACAGTACACCAAGGCCTATGACTCATGGGGCAATACAAAAGAGAGTACAGACCATGTATCTTCCGTTGCATACACCTATCACTCCAATGGCAAGCCCATGTCGGTTGCCTCAGAAGGGGCTACCATTACGATGGAATACGATGCGGCTGGCAACCAGATACACTTGGTCGATCCGGATGCGGGGTCAATGACATACAGTTATGATGCGATGGGAAGGATTGTCTGCCAGACTGATGCCAGAGGGGTGCAGAAGTGCTATACCTACAATGCACAGGGGCAGGTGGCACAGTTAACGGTCGGCAGCAAAACCACAACATATACTTATGGGCAGTCGGCAACAGACAAAGGACTACTGCTGTCGGAAGCCAGAGGCAACTATGTGGCAAATTATCTATACAACAACAGCAATCGCTTAATACGGGAACAGCGTACATTCAATACAGAGGGCACCCGCACGATTTACTATTCATACAACAACAAGGGACTGGTATCGTCAAAGACATTTCCGGGAGGGCTGACAATATCATATGAATACGATGCATACGGCAATCTGACAAGGATGTATTCCGGCAACAAATGCCTCTACGAATTTGTATACTATGAGTCTGACGAGACCTATGAGAAACTGGGGTCAGACATCCAACGCATCAGTACTTATGACTGGAAAGGACGACTTGATGCCACTTCGTCAGAGAGGTCGGACAACTATGCACAGGTGTTTACGGCACTTGACTACTGGTACGACAGTAATAATAATCTTGGGTGGAAAAGATTTGACAGCGTAGAAATGGATTCGTACGAATATGACGATCTCGACCGCCTAGTACGAGTTTACGGAAGCAATAGCGAAACCCCGACCCAGGAATGTGCTTATCTGGACAACGGTAATATAGCCTACAAGTCAGATTTCGGATTCTATGACTATGACAGCAGTCGTCCCCATGCTGTAAAGACGGTTGAGGCGGCTCCGGGAGCGACTGTCTTTCCGACTTACGAATATTATATCACAGTAGATGACAACGGAAAAGTTTCACTTATTGAGGACTATGACCATCCGAGAGGGGCTTCTTACTTCTATGGGCCAGATGACGAGCGATGGGAGTCCGACTGTGGCATCTACTTCCATGAATACGAAGAGCGTGAGGTTAACGGTCACATTCACCGTTTTGTCTATCTGGATAAAGGCGTTCTGTTCGTCACCGATGATAACGATGAGTATCATCTCTACTTCATGAATAGAGACAACCTGGGTAGCATCCTGGAAGTCTGCGATGAAGAGGGCAATTTGGTCTTCAAAGCCAATTACGATGCGTGGGGCCGCCAGACCGTCATCAGGAATGACATCGGCTTTTATCGGGGATACACCGGCCATGAGATGATACCGGGCTTTGACCTGATCAACATGAACGGCCGTGTCTACGACCCCGTATCCGCCCGTTTCCTCAGCCCCGACAACTATGTGCAGGAGCCTTGGAACAGCCAGAACTTCAACCGCTACTCCTATTGCCTGAACAATCCGCTGAAGTATACGGACCCGAGTGGAGAGCGGTTTGGAATAGATGACGTGATAGCCATGGTTGTTGGAGGCGTAATCAACCTCGGATCTAATCTGCTACAAGGGAATGTTAATGGCTTCTGGCAAGGACTATTTTTGTTCGGGGTAGGTGCTTTGTCGGGAGAAGCAGCACTCTATACTGGAGGAGCGGCACCATATGTGTCTGCAGGTATTACCAGCGTTGGCAATGACTTGGTAAACCAGGGATTCATTAACGGAAGCATTAATTGGGAACAAGTCGGGATGAATCTTGTAATGTCAGAAGCAATGGCTGGTGTTACCTGTGGACTGAGCGGAGCGTGGAGTGGACCTATATCCAGATATGTTTCAAAACTGGGAATTAGTAGCCCTGCTATAAATAATATGTTAAGCCAGTCCTTAGTATCGGGCGCTATAGGCGCAACAGTTGACGGAAGTTTTGTTCTTATAAATGGAGGAAGTGGCGATGATGTCCTGAATGCAGTACTACGAGGTGGAGGTGTTGGATTAACATCTGGCGCAGTATCTGGATTGGCTGGTGGAATAAGGACATCTCGAAGTAACGGTATCAATCCATGGACAGGAAAAGATGCGTCTCCACAATATATTCATTTAAGTTCACAATCAGACTATCAAGATATCATAGATTGTCTTGACTTACAACCGACAATAGATAGAATTAATAGAGGTGATAAACTACATTACAGACATGATGGAGATGTCTTCTACAATAACAAGAATATTCTTCCACAGGTTGAAGGAGGGTATAGGGAGTGGGTTGTTCCCACACCAACTCTTCCTAATTATAGGCCTGGGCCACAGCGAATTCTAACATCAGATGGAATGTGGTTCTATACGCCTGATCATTACGAAACTTTCATACGGATTAAATAATATACAATATATTTATCCGTTAATATTTTAAACAAGATTAAACCAATGAATGATATTGAATTTTTCAA
>Ga0310695_10001183_pt1 | contig 63119 bp, 60 predicted proteins | sample RumenRJG_04DNA_FD_203882 | JGI IMG/M metagenome (GOLD analysis project Ga0310695, IMG submission 203882) | Bovine rumen microbial communities from Lethbridge, Alberta, Canada - RJG_04 (v2) (version 2) | ecosystem: Host-associated > Mammals > Digestive system > Stomach > Rumen | place: Canada... | reverse complement strand
TCATCAGCAGGTCGATATAGTTGCCTTCCTGTCCCATGATCTTTATCAGCGATGTCATTCCGAAGATGGCGAAGCAGTAGAGACACCAGAAGTTGGTCATCATCGGATTGTCGTAGATGTCGGTATAGGCTATGAGTGCGGAGAATACCACCACAAGACAGAGACTCATGATGCAGCGCTGCTTCATGGCTTTGTTTCTCAGGTTCGACTTAAGCTCAAGCTTCAGATACTCTCCAATGATGCCGAAACGCTCAAGGAAGGTGAACTTAGAAACCTTCTTCAGCTCCTTCTCCTTCTTCTTCGATATTTCCTCGTATACATATTTGAACTGCAGCTTCCTGTTTACCATGAATACTCCTGCGATGAGCAGAATCACCAACGGCAGTAGCCACCATGAGGTATTGAATTTGCCGATGAAATCGAGGGTATGCTCGAAAGTCTTCTCCTTCGGAACGAGTATCGTGGGGATATACGGGATGGCATAAAGCACCAGAGCCGGAAGTATCCACAGAACGTTACGGTTTACAAGTGTGCGGAAGAACAGGTATATCTGACTGTTGAGCATCATCAGCAGTACGCATACCACCAGTATCATCAAGGTAGTCCAGAAGCCTGCACCAGCACAGAGCACTAGGATTGAGAATGGTATGAACATTCCCAGCCAGAGGAAATTGTATCCGCTCACGTGCGATGAACAGAGGAAACACTCTATCACCGAGTATTTCGATATCGGCAGCAAGATATACGGTTTTGCCTGCATGGCTGGTGTCTGCTGGAAGATAAACCTCAGGAGGAAGTCTATTGGCAGGATGCCGATCATCGCCGTAATCATGACACCAGGCTCTCCGTCGGCTGACATTCCGATGATTATTCCATATAATAATAGGTAGAACACGAATAGTGCGGCCATGAAATAGGCAATGCCCTTGGCCCACTTGTTCTGTTCGAAGATAGGACTGCGCTTATCGCTCAGCTTTATGTTCTTGCGCAGCAGCTTGAAAAGTTGTATCTTATTCATGATTCTCTTTTATCTCAGGTCTATCACTTCGGCCTTGGGGAAATCTTTGGCATTAAACTGGAACATGTCATCGCTGAGAGCCGTCGACTTCAGTCCGCTGATAAGCACCACGCTCCACTTGCCGTTCTGCATCATCTTAACATGTGTGGGGTGATAGCTCTTCTGATCCACGATGATATACATCTCCTGGAGCTTGCGTTTCTTGTCGGTAGACTTCAGGTGTACCTCGTATGATGAACCCACATTCTTCGACGACAGCTTATATCCCTTCTTGTAGATATTGATGAAGTTATATGGGTTAAGTGCCTGTAGCTCAGCCTCTGAGGGATTGCTTACGTTTACCTCGTCGTTCTGTTTTAGATATGTCCACTGTGTCTTGCCGTCAAACCATATTATGGCATGAGGGGTAGAGGCATGAAACTTTGTTCCTTTGATTGATATCGTGCCCGATGTAGAGCCGAACTGCTTACTGATCATCTGAAACTGCGCCTGTACTCCCGATGTATTGCTTACCGTAGCCGCTGCCTTGTCGAGAATACTCTTGGCACTCTCTGCGTGAGCAGAGGTATTAAATGATAATGTATAAATGATAAATGATAAACTAATAAAGAGTATTCTTTTCATTATTCCCAGTTTTGTTATTATCTTAGATTTGCCAATAAGTTGTTCAGACTGTTCTCGTCTTGAATCATCACCTCACGAGGTTTACTACCCATAGCGGCACCTACCACTCCGGCCTTCTCCAACTGGTCCATCAGTCGTCCTGCACGGTTATAGCCGATGGCAAACTTACGCTGTATCAGCGATGTCGAACCGCTCTGGTTCAGTACTATCAGTCTTGCTGCGTCATCAAACAGAGGGTCAAGATGCTGCATATCCACATCCTTGTCGCCTCCGTCGCCGAAGTCTGCTTCTGGGGTGTCAGGCTCAGGCAGTTCGAATGGCATGTTATAGCTCTGCTGGTCTGAGATGAAGTTATTGATGCGCTCCACCTCAGGAGTGTCTACGAATGCGCACTGCACACGAACAGGCTCTGCACCATTGAGGAAGAGCATGTCTCCGCGACCTATCAACTGCTGGGCTCCTGTACGGTCCAGAATGGTTTTCGAGTCGATACCTGCCGACACCTTGAAGGCGATACGTGCAGGGAAGTTGGCCTTGATGTTACCTGTGATGATGGTTGTGGTAGGTCTCTGTGTTGCGATGACCATGTGTATACCTACGGCACGTGCCAGCTGTGCGATACGTGCTATCGGCAACTCTATCTCCTTACCGGCTGTCATGATCAGATCGCCGAACTCATCGATGATAACCACGATATATGGCATATATCCGTGACCTCCACGTGGTGGTATACGACGTTCGATAAACTTCTTGTTATACTCCTTTATGTTTCTCGCGCCAACCTCCTTAAGCAGGTCATAACGGGTGTCCATCAGCTTACAGAGTGAGTTAAGTGTGCGAACCACCTTCGTAACATCTGTTATGATTGGATCGGCATCCTCATCTGGCACCTTTGCAAGGAAGTGATTGATAAGCGGATTATAGATCGAGAACTCTACCTTCTTCGGGTCTACGAGCACTATCTTCATCTCTGCCGGGTGCTTCTTATATAATAAAGAGGTGACGATGGCATTCAGACCAACAGACTTACCCTGACCCGTAGCACCGGCCACGAGCAGGTGAGGAGCCTTTGCGAGGTCGAACATAAACACCTCGTTGGTAATGGTCTTACCAACTGCGCAAGGCAGCTCCATCTGACTCTCCTGGAACTTCTTCGAGTTAAGTATCGATTCCATCGACACAATCGATGGTTTGGCGTTAGGCACCTCAATACCTACAGTACCCTTGCCAGGCATAGGAGCAATGATACGTATGCCGAGAGCTGATAGCGACAGGGCGATATCGTCTTCCAGCGAACGGATCTTTGTGATACGAACACCAGGAGCGAGGGTTATCTCATACAGCGTGATGGTAGGACCTACGGTGGCCTTGATGCTGCTTATCTCCACTCCGAAGGTACGGAGCACGTCGACGATACGGTTCTTGTTGGCGTTCTGCTCTGCCATATCGATATACGGCTTGCCGTCGTTCTCGTATTTCTTCAGCAGGTCGAGGGTGGGGTATTTGTAGTTCTCCAGGTCGCGCTTGGGGTCGTAGGGCTCGAGGTCTTCGAGTGCCGGGGCCACAATGTTTTCATCGGCAGTCTCGTTATCGCCTTCGGCAAGCTCTACCTCCATGTCGAGGTCTTTGTTATCGGCACCAGCCGGTTGGGCAGGTTTTACGGTTTCTGCGGTTTCATCGGTTTTATATCCCTCGTCGATGACTACAGCCTTGCCGTCGTCGTGAAACTCCACAATCTGTGTTGCAGGGTCGTCGTATACCAGCTCTTCCTCGTCGGGCTGTATCTGCTCGTCGATGTTATCGTCAGAATCGCCCCTGCCTGTTGTCACATGGAATTTTACAGTATTAAAAATCTTTGATGGATTCAGTATTCTACGCACGAAATATATAGTCTCTGCACTTATCCATGTAAGGAATCCGAGTGCTGTGAGCGCGAGCAGGATTGTCAGGCCGGGTGCACCTACAAGGTTCTCTATCCACTGACAGATGAATATGCCGTGATCGCCTCCGGGATTGTAGCATGCATCGATAAATAGTGGCGACAGGAACTTTGCCAATGTAACTGACCCCCATATCATTACTATCATCATCGAAAAGAACCACTTCAGCAAGTTTACCCTGTAAGCCTTAATGAGATGCACTCCAAGGAGAATGAGGAATGCGGGTATAAGGAATGATGTCAGTCCAAAGCATCGCTTCAAAAAGTACCACGACATGTACGCTCCTAATTTCCCGCATGTGTTGGCAAACGTGACACTTGTATCCATCAGCTCTCCTTCGCGTGGTGACTCTATCATCGTCTGATCGGCTGTTCCTGTGGTGAGATATGATATGAATGCGATTGTCATATATACCGCCATTGCGATGATAAGGAATCCGACAAAGATCCATAAAATCTCGTTGTCGAAGATATTCTTCAGACCTAGCGCTTCGCTGAAACTCGATGCGCTCTTTGACCGCTTTTCGTTCTTCTTTTTTGCCATAATGGGTTTATATTTCTCAATTTTCGTGCAAAAGTAGCGGAAAATTCCCAAATTTCATCATATTTTATCGATTTTTTTGTATTTTTGCACCCTGATAATGAAAAAGATCATTTATAACAGGTTTTTGAAGGAGTGGTTGACAGACTTACCAAAGGTCACTTATGATAAGCCGATTTTCGTAATAGTCTCCCCAAATGATACGGAGAAAGCTGTCAATTACCTGTTGTCGATGCCGATTTTAGGTGTCGATACGGAAACTCGTCCAGCCTTTAACCGCAATCAGCAATTCAAGTGTTGTCTCCTTCAGGTTGCAACACGGCATAATTGCTTTCTGTTCAGATTGAATTTTACTGGTATGACGCCTGCAATCATTCGTATGTTAGAGGATACAACTGTCCCTAAGATAGGCCTTTCTTGGCATGATGATATACGTGCACTGCGACAGCTTCATGATTTTAAGCCTGGATGGTTTATTGATTTGCAAGATCATATGCGGGAAATAGGTGTTGAAGATCTAAGTCTTCAGAAGATGTACGCTAATCTTTTTGCAGAACGGATAAGTAAGACAGAAAGACTATCAAATTGGGAACGTGATGTGCTTACTTCCAAACAGAAGAGTTATGCTGCTATCGATGCTTGGGCATGCATACGTCTTTTTGAGGAATTGAAGGAGCTCAAAAATACAGGAAATTATGAACTTCACAGCGTGGAGACAGAATTGGAAATTGAAGAAGATTTAAGAATATATGAAGAACTTGCAGCTCAAAAGGGGCAAGGAGGATAGCCTCCTTCGTTTCCATCCATGGGTTTTCTCCGGTGCTATTCAGCACATCGATGACGGTGTTGTTGATGGAGAAGTGGTAAGGGTAGTAAAATACGATGGCAGTTTTATTGCAATAGGCCATTATCAGGCCGGTTCCATTGCTGTACGTGTGCTTTCTTTCCGTGATGTTGACATCGATGCTCAGTTTTGGCATTCGCGATTGGCTTCTGCCTTTGCCATGCGTAAGACAATAGGAATTGCTGATAATCCTCATAATAATACATATAGGCTTGTTCATGGGGAGGGTGACCATCTGCCAGGACTTATCATTGATGTATATGGCAAGACCGCTGTTATGCAGGCTCATAGCATTGGTATGCATCTTAGTCGCGTGGAGATAGCCGAACAACTTGTAAGTGTTATGGGAACCGGTATAGAGAACGTCTATTACAAAAGCGAAACCACTCTGCCATTTATGGATGATATGGAGAATGGATTCCTATATGGAGGTTCGGATGATAATACTGCTGTTGAGAATGGACTGATGTTTTATGTTGACTGGCTAAGAGGACAGAAAACGGGATTCTTTGTTGATCAACGTGAGAATCGAGCTCTCCTTGAACGTTTTTCTGAAGGGAAGAAGGTGCTCAATATGTTTTGTTATACCGGTGGATTCTCGTTTTATGCCATGAGAGGTGGTGCAAAGCTGGTTCATTCCGTTGACAGTAGTGCTAAGGCTATAGAACTGACCAATCGTAATGTGACATTAAACTTTCCTGGTGATTCTCGTCATAAGGCTTTTTGTGAAGATGCATTTAAGTTTCTCGAACAGGCAGGTGACCAGTATGACCTGATAATCCTCGACCCACCTGCATTTGCCAAGCATCGTGGAGCATTACATAATGCTTTAAAAGGTTATACCCGTCTTAACATGAAAGCTTTGCAGAAGATCCAACCAGGAGGGATACTATTTACCTTTAGTTGTTCACAGGTTGTTACAAAGGACCATTTCCGTAATGCAGTCTTTACAGCTGCTGCTCAGGCCCGGCGTAAGGTCCGCATCCTACATCAGTTACACCAGCCTGCAGATCATCCTATCAATATATACCACCCTGAGGGAGAATATCTTAAGGGAATCGTACTCTATGTAGAGTAATATGAATAATCTGAAACTTAAAGTGGCGAAATTTATTCGTAGCCAGCAGTTGCTGTCTGCCGATGGTTTGCATCTTGTTGCTCTTAGTGGAGGTGCTGATAGCGTTGCTCTGATGCTCGTTTTGAAAGCTTTAGGTTATAGAATAGAGGCTGTACATTGTAATTTTCATCTTCGTGGTGAGGAGTCTGACCGCGATGAACAGTTTGTGAAAAGACTCAGTAATCGAGAAAATATACCTTTGCATTTAATTCATTTTGATACAAGGGAATATGCTGCTTTACATCAAGTAAGCATTGAGATGGCGGCACGTGATCTCCGTTATCATTATTTTTCCCAATTATTAGAGGATATAGGTGCTGATACTGTTTGTGTTGCTCATCATCGTGATGATGCTGTAGAGACGTTGCTTATGAATCTTCTTCGTGGAGCAGGAATACATGGTCTTACAGGTATTCGCCCTCGTAACAGACATGTCGTGCGTCCTTTGTTATGTGTTAGTCGTAAGGAAATCCTCCTGGCTTTGAAAGGTATAGGACAAGAGTATGTAACAGATTCTTCTAATCTTGAGACTGAGGTTTTGCGTAATAAGATTCGTTTACAACTCATACCATTACTTGAGCAACTAAATCCATCTGCATCAGAGAATATCTTCAGAACTACATTCTTCCTATCTGAGGCAGAGAAAGTCTATAATGCAAATTTTAAAGCACCTGGTAACAATCTTTCGATTTCATCGTTATTAGAGTTCCCATCCCCACTTAGTTTGTTGCACGAATGGCTATCACCACTTGGCTTTAACCGTACCCAGATGTTTGAGATTCTCGAATCTTCTATTTCAGGCACGTCTGGTAAAGAGTTCAATTCTTCTACTCACACTCTAGTCATAGATCGTGATACTATTTTTGTTGAACAGATAAAACCTCCTATGAAACCGTTCATCATCCCAGAGACCGGTCTTTACAATATTGATGAAACAAGATCTTTGCGAGTTAGTATATTAAATAATTCCAACGACATCAGTCGTGAACCTTATATTTGCACTATTGATGCAGATAAGGTAAAGTTTCCACTGACTCTTCGTCCTGTACGTCAAGGTGACAGATTTGTTCCTTTCGGTATGAATGGTACGAAACTAATATCAGATTTTCTAACAGACAAGAAACTGCCTCTTATAAAAAAGAGCCATCAGTTATTGGTTGCTGATGTTACAGGGCTGATTGTTTGGGTTGTGGGTCTGCGTACTTCGAATATTTGCCGAGTAACTTCATCTACCTCTTTTATATTGAAGATTGAGATAAAATAACAGATATGACATTAAAAGATTTCTTATCCAAGAACGATCGTTTCGCATCTAATAGCGGATGTGTTTTAAATGAAATACGAGAGGGTTATGCTTGTGCAGAACTTCTAGTAACGTCTGAGCATTTGAATGCGGGAGGAGTTTGTCAGGGTGGAGTATATTTCACACTGGCAGATATCGCTCTTGCAGCAGTTATGAATAGTCATGAGGGGACAACATTCGGCATAGAGAATAATATTATGTTCCTTCATAGTGCCAATGTTGGTGACAAGCTGACAGCTGAGGCTACGGAGGTGTATAATCATCATAAGATTCCATATGTCGAGGTACGAATCTCCAATCAATTTGGCGAGTTATGTTGTGTGGTGACAGGACTGGCGTATCGTAAATCAATAAAAATGCCAGTTGATGGACTAATGTAAATATAGTTAATTGAATATAATGAATAAAAAATTTTTGAGTATGCTTTTTGCAACGGTTGCTATGTGCGGATGTGTTGCAAACAATGGTAAAACTAAAGGAACAGAGAAAAGTGCTGTAATTGAGACTTTTAATGAGAATAAGAAAGTACAGGATTCTGCTGTTGAGGCTCCTGGATTTACTCTTAATGACCTTGATGGTAAACCTCTCGTACTAACTTCGTTGCGTGGTAAGTATGTAGTACTAGACTTTTGGGGGTCTTGGTGTATCTGGTGCATTAAGGGTTTCCCTAAGATGAAAGAGTATTATTCAAAATATTCGGGTAAGTTCGAAATATTGGGTATTGACTGTAATGATAGTGAGGAGACTTGGAAAGATGCTGTAACAAAACTAGAACTGCCTTGGAAGCATGTTTACTGTCCGAAGGATTCGAAAGTCCTTGAAGAATACGAGATTCAAGGTTTTCCAACTAAGATAATCGTTGGCCCCGACGGAAAAATTGTAAATACCATTATTGGCGAAGATCCTGCATTCTATTCTATTCTCGACGACTTGTTTGGAAATTAATTTTATTTTGGGCATAGTTTATGAAGAAGGTTTATAAGGCACATATTCTTTTTACAAAAGAAAAGAGCCGTTTTGAGGTGATTGAAAATGGTTATGTGGCTGTAGAAGATGGTGTAGTGACGGGTTTATCTGAAGACTTAAAGTCGTTGGACAGTTTAGATGCTGAGGTTATAGACTATGGTGATAAATTGCTCATTCCCGCGATGAACGATGTGCATGTGCATGCTCCACAGTATCGTAATCAAGGTATTGCGATGGACCTCGAACTGCTGCCCTGGCTACAGAACTATACTTTCCCAGAGGAATCGAAATATGCCGACATCAGTTATGCAGAGCGAATGTATCGTAGATTCGTTCACGACCTATGGCGTTTTGGTACCATGCGAGCCATAGTCTTTGCTACCGTTCATACGGAGAGCACACGTGTGCTTATGAAACTGTTCTCTGAGGCAGGCATGGGTGCTTTAGTAGGTAAGGTTGACATGAATCGCAACTGCCCAGACACACTTGTAGAAACTGTTGAAGAGGCCATTAAAGGCAATGAGTCACTTATTTGCGAATTTAACGATCCCAAAGGCTTGGTACATCCTATAATCACTCCACGCTTTGTTCCATCGTGTACGCCTGAACTTTTGAAAGCCTGTGGAGAACTGGCTTGGAAACACCATTTGCCCGTACAGTCACATCTCTCAGAAAATCTTTCTGAGATAGAGTGGGTGAAGGAATTGGAGCCTGGAAGTCAGAGCTATGGCGATGCTTATAACCGTTATGGTCTTTTCGGACAGACCCCCACAGTAATGGCGCATTGCGTATGGACAGCGGTTAATGAGTTAGAGCTAATGAAAAGAAATCAGGTGATGGTGGCTCATTGCCCTACATCTAACCTGAATCTTGCATCGGGTATGGCTCCTGTCCGTACATTCCTTGATGAGGGTATACCTGTTGGCTTGGGAAGCGATATAAGCGGAGGTCACGATTTGAATATATTGCGAATGATGGTTTATGCAATTCAGGTAAGCAAGATGCATTATCAGCAAAACAATGATAAAGCGTTCCTTACTTTGCCTGAGGTGTTCTGGATTGCAACAAAGTCGGCAGGTCGTTTGTTTGGCAAAGTGGGTAGCTTTGAACCTGGATATGATTTTGATGCATTGGTGATTGACGATAGCGACCTTAACTTCGACAACTATTCACTTCTTCATCGTTTGGAACGTTATATATATCTTGGAGATGACCGTCATATTGTTCACCGTTTCTGCCGAGGAAAGGAAATTGCAGAACCATCGATATAGGACATGAGGTATTTCATCACATTCAGTTACGATGGGACAAACTATCATGGTTGGCAGATTCAACCAAATGGTATGTCTGTACAGGAGAAACTGCAGTTGGCACTGTCAACCTTGCTAAGAGAGGAGATTGCTGTCACTGGAGCCGGACGAACCGATGCTGGGGTGCATGCGAGGATGATGGTGGCTCACTTTGATGCGGATGATGTGACATTGACGATAGAGGATATGGTGTATAAACTTAACAGAATATTGCCAAAGGATATCGCCGTGCAGAAGATAGAGAAGGTGAGTGATGATATGCATGCACGTTTCTCTGCTAAGTGGCGCACATACCATTATTATATCCACACCCGCAAAGACCCGTTTGAGAGGGCATACTGCTGTGAGATACACTATCCGCTGGACTTTGTTAAGATGAACGAGGCGGGAAGGATATTACTGGAGTATAAGGATTTCGGTGCTTTCTGTAAGGCTGGAGCCGATGTGAAGACTACACTATGTGATGTAACAAAGGCTGAGTGGATACAGACATCGGAAACAACCTGGTTTTTCGAGATAACTGCAAACCGATTCCTTCGTAATATGGTAAGAGCTGTGGTGGGTACACTCATCGATATAGGTAGAGGCAGACTCTCGCTCGATGACTTCAGAAAGGTTATAGAAGGCAAGCAGCGGTCTGATGCCGGAGAGTCGATGCCCGGCAATGCGCTATTCTTGGAAAAAATTGTATATTAAGATATGTGGCTGATTTTAGCTTTTATGTCGGCAGCACTTTTGGGCTGCTACGATTCGTTTAAGAAACAGGCACTACGTGAGAACGCAGTGATACCTGTATTGTTCCTCAATACACTCTTCTCATCACTGATATTCCTGCCGTTTATCATCATGAGCAGCACATCGGATGTCCTCGATGGTGGAATCTTCCATGTGGCAACGGGTGGATGGGAGATGCATAAGTATATTTTGTTAAAGGCTTTGATAGTACTAAGCAGTTGGATTCTCGGCTATTTCGGAATGAAACACCTGCCACTGACGATAGTGGGTCCTATCAATGCTACAAGGCCAGTGATGGTGCTTGTAGGAGCTCTTCTCGTGTTCGGAGAACGATTGAACGTGTGGCAATGGATAGGTGTGCTGCTGGCAGTGGCTTCGTTTCTCCTGCTCAGTCGCAGTGGAAAGAAAGAAGGTATCGACTTTAAGCACGACCATTGGATATATATGATTGTTGGTGCTGCTGTCTTGGGAGCCATCAGCGGACTCTATGACAAATACCTGTTGGCACCTGTAGAGAGTGGGGGTGTAGGTCTCGACAGGATGATGGTGCAGTCATGGTATAACATCTACCAGTGCGGTATGATGGGAGCTATGCTCTGGCTGCTGTGGTGGCCTAAGCATGAGCAGACGACACCCTTCCACTGGTCATGGTCGATCTTCGGTGTGAGTCTCTTCCTCTCTGCAGCCGACTTCATGTATTTCTATTCGTTGAGTCTGCCAGATGCGATGATAAGCATTGTGTCGATGATACGCAGAGGAAGTGTGATAGTAAGTTTTATGTTTGGAGCGATGTTCTTCCACGAGAAGAACCTCAAGGCAAAGGCTTTCGACCTGGCACTGGTGTTGTTGGGAATGGTGTTCCTCTATATCGGTTCACACTGATCAGCCACGCCAGATCCAGTGGAGCAGTTTGTTGATCCATACGATGGAGCAGCGGAACCATCGATAAGTCGTGACAGGTTTTCCGCCAAAACGTAAGATAAACTCTCGGAAAGGATTCTTCTGGAAAGGCAGACCAACATCGAGGAAATTGATGTGCTGGTAACCTTTCTCGTGAGCATATTTTATTGCATGCCAAATTGTCACTGCATCTGGATGAAGATGGGCATAAGTCTTGCGACGGAAGGCTGAATACCAGAGAAAAGCATCATTGTCATCATAGACACAAGCAGAACAGCCTATAACACGATTATGGTATTTTGTTACAAAGAGCTGGCAACGGCTGCTATCCCGTAGTTTCGTAAAATAACTACTGTCAGGGATGTAGCGTTTGGGCTTAAACCAGTGATGAGAGCGTAGGAGTTTGTTGAAGTCACGGAGGTCTTCTTCCGTATCTACGGTGTTACACGTAACCCCTCTGGCATAGGCATTCTCTATCCGTTTCATCATCTTTTCGGTGATACGTTCCTCAGGAGTCTTGCTGTGCAGTGAGTTGTGGATGCTCATCCATTTTACAGGGAAATACTCCGATTGGCGGAACTGCCGATATGCAAACATCTTCTGACTGAGGTCGCTCACCTCTATATAAAGACACAATCTGTTAAACTTGCGCGTGATGGCATAGAGCATTTCACCAAAAAGTTCATCACGACGATAGTCACTCTCAGCATATTCCCCTTCGCCCATGATTCTGCAGTGCATGAAGAAATATGGCGGAAAGAAAGATGTGCGATATCTTACCACCGCAAGCAGATGACTCACAACACGACCTGAATCATCACTACACACAGCCATATAAGGTTTCATTTTTGGAGTGGAGGCACTGATAAGAAACAACTGTCGGCTGTGGAAGAAATTGCTCCCATCCACCTCTGGCATCCGGTCTATGCGGCTATAAATATCGGTCTTTATACCATTCACGCTACAAAAATACAAATAATTTTGTTTCTTCCAAAAAAAAACTGTAACTTTGTGGCAAAAATAATAGTTTGGATATGACAGAATTCAAAGATTTAGTACAATTACGTCGTAGTCACCGTAAGTTTAGTGATAAGGAAGTAGACCCGGAATATCTGAAACTCATCCTCCGTGCCGGTCTGATGTCGCCAACCTCAAAGAGTCAGAGAGCATGGCATTTCGTGGTGGTGGAAGACAAACTCGACCTTGAGAAATTAGCTGATGCCAAGAACCTTGGAAGTCAGTTTCTGAAAGATGCCCCGATAGCCATAGTGGTGCTCGGTGATCCTATGCAGAACGACTGTTGGGTAGAAGATGGTTCTATTGCAGCCATCTCCATGCAGTACCAAGCAGAAGAACTAGGTCTTGGCAGCTGTTGGATACAGATGAGAGGAAGAGGTCTGGAAGACGGTACCACTTCCAACACTGTTATCCATGGTGTGCTCGACATCCCCGACAACATGAACTGTCTTTGTATCCTCGCCCTTGGTCACTGGACTGATGAGCGTAAGCCTCAGGCAGAAGAAAGGCTGAAGTGGGAGAACGTCCATCTGAATAAGTTCTGAAGAGATGATTAACTACGACTTAAATAAAATAAAAGCTATCATATTTGACATCGACGGAGTGTTGAGCAGTGAGACCATCACACTGTCGAGTGGAGGAGAGCCCTTGCGCACAGTGAATATCAAGGATGGCTATGCCATACAGTTGGCCATGAAGCTCGGACTGCGTATCGTTATCCTTACAGGTGGAAAGACCAAGAGTGTGAGGGTGCGCTATGAAGGCTTGGGAGTAGAGGATATCTATATGGGTTGTGCCGTGAAGATAGAGACCTATGACAAGTTTCTCAAGAAATACGGTCTGACCGACGATGAGGTGATGTATATGGGTGATGACATACCCGATTTGGAGATAATGCGCAGGGTAGGGTGTCCGGTATGTCCTAACGATGCCTGTGAGGAGATTAAGGATATCAGTGTGTATGTGAGTGATAAGATAGGTGGTCACGGGTGTGGCAGAGATGTTATCGAACAGACGCTCAAAGCCCAGGGGAAATGGGTGATGAACGCAAAAGCGTTTGGCTGGTGATGAGGGATTATCATATAATTCTGGCGAGTAACTCACCGAGGAGGAGGGAATTGCTCAGCGGGCTGGACCTGGAATATGAGGTAAAGGTATTGCCTGATATCGAAGAAGGTTATCCAGAGGGTCTCTCTATTGAAGAGATCCCACGATATATTGCAGCAGAGAAGGCTGCGGCATATAAGGATATCATGGCTGATAATGACCTTATTATCACAGCTGACACAGTTGTGGTATTGGGTGACGAGGTCCTTGGCAAACCAACTGACCTTAATGATGCCAAGCGTATGCTCAGAAAACTGAGCGGTAAGACACATCAGGTCGTAACAGGTGTGTATCTTATGACCAAGGAGAAAGAGAGAGGATTCAGTGTGGTAACAGGTGTCACTTTTAAGGAACTCTCGGATGAAGAGATTGACTATTATGTAGAGAAATACCATCCACTTGACAAGGCCGGGGCCTATGGCATACAGGAGTGGATAGGCTATATCGGAGTGACAGGACTGAACGGGAGTTACTACAATGTGATGGGCCTGCCCGTTCAGCGTATCTACAACGAACTGCTTCTTTTCTGAAATCTATCTGCGGCGGAACTCGGAACAGGTTATGGCCGTTGCTATAGCTACGTTAAGACTCTCTGCCGAATCACCAGTACGGAAACGAGGAATAAGCAACCTGCGGTTAACCTTTGTGCGTATCTCATGTGAGATGCCATTCCCCTCATTACCCATTACTATTATGCCATTCTGTGATAGTGGCTGTTGATAGATGTTATCACCGTCGAGAAGTGTGCCATATATGGGGAAGTCATCCGGCAGACTGTCGAAGAGCGCCTCTAATGAAAGATAAATAATGTTCACACGCGCGAGACTACCCATCGTGGCCTGTACTACCTTGGGGTTATATGCATCAGCAGTATCTTCAGAGCAATAGATGGTATCGATGCCAAACCAGTCGGCTATACGTATTATGGTTCCGAGGTTACCCGGATCCTGAATACCGTCGAGAACAAGGGATAGCGAAGAAGTAAGATGAGATAAGGATGATGACGAATCAGACTCCGGTATGGGGAAAAGTGCCAACACATGTTGAGGGTGCTGAAGGAAACTGATACGATGGAGTTCGTCATCCGTTATTCTCTCTACCAAAGATTGGGACACATCAGCCGGAGGGTTCCATCCGTCGGTGGCATATATTGCCTTTGCATCATATCTGCGAACGAGATCGCCTACAACCTTCGGACCTTCAGCAACGAAGAGACCCTCACGACTGCGATATTTCTTCATTTCAAGCTGTCGTATGAACTTTATCTGGTTCTTGCTAATCATTTTTTCTCTTTTTGTTTGCAAAGATAGAAATAAATCTTTATCTTTGCAACTAATTTACGAGATAATTGATGACAAAGAGCAGATTTTTACCTGTTTTGATGACAATTATTGCCGGGCTTTTATTAGGTTCGTGCTCAGCCTCGCGTGATTTGCCTGAAGGACAGCTGATGCTTAACAAGGTAACTGTTCTTGCTGATGGAAGGTATCGTGACGTTAATCCGGCACAACTTAAAAACTATGTCAGGCAAAAAGGTAACTCCCGTTGGTTTTCTTCCCTGAAAATCCCGTTGGGGGTATATGCGATGGCTGGAAAAGACAGTAGTAAATGGATCAACAGAACTCTTCGCAGCATAGGTGAGGCTCCTGTGATATACGATACTATCCAGGCACGTCTGTCGTGTGAAAATCTGCAGAGAGCACTCCAAAACCTGGGATATCTCGATTCTCAGGTGGAATTATATACTGAATGTAAAGGTAAGAAACTGAATGCTGTCTATGTGCTTCATCCTGGCATCCAATATTTTGTCAGACGTGTGAGTTATGATATCCAGGATTCATTGATAGCTCGTCTGTTGGAAAATGATGTTCATCAGTTGAAGGATGGTGAAAAGTTGAATGTAGATGCTCTTAATGACGAACGATTGAGAATAACTGAGAAGTTACAGAATAACGGATATTTTAAGTTCCATAAGGAGTTTATAAACTTCATGGTAGATACAATTCAGTCAACACATAAAGCAGATGTAACTTTAATACTGCGTCCATATCGTACTTCTGATATTCTTGATACTCTGCATACAATATACACTGTCAGAAGCATCGACTTTTCTAGTGGAGATCCCAATGACTCTGTAATACATCTTAGAAAACATGTGTTGAAAGAGAATACCTTCATTGAAGAAGGTCATCCCTATAGTGCTGCGGATCTTCAGAATACATATAATCATTTCGGACGTTTAGGGGCTGTGAAATATACCAACATCAGTTTTGAGCAGGATCCCGATTCAGCTCAACTTGATGCACATATTCAAATGCAGACAAATAAACCATCTACACTTAGTTTTCAACCAGAAGGAACAAATACTGCTGGAGACCTTGGTGCTGCAGCATCTCTTACTTACGAGAACAGGAATCTTTTTAGAGGCTCCGAGAGTTTCAGTGTACAGTTACGTGGAGCATATGAGGCTATAAGAGGACTTGAAGGATACAGCAATCAGGATTATATTGAATATAGTATTGAGAGTCGTTTGAGTTTCCCGAGATTTATAATGCCATTTTTGAATAGTGAGATACGCAGACGTACGATTGCCACCAGCGAGGTGTCGTTGACATACGATACACAGAACCGTCCTGAGTTTCATCGCAGAGTACTCTCTGCCGGATGGAGATATAAGTGGAGTCCTCAGAAGAGTTATAATCAGTTTCAGTTTGATTTGCTCAATCTGAACTATGTGTTTATGCCTTGGATTAGCGAAACATTCAAAAAAGAATACCTTGATAACACATCGAACTATAATGCTATTCTGAGATATAACTACGAAGACATGTTTATTATGAAAACAGGCTTTGGATTCAGTTATAATAATGGTAAGACTGCCATTAAGACAAATATCGAGACGGCAGGAAATCTGCTCAGTCTGGGTAGTGCCATATTCGGCGGTAATAAGAACGATCTGGATCAGTACAAGGTGTTTAATATAGCTTATGCACAATATATAAAGGGTGATATAGACTTTACGCACCATTTGGTATCTAGCTTTCGTAATCAACTGGTATTTCATGTGGGTCTGGGAATCGCTTATCCATATGGTAATAGTACAATTCTTCCATTCGAGAAACGTTATTTCTCAGGAGGAGCAAACAGCGTCAGAGGATGGAGTGTTCGTAGTTTGGGACCAGGAAGATACAAGGATAAAGACGGGAATATAAACTTCATCACTCAGACCGGAGATATAAAGCTCGACCTGAATCTGGAATATCGTACTCACCTTTTTTGGAAGTTTGGAGGAGCCCTGTTCGTTGATGCTGGAAATATTTGGACCTTACGAGATTATCCTTCACAACCCGATGGTCAATTCCAATTTAGTAATATTTTTAAGGATTTAGCAGTTAGTTATGGTATTGGACTGAGACTGAACTTTGACTATTTCATTATCAGGTTTGATATGGGTATGAAGGCCGTGAATCCTGCTTATAAGACTGAAGATGAAAATCATTTTCCTTTAATTCATCCCAGATTAAGTAGAGATTTTGCTTTTCACTTTGCTGTGGGGCTTCCTTTCTGATGATGGTAATAAAAAAATCAGTACTACTTTTAAAATATTAAAAATATTAGCTGAAGAAATGAAAAATCTTTGGTGTTAATATCTTTTTTGCGTAATTTTGCACAAAATAAAAACTCAAATGCTGAAATTTATATCGTTTGGAAGCGGTAGCAGCGGTAATTGCTATTATCTCGGTACTGCGACTGACGGACTACTTATAGATATAGGAGTCGGGTTAAGGACACTGAAGAAACATGCGAGGGATTACGGAATCAGTCTTTCATCAGTCAGGAAGATCCTTGTCACGCATGATCACGCAGACCATATAAAGTCTGTGGGAGCATTTAGTCACGACTATAACGTTCCTGTCTATGCAACAGAAAAGGTTCACGATGGAATAGACATGAACTATTGTGTACAGCGTAAACTTACTTCTTTACATCGTAAGATGCTTGTTCCTAGTGAGACAATTATTCTTGGTGATTTTAGAATAACGCCATTCTTTGTGCCACATGATGCAAGTGAGAATGTGGGTTATGAGATAGAGGCTGAAGGTGTTATTTTTGTCATCATCACTGATGTAGGAAGTGTAACGGAGGAGATGAAGCAGCATATTGCAAATGCCAATTATCTTGTATTTGAGGCTAATCATGATGTAGAGATGTTGCAGAGTGGTCCATATCCTCAGTTCCTTAAGTCACGTATCCTCAGTCCTAATGGTCATCTGTCGAATACTGACTGTGGAAAGATCCTTGCAGAGAATATGACAGAGAAACTTAAACATGTATGGCTCTGTCATCTGAGTGAAGAGAATAATCATCCAGAGTTGGCTCGTAAGACAGTCGAAGCAACTTTGCGATCCTATGGAATTATTCCAGGGAAAGATATCCAACTGGAAGTATTGAAGCGAAAAGTACCTAGTGAAGTATATGAATTAGTATAAAATGTGTGTGTTTGTAACTTTTTTAATCAAAAAAATAACAAAATGTTTGTTTATTACAGAAGAAAGTTATAACTTTGCACCCGAATTTAAACAAATAAAGAAAAAAGATGATGAGTCTCAACCTACTTAGCAACCTTATTATTATTCGACTGCAAGGTGCAGCCGGAAGTGATTTAGGTATATATATATAGTAGGTATAAGTTACAGAATGATATAGAGCCTTTCTCACTTCCGAGTGTGAAAGGCTTTTTATTTCAGTCATCAGGTGCAGATTTTACACATTAAGCTAAATAAAGATTATGAGTGACAGATTGTTTATTTTTGACACAACACTCCGAGATGGAGAGCAGGTACCAGGGTGCCAACTGAATACTATTGAGAAGATTCAGGTAGCAAAGGCTTTAGAACAGTTAGGTGTCGATGTAATCGAGGCTGGATTCCCTATTTCGAGTCCTGGTGATTTTAATTCCGTAATTGAGATATCAAAGGCGGTCACATGGCCAACTATTTGCGCATTGACACGAGCTGTGGAGCGTGACATAGACGTAGCCTTTGATGCCCTGAAGTATGCCAAGCACAAGCGTATACATACTGGTATCGGTACAAGTGATGAGCATATAATGTATAAATTCAACTCCACTCGTGAGGAAATCCTTGAACGTGCTGTCGCCGCTACGAAGTATGCCAAGCGTTTTGTAGACGATGTGGAATTCTACTGTGAGGATGCAGGACGTACCGACAATGAATATCTGGCACAGGTGGTTGAGGCTGTTATAAAGGCTGGTGCAACAGTAGTTAACATCCCCGACACTACGGGCTATTGCCTTCCTCAGGAGTATTTTGATAAAATCAAATATCTAAAGGAACATGTGGATAACATCGATCGGGCGATTATCTCTACCCATTGTCATAATGATCTGGGTATGGCGACAGCCAATACATTCAGTGGAGTGATGGCTGGTGCCCGCCAGGTTGAGGTGACAATCAATGGTATTGGAGAAAGAGCAGGAAATACATCGCTGGAGGAGATCGCTATGATCCTTAAGTGCCATAAGAGTCTCGGTATAGATACGAATATCAACACAACGAAGATCTATCCCACTTCGAGGATGGTGTCTTCATTAATGAATATGCCGGTACAGCCAAACAAAGCCGTTGTGGGTCGTAATGCCTTTGCCCATTCCTCAGGCATTCATCAGGATGGCGTGTTGAAGAATGTGCATACCTATGAAATTATGGATCCCAAGGATGTTGGCATCGATGACAACAGCATACTGTTGACTGCCCGTTCTGGTCGTGCAGCCTTGAAGCATCGTCTGCATATCAATGGTGTAGACCTTGACGAGAATAAGCTCGATAAGATATATGAGAAATTCCTGATACTGGCAGATCAGAAGAAAGAAGTCGGTGATGCTGATGTGCTGATGTTAGCCGGTGCTGATACAGCAGAGTCACATTCTGTAAGACTCGACTTTTTACAAGTGACAACAGGCAAGGGCGTCAGGAGTGTGGCCAGTATCGGTCTTGATATCTCCGGACAGAAGTTTGAGGCAGCTGCTTCTGGTAATGGTCCTGTTGATGCCGCTATCAAGGCCCTTAAAAAGATTATAATGAAACAGATGACTCTAAAGGAGTTTACTATTCAGGCCATATCGAAGGGATCTGACGATGTCGGAAAGGTACACATGCAAGTAGAATATGATGGTAGTCTCTACTATGGATTCGGAGCTGACACTGATATCGTTACAGCTTCTGTTGAGGCTTATATCGACTGTATCAATAAGTTTAAGAATGGTGAATAGATATGAATACGCTTTTTGATAAGATATGGGACAAGCATGTGGTACAGCAGATAGAGGGTGGACCTACTCAGTTGTATATCGACCGCCTGTACTGTCATGAGGTGACATCTCCTCAGGCTTTTGATGGTATGAGGGCGAGGGGACTTAAGTGTTTCCGTCCTCAACAGATTTTCTGTATGCCAGATCATAATACCCCTACTCATGATCAGGATAAGCCCATAGCCGATCCGGTTTCAAAGAAACAGGTAGATGCACTTGAGAGGAATGCAGTAGACTTCGGACTGGCACACTTCGGTATGATGTCGAAGGATAATGGTATTATCCATGTGGTAGGACCTGAAAAAGGTCTGTCGCTTCCAGGAATGACAATCGTTTGTGGTGATTCCCACACCTCTACACATGGTGCTATGGGGGCTATAGCTTTTGGTATTGGCACTTCAGAAGTGGAGATGGTGCTTGCTTCGCAGTGTATTCTTCAGCAGAAGCCCAAGTCGATGCGTATCAGTATAAACGGGAAATTAGGTGAAGGAGTCACTGCAAAGGATGTGGCACTTTATCTCATGTCGCAGATAACCACTTCCGGAGCAACAGGTTATTTTGTTGAATATGCAGGAGAGGTGGTTAAGAACCTGTCAATGGAAGGTCGCCTGACACTTTGTAATCTCTCGATAGAGATGGGTGCCAGAGGAGGTTTTATTGCTCCCGACGAGACTACCTTTGATTATATCAGAGGCAGGGAGTATGCTCCCAAGGGTGGTCAATGGGAAAAGGCTTTGGAATACTGGAAGACCTTGAAGAGTGGCGATGATGCAGTGTTTGATAAGGAACTGTCTTTTGATGCTGCCGATATAGAGCCACGCATCACTTACGGCACAAATCCGGGCATGGGTATAGGCATAAGTGAGAATATCCCTTCTTCTGGAGATGCTAATTTAGAGAAGTCACTGAGGTATATGGGATTCTCGGCAGGAGAGAAGCTTATAGGGAAGAAGGTCGATTATGTTTTCCTTGGTGCCTGTACCAATGGACGCATAGAAGACTTCAGAGCCTTTGCTTCTATAGTGGAAGGACATAAGAAGGCTGATGATGTTGTAGCGTGGCTCGTTCCTGGTTCGTGGGATGTAGATCGCCAGATACGTGAGGAAGGACTAGATAAGATCCTTAATGAGGCTGGTTTTGAGATTCGTCAGCCTGGCTGTTCTGCTTGTTTGGCTATGAATGACGACAAGGTACCTGCAGGTAAACTGTGTGTATCTACTTCTAACAGGAATTTCGAGGGAAGACAAGGACCTGGAGCAAGAACAGTCCTTGCTTCGCCTTTGACAGCTGCTGCCGCAGCAATAACAGGAGAAATCACAGATCCAAGAGAGTTATTATGAAACAGAAGTTTAATGTTATTACATCGACTTGCGTGCCGTTGCAGTTGGAGAATGTGGATACCGACCAGATTATCCCTGCAAGGTTTCTGAAGGCTACGACGAGGGAGGAGAGTTTCTTCGGAGATAATCTCTTCAGAGACTGGAGATATAATGCTGACGGTACACCAAATAAGGATTTTGTATTGAATAATCCAGAATATTCCGGATGTATCCTTGTGGTAGGAAAGAACTTCGGTTCCGGTTCTTCCAGAGAACATGCTGCCTGGGCTATCGCAGGTTATGGTTTCAGGGTGGTCATCAGCAGTTTCTTTGCCGATATCCACAAGAACAACGAACTGAATAATTTCGTTCTGCCAGTACAGGTAAGTGAGCAGTTCCTTAGCGAACTCTTCCAGAGTATTAAGGATAATCCTCAGACACAGGTGAAAGTCGATCTCCCCAATCAGACTGTCACTAACCTCTCTACAGGTCATAGTGAGACATTCGAGATCAATGCCTATAAGAAACATTGTCTTATCAATGGTTTGGATGACATTGATTTCCTGGTTCATAATCATGATAAGACATTAGAGTGGGAGATGCAGAACATTATCACAAATGATTCTGTCGACGAGATCGGTTACAGGTTCAAGCGAAAAGAACCGTTTGTAGAGATTATGGACTCCACCCTTCGTGACGGCGAACAGACCAGCGGCGTTTCTTTTCTTCCACACGAGAAGCTGATGATGGCCCGTATGTTGCTTCATGATTTGAATGTGGATCGTATTGAGGTAGCTTCAGCCCGTGTGTCAGATGGTGACAAAGAGGCAGTGCAGATGATCTGTCGTTATGCAGAGAAGATCGAGAAGCTCGGAAGGGTGGAGGTTCTTGGATTTGTGGATGACGGAAAGAGTACCGACTGGATTGATAGTTGCGGTTGTAAGACGCTGAATCTGTTGGCAAAGGGATCGTTGAAACACTGTACCCAACAGCTTCATAAGACCCCCGAGGAACATATCGAAGATATACGGAAAGAGGTGAGATACGCCCGAAGCAAGGGTATTACCGTTAATCTGTATCTCGAGGACTGGTCGAATGGAATGAAGGAGTCGCCATCATACGTTTATCAGTTGATGGATGCTCTGTGCGACTGTGGTATCCGTCGTTTTATGTTGCCCGACACGTTGGGAATTATGAATCCCCTCCAGTGTATCGAATACTTCAGGAAGATGATAAAGAGATATCCCGATACACATTTTGACTTCCATGCCCATAACGATTACGATTTGGCAGTTTCTAACTCATTGGCTGCTGTGCTTAGTGGTGCCAAGGGGCTGCATGTAACAGTCAACGGACTAGGTGAACGTTGTGGTAATGCACCTCTCTCAAGTGTCCAGGTGATTCTGAAGGATCAGTTCCACGCAAAGACAAATATCATTGAGAATAAGCTCAACGACATCTCACGTCTTGTAGAGAGCTATAGTGGTATAGCCGTTGCGCCTAATCAGCCTATCATCGGAGACAATGTCTTTACCCAGGTGGCTGGTGTCCATGCTGATGGTGACAAGAAAGACAATCTCTATCAGAACGACCTTGTGCCTGAGCGATTCGGAAGACGAAGAGAATACGCCTTGGGTAAGAATAGTGGTAAGGCAAATATCGCGAAGAATCTCGAGGAGTTGGGTCTGGAGTTGACACCAGAACAGACCCGTCGTGTAACCCAGCGAATCACAGAGCTTGGTGACAAGAAAGAGATTGTAACCCAGGAAGATCTGCCATTTATCGTGAGTGATGTGCTCAAGCACGATGCCCCAGAGGATAAGGTGAAACTGGTTAGTTATGTGGTATCTACCGCCTATGGTCTTAAGCCAGGTGCAAATATTAAGGTTGAGATAAACGGTCAGCAGTATGAGGCAGGTGCCACAGGTGACGGTCAGTATGATGCTTTCGTCAAGGCACTGCGATTTATATACCGTAAGTATCTTGACCGCACTTTCCCGTTGCTTGCCAACTATGCGGTGACTATTCCTCCCGGTGGTCGTACTGATGCACTTGTGCAGACTGTTATCACATGGAATGACAATGGTAAGATGCTCCGTACCCGTGGTCTTGATGCCGACCAGACAGAAGCAGCTATCAAGGCAACTTTTAAAATGCTTAATATAATAGAAAACGAACAAAACGATAGACTATGAAACTAAATATAGCGATTCTCGCGGGCGATGGTATCGGTCCCGAGATTATGAAACAAGGTGTGTCTGTGCTCGATGCGATAGCAGAGAAGTGTGGTCATGAGTTTATTTACGAAGAGGCCATCTGTGGTGCCCATGCCATTGAGGAAGTGGGAGACCCATATCCCGACTCAACCCATGAGGTATGTATGCGTACTGACGCAGTACTCTTTGCAGCTGTCGGTGACCTGAAGTACGACAATGACCCGACGGCAAAGATCCGTCCAGAGACAGGTCTTCTGGCCATGCGTAAGAAACTGGGACTCTTTGCAAATGTTCGTCCTGTGGCAACATTCGAGTGTCTGCTCCATAAGTCCCCACTCAAGGATGAACTCATCCGCGGTGCCGATTTCATCGTGCTTCGTGAACTCACTGGAGGAATGTATTTCGGTGAGAAGCACCAGGATGACAATATGGCTTATGATACAGACATCTATACCCGTCCTGAGATTGAGCGAATTCTGAAACTCGGTTTCGAGATGGCTATGCAGAGGAATAAACATCTCACTGTTGTAGATAAGGCAAATGTGCTTGCTTCATCACGTCTGTGGCGTCAGATAGCTAAAGAGATGGAACCTCAGTATCCTGAGGTGCGCACAGACTATATGTTTATCGACAATGCCTCGATGCGAGTACTCACTGAACCACGTTTCTTCGATGTTATCGTGACAGAGAACACCTTTGGAGATATCCTGACAGACGAGACAAGTTGTATTACGGGTTCAATGGGTCTGCAGCCATCATCATCGCTCGGAGAACATACTCCACTTTTTGAGCCCGTTCATGGCTCATGGCCTCAGGCAGCAGGACAGAACCTTGCCAATCCTCTGGCTCAGATACTCTCAGCAGCAATGTTGCTTGAGCACTTCGGACTCAAGGAAGAAGGTGCCCTTATCCGTAAAGCTGTAAATGCATCCCTTGATGCCAATGTGAGAACACCTGAGATACAGGTAGAGGGCGGAGCAAAGTATGGAACACGTGAGGTAGGAGAGTGGATTGTTAATTATATAAAGAATGCATAGACAACTACTGTTTTTCATATCGCTACTCCTGGTGTCTGGGCTCTCAGCCCAGACGCGTCAGGAATGGCGGGATTCCCTTGAGATGTTAAATGCAAAGATAGGCAAGGACCCCAATAACCTCAACCTTCATCTTCTTAAGGCTGAGGCTAACATCAATCTCGAGCAATGGGACTATGCACTTGCTGAATACGGAAAGATACTTCATGCTGACGAGAAGAATCTTGCCGCCCTCTATTTCCGTGCCTATGTGCATATGCAACAGAAGCACTATGATCTGGCTCGTGTAGACTATGAGTCGTTTCTCTTACTGGAGCCTGAGCATTTCGAGGCTCGATTGGGGCTAGCCCATGTGTTGCAGAAGCTGGGACGCAAGACAGAGACGACAGATGAGCTTAACCGTCTGATACAGATGTTCCCTGACTCTGCCGATGCTTATGCTGCAAGGGCTGCCTATGAGACAGAGATGAAGCAGTATGATATCGCCCTCTATGACTGGGACGAGGCCATACGTAGGAAACCGCTCAAATCAGGTTTTGTTGTCTCAAAGGCTGATATCCTCATACGACTCTATCGTATGGATGAAGCGAGAAAGGAACTTAATGCCGCCATCAAAAGAGGTGTTCCCCGGTATGCACTTAAAGAATGGCTTGATAAATGTAAGTAAGAAAAAATCCCAGCCTCGTTGGAGGTTGGGATTTCTTTTTATTATAAAGGAGCGATTACTCGATATATACGAGAGCCTCGTCTTCCATTACGCTCTGGCCTATCTTTACTACGATAGCACTGATCTTACCAGATTTCTCAGCCTGAAGGGCGTTGGCCATCTTCATTGCCTCGAGCACAACAACAGTGTCGCCAGCTGCTACTTCCTGTCCCTCTGTTACGCAGATGTCTGTGATGACACCAGGCAGAGGAGCCTTAACAGCTGTGCCGGAAGCAGAACCAGAAGAAGCTGCAGAAGAACCACCCTCTGAAGCATCACTTTCAGCTGCTTTGCGAACAACAGGCTTTGGCTTCTCGGGCTCAGCCTTCTTCTCCATCTCAACAGTATATTCCTCACCATTCACGGTAAGAGTAGCAATGTTCTCAGTGATGTCGCTGATGACAACCTCGTACTTGTTGCCGTTGATTGTATACTTATATTCTTTCATTTTCTTACTCTTTTAGGGTCTTGGTGTGAATGTTTGCGCATATCCGTTCCACTGAGTGGGGTGGGCATTGATTGTGATGATGCCCGGCTCCACGTCGTGAACGTTATTACCTAAGTGCTCATGCAGTGCAAGAGCGATAGCTGCATATACTTCGTTGTTCATATTTCTCAATTAATTACATTGGGATATTACCATGCTTCTTTGCAGGCAGGGCATCACGCTTGGTAGCAAGCTGAGCCAGACCGCGACAGATGCGGAAACGGGTGTTACGTGGTTCAATAACATCATCGATATAGCCGTACTTGGCTGCCTGATAAGGATTAGCGAAGAGCTCGTTGTACTCATCCTCCTTCTCTGCGATGAATGCCTTAACGTCCTCACCAGCTTCCTTCTTTGCCTTTGCCTCCTTAGCATAGAGCACTGCAGCAGCACCAGAGGCTCCCATAACGGCGATCTCGGCTGATGGCCAAGCGTAGTTAAGGTCGGTGTGGAGCTGCTTAGAACCCATAACGATGTGAGATCCACCGTATGACTTACGCAGTGTAACGGTAATCTTGGGCACTGTAGCCTCACCATAAGCATAAAGCAGCTGAGCACCATGCAGGATGACAGCGTTGTACTCCTGACCTGTACCTGGCAGGAATCCAGGAACGTCGACGAGAGAAACGATAGGAATATTGAACGCGTCGCAGAAACGTACGAAACGTGCACCCTTACGAGAAGCGTTAACATCGAGCACACCAGCATAGCATGAAGGCTGGTTGGCAACGATACCTACGCTCTGGCCGTTGAAGCGTGCGAAACCTACGATGATATTCTTTGCGAACTTAGGCTGAACCTCGAAGAACTCGCCATCGTCGACAACAGCACCGATCACCTTATACATGTCGTATGCCTCGTTGGGGTTCTCAGGGATAATCTCATTGAGAGAATCCTCCATACGGTTGATAGGATCGCTTGTTGGCTTGAAAGGAGCTGTCTCCATGTTGTTTGATGGAATATAGCTCAGCAGAGTCTTCAGCATCTGCAGACCTTCTTCCTCAGTCTTTGCCGTGAAGTGAGTAACACCCGACTTTGTGGCATGAACAGATGCACCACCAAGATGCTCCTGGTCGATATCCTCACCAGTAACGGTCTTTACAACCTTAGGACCAGTAAGGAACATATATGATGTGCCTTCCATCATCAGTGTGAAGTCGGTGAGGGCAGGGCTATATACAGCACCACCGGCACAAGGACCGAAGATACCGGAAATCTGAGGAATGACACCTGATGCCAGGATGTTACGCTCGAAGATTTCTGCATAACCTGCAAGGGCGTTGATACCCTCCTGGATACGTGCACCACCTGAGTCATTGATACCGATACATGGTGCACCCATCTTCATGGCCATATCCATCACCTTACAGATCTTCTGACTCATGGTCTCAGAAAGAGAACCTGCATGAACGGTAAAATCCTGTGCGAAGATGAATACTAGACGACCATCGATAGTACCGCTACCTGCTACAACGCCATCACCAAGGAACTGCTTCTTCTCCATCCCGAAGTTATGGCAACGGTGCTCCTTAAACATATCATACTCTTCGAAGCTGCCTTCGTCGAGCAACATCTCAATACGTTCACGTGCTGTGTACTTACCACGCTCGTGCTGCTTCTGAATTGCTTTCTCACCACCACCGAGACGAGCCTGTTCGCGCTTCTCGATGAGTTGCTTGATTTTGTCTAATTGCTTACTCATTATTCTATTTGACTATTTGACTATTTACTATTTGACTATTTATTCTGGGTGCTCGCAGAGCTCTGTGAGGATACCACAGGTAGACTTCGGATGCAGGAATGCGATGTTCAGACCCTCAGCACCTTTACGTGGCTTCTCGTCGATGAGACGAACGCCCTTCTCTGATACTTCTGCAAGACCTTTGGCAACACCATCCTCAACGCAGAATGCTACGTGGTGCACACCTTTGTTGCCCTTATCGAGCCACTTCTGGATAGTGCTCTCAGGTGATGTTGGCTCCAGCAACTCTAATTTTACCTCGCCACAGCGAAGGAAAGCAGTCTTAACTTTCTGGTCCTCAACTACTTCTGTTGCATAACACTCCAAGCCCAGTACTTCTGTGAAGTATGGCAGGCTCTCCTCGATGCTCTGAACTGCGATGCCCAGATGCTCAATGTGGGAAATCTTCATATCTTTACGAATTAGTTAATTTTAAAATAAATAATGTGCAAAGATAGTCATTTCCTACGAGATAACGAAGAAAAGGAGCCTTTATTTAGCCTTTTTTAATAACAAGGAATTTATTATATCAAAGCTCAATCGATATTATACCGTTAATTTGTCTGCCTGTCAGGTAATTAGGAACTGCCCACTGGCGGTTGCTTACGTCGGTTACCCAATAGTAGCTGTTGACGTTTGAGATTCCAAAAAGATTCAGGCAGTCGACACCAAGCCACAGTCGCTTTATCCCCCTCTCTTTCTTGACTGCCAACCAACTCATGCCGATATCTGCTCTCTTATATGCCGGAGCACGGAAGTTCTGACTTTCTATGCCTCTGTGTGGCGCTCCAAAAGGCAGTCCGTCGGCAAAGGCAAGTCTGAGAGTCATCTTCCATCTGTCAGTACCAGGGAAATAGTCGGTGAAATGGAGGTTTATCGCATATCTCTGATCGTTTGGTTGTGGGAACGTAACGCCATTCATCTTCATCTGGGTCTTCATCAACGAGAACGTCAGCCATGAGTCTGTTCCCGGAACAAACTCTCCATACAGTTTAAAATCTATTCCTGCAGTGTATCCTGATGCCAGATTCTCTCCGTAATAAGTTACTTTCACATTCTGGACATTATACGGAATAAGATTCGATAGGGCCTTGAAATATGCTTCTGCAGTAAATTTAAATGGTCTGCCGAGCATCTTGAATCTATAGTCCATTGCTGCTATGAACTGTATGCTCTGCTGACTCTTTATCTTATCATTCAGCACTGCCGTTGTTGCGCGATTTACTGTAACTGTATCTCGCATCTCCTTGTAGAAAGGTGCCTGGTAATACAGACCTGTGGCAAATCTGAAAGTGTAGTTGGGATTAAAGGCCGGTACTAATGCTATTGATGCCCTGGGAGATACTATTGTCTCTTTGTTAAACGACCAGTTGGCCAGTCTTACGCCATAATTGAGTGTAAAGTAGTTCTCTCCCTTTGCAAATTTATACGTATCCTGGATATATGCCTCGATTCGATGGCTCTTCACATCATTATTTGCCGACAGCGTATAAATAAGATCGAGTCTGTCAGACTGATGTGGCAATGAATAACCGCTGGAATCGCGCATCTCATATTCACTTAGTTGTTCTTTGATATGTTCTGTCTTATATGTCAGTCCTGCCTCGATGTCGTGATGCTGGGTCTTGTGGTTGCCTATGAGTTTAAAACTAATCACATCTGCAGTAAGGTAGTTTCGGGCATGTTCCATATACGTTCCAACTCCCAAGTTCTCCGTTGTCTGTGTGTCATCGAGCCAGTATTGACCTATAATGTCGTATGTCTCTTTTTCTTTGGTGTGGAATGCTGATGTAAGGAATTTTATTTTTGTATAGTCCCCAAAATGTCTCGTTATCGATGCTGTTCCGAACAATGTTCTGAATACGTCTTTCTCTTGTCCGTCGAAATAGACCTTAAACGATTTCACATCCTGCATTGTACCAAAACTGGTCTCACGATCCTTTGGTATGAAGTTATAGTGATTCTCAGATATGTTGCCTATAAAATCAATAGTCCATCTCTGATTAGGTCTATAACTGATATAAGTCTGATAATCAAGAAAATTAGGCTTGTACTCTCCAGTAGTTTCTAATGAGCCTAACAGATACCTGTTTGTCTTATATCTTATTCCGTGAGTCATCGAGAAAATCTTGTTTCCAACACCTACATATCCACTTGCTCCCAAGAGCGATGCTGTAGCATTGGCCTCAAAGTCTTTAACCTTCTTATATGTGATGTCGAGGGCTGATGACATCTTGTCGCCATATTTCGCTTCGAATCCTCCTGATGAGAATCCTATTTTCTCCACCATGTCGGCATTAATGACAGACAGCCCTTCCTGTTGTCCGCTACTTATGAGCATAGGCCTGTAGATTTCGACATTGTTAATATAAACAGAGTTCTCGTCGAATGATCCTCCTCTGACGTTATACTGCGACGAAAGTTCGTTATGAGTCGATACACCTGCCTGCTGTTGGATGAGCTCCTCTACGGCATTGCCAGTGGTAGATGGTCCTTGTTTTGCGTCTTTTATGTCCAGCTGTTCAGTGCCTGATGTCTGTCGTCTGCGCTCTGTCACTGTCACTTCCTGCAGGGCTTCCATAGGTTGCATCACCAGCGTTATCGTCATCTTGCCCTTAGGTTTGCGGAACACCCTCTTCCTGCTGGCATAGCCAACCATCGAGAATCTTACCTCTACAGAGTCCTCAATTTGCAGGTTGAGTGTAAACTCGCCCTTCAGGTTGGTCATCGTCACTTTGCCTTGTTTCAGGCATGATACGGTAACAAGTTCGAGAGCCTTCTCCTCATTGTCCACCACCTTTCCCCTTAGCGTAAAGTCGTCGGCATGCAGGGGCAGGGTGAGGGAGAGCAGCAGAATGGTCACTATTGCAATGACCTTCTTCTGCCTGCTGGATATGCTATGATACACTTTTCCGTACATCTTCTTTTCAATAACGTTTATTCATGTCTTTTTATTGTGTCGGGCCTTACGAAACTGCTTTTTCTTTAAGTGCCATAAATCAATAAAATTTTGACAGTTAATAGATTGTTTGATATTTTTACTTATCTCCGAATCGACTCTGTTTTTTGGCTTTGCCCTGAAAACACTGCCCCGCGCGCTAGGAAATTTTTGTCGCCTGGGCAGGCCGCAAATTTCATCTTTTTTCTTTGACATTGCAAAGGTACGAACTTTTCATCGCCATCACAAATATTCACTTCAAAACTTCTGGAAAAATTTGTAAAAGACAAATAATGATAATGACGTTATTATAAAGCGTCTGAAACGTCTTTTTGCATTTTTTGCAAATATGCACAAATAGCCTCGCAAAGATTCACAGCTCACGCACCTTTAATATAATTTGTAATATAATTAATATATATTAACTATTCTTTTCTGTTATTCTCTCTGCGCATGTAATTATTTAAAAAAGACGCTAAGACGTTTCAGACGCTTAAGACGCTTGTCCGGGGCACAGAGGCAACATTGCGTCCTGCAAACTTTTGCGAACTTGAAAAGGGATTGAAAACTATTGCGAACGTAAAAGTTTGGAGGATTCAGGAAAAAGCATTACCTTTGCACTATGATTTACGAAATAGTCATAGGAATACTGGTGTATGCAGTGCTGTTTGTAGTGACGGTGCAGAGTAGCCGGCGTAAGGTGCAGGACTTGCAGGCCCGCCTTGACAAGGTGCACAGCCTTCAGCAACAGCAACAGGCTCAAAGCCAGCAGAGCGTCGCACAGAACGAAACCAAGATTCGTGAGCTGGAGGTACTTCTAAAGAAACTTGGCGACGAGAACTCTCTCCTGCGACTTGAGCTTGAGGAAAAGAAGGCTACCCTCGCGTATAATAATGAGGTGGCTCTTATAGAAAACGAGAAGCGCCAACAGGCAGAGACCATCGTATTCTCTTCCGACATATATATCCACTTGCAGGAATGTCTGGAGGCCGGTAAGAGTCTGAACTATCACGACTGGCTGGATCTAGCCCAGTTGGTAGACGGCATATATACAGGCTTTACAGAGAAACTGTACAGCCTCTATCGTATGACCGAACAAGACTATCACGTGAGCTTACTTATCAAAGTGCGAATCCAGCCGAAGGATATAGCCCTGCTTACAGCTCACTCAAAGGAGAGCGTTGCTTCTACTCGAAGCAGGCTTTATCAGAAAGTTTTCGGACAGAAAGGCTCGTCGAAGGATTGGGATGATTTTGTTTTATCACTTTAAATAATATTAGGTATGATTGATTACTTGGCACAACACTTATGGCAGATGTGGGCGGTGATAGCCGTCGTATGTCTGATTCTGGAGCTTACGGCTGGTGACTTCTTCATCATCTGTTTCTCCATAGGAGCCTTCTTTGCTGCCATAGCCGCAGCATGTGGGTTGGGAATCTATATGCAGTTGCTCGTCTTTGCTGTCTTCTCGCTTATAAGCCTATTCTGGGTTCGTCCCTTTGCCAAACGTTATCTTCACAAGGGCGAGGATAATCGTGTGAGTAATGCCGATGCTCTGATGGGGCGTCAGGGTAGGGTCGTGGAGACCATCAAAGCCGATGGTTTTGGAAGGGTTCAGATTGACGGCGACATCTGGAAGGCTGTCACTAATGAGCCACAGGACATCCCCCAAGGCTCAAACGTACGCGTTATAGCCCGCGAAAGCACAATCATCACAGTAGAGGGCACGAAATAAATAATAAAAAAATAAGAAATACAAAATAAAAAATATAATTATGGATACAATGTTTTTCATTTTCCTGGCTATCGTATTATTGGTGATTATCTTCGCCAAGATGGCCCTTGTTATCATCCCTCAGTCAGAGACAAAGATAATAGAGCGTTTAGGACGCTATTATGCTACTCTGCAGCCAGGTATCAACATCATCATTCCTTTTATCGATCGTGCGAAGAGTATTGTAGTGCTCAATCACGGGCGATATCAGTATTCAACCACCATCGACCTTCGTGAGCAGGTATATGACTTCCCGAAGCAGAACGTGATTACCAAGGATAATGTTCAGACAGAGATCAATGCCCTTCTTTATTTCCAGATTGTAGACCCATTCAAAGCTACATACGAGATCAATAACCTGCCAAACGCTATCGAGAAACTGACTCAGACCACACTTCGTAACATCATCGGAGAGCTGGAACTCGACGAGACACTCACCTCACGCGACACCATTAATAAGAAACTCTCTGCTGTGCTCGACGATGCTACCGACAAGTGGGGAGTAAAGGTTAATCGTGTGGAGCTGCAGGATATCACTCCTCCTGACTCTGTACTAACAGCTATGGAGAAGCAGATGCAGGCAGAGCGTAACAAACGAGCCCAGATTCTGACCTCAGAAGGACAGAAAGCTGCCGAGATTCTTGCTTCTGAGGGAGAGCGTACTGCCATCGTGAATAAGGCAGAGGCCGCCAAGGAACAGGCTATCCTCGAGGCAGAAGGAGAGGCTCAGGCACGTATCCGTAAGGCAGAGGCAGAGGCTAAGGCCATCGAACTTATCTCTGAGGCTGTAGGCAAGAGTACCAATCCTGCCAACTATCTGCTTGCACAGAAGTACATCCAGATGATGCAGGAACTGGCTGAGGGTGACAAGACTAAGACTGTATATCTGCCATATGAGGCTACCAATTTGCTGGGTTCTATAGGTGGAATTAAAGACCTCTTTAAAGCAGAATAATACTTTTTTGCAAAAAATAAGGGCAAGATGTAGGGTTTCTGAATAAAATTGTGTAAATTTGCAGCCGAATTAGGCACTTTGCCATTTCACAACGCAAATTCATACTGTATGGTACACAATATTTTCAAGGGACTGGGCATCGCCCTCATTACACCTTTCAAGGAAGACGGCTCCGTTGACTACGAGGCATTGATACGTCTGCTCGACTATCAGCTCAACAACGGTGCCGACTTTTTTTGTATTCTCGCAACTACTGGTGAGACGCCTGTGCTTACTCCGGCCGAGAAACTAAAGATTAAAGACACAATCGTTGACTATGTTCAGGGACGTGTGCCCATCCTGATGGGATGTGGTGGATATAACACTGCTGCGGTGGTGGAAGAGTTGAAGACAGGTGATTTCCGAGGCGTTGACGGCATATTGAGTGTCTGTCCTTATTACAACAAACCGTCTCAGGAAGGTCTCTACCAGCACTTTAAGACAATCGCTGCAGCAACAAAACTGCCAGTAGTGCTATATAATGTCCCTGGTCGTACTGGTGTCAACATGCAGGCTGCCACTACGGTGCGTCTGGCTCGTGACTGTCAGAATATCGTTGCCATCAAGGAGGCAAGTGGAAATCTCGAACAGGTGGATGAGATTATAAAGAACAAGCCCAATGACTTCGACGTTATCTCTGGTGATGATGCTCTCACTTTCCCTATGGTAAGCTGTGGAGCAGTAGGCGTGATCAGTGTTATTGGTAATGCCCTTCCTAAGGAGTTCTCAAAGATGATTCGACTGCAGATGCGTGGCGAATATGATCCAGCCCGTAAGATACATCATCGATTTACCGATCTCTTCTCACTGCTGTTCGTTGATGGCAACCCAGCAGGTGTAAAGGCTATGCTCTCAGAGATGGGATTTATCAATAATATACTGCGTCTGCCACTCGTTCCCATGCGTATCAAGAATATGCAGCGTATGTCTGAAATTCTTAAGGAACTGAAGATTTGATGGAGGATTCGAAGGTCATACATGAGATAACCCCTTTGATGGGTAAAGATCTGCTCTATATTGCAGAGCGCCACAAGAAAGAGTTTACATATCCCATCCACAACCATGAGGTATATGAACTGAACTTCGTTGAGCATGCCCCAGGTGTGCGTCGAACAGTGGGTGACTCAAGTGAGGTGATCGGTGATTATGACCTGGTGCTTATTACTTCTCCGGATTTGGAGCATGTATGGGAACAGAACACATGTATTAGTGAGGATATCCATGAGATAACTGTACACTTTGACCTGAATTTCGATTCTTCCAGTTTCTTGGGAAAGAATCCATTCACTTCACTTCGTAATATGATGCTTGAGGCACGTAAGGGACTGTGTTTCCCGATGGATGCTATCATGAAGGTGTATCAGCATCTGAACACCCTAAGCAGTATCAAGGACGGTTTTTATGCCTTTACGCAGTTTATGACCATCCTTTACGAACTCTCGCGATGTGATGGCGCCAGGACACTTGCTACAAGCAGCTATGCAAAAGTGGAGGTGGCCAGCGACAGCAGACGAGTGCTTAAGGTAAAGAACTATATCAACCAGAACTATAAGAACGAGATACGCCTTTCTGAAGTGGCAAGTCTTGCTGGGATGAGCCCAAGCGCTTTCAGTCGCTTCTTTAAACTTCATACAGGACGTAACCTCAGTGATTATATCATCGACCTACGTCTTGGCTACGCCAGTAGGATGTTGGTTGACAGTACGCATTCTATAGCGGAAATAGGTTACGGTTGCGGGTTTAATAACCTCAGCAACTTTAACCGTATATTTAAGAAAAAGAAGGGCTGTAGTCCTTCGGAATTCCGCGAGAATTACCATAAAACACGTATAATTGTGTAAAAAATGCACTTTTTTCGAAAAAAGTCGCAAAAACATTTGGTTAGTTCAAAAAAAGTGTGTACCTTTGCACCCGCAAATCAGAAATGAGGAGCCAAGAGGGTTCCGTAGCTCAACTGAATAGAGCATCTGACTACGGATCAGAAGGTTGTGGGTTTGAATCCCGCCGGAATCACAAGAAGAGAGAAAATCGAAAGATTTCCTCTCTTTTTTTGTTAATACAAAAATAAATCGTATCTTTGCAGAAAAATTATGTCTTATGGAAGATTCAGGATTAAACAGATATTTGGATGAGATAGGTCGTGAGTCACTGCTCTCTGTTGAGGAAGAAGCCAAGCTCTCTGAGCAGATAAAGGCCGGAAACACCCGTGCGCTCAACAAACTTGTGGAGGCCAACCTCCGTTTTGTTGTTTCTATCGCCAGTCAGTATAAGGGCAAAGGTCTCTCTATGGATGACCTTATTAGTGAAGGCAATCTCGGACTGATGAAAGCCGCAGGGAAGTTTGACGCATCAAAAGGTACTCGTTTCGTGAACTACGCAGTGGTCTATGTCCGTCAGTTTATCGAGAAAGCGATAGACCAGCAGACAGGTCTATATACTGTTCCCAAGGATGTTAAGAATGAGATGGCAGCGCGTCAGCAGAGTATGCCTCTCTCTGTCGATGCTCCCCTGGGACATCGTACAAATATGAGTCTGCTCTCTGTTATCATCAATCAGGATGCTCCTTTTGCCGACGAACGTATCCACTCTGAGGCTATCGAGGATGCCATAGAGTTTGCCTTGGGGGCTCTTGATAAACGTGAGAGTAGGGTAGTGAATGCTTATTTCGGCATTGACCAAGAACATGAGACGATGGCTGAGATAGCTGAGGATATGGATCTCAAGAGAGAACGTGTGCGTCAGATTCGAGACAAGGCTGTACGCAAGCTTCGTAAGGCTTATAGGACCAGACTGTACGAATTAAAGAAATAAAAAAGCTCCCGGCTGGGAGCTTTTCTTATTTTATCAGGTCTACTGAACGTTTGAGAAACTTATCGAGTGCCTCGCCCTTAAGCATACCGTTCTGTAGGAGCGCGAGGTCGATGAGCTGGTGAACGATAGAGTTACCCTTGGCATAGTCGGCAAGAACCTGCTGTTTCTTGTCCTTCTGTTCCTGGACAGCCTTCTCTGCCTCTGCCTTCTGATCTTTGTCCTCCTGAGTCAGTTCATCATATTTCTTCTTGTCCTGAGCCTGACAGATGGCTGCCAGACGAGCCTCCTGACCCTTAAGTTCTGACACTATAGGCTTCAGAGCCTCCTCAGTGGCAGACTTACTCTCATCGAGCACCTTCTTGACAAGTGGATGGTCAGAGTTGAGCACGAGGTTGAAACTGTCAGGCATCTGACCATAGAATCCCATACCTGCCTGGAACTTACTCATGTCCTTCATACGACGCATATACTCATTCTGTGTGATGATGACAGGACGGGACTCTGCACCGAGAGCATCAACCTGAACCATAAACTCTGCTTTGTCGATCTTTGGCAACTGAGTTCGGAACACTGCTGACAAATTGTCACTCTCGTCCTCAGAGAGGTCTGACTTAGGAGCGTCGCTCTTGACAATCAGACGGTCGATGATGTCAGAGTCTACACGTGTGAAACGGCTCTTCTCAAACTTCTGTTCAAGCGTCTGGATGGTAGGAACATCGAGCTGACCATCAAGCAGAAGTACTGAATAACCCTTGTCCTGAGCAGCCTTGATATAGCTGTACTGCTCTTCCTTATCGGTAGCATAGAGATAAACGAGCATGTCGTCCTTGTCCTTCTGAGAAGCCTCGATAAGTGTCTTATATTCATCGAAGGTGAAATACTTACCCTCAGTATCTTTCATAAGCGCGAAGTCCTTGGCACGATCGTAGAAGTTCTCCTCAGAGAGGATTCCGTAGTTGATGAAGAGCTTCAGGTCGTCCCACTTCTCCTCATATTCCTTACGGTTCTCTGCGAAGATAGCCTTCAGACGGTCTGCTACCTTCTTTGTGATATAGGTAGAGATCTTCTTTACCTCACGGTCGCTCTGCAGATAGCTGCGGCTTACGTTCAGAGGAATGTCTGGAGAGTCGATGACTCCATGCAGCAAGGTAAGGAACTCAGGAACGATACCTTCCACCTGATCAGTTACAAACACCTGATTACAATAGAGCTGTATCTTATTACGCTGTAGTTCGATGTTTGACTTGATCTTCGGGAAATAAAGGATACCAGTGAGGTTGAATGGGTAGTCAACGTTCAGGTGAATCCAGAACAGAGGCTCATCGCTCATAGGATAGAGGGTGCGATAGAAACTCTTGTAGTCCTCGTCTTTTAGTGTGCTTGGGGTCTTGGTCCACAGAGGTTCTACATTATTGATGATGTTATCCTCATCGGTATCTACCTGTTTGCCGTCTTTCCATTCGGTCTTCTTGCCAAAGGCTACTGGCACAGCCATAAACTTACAGTACTTGTTAAGCAGTCCCTCAAGCTTGTACTTATCGAGGAACTCCTTGCAATCATCGTCGATATAAAGGATAATGTCGGAGCCACGATCCTCACGCTCTGCATCGTCGATCTCGTAGGCAGGACTACCGTCACAACTCCACTTCACAGCCTTAGAACCATCCTTCCAGGATTTTGTGATGATCTCCACCTTCTTAGATACCATGAAGCTTGAGTAGAATCCCAGTCCGAAGTGACCGATGATATTATTGGCATTATCCTTGTATTTCTCAAGGAAGTCGGTTACTCCAGAGAAGGCTATCTGATTGATATACTTGTCGATCTCCTCCTCTGTCATTCCGATACCATGATCGCTGATGGTAATAGTACCCTTGTCGGCATCAAAGTTCACACGGACTGTAAGATCACCTAGCTCTCCCTTGAAATCGCCCTTCTCCTGAAGGGTCTTCAACTTCTGCGTAGCGTCTACTGCATTTGAAACCATCTCACGGAGGAAGATCTCGTGATCACTATAAAGAAACTTTTTGATGACCGGGAAAATATTCTCAGTCGTTACACCAATGTTACCTTTTTGCATAATATGTCATTTTTAAACGTTTGACATTCATCTTGCAAATACCGTGCCAAATATTTGGTTGTTTCATTAAAAGTGAGTAATTTTGCACCCGCTTATAATATATAATAAGGTATAAGGATGACAGTAAGGAACATGAAAAGACGTTGGCACTGTCTGCCGGGACAGGAACCTACAGAGATGGACAAGACCATCATGTACTGGGAGAACAAAGGTAAGGAAGTGCCTACGCGTGAACTGATAAAGACCCCGGAACAGATAGAAGGTATCCGTAAGGCAGGTGTCATCAACACTGGAGTGCTCGATGAGGTGGCGAATAAGATACATGCAGGAATGTCGACGCTGGAGATAGACCAGATTTGTCGTACGTACTGCGAAGAGCATGATGCCATTCCGGCATGTCTCAACTACGAGGGATTCCCGATGAGCGTATGCACTTCAATCAATGAGGTGGTGTGTCACGGTATTCCTAAGGAAGAGGATGTGCTCCAGGAAGGTGATATCATCAACGTAGACTTCACGACTATCCTTGACGGCTATTATGCTGATGCCAGCAGAATGTTCATCATCGGCAAGACAACGCCAGAGAAGGAACAGCTGGTACGCGTGGCAAAGGAATGCCTTGAGATAGGTATGGAAGTGGCGAAGCCTTACTCTTTCGTTGGTGACATCGGTCATGCGATAGAGAAACACTGTAAGAAATACAACTATGGAGTGGTTCGTGACCTCTGTGGTCATGGGGTAGGGCTTCAGTTCCATGAGGAACCGGATATAGCCCATTTCGGACATCGAGGTACAGGAATGCTTCTTGTTCCGGGTATGGTGTTCACCATCGAACCGATGATTAACTTGGGTACCTGGCGGGTGTTTGTTGATGAAGATGATCCATATGGATGGGAGGTAATCACCGATGATGAGCTTCCAAGTGCCCAGTGGGAGCATACTCTGCTGATGACAGAGCATGGTGTGGAGATACTTACATATTAGTGAATAGAGAATAGTGGATAAGGATATATATATATTAGGTATAGAGTCAAGCTGTGACGATACGTCAGCTGCAGTTCTTAAGAATGGTATACTACTCAGTAATGTCACTGCATCGCAGGCTGTTCATGAGGCTTATGGGGGTGTGGTTCCCGAACTGGCATCAAGAGCACATCAGCAGAATGTCGTTCCTGTAGTGGATCAGGCCATTAAGAAGGCTGGTATCACCAAGGAGCAGTTGACAGCGATTGCTTTCACCAGAGGGCCAGGGCTTATGGGTTCTCTGCTAGTAGGAGTCAGTTTTGCTAAGGGTTTTGCCCGTAGTCTAGGTATCCCTATGATAGATGTGAACCATCTTCAGGGACATGTGATGGCGCATTTTATCAAGGAGAGTGATGATGATGTTCATCAGCCTCCTCTCCCTTTCCTCTGTCTGTTGGTTAGTGGTGGAAATTCACAGATTGTGAAGGTGAATGCATATAATGATATGGAGGTCTTAGGTCAGACTATCGACGATGCTGCCGGTGAGGCTATCGACAAGTGCTCGAAGGTGATGGGACTGGGATATCCCGGTGGTCCTATCATCGACCGTCTGGCTCGTCAGGGTAATCCTAAGGCTTTTCAATTCTCAGAACCTAATATACCAGACCTCGACTATAGCTTCTCAGGACTGAAAACCTCTTTCCTGTATTCTCTTCAGAAATGGGTGGCAGAAGATCCCGATTTCATCGAGAAAAACAAGGAGGATATCGCTGCTTCACTGGAGTGGACTATTGTGGATATCCTTATGAAGAAACTGAAGAAGGCAGTAAAACAGACTGGTATCAAACATGTGGCTGTTGCAGGAGGTGTGAGTGCAAACAATGGACTCCGTAATGCCTTCTACGATGCTCAGAAACGTTATGGCTGGACTATATATATTCCAAAGTTCAGCTATACCACAGACAATGCTGCGATGATAGGTATCGTGGGGTATTATAAATATCTGGATGGGGAGTTTTGTGGTATTGATGCCCCAGCATTCTCGAAGGTAACTTTCAAATAAATAGTAAATCTGTAAATCGTAAATAAAAAGATGGATTTTGAAGCAAAGATTATAAGCAGGGAGGTTAGTGAACTGCTATGGGAAATGGAAAAGACAGTCGGTACTGCTGAGAGTTGTACTGGTGGCAGAATAGCAGAGGCGATTATCGCTGTGCCTGGTGCATCTAAGTATTTCAAGGGTGGCATTATCTCTTATGTCAATGAGATAAAGGAGTCAATTCTTGGTGTTGACCATCAGGTGCTTGAAGAGCAGACAGCTGTATGTGAGGAAGTTGCGAAACAGATGGTGATAGGAGCATGCAAGGCCCTGAACACTGACTATGCTATTTCCGCAACAGGTATCGCAGGTCCTACCGGAGGTACCAAAGAAATTCCTGTGGGAACCATCTGGCTTGCCTGTGGAAATGCAGAGAGAATCTCAACTGTCAGGGTACAAGAAGATCATGGAAGAGACATTAATCTCGCCATTGCTACAAATACCGCTATGCAACTGTTTTTAGACCACCTCAAAGGCGAAAATTTTGAGAAAAAGGAGCTTGAAGGTTAAAAAATCATAAATTACCATTCAAATCTTATTTCACACCTGTCATTTCTCAATTAAAATATGTACCTTTGCACCCTGTTTGGAATAAGTAGTTAAAAAGAACAAGTAAAAAGTAGATAGAAATGTCTAAAGTTTGTCAAATTACAGGAAAGAAGGCACAGATAGGTTGTAATGTGTCTCACTCAAAGCACCACACAAAGAGAAGCTTTGATGTCAACCTGTTCAGCAAGAAGTTCTACTATGTAGAGGAGGGTTGCTGGATTCAGTTGAAGATCAGCGCTGCTGGCCTTCGTATGATTAACAAGGTGGGTCTTGACGCTGCATTGAAGCAGGCTGTTGCTAAGGGATATGTAGACTGGAAGGACATTAAAGTTATAGGAGACTAAGCACTATGGCAGGCAAGAAAGCAAAAGGTAATCGCGTTCAGGTGATCCTGGAGTGCACAGAGATGAAGAATAGTGGTCTTCCCGGAACAAGCCGTTATATCACTACAAAGAATCGTAAGAACACGGCTGAGCGTCTGGAGTTGATGAAGTATAACCCAATCCTGAAGAAGATGACTCTTCATAAGGAGATAAAATAAGCAAGACTGAAGTATGGCAAAGAAAACCGTTGCTACCCTCCATGAAGGTTCAAAGGATGGTCGCGCTTACACAAAGGTAATCAAGATGGTTAAGAGCCCAAAGACTGGTGCATACATCTTCGACGAGCAGATGGTTCCTAACGAGGCTGTTAAGGACTTTTTCAAGAATTAATTTTAAAAAAGGATAAAAAGAGAGGTTGCAACACGTTTTGCAACCTCTTTTTTTTGCCATTTCATCGGAAATTATTAATTTTGCACCCATAATAGGTATATTATGGGAATTTTTGGATTTTTCAATAAAGACAAGAAAGAAACACTCGATAAAGGTCTTGAGAAGACAAAGAGTAGCGTATTTGATAAACTGGCTCGTGCTGTAGCCGGAAAATCGAAGGTTGATGACGATGTCCTCGATAATCTTGAAGAGGTTTTGATTACTAGTGATGTCGGTGTGGACACCACTCTGAAGATCATCGAGCGAATCGAAGAGCGTGTGGCTCGCGATAAGTATGTGTCCACCTCTGAGCTCAACGGAATACTTAAGGATGAGATTGCCAACCTCCTGGCAGAGAATAATACGGAGGATAATGACAATTGGGATCTCCCCAGCGACCATAAGCCCTACGTCATCTTGGTTGTTGGCGTAAATGGTGTGGGTAAGACCACGACTATCGGAAAACTCGCCTGGCAGTTTAAACAGGCGGGAAAGAAGGTTTATCTGGGAGCTGCCGACACATTCCGTGCAGCAGCAGTAGACCAGCTATGTATCTGGGGCGAGAGAGTAGGTGTGCCTGTCATCAAACAGCAGATGGGCTCAGACCCTGCATCTGTGGCTTTCGACACCCTCCAGAGTGCAAAGGCCAATGGTGCTGACGTGGTGCTTATTGATACCGCTGGACGTCTGCATAATAAGGTTGGTCTTATGAATGAACTCAAGAAGATCAAGGATGTCATGAAGAAGGTTATGCCTGAGGCTCCTGATGAGGTGATGCTCGTGCTTGATGGCTCAACTGGGCAGAACGCTTTCGAACAGGCAAAACAGTTCTCTGCTGTCACGCAGATAACATCACTGGCTATCACAAAACTCGATGGAACCGCAAAGGGTGGTGTGGTGATTGGCATCTCAGACCAGTTGAAGGTGCCTGTAAAGTATATCGGCTTGGGCGAGCGCATGGAAGACCTGCAGCTGTTTAACAAGAGACAGTTTGTCGATTCACTTTTTAACAAAGAATAATGAAAAAGAAGTTTTTTATAGAAGGTCTGGTAATTGGACTGGAGTGTGGTGCTTTTGCTGCATGTTTGTTCTTTTTGAAGTAAGGATTAGGAATACAATATTGTGAAAACAATAGATTTTATTTCACTTGGATGTTCGAAGAACCTCGTTGACAGCGAGACTCTCATGGGACTGATGGATGCTAACGGCTATCAGTGTACTCACGATAGCGATAATCCTCAGGGAGAGATTGTTGTTGTCAATACCTGTGGCTTCATAAATGATGCCAAGGAGGAGAGCATCAACACCATCCTGGAGTTTGCTCAGGCAAAGACAGAGGGGAAGATTGAAAAACTCTTTGTCATGGGTTGTCTCTCAGAGAGATACCTCGCAGAACTTGAGGAGGAGATTCCTGAAGTGGATGGTTGGTATGGTAAGTTTAACTATAAGCAGCTGCTTAGGGACTTGAATGGTGAGGATTTCAACGTTTGCGAGGGTAAGCGTCATATCACTACTCCAAAGCATTACGCCTATATCAAGATAAGCGAAGGCTGTGATCGCCATTGTGCCTACTGTGCCATCCCTCTGATAACAGGCAGACATCAGAGTAGGCCTATGGAGGACATTCTCGATGAGGTGAGATATCTTGTAAGTCAGGGCACAAAGGAGTTTAATGTCATCGCCCAGGAACTCACATATTATGGAGTTGACATCGATGGCAGACAACATATCGCAGAACTCATCGAGAAGATGGCTGATATAGAAGGTGTCGAGTGGATCAGACTGCATTATGCATATCCTACGCATTTCCCCTGGGATCTCATGAGAGTGATGCGTGAGAAGAAAAACGTATGCAAATACCTCGATATCGCCCTGCAGCATATCTCTGACAATATGCTAAGCAGAATGAGACGTAACGTCACAAGACAAGAAACCTACGAACTTGTTGAACGACTGCGTAAGGAGGTTCCTGGCATACATATCCGTACAACCCTGATGGTTGGATTCCCGGGGGAGACAGAAGATGACTTCAACGAACTCATCGAATTCACGAAGTGGGCTCGTTTTGAACGTATGGGAGCCTTCTCTTATTCTGAAGAGGAAGGGACGTATTCGGAAAAGAACTATGAGGATGATATCCCTGAGGATGTAAAGCAGAGACGTCTTGACAAACTGATGAGAGTCCAGCAGAACATAAGTGCGGAGCTGGAGGCAGATAAGATTGGTACTGTTCAGAGAGTTATCATCGACCGACGGGAAGGCGACTATTTCATAGGGCGCACCGAGTATTGTTCTCCTGAGGTCGATCCGGAGGTACTTATTCAAGCAGAAGATACGCCTCTGGCCATTGGGGAGTTCTACGACGTTAGAATAACAGACTCGGAAGAGTTTGACTTATACGCAACAGTGATTGAATAAATAAGAAATATAAAATAAAAAATATTTATTGTGAATAACAAAGACTTCATAACAATACTAGCCGAAAAGTCGGGCTATTCCGCAGAGGATACCCAACGGATGGTTGACATCGTTATTGAGGCGATGGCTGACTATTTTCAGGAAGACGATGCAGTCCTTATACCTACCTTCGGTACTTTCGAGGTGAAGAAAAAGATGGAACGTGTCATGGTTAACCCTTCTACAGGACAGCGTATGCTTGTTCCACCCAAACTCGTGCTTAACTTCAAGCCCAATACCAATTGGAAGGAACGAATAAAGAATGGAGGAGCTGAATGATGGGAAAGGTGTCTGTTAATGAACTTGCAACCAAACTGATTGATAGCAAAGGACTATCAAAGAAACAGGCTGCATCCTTTGTGAATGATATGTTTGATATCATACAGAAGGGCTTGGAAACGGATAAGGCTGTGAAGGTAAAGGGTTTCGGAACCTTCAAGATTATCAGTGTTGATGACCGGGAGAGTATCAATGTCAATACCGGAGAACGTGTGTTGATTGGAGGTCATAGTAAGATTACCTTCACTCCAGATTCGGTGATGAAAGAATTGGTAAACAAACCTTTCTCTCAGTTTGAAACAGTCGTTCTGAAAGATGGTGTCGACTTCGACGATTTGTCTGCCTCTGAAGAAAATCTGATGCAGGATAATATCGCGATTACTGAAGAAAGCTCCATTCCTGAGAATAATACACCTATAGAAGAGGCTGATGCTTCTAAAGCTCCTTTGGTTGATTTCTTTGCAGAATCAGAGGTTATAAATAAAGAGCCCTTTAATCTTCAAGATGAGCCACTTAATGAGCCTCTTGTTGTAGAACAGAAGGCATTTGTTAAGACTTCTGTTGAAGAGCCGGTAGAAGAGAAAGCAGATACTATTCCAGAACAAGAAGTTGAAACCTCGGATAACTCAGACAACTCTGAAAATTCAGATAATTCCGAAAATTCTTCTGAGGCAGAATTCATTTATGAAGAAGACTCATCCGAAAGCTGGAAGAAATGGGTCCTTCCGGTAGTTTTTGCTCTTATAGGTTTTGCTGCAGGTTATCTTGTGGCAAATATGATGAATAGTCAACCTGCGGTTCCAGAACTGCGTAAGCAAGTGGAAGTTACACAGCCTAAGTCACATACTCAACCTGTTGTTGCTGACAGCATAAAGCAGAAGGAAGAGATTGCTGTTAAAGATTCTATTATGTCTAAGCCAAATCAAAAGCATGAGCCTGAGAATGAAGCAAAGCCTGAGGTAAAACCAGAGTCTAAACCTGTAGTTAAGCCGGAACCCAAGCCAGAGCCAAAGAAAGAGGTGAAGCCAGAGATGAAGCCTGAACCTGCTCCTGTGGCGTTGGACAAATATGAGAAGATGGACTCACGAGTTCTTCATGGCGCATATAGGATAGTTGGTACCGATCATGTAGAGAAGATCAAACCAACAGATAATCTCGCCAGAATCTGTAAACGTACCATCGGTCCTGGTATGGAGTGTTATCTTGAAGTCTATAATGGCATTAAGGGCGATGCAGGCCTGAAGCCGGGCAAGGAGATAAAGATTCCGAAGCTGGAACTGAAGAAAAAAGGAAAAAAATAAAAAACATAAAATAATAATTATATGGCAGAAGCAATTGACATCCGTGAGTTGAATATCCGGATAGAACAACAAAGCGCATTTGTTACAAATCTTGTAGCAGGAATGGATCGTGTCATCGTTGGTCAGAAACACCTCGTTGACTCATTACTTATAGGTCTCCTCAGTGATGGCCATATCCTCCTTGAGGGTGTCCCTGGACTGGCAAAGACCTTGGCTATCAAAACCTTAGCCCAACTGATTGACTCAGACTACAGTCGTATTCAGTTCACCCCCGACCTTCTCCCTGCTGATGTTATCGGTACGATGATCTACTCTCAGAAAGACGAGAAGTTCCAGGTTAAGAAAGGTCCTGTCTTTGCCAACTTCGTTCTGGCAGATGAAATTAACCGTGCTCCGGCAAAGGTACAAAGTGCTCTTCTCGAGTCTATGCAGGAGAAACAGGTAACGATAGGCAGTGACACCTTCCAACTCCCTAATCCTTTCCTTGTTATGGCCACACAGAACCCCATCGAACAGGAGGGAACATATCCCCTCCCAGAGGCACAGGTTGACCGTTTCATGCTGAAGGTTGTCATCGACTATCCAACTATTGACGAGGAGAAGAAGATTATCCGCGAGAATATCGCCGGTGAGATACCAAAGGTTACTCCAGTGACTACTGCTGATGAGATCCTTAAGGCAAGAAGTGTTGTCCGTGAGGTTTATCTCGACGAGAAGATCGAACAGTATATTGCTGATATCGTGTTTGCAACCCGTTATCCAGACCGTTATGGCATGAAGGACCTGAAGGATATGATCAGCTTCGGAGGTTCTCCCCGTGCAAGTATCAACCTTGCAAAGGCAGCCCGTGCATACGCCTTCATCAAGCGTCGCGGCTATGTCGTTCCTGAGGATATACGTGCTGTGGCTCATGATGTGCTTCGTCATCGTATAGGTCTTACCTACGAGGCAGAGGCCAGCAACATCACCAGCGAGGAGATTGTTTCAAAGATCATTAATAAGGTTGAAGTGCCTTAATGGAAACAAGTGAGATAATTAAGAAGGTCCGTAAGATTGAGATCAAGGCACGTGGCCTGAGCTCAAACATTTTCGCAGGTCAGTATCACTCTGCCTTCAAGGGTAGGGGAATGGCCTTCAGCGAGGTGCGTGAGTATCAGTTTGGTGATGATGTCAGGGATATCGACTGGAATGTCACTGCCCGTTTTCATCGTCCTTATGTGAAGGTCTTTGAGGAAGAGCGTGAACTGACGGTGATGCTTCTCATCGATGTCAGCGGATCTCTTGACTTCGGTACACAGAAACAGATGAAACGTGATATGGTGACGGAGATTGCTGCCACCATAGCCTTTAGTGCGATACAGAACAACGATAAGATCGGTGTGGTGTTCTTCTCTGACAAGATAGAGAAATACATCCCACCGAAGAAAGGACGTAAGCATATCCTCTATATCATCCGTGAGATGCTCGACTTCCAGCCAGAGTCAAAGAAGACGGATGTGAAACAGGCCGTTGAGTTCCTCTCGAGTGTTCAGAAACGCCGTACCACAGCCTTCATCCTCAGTGACTTCTATGTACGTAATGACTTCATGCAGTCACTGCAGATAGCCAACCGCAAACATGATGTTGTGGCCATTCAGGTCTATGACCAACGTGCGAAGGACCTTCCTGACGTGGGACTGATGAAGGTGGTGGATGCAGAGACAGGTTTCGAACAGTACATCGATACCAGTTCCAGGCATCTGCGTGACTCTTATCGTAGGTACTGGATGAACAGACAGGGACAGTTGCTTGAGACTTTTAACAAGAGCAATGTAGATAATGTGAGCATCGCCACAAACGAGGATTTCGTGAAGGCTTTGCTGATGTTGTTTAAACAAAGAAGTTGATGAAGATGAGATTACTTTTTTACCTTTTTGCCTTATTACCTCTTTCCGTTTCTGCTCAGTCTGTAGAGGCGAGCATCGACAATATCGAGATGCTTGTTGGGCAACAGGCGCATGTCACTCTCAAGGCTGTGGCAAAGGAGAGCTCCAAGGTGGAGTTTCCTATCTTCCAACCATCACAATACGTAACACCTGGTGTAGAGGTCCTTTCTTGTCAGCCTCAGGAAGACAAGGCTGCGGATAATGGCTTCGTGGAGAAGTCGATGGTATATACCCTCACTTCTTTCGATGATACATTATACTATATACCTCCAATGACTGTTAAGGTTGATGGTAAGCCATATCAGACAAAGAGCCTCGCCCTCAAGGTACTTACCTTCGAGGTGGATACCACCCACGTGGAACAGTTCTTCCCCCCAAAGGGTGTTCAGGAGAATCCCTTTCTGTGGAGTGACTGGAGTTTTATCTTCTGGTTGAGTGTATTGTTGCTATTCCTCTCTGCGATAACATATTATCTATATGTCCGTCTGAAAGATAACAAACCTATTATCACTCATATCCGTATAGTAAAGAAACTTCTGCCTCACCAGAAGGCCATGAAGGAGATAGAGCAGATAAAGGCTGATAAAATGGTTACCTCGGAGAATCCGAAGGAGTACTACACCAAACTCACTGACACTCTCCGACGATACATCGAGGAGCGTTATGGTTTCAGTGCTATGGAGATGACCAGTAGTGAGATAATAGAGAAACTCATGGCCACTCAAGACCAGAAGTCTCTCGATGAACTACGTCACCTCTTCACTACGGCTGATCTGGTTAAGTTCGCTAAGTACTCCACTCTCATCAATGAGAACGACATGAACCTTGTCAGTGCCATTGACTTCATCAACCAGACAAAGCTTGAGAATGTTCCTACGGAAGAGACTGTCAAACCCCAGCTCTCAGAAGAGGATCAGCGTAGCGTGAAGACCAGACGTCTGTTGAAGATCCTCATCTCGGCTCTGCTTGTCCTAAGTATAGCAATGCTGGCATACGTGGTTTGGTCCACTTATCAATTAATTAATTAAAGCGTATGGAATTTGCCAATAAAGAATATCTGTTTCTGCTGATACTCATCATACCTTATGTGATATGGTATGTGATGTACAGGAAGAAGACGGAACCCACCATGCGGATGAGTGACACTTTCGCTTTCCGTAATGCTCCGAAGAGTTGGAAGGTGATGCTGATGCCTCTCTCTCCACTGCTTCGCATCCTGGCATTCACGATGATTGTGCTTGTGCTCGCACGACCTCAGACTCAGAATTCATGGAAGAACAAGACCATTGAGGGAATCGACATCATGCTGGCCATGGACGTCTCTACATCCATGTTGGCAGAAGACCTTAAGCCCAACCGTATTGAGGCAGCAAAACAGGTTGCTGCGGAGTTCATCTCTGGTCGTCCTAACGACAATATCGGTCTTAGTATCTTTGCCGGAGAGGCATTCACCCAGTGTCCTATGACCATCGATCACGCCTCATTGCTCAACCTCCTGCATAACGTGAGGACAGACATTGCTGCAAGAGGACTTATCGAGGATGGCACAGCGATAGGTATGGGACTGGCAAATGCAGTCTCTCGTCTTAAGGCCTCTAAGGCCAAGAGCAAGGTGGTGATACTCCTTACCGATGGAAGTAACAACCGTGGAGACATCTCTCCGATGACTGCCGCCGAGATAGCAAAGAGTCTTGGTATCAGGGTCTATACTATCGGTGTAGGAACAAACAAGGTTGCTCCTTATCCTATGCCAGTGGCTGGTGGCGTTCAGTATGTGAATATCCCAGTAGAGATTGATAATCAGACGCTTAGCGAGATAGCAGCAGCCACTGATGGAGATTTTTATCGTGCTACGAATACAAAGGAACTCCGTAAGATCTATCAGGAGATAGACCAGTTGGAGAAATCAAAACTCAATGTTAAGCAGTTCAGTAAGAAATATGAGGCGTTCCAGCCTTTTGCCATCATTGCTGTACTGGCCCTGCTGTTGGAGATACTGCTTCGCATCACCATCTTCCGCCGAATCCCCTAAATAGTTAAATAGTAAATAGTCAAATAAACCGTGTTTAGATTTGAAGACCCCGTATATCTCTGGCTGTTAGTGCTGATACCTGTGTTTGCACTCGTCAGGTTCATTACTTTCCGTAACCAGAAGAAGAAACTGCGTATGTTTGGTGACCCCAGACTGTTGAAGGATCTGATGCCCGACGTGTCACGTTTCCGTCCTATGGTGAAGTTCTGGTTGCTTCAGGCTGCTCTCGCATTACTCATCGTGATGTTGGCACGACCACAGATGGGAACGAAGATCAGTCAGGAGAAACGTACTGGCATAGAGACGATCATTGCTCTCGACATCTCCAACTCTATGAGGGCTGAGGATATCGTACCCAGTCGTCTTGACCGTAGTAAGATGATGGTAGAGAATCTCGTTGACCACTTCACCAACGACAAGATTGGTCTTATCGTCTTTGCCGGTGATGCCTTCGTTCAGTTGCCTATCACCAGCGACTATGTGTCAGCGAAGATGTTCCTCTCGAGCATCGATCCGTCTATGATGGCCACTCAGGGTACTGACATCGCTGCTGCGATTGACATGGCGATGAACAGTTTCACTCAGGATGAGGGTATCGGTAAGGCGATAATAGTCATCACCGACGGAGAGAATCATGAGAGCGGTGCCCTCGAGGCTGCTGAGGCAGCAAGGAAGAAGGGAATGCGTGTGTATGTCCTTGGCGTGGGCAGTGCCCAGGGGGCTCCCATTCCCGTTCCGGGAACAGGTGATTACATGAAGGATAACACAGGCAGTACCGTTATGTCTGCCCTCAACGAGGATATGTGTCGTCAGTTGGCTCAGGCAGGTGGTGGAGCATATATCCATGTGGAGAACAACAGTGCAGCACAACAGCAGCTTGACAATGAGCTCGACAAACTCTCGAAGAAAGAGACGTCAACGACTGTCTACAGCGACTTCGACGAACAGTTCCAGGCTTTCGGTATCCTGGCTCTGCTCTTGCTGATTCTTGAGATATGTATCTTCGACCGCAGGAACCCGTTGCTGAAGAACCTCTCTTTGTTTAAGAGAAAGAGCAGCACTACCTCGATGCGCATGCTTTTGTATATTACCTTTGCTCTTACATCTTCCGTCTTACCTCTTACGTCTCTTGCGCAGACAGACCGCCAGTATGTCCGCCAGGGTAACAAACTCTTTGAGGCCGGTGACTATGCCAATGCAGAGGTGTCTTACCGTAAGGCGGTAGAGAAGAATCCACGTAACCCTCAGGCAGCTTATAACCTGGGTAATGCTCTTATGGCCCAGAAGAAAGACTCTGCTGCCGTCCAGCAGTTCCAGAGTGCCGCCCGTATGGAGACTAATCCCCTACGTAAGTATCAGTCGTTTCATAACATCGGTGTCATCTGTCAGACTCATAAGATGTATGGTGATGCCATAGAGGCTTATAAGAGTGCCCTGCGTCTGAATCCTGATGACGACGAGACAAGATATAACCTTGTCCTCTGCAAACATCTGCAGAAGAAACAGGACCAGAACAAGCAGAACCAGCAGAATCAAGACCAGCAGAAGAAACAGGACGAGAAGAAAGACGATCAGAAGCAAGACCAGAATAAGGACGAACAGAAACAGAAGCAGCAGAAGCCTCAGATGAGTAAGGATAATGCGGAACAGTTGCTTAACGCTGCCATGCAGCAGGAGAAACAGACTCAGGATCGTCTGAAGAAAGCCCAGCAGCAGCCCCAGCGTCGTAACATACAGAAGAATTGGTGATGAAAAAATTATTAATGATAATAGGTCTGGTTTGTGTCACAGCGGCAGCTGTGGCACAGACACTCATGGGTTCTGCGCCACCTAACTTGGCTATGGGTGAGCAGTTCCGTCTTACATATACTATCAGCAATAAGGACGTAGAAGATTTCCGGGTAGGTAACATCCCTGATGCCTTTGAGGTGCTCATAGGCCCTAACAGGTCTGTGCAGTCGAGTTATCAGATGATCAACGGAAAGACTAGTTCCACGTCATCGATAACATTCACATATATCGTCGTTGCAACGAAGAAAGGCACTTTCACCATCCCTCCAGCCCATGTCGTTGTCGACGGTAAGACCATTGCCTCCAACAGCATCAAGATCACAGTCTCTGACAAGGGTCAGCCTGGCGGCTCTAATGTCAGTCCACGTGCAAGAGACGATGATGGTGCAGAGATGCGTGATGCCGGCAGTCGTATCTCCGGCTCCGACCTCTTTATCAAGGTGAGTGCCAACAAACGACGTGTCTACGAACAGGAGCCTATCCTCCTTACATATAAGGTGTATACCCTTGTCTCGCTCACACAGCTTGAAGGAAAGATGCCCGACCTCAAGGGGTTCCATACTCAGGAGGTAGACCTTCCCCAACAGAAGAGCTTCAAGGTAGAGACAGTCAATGGCCGTCCTTATCGTACTGTCACATGGAGTCAGTATGTGATGTTCCCGCAGATTACCGGAAGGCTGCAGATACCAAGCATCACCTTCAATGGCATCGTGGTACAACAGAACCGTAACATCGATCCCTTCGAGGCGTTCTTCAATGGTGGCTCAGGTTATATAGAGGTAAAGAAACAGATCCTGGCTCCTGGCATAGAGGTGCAGGTAGACCCCTTGCCCCAGCGTCCTGCAAACTTCTCTGGTGGTGTCGGTAAGTTCAGCATCTCTGCCCAACTTGACAAGACCGATGTCAAGGCCAACGACCCCATCAGTCTTCGTGTTATCATCAGCGGTACCGGAAACCTCAAGCTCATCAAACAGCCTGAAGTGGCTTTCCCTAAGGATTTCGATAAGTATGATGCGAAGATCACAGACAAGACCAAACTGACTCCAAACGGTCTCGAGGGTTCTATGATTTATGATATCCTTGCCGTTCCCCGTCATCAGGGTAAATACGAGATACCTCCCATCGAATTCACCTATTTCGATACCGAGACAAAGAGATACGAGACGGTAAGAAGTGAGGGATTCACTCTCTCTGTGGCCAAGGGTTCCGGTAGCAGCAGTGTCAGTGACTTCACCGGTCAGGAGGATCTCCAGCTGTTGAATAAGGATATCCGACATATCAAGACTGGTGACACCCGTCAGCATTCTCTCGATGATTTCTTCTTCGGTTCAACGGGTTATCTGGTGTCAATCATCGTGCTCGCCCTGGTGTTCATCTCTCTGTTTGTCATCTTCCGTCAGAGGGCAATAGAGAATGCCAACATCACCAAACGACGTGCCGGCAAAGCTAATAAGGTTGCCACCAAACGACTGAAGAAAGCTTCTAAGCTGATGAGAGAGAATAAGCCTGGTGAGTTCTATGACGAGGTGCTCCGTGCTCTCTGGGGTTACGTGGGCGACAAACTGAATATCCCTGTAGCACAACTGTCTCATGATAATATCAGTACGCGTCTCTCTGAGCGTAATGTCAACGAAGAGACGATATCTCAGTTTATCGGTGCTCTCGACGAGTGTGAGTTCCAGCGTTATGCTCCAGGCGACCCTAAAGGTAATATGAGTAAGGTATATGAGAAGGCTATGACAGCCATCGAACACATCGAGGATATGATGAAGAAAAGTAAAAAGGTAAAAAAGTAGGAAAGTAAAGATGAAAAGAAATATAGATTTAAAGGTTCAGGGGTGGGTAAAATGGTTTTTACCTTTTTACCTTTTTACCTTGTTACCTTTTATCGCTGCCGCCCAGACGAAGTCAGAGGCCGACTCTGCCTATGTAAGAGGTGAATACCAGAAGGCGATAAAAGACTACGAGGCTCTCTTGAAGAATGGTGCCTCTGCCGACCTCTATTATAATCTCGGCAATGCGTATTATCGCACGGAGAACATCACCAAGGCAGTGCTTAACTACGAACGTGCACTCTTACTGTCGCCAAGTGACCGTGACATACGTTTCAACCTACAGATGGCCAGTAGCAAAACCATCGATAAGATCACCCCTGAACAGGAGATGTTCTTCGTCACATGGTATCGTTCTCTCATCAACCTGGCGAGTGTCGACGGATGGGCCCGTACTGCCCTCATCTCACTGGCGCTGGCTGTCATCCTGGCACTGCTGTACCTCTTCTCAGATCGTATATGGTTACGTAAGGTCGGGTTCTTCGGGGCGATATTTATGATAGCGGTGTTTATTCTGAGCAATGTCTTCGCCCATCAGCAGAAAGACCTGCTCGTCAACCGCAGGGGAGCGATTGTCACGGCAGGAGCTGTGACAGTGAAGAGTACTCCTGACAAGAAGGGCACCGACCTCTTTGTCATCCACGAAGGCACGAAGGTCACCATCACCGACGCTTCGATGAAGGAGTGGAAGGGCATCCGTCTTGCTGATGGTAAGGAGGGGTGGATAGAGACAAAACAGATAGAACTGATATAGAGATGGACTGGCAGGCGATAATCGATTATGACAAGGAACTGCTGTTATGGTTTAACGGCAGTCAGTCGCTCTTTCTCGACTCTTTGGTGCGTACACTCACCAACGGATTCACATGGGTACCTCTCTATCTCAGTCTGTGTTTTGTAGTGATGAGGAACAACGAAACCGCACGTAATATCCTGTATGTCATCGGTTGTGCGGGATTATGTATCCTCCTCGCAGGAACAATCGATGATGAGATCGTGAAACCCACTGTTGCCCGATGGCGTCCTACCCATGACCCGCAGATAGGTATGCTGGTGGATGTCGTCGATGGCTATCGCGGTGGCAGCTACGGATTCTTCTCTGCCCATGCATCCAACACCTTCAGTATCACCATCTTCTTCTGGTGGCTCATGCGTAGCCGGCTGCTCACATCGGCGATGGTACTGTGGTCACTGACCAACTGTTGGACACGTCTTTATCTCGGTGTCCATTACCCTGGTGATATTCTCGTAGGCCTCTGCTGGGGCTTTATCTGTGGCTCTGTGGCTTTCCTCGTCTATCGTCGTATCACTCATGACGAGCGTCGCAGGTATATGCCCAATGACATGAACATCCCTGTCGGCGTTCTCGTTATCACACTCATCTTTGCACTTATCAAATCATCCTTTGCATGACAGATCCAAGACATATACATATCAGCGACTATAACTATCCGCTCCCCGACGAGCGTATCGCAAAGTTCCCTATTGCCCGGCGTGACCACTCCAAACTGCTTCTCTATAAGCATGGTGAGGTGGGAGAGGATATGTTCTATAACCTCCCGAAGTATCTTCCCAAGGGTGCCCTGATGGTGTTCAACAACACTAAGGTCATCCAGGCACGCATGCATTTCCGTAAGACTGATGCCAATGGCCAGCCCACTGGTGCCCTCATCGAGATATTCCTCCTCGAACCGGCTGAGCCCTCTGACTACGAACTGATGTTCCAGACCTCAGGCCACTGTGCATGGTACTGTCTCATCGGAAACCTCAAGAAGTGGAAGGGAGGAGCCCTGACTCGGGAAATAGAGATCAATGGTCAGAAGATAACCATCACCGCCACTCGTGGCGAGATTCATGGCACCTCCCATCGCATCGACTTCTCCTGGTCTCTAAAGGGTTCAAGTTTCGCGGAGGTTATCGACGCGATAGGCGAACTTCCCATACCTCCATATCTCAACCGCGATACCCAGGAGAGCGACAAGACAACCTACCAGACTGTCTACTCAAAGATAAAAGGTAGTGTTGCGGCACCTACGGCTGGTCTGCATTTCACACCTGAGGTGCTCGCTGCTATCGATGCTGCCGGCATAGATCGTGAGGAACTGACCCTCCATGTGGGTGCAGGAACCTTTAAACCCGTCAAGAGTGAAGAGATAGAGGGTCATGAGATGCATACCGAGTATATCAGTGTACGTCGTGACATCATCCAGAAACTCATCGACCACGGTGCGTCTGCCATTGCCGTTGGTACCACCAGTGTCCGTACCCTTGAGAGTCTGTATTATATGGGCCTCAAGGTCATGCGCGACCCCAGCCTCTCAGAATCACAACTGCATGTGTCACAATGGGAACCGTACGCCGGGGAAAATCCCCAGTGCGCTGCCCTTGACAGCCTTAAGGCTTTGGCAGACTGGATGGATGCACATGACTTAAAGGTCCTCAACTCCAGCACCCAGATCATCATCGCCCCGGGCTATGACTATAAGATAGTAAAGATGCTCGTCACCAACTTCCATCAGCCTCAGTCAACACTCCTCCTGCTGGTGAGCGCTTTTGTACGCGGTGACTGGCATAAGATCTACGACTACGCCCTTGCTCATGACTTCCGTTTCCTGAGTTATGGCGACTCGTCATTGTTAATACCCTAACCGTTTAATATAAAGAAGGATATGAAAAATTATTCAAGCTTGGTTATAACGCTTCTTCTTTGTCTCTGGACAATCACATCCAATGCCCAGAGCAAGACGCTTCTTGTCTCTGAGTCAGGACTGCCATACACCGAACAGACATGGTATGCCTATGGTGCAGGTCAGTCTCTTGTGGAGACAGACATCACCTCCAGCTGGAACCTTGGCAAACGTATTGTCTCTGCCGCCTATACCAGTGAGGGATGGCTCGTCATCATGGCTAGGAACACGGAATATACCCAACAGTCGTTCTCTCTCACCGACGAGTGGCCTGAGCAGTGGATAGAGGATAAGACGAAACAGGGTTTTGCGATAACCTCTCTCTCCAGGAGTGAGAAGGAGTGGCTTATCGTGATGTCTCAAGGTTCTGGTGTCACAGGACAGACGATATGGCGTAACTCCTGGACCAACCTCGCTCCTTGGATAAAAGAACAGAATAACAATGGCTATTTCATCACCGATCTCGCCTATGACGGCAAAGCCTGGACCGTTGTGATGTCCAAGACCCCCAAGTACCTCTCTCAAGGCTATCTATGGGAGTCGGATACCTCTGAGCTCCTCTCAAGAGTGGAACATGGAGTATGGGGTCGTGGCTTCAACCTCCATCAGGTGGTATATGGCGAGGGCAGCTACGTTGTCATCTTCGGCAACTACGCCAATGGTGACAAGCGTTTCCAGAACCTCCAGGTCAACCCCGACAACCCCAAGGAGTATATCCGTGAACAGTGGAACAGAGGCATCAGTATCGCCTATGTAGGTGGTGGTCTCTCAAAAAAGAAATAATTATGATAGAGGTAACAGTAAAAGACGCAACGCTTCAGCAGGCAGCCCTTGAGGGCATGGATGCCTTCGTGAAGGTTTTCATCGATGCTATAAAATCCGCCATAGGCGGTGAGCTGACATCAGAAAACATGTCAGAGCTCAACAACGACCAGATAACCCTCCTTGCCTGGGACATTCTCCATGACGAGGTGATGGATGGTGGTTTCGTCCAACTGATCCACAATGGCCTTGGAGAGTTCATCTTCAAGAACCCCTTTGCCAAGGCACTCAATAAGATGTGGGGTATGCGTGAACTCTCGAAACTTATCTACGAGGGTCATACGCTATGGCTTAAGTATAGAGACGAGATAGAGAAAGAGTGCAACGAGGAGGAGTTTATGGCTCTCTTCGAGAAGTTCCCCGAGTTCGACGACCTCGACGACAAGTTCATTGAGAACGAGGAGGAATGGACCGATGATATCGCCCATTACATCGACGATAACCTCGAAAAATTTGCTAAGATTGTATAATGAACAAGACAGAAGAATTACTTCGTAAGAAGAGCCCGGTCCAGATAAAAAACCGCAAGGCCTCGTTTGAATATTTCTTCATCGAGACCTTCACTGCCGGCATTGTCCTGACAGGTACGGAGATAAAGAGCATCCGTCTGGGTAAGGCCAGTCTGGTGGATACATACTGTACCGTCATCAACGGTGAGCTGTGGGTGAAAGGCATGAACGTCAGTCCGTATTTCTATGGTTCCTACAACAACCATGAGATGAAACGTGACCGCAAGCTTCTTCTAACCAAACGTGAGATCCGACAGCTCGAGAGTGCCACGAAACAGACAGGTTATACCATCGTGCCCATCCTCGTTTTCATCGACGATAAAGGACGTGCCAAGATGGACATCGCCCTCTGTAAGGGTAAGAAGGAGTTCGACAAGCGTCAGACACTCAAGGAGAAGGAAGATCGCCGTGAGATGGACCGCGCGATGAAAGTGTTTAAATAGATTCGTGCTTAATGACTAAGATAGAAGAGATAATAAAAGAAAAGATCCTCGTGCTGGATGGTGCTATGGGCACTATGGTGGGCGCTGTGATGGGTAAGGTCGGTAATACCGACGAACTCAACCTCACCCGCCCTGATATCATCTCTGAAATACATCGCAAATACCTCGATGCAGGGGCGGATATCATCACCACCAACACCTTCAGCAGCCAACGTATCTCCCAGGCCGACTATCATCTCGAGGACTCAGCCCGACTGATGGCTCTCGAAGGTGCGAGGATAGCCCGTAGGATGGCTGATGAGTTCTCTACTGATGAGAAGCCCCGTTTTGTGGCAGGTTCCATCGGACCTACCAACAAGACTCTGTCGATGTCGCCAGATGTCAGCAACCCCGCTGCTCGTGAGATAACCTACGATGAACTCCTTGAGGCTTATATGGAACAGGCTGACGGACTTATCGAGGGTGGGGTGGACACTCTCCTCATCGAGACCATCTTCGACACCCTCAATGCCAAATGTGCCATCGATGCCTGTATGCATGTGATGGAGCAGCGTAATGTTGAGCTTCCCATCATGCTCAGTGTCACCATCAGCGACCTCGCAGGACGTACTCTCTCAGGACAGACCCTCGATGCCTTTCTGGCCAGCGTGAGCACCTATCCGGTCTTCAGCGTAGGTCTCAACTGTTCCTTCGGTGCCACACAGATGAAGCCTTATCTCCGTCAACTGGCACGTAAGGCTCCATACTACATCACCTGTTACCCCAACGCCGGTCTTCCCAACGCCATGGGTCTCTATGACGAGACTCCCGAATCGATGGCCCCGAAGATGGCCGAACTCGTTGACGAAGGCCTCGTAAACATTATTGGAGGCTGTTGTGGCACCACCGATGAGTTCATCCGCCTCTATGCTCCTATAGTCGAAGGCAAAAGTCCTCATAGGATTGCGGATTCGAAGAGCCCAACGATGTGGCTGTCGGGATTGGAACTGTTGGATGTGACGCCAGAAGTACAGTTCGTGAATGTGGGCGAAAGGTGCAACGTGGCAGGAAGCAGAAAATTCCTTCGCCTGATAAAAGAGAAGAACTACGATGAGGCTCTTACCATCGCCCGCAAACAGGTGGAAGACGGAGCTCTCGTCATCGATATAAACATGGACGACGGTCTGCTCGATGCCAAGGCAGAGATGCAGACATTCCTCAATATGATTGCTTCAGAACCCGACATCGCAAAGGTGCCTGTGATGATCGACTCCTCCAACTGGGACGTCATCGTGGCAGGTCTGAAGTGCGTCCAGGGTAAGAGCATCGTCAACTCCATCTCGCTGAAGGAAGGTGAGGAGAAGTTCATCGAACACGCCCTCGACGTGATGCGTTATGGAGCGGCTGTTGTGGTGATGTGCTTCGATGAGAAAGGACAGGCCACGAGCTACGAACGACGTATCGAGATAGCTGAGCGTGCTTATCGCATACTCACAGAGAGGGTAGGTATGAACCCTCACGACATCATCTTCGACCCAAATATCCTTGCCATCGCAACGGGTATGGAGGAGCATAATGCCTACGCAGCCGACTTCATCAGGGCTACTGAATGGATACGTAAGAATCTCCCTGGCGCGCATGTCAGTGGTGGTGTGTCCAACCTCAGTTTCTCTTTCCGAGGCAATAACTATATCCGTGAGGCGATGCATGCCGTCTTCCTCTATCATGCCATCAATCATGGTATGGACTTCGGAATAGTAAATCCTTCCACCAAAGTTACTTACTCTGATATACCTCAAGACCAGCTTGTAATAATCGAAGATGCCATCCTCTTCCGTCGTGCTGATGCCTGTGAACGTCTCACAGAGCTTGCCGGCGCACTTGCTGCGGAGATGGAGGCACGTAAGAATGGGGCAGGGGATTCAGGAAGTAACGGGACTGTGGGTTCAAACAACTCTGGAGATGTCCCTTTTGTGACAGCTTCTGTCGAGGAACGTTTGGCGACGGCTCTGCAGAAGGGGATAGGCGACAATCTGGAGAGTGACCTTAAGGAGGCCTTGGAGAAATACCCCAAGGCAGTTGATATCATCGAGGGACCTCTTATGGATGGTATGAATAAGGTAGGACGACTCTTCGGTGAAGGAAAGATGTTCCTGCCTCAGGTGGTGAAGACAGCCCGTACTATGAAACAGGCTGTGGGTATCCTCCAGCCGTATATCGAAGCCCAGAAGGCAGAGGGTGTGAAGAGTGCGGGAAAAGTGCTCCTGGCCACTGTCAAGGGTGATGTTCACGACATAGGAAAGAATATCGTGAGTGTTGTGATGGCCTGCAACGGCTACGAGGTCATCGACATGGGTGTGATGGTGCCTGCAGAACAGATTGTCCGTAAGGCGAAGGAAGAGAATGTAGACATCATCGGACTCAGCGGCCTTATCACCCCCAGTCTCGAGGAGATGGTCAACGTGGCAGAGGAACTGAAACGTGCCGGCCTGAATATCCCCATCATGATTGGTGGTGCCACTACCAGTGAGCTCCATGTGGCCCTGAAGATAGCCCCTGTCTATGGCGGACCGGTGGTATGGATGAAGGATGCCTCTCAGAATGCCATCACCGCCAGTCGTCTGATGACCGAGGAATCTCTCGTTGAGCGCGAGCTCAATGAGAAATATGCTCACCTGCGCGATGATTACCAGCACGAGCAGGAATCTCTCATCTCCCTCGAACAAGCCCGTAAAAACAAACCGAAACTCTTTTAAATTACCAAATATGAACAAGATGCGATTGAATAAACGTTGGGCGCTGACCCCATTATTTTTTATTTTTTATTTTTTATTTTTTATTTCTTCCTCCCTTGTCGCCCAGCCCAAGCGTGAGTTCCGCGGTGCCTGGATTCAGTGTGTCAACGGTCAGTTTCAGGGCCTTGGCACCAAGAAGATGCAACAGACCCTCTCTTATCAGCTCGACGAACTCCAGAAAGACGGTTGTAACGTCATCATCTTCCAGGTGCGCCCCGAGTGTGACGCCCTCTATGAGAGTAAGCTCGAGCCATGGAGCCGTTTCCTGACAGGCAAGCAGGGTGTGGCACCCTCTCCTTACTGGGACCCCCTGCAGTGGATGATTACAGAGTGTCATCGCCGTGGTATGGAACTCCACGCATGGATCAACCCATATCGTGCAAAGACGAAGACCACCAAGCAACTCGCATCCAACCATATCGCAGTACGCAAGCCCCTCAGCTGTTTCAGCTACGACGATCTCTTCATCCTCAATCCCGGACTCCCAGAGAACCGTGATTACATCTGTGAGGTGGCGCGTGACATCGTGAGCCGTTATGATGTCGACGGCATCCACATGGACGACTATTTCTATCCCTATCCCGTGAAGGGCGAGATTATCCCCGACGAACACCTCTTCCGTGAGAACTCCAACGGCATCAGGGACATCAACGACTGGCGCAGATATAATGTCAACCTCTTCATCGAGCAGTTCTATAAGACCATCCACGAGACCAAGCCCTGGGTGAAGGTGGGCATCTCTCCATTTGGTATTTACCGTAACAAAAAAAGTTCTCCGATAGGCAGTAACACCAATGGTACCCAGAACTACGACGACCTCTATGCCGACATCCTCCTATGGGTAAACAATGGTTGGCTGGATTACAACGTACCACAGATTTACTGGGAGATCGGCAACAGGGCAGCCGACTACGACACCCTCATCAAATGGTGGAACCAGTATGCCTCCAAACGTCCTCTTGTCATCGGTGAGGATGTGGAGCGTACGGTGAAACATCCAGATCCCCAGAATCCCAATACCCATCAGCTTGGAGCCAAGATGCGACTCCACCAGCAGTTGCCTGCAGTGAAGGGAACTGTTCTCTGGTATGCCAAGGCGGCTGTGGATAATATAGGTCAGTATGGCACATCGTTGCGCAACAACTACTGGCGATTCCCCGCTCTCCAGCCAGATATGCCTTTCATCACCGACAAGGCCCCTAAGAAGGTCCGCAAGGTGAAACCCGTATGGACCGACGACGGTTATATCCTCTTCTGGACAGCTCCGAAATCCAAGGACTGGCGAGGTGAGGCAGTGAAATATGTTGTTTACCGTTTCGCCAAGGGTGAGAAGATCAACACAGACGATGCCTCAAAGATTGTAGCCATCACCCCACAGACTTTCTACCGTCTCCCTTACAACGATGGTAAGGAGAAATATACCTACGTCATCTCCGCCCTCAACCGTATCGACAACGAAAGCAAGTCCGTCAAAAAGAAGATAAAATTATGAGCTCGCGTCGCACTATCCTCATCACCTCAGCCATTCTCGTGGCCCTATTATCATTTATCATCTATCATTTATCATTTAACACCTCCTCTTCTGGTGAGATGTCGCCAGAGCTGCTTCAGCACAAGCTCGACAGCATCCAACGCCTCGAGGCGAAAGAGAAACTTGCTGCTCAGGGCATCAACCTCGACCGTGAGGTCTCTCCCGTACAACTCTTCTACGACTCCCTGGACATTCAGCCGCTGCCTTTACGTTACTCTGAGGACTACGTGGCAATCCTACCAAATTATAAGACAGTGCCAGCTGAGCTCGCCTCGTTTATGGGTCTTGAGGGACGCATTGAGCCCAAGGCTATCTCCCTTCCCGAGACTGCCGGGGCACGACTGATGATACTTGCAGCTGATGAGGGCGACAATCTCTACTCACTCTGGCTCTACTCCCTCGACGAAGAGTATATGCCTGTCGACAAGCTTTGTCTTTATGCCACGAATAAGGAGGAAGCCAAGGCCAACCTCGATGCAGATCCTGAGGACCAGTTGATACAGGATTTTGTCATCACCAGCGATTACGAAGTCCGTCTTACCGACTATACTGGCAAGTTCAAGGCCGAGGTCCAGCGAGTCTTCCATATTGACCCCTCGCGCCATTTTGAGGAGGACGATGAGATAGATTACGAAAAAATCGACCAATAAATAAAACAGTTTTAAACAATTTAAACAAACAATGAAAAAGTTTCAAATGATGATGGCTACGGTGCTGGTGGCACTGATGGCTTTTGCAGTTCAGAGCTGCGGTAGTGATGACAAGGATGACCTGAGTTCTTCTCCCTATGAGATAACCGGTGCGGTCAATATTCAGCAGAAGGGTAATCTTACTGATGAAGAGATTGCTACACTAAAGGAAAAATTCGCTAAACCTGCAACAGTTACATGTTTGACTGATCAGATGGCGGAATCCACTACAGATAAGGTTGCACAGGGATATATTGCCAGCCTGAAAGAGATTGCAGGGACGGGCGAGAGCACAGCTTTGTTTACTATCACCATTACGACCACCAATCTTAAGACCAATAAGCAGGTCTGCAAGTGGGACATCGAATGGAATAAGGGCTCTGTTTCTGGTAAGAAGTATTAAGCGCTGACTTAATCGAAATAAAGAAGAGGTGGAACTTCATGGCTCCACCTCTTTTTTAATCGTTATTCTGCTTACTTCAGGATGAAATTATCATCCTTTTTATACGAATTATATGTCACGTTACCGTCTTTGTCGATGAAGAAGACCATATTGATGTAGGCTTTCTTAGCAGCATCGGCACCTTCTGTCTCTATGGATGTTCCGCTCAGGTTGATATTAGGAAGGGTGAAAGACTTAGCAGGTATGTCCTTACCCTTATATCTGATCAAGGGCCTTAATTCAATCTTTTCCAAAATTAATTTCCATGGTCCGGTCTTACCAGGCCTCGGTGTTATCTCTACGATAAACTGACCCTTGACTGGGGCAGGAAGACCACCTTGTGACCAAGAGAATTGAGAATTCATAAGACCAAATTTTGCCGTTTCCTTA
>Ga0310695_10001181_pt1 | contig 63169 bp, 72 predicted proteins | sample RumenRJG_04DNA_FD_203882 | JGI IMG/M metagenome (GOLD analysis project Ga0310695, IMG submission 203882) | Bovine rumen microbial communities from Lethbridge, Alberta, Canada - RJG_04 (v2) (version 2) | ecosystem: Host-associated > Mammals > Digestive system > Stomach > Rumen | place: Canada... | reverse complement strand
TGGAACTACTACCTTCCCCTGCGCGGATTCGCCCAGGGAACGGCGGAGGACGTCTATTCCTACTCCACCTTCCTCAATCCGTCCACGAATAGCGTGGTGACGAGGAAGATGAAGGGACGTAAGACCGAGGCGGACGATCCGCTCGCCACCATCCTCAACATAGCCGAGACGGAAATCGTCCAGGGCAACGACAACTGGGCGAAGCAGGCCCTGCTGAAATTCGTGCAGAGCGCCGGCAACAACAGCCTCCTCACCGAGAAGGAGCCGTGGTACGTCAAGGACACCGTGACGGGCAAGTGGTCGCTCGGAATCCCCGAGGAATCCGAGACGCTTGAACACTTCGAGGCGAGGATGCAGGAACTCCGTGAGAAGGGCGAGGCGAAGAAGGGGCGTCGCGGTCTCAAGCTTGAGAACATCATGGCGAACAAGGCCCACCGCAACGAACACCTCATCCACGTCAAGGTGGGCGGTCTGGACAAGATGATTTGGGTGAACGGCAACCCCGCCCTCTCAAAGGCGGTCACGGGATTCGGCAAGAAGCAGAGTTACCAATGGATTCGCCGTGCGAGCCGTGTGCTTTCCAACCTCTTCACCACCTACTCGCTGGACTTCTCCGTGAAGAATCTCATCCGCGATACCCTCTACTCCCGTGTGGCCCTCGCGGTCAAGGAGGACAGGGAGTACCGCCGTAAGTTCTCCGAGAACTGGTGGAAGAACGGAGGCGTCACCGCCGCCCCCATCATCAGGCTCGCCGCAATGTGGAACAGCGGAGAACTCCAGCGCATCCCCGAGGACCAGCGCACCGAGCGCCAGCAGCTGTTCATCGACTTCATGCACGACGGCGGGCAGACCGGCTACACCATCATCAACTCTGTCAACACCATCAAGCGGAGCCTGGAGCGTTCCATGCGCCGTGCGGGCAAGGAAATCAAGGAGGCGGAGTTCCCCGTCCTCGGAGTGAGGATTCCGCTGTTCGACGACTACGCGAAACTCGTCAGCACCCTCAACGAAGGGTTTGAACTCCTCACCCGTTTCACGGCGTACCAGACCTCACGGCAGAGCGGACGTTCCGGCCAGCGGTCGGCATCCGACGCGAAGGAGATCTCCGTGAACTTCAACCGCAGGGGAGCGCAGTCCAACGAGGGCTTCTGGGGGCATATCGCCGCCTTCCTCGGCGGGACGCACTACTTCTACAATGCTGGCGTGCAGGGATTCGACAACTATCTCCGTCTGTTCAAGGCGAATACGAAGAAGATGAGCACCCTCACCGCGGGATTCATGGTAATGGGCATCCTCACGCCGCTTGTGAACAGCCTGATTGCGAGCGCCACGGGCGGCGGTGACGACGACTGGTACTGGAACATTCCCGAGTGGGTTCGCCGGAACAACATCATCATCGGCTGGAAGGGCACATACATCGCACTTCCTCTGCCCGTTGAGTTCCGCGCTCCCTACGGGATCGGAGACATCACCGGCTCGGCCTTCGTGTGGCACAAGTACGCCAACCGAAAGGGCGGCAAGATGCTCCCGTTCGGAGACCTCGCGCTCGACCTCCTCTCCACGGCATCCAACATCCTTCCCGTCAATCCCGTGGAAGGGTACGAGGGAAGCCGCAACATCGGCGATGCGGTCCTTCGCGCTGTCGCACCAGACGCTACCATGTTCATCGTGGACCTCGCCACCAACCGCGACTACACGGGCCGTCCGCTGTGGAAGGAGAATCCGTTCAGCGAGACCACCCCGAAGTGTTTCGGCGCATACGCGAGCACCCCGAAGGGCATCGTGAACGCATGCCAGAAACTCTCCGAACTGACCTACAACCGCATCGACATAGCGCCCGGAGCCGTCCGTGACTTTATGAACAACTACGGAGGCGGTTTCTTCCGCACGGCAGAGGACGTGTCGAAGATTCTCCGTCCGCTTGTGGGCGATTTGTTTGAGAACGTCGGCGTCTACGATGCTCTCGGTATAGAGCATGAGAAGGATTTGGACCGCCCGTTCCGCTGGGACAACATTCCGTTCTTCTCCGGCTTTACGGGCCATATCGACCAGGACCGCAGCGACTCCTATGCGAAGAATGCGCTGAACGAGTACAGGCAGAACTCCGAAGAGGTCGTTGCGAGAATCAACGCAGTCCTCGGCAGGAAGGACGTAACCACGTCTATGGCATACGACGATCCGGAGTCGCTCTACGAACTGGCGAACACCACCGCTCGGAAGGCGAGGCTCAAGAACGTTCTTTCCAGCAAGGACTACGAACTCGGCAAGATGTACCGCGACGGCATGAACAACGAGTACGAGATGGTGCAGTACGTCCGTGGCGACAAGATAGGGCAGTGGCACAAGTCCAACAAGGTCAAGCGGGCCGGCGTGGACGCACTCAAGCAGGACTGGCTGAAACTCCGTGACGAGTGGGTGAAGATGCCGTCCAAGACCGCCGAGGAGAAGTCCGCGAAGGCTCTCGTCCAGACCGACGTGGAGAACGCATGGCACGTCTACTATGATGCGGAGGCCAACCTCGCCGACGAACTGATGAAGAAAGAATATGGCAAGTAATACGATATGAAACGTGTAACCGAAACAGACATAGTGGCCCTGCGTGCGAGAGCGGGCAGGAAGCCGAAGCCGAAGTCGAAAGTCGGCATTGACGGCATGGTCCAGCTGACCGGGAAGGAGTTCGAGTGTACGATGGACTCCCTGGACATACTGACCTATGCGGGGCAGTGCGATGGCGCGATGTATTCGTACCGCAAGCAGGCCGACCGCAGCGCCCGGTACTACAAGGGCGAGCAGTGGGGCGACCCCGTGGAAATCAAGAACGCCTTCGGATGCACGGAGGTCATCACGGAGGAGGAGTACATCAAGCGCCAGGGCCGTCCCGCCCTCAAGCACAACCTCATCCGTCCCATCGTCCGCAACGTCCTCGGCCAGTTCCGCGACGCACCCTACAAGTCCATCGTCTACTCCTCGGACGAGGGAGGGCAGGCCGCCGCCGACATGACCAGCGTCAAGCTGAACGACGTCCTCCGCTACAACGATTCCGTGGAGCGTGACGCGAGGGAGTACGAGTCCTTCCTCGTGACGGGAGCCGCCCTCTTCGACACGGGCTACGCATACGACCCCGTCCTGCGACAGCCGATGCCGTGGTTCCGGGCCATCGACTACCACCGCTTCTTCCTCAACCCCGACGCCGTGGACGTGGCGGGCAAGGACATCCATTTCTGCGGAGACTTCATCGACATTCCCCTGGACGAGGTCAAGAGCCTCTACGCACACACCAAGGCGCAGGAGAAGGCCATCGAGGACATCTACCACCACGAAGCATATATCCTTCCCGTCATCTACAATTCCTATGTGGAGCAGAACCCCGCCGCCAAGACCTTCCTCGGAACGGCGAGCGACGGGAACTGCCGTGTCGTCCGCGTCTGCCGGATGGAGGGTTTCTGGGACCTCACCGTCCACGACTACGCGGACGCCTCCTACGAGACCTACTCGACCAGGGAGTTCCCCGACAAGGAGAAGGAAATCAACGAGGAAATCGTCCGCCGAAAGAAGATGGCTGACGAGAACGGGCTGGACTATGAAGACATAAAGATTGTCTACGAGAAGCAGTACGTCCGCAGGTGGGTTTACTACCACCTCTCTCCCTACGGACACGTCCTCTGGCAGGCGGAGAACCCGTACAATCACAACGGCCCTTCCTATGTGGTCAAGTTCTACCCGCTGTTCCAGGGGCAGGCATACGGCATGGTGTACGACCTCATCGACCAGCAGAGGATGGTGAACCGCATGCTCATCAATCTCGACTTCGCCATGAGCGCGAGCCAGCAGGGCGTCCTCATCGTGGATGAGGCGAGCATCCCGGACGACATGGACCTCGAGGACATCGCCGAGGAGTGGACGAAGTACCGGGGGGTAATCAAGATGAAGATTAAGGACGGGGCGCAGATTCCCGTCCAGCTCTCCGGTCATCAGGTGAACATCGGCCAGTTCGAGATGATTAACCTGATGATGAAACTGATGATGGACATTTCCGGCGTTCAGGGCGCGATGCAGGGCAAGCAGGCTCCGGCCGGCACTCCCGCCTCGCTTTACAGCCAGCAGGTGTCCAACTCGCAGATTAACGTGCTGGACTACTCCGAGGCGTTCGCGTGGTTCCTCGAGCAGAGGGACTACAAGCTCATCCAGATTATCCAGCAGTTCATGCCGAGCGGCTACTCTCCCGCTCCCGAGGGTGCGAAGGAGGAGGCCAAGTTCTACGATGCCGAGGAGGTGCGAAAGTACAAGCTCAAGAATCAGATCCGCCGGAGCATGGACACCGCCGTGGTGCGCCTCTTCCATGAGCAGTTGATAGCCAACCTTCTCATGGGAGGTGCGGCCACCATCCAGCAGTACGCACAGCAGGGCGTCCCGTTCGGGCAGGACCTCCTCGCCAAACTCGACCAGGCCCAGCAGCAGATTCAAAGCGGTCAGGGCGTGAGCCAGCAGCAGATTGCCGACATACAGAACTCCCTGCCCGCCGTAGACCCCGCCATGATGGCGTCCACCGCACAGTTCGCTCAAAGATAAAGGAGGAAAGACATGGAAATCAACAGGACAATCACCAACGTATGGACCATCGTCCTGCACGAGGATGAGGTATTCGCCCGTGTCACGGACGAGTCGCTGATGAACTCGTACCAGAGGACGCAGCAGAATCCGAAGCAGAACGACGAGACCGTCATCACGGACGACGACCGGGCGTTCTTCGAGAGGTACTACCGCGCCTCGCTCGCCGAACTCTCCGCCCTTCTCGCCAAGCGGACGGTGCGCTACGGCGGCGGCATCGTCAACGAGCGAGACCCGGACACCGGCTTCATCACAACGAAGTACACCCTCGCTATGACCTGCAACCATGAGTCCGACCTCCTCCAGTCCCTCGCGTCCCACTGCCTCGAGTTCATCGTGGCGAAGGTGCAGGAGAAATGGTACGGGCGCGGTGCCGACTTCGGCTCCGAGGAGTACAAGAAACTCATCCGCGAGGTACTCAACCACCGCCGTTTCCCCATCGAACGGCCCGCAAGACCTTTTTAAGTTACAAACCAGATAAAACCATCAAGCCCTATGTACGCAAAAATCATCGCGACGGTCAACAGCCCCGACAAGATCGTCTTCCTCTACAACCGAGACGTCCTCTTCAACGACGTGTCGCTCATGTCCAACTACATGGTGAAGAACCTCGCCACGAAGGACGGCAACTCCCTCACCGACGAGTACGCCATCAGCGGAGACGAGGAGGACATCGTCGACGTGAGCATCCGCGCCGCACTCCCCGACCTCTACGAGGCCCTCACGAAAATCACCACCGCCGTCGTCCCCGCCTTCGACGACAAGCACACCTACGGCACGTCCACCAACATCGGCAAGGACATCACCAACACCAACGTGTCCGTCAGCGCCGGCGACTACGTCGAGTTCTACATCCTGGACAACCAGGCGTACAACGCCAACGTCATCACGATGGTGGACGCGAGCCTCTACAACGCGCTCAAGTACGGGGTTCTCAAGGAGGTCTATTCCAACATCGTGAACATGGACCTCTACAACCTCTGCAACGCCCGCTTCATCGCGGAACTGCTCAAGTTGAAGCAGAGGCTGTTCCAGCTCAAGAAGAAGAGCGTGGTCAGCAACCTCAATTAGAACGAGGATTCCCCTCCCGTATGGGAGTGTCTCACGGAGGACGTCCTGCGAGGGGCGTCCTCCAGTATTTTCACGGGCTCCATGCCTCCGAAGGCTATGTAGCACCCTACGGCGGTGGTGTCCTGGATGTCGTCGTGCGTCCCTTCCATGGCCTCTATGCGCCCGCCCGGTGCGTTCATCAGCCACATCGCCTCGTCCGCCGCATCCTGCGAGTATTCCATGTAGTCACCCTCCCGGAGGCGCACCGTGTAGTCGTCGTAGGCCATGTATTTGGTCTGCTTGTTCATGTGCCAGCCGATGTGCCGTGTCTCCTTGTCCTTCGTGTTGTCGGGGGACGTGCGCCTGCGGTAGAGGTTCCCGTAGATGCCTCCGAGGGTGTCGAGTACGGTGTAGGTATGGTCGCCCTCGGACACCGCCGCATCGTCGGACTTGCGGTTCTTGGTCTCGTAGGTGTTGGACTCTATGACCAGCAGGGCGTCCCCGTAGTAGTGCGCTATCTGCGCCGCCTTGTATGCGAGGAGGTCGGGGTCCACATGTCCACGCCACAGCGCCGCCCTTTCGAGCGCACCGAACTCGCCCGCCATGGATATCCGGTCGAACACGGAGATTACGGACCAGTCCGCCCGGTATCCGCGCCCGCCGACGTCCACCGTGACGAGGAAGCGGTTCTTGACCTTCTTCCCGGCGGGGTTGTTCTCGTCCGGGTGAATCCATATCTTGAGCACCTCGGTCTGCAAGGCGTCGTTCGGGTAGAGCCTCACGTTCTCCATTATCTTGTCGCCCACGGTGGCGTCGCCCCGTATGTCGCCGATGAACTTCGGCTGGCGTATGTTCTTGTGGAGCCAGGACAGCAGGTCGTCCGTGAAGTAGCGTCCGCTCTTGGTCTGGAAAGCCTCCTCGGCGGTGGTCGGGTACTCGGACTTCATCTGGAAGTCCGTCCAATGGTGGGACTTCTTGAAGTGGTTGTACCAGAAGATTCCGTCCATCGTCGCGCCCTGCTCCCACTGCCACCAGTTGTACTCGCTCCAGGTCTTGACGAACTCCTCGGTGTTCTGGTATCGGTTGGTGAACTTGCGGGTGTACCGCACGTCCACGTACCACGCCACGAACACGGGCCGGATGCCCGTCGTGTTGGACTTCTTGTTGTCCAGGGCGGCGAGGTACTGCCGGTGGAAGTAGTTGCCGACGCCCTTCGCCGTGGACTCCATGACAATCATGGTGCCTGGCACGTCGGGGACGGTGGAGTAGAGGGCCATCGCCACGTCGTCTCCCTTCGCCTCCTGGGTGTCCTTCCACAGGCCGACCTCGGACATGTGGACGAGGGAGAAGTCGAAGGAACGGAGTGCGTCCGGCTTCTGCGCCGAGCCAATCTGCACGCGGCATCCGCGCTCGGGGATGATTCTAATGAGTTCCGTCCCCTCGAACCGCTTGAAGGACACGGGGTCGCTCCAGTTCGGCAGTTTGGCGATGAGGTTCTTATACATCGTGCGGATGTTGACAGCCTGCGTCTGGTCGAGAGCCACGATACACGAATGCCAGTTCTCGAACCAATACCGCTGGAGCCAGTACATGTAGCACTGCGTGGCGGTTGAGCCGCCCCATTGTCTCGCCTTGACGAGAAGGACGCGGATGGGTACGCCGGCGAGCCTCTGCCTCTCGTACTCTCCCACGAGGATTCGCTGGCCTTCATTGAGGACGAGCGGTATCGGCTTCTTCGTCTCCTTGTCCTGGATCTTGATGGTGGTGGCGGCGCAGAACTCGAAGTCGAATTTCAGGCGCAGGCGGAAAAGTTCCTCCACCACGAGCCTCCTGTTCTCCTCGGTGTCATACTGTCCCGTGGCGTCGAGCAGTCCCTTCGGGCCTCCGTACTTGACGTAAGCCTTGACGAACGGGTCGCGGAGCATCTCGTCCGGCACCCAGTAGTCCCTTCCGTCCATGTTGAACTGCGTGCGGGGGACCACCTCTCCCGTGGAATCCCCGATTATCGGGTCATAGGTGCGGAAGTAACGGTTCCGTCTCTCGCGGTCCGTCCGGAGCATCGCCTTTATGTCAAGCCTACCTTCCGTCATGTTCAAGGGAGTCCTTTAGGAGCGATATGAGGGTGTCGTTCCGTTTCCGTACCTCGTCCACCTGCTCGTTCGCCTTCGTCAGTTCTTCGATGAGGTCAAGGGCCTTCTCGCGAAATGCCGACCTGCTCACGAATTGTGAATTGTTTTGCTCGGAAATGATGTTGAGCAGCCGGCCCTTGCTGATTCCGTAGCGGAGAGAGACGGCGTCGCAGGCTTCCTTCTTCGCCGTGACCTGATCCACGCCGTGGTGGATTCTGTGGCCGAAAATGAGGTAGAAGAAGGTAACTATCTCGCTGTTGCGCTCGGTTGTTCTCGCTGCTTTCTCCATTTTGCTTGAACGGAATGTCGGGCCGACCTGCACAAAGATACATTTTTTAATTAATTTTCACAAATTGTGAATCATAAATGTAAAAGTTGCGGTATTTTCGGGGCGAAATAATATATGTAAACGCAGTATTATGCCCGAGAAAGAACCCAAGAACAACGCAGCCCCGGCTCTTCCGAAGTACCGGGAGCGGCTCCGCGGACGTTACCCTGACGTGAATCCGCAGAGCGACCAGGAATGGGACGACCTCGCGGAGCGCGGATATGCCGAGGACGAGGAGAGACTGAGAAACTTCGAGGACAACAACAAGGTAATCGAGGACCTCATCGACTCCGACAAGGACCTCGCCGCCGTCACCTCCGAGATGATTGTCAACGGCACGCCGTTCCGTGCCGCCGTGGCGAAGTTCTTCAACCCCGAGGACCTTGTGGCCAAAGAGGGGGACGAGGACTACGAATACTACCAGAAATCTTCCGACGAACGGAAGCAGATGGGGAAGGCGTTCCGCGAGCGCGGGGCGCAGAAGCGTGCCAACGAGAAGGAGGCATACGACAACATCGACAAGTTCGCCGAGAAGAAGGCCCTTGACGCCGCCGCCAAGCAGGAGTTCATCGACTTCGTGAACACCCTCTACAACGACCTCTCCGTGCTGAAACTCTCCATGAAGACCCTGGAGAAGCTTTACAAGGCGATGACCTTCGACGAGGCTGTCGCGGAGGCCGCGGAGACCGGAGCCATCGAAGCCAAGAACCAGGCAATCGAGGCGGCCCGCGTGAAGAAGGCGGCAGACACCGCCGGAGACGGAGTGCCCGCCCCTATGGGAGGAAGCGCACCCGCGCCCACTCCCGCACCGAGGAAGAAGACCGTGTTCGACGACCTTCCCGAACGAAAATTCTAACAAACCAAACAACATCTTACGCGTATGAAACTTTACAGCTCCCCGTATCCGTTCAAGAGATACATCGTCGGTCCCGGCTCCGCCGAGGTGACCGAGAGCGTCGCCTCCGGTTCTTCCGAAGGACCCGTTGACGGCACCACCGTCGTTGGCGCGAACGCCCCTTCCACCACCGTCGTCAAGGCGGGTTACATGGACGACGACCTTGACAAGAAACTCGTCCTCATCCGTCCCCAGGACACCCCGATCGACACCTTCACCCGCACCATCGCGAACAACGTGAAGAGCGAGGCGTGGGAAGCCGGCGGCTGGGAAATCGGCACCCGCGAAGTGTGGGACAGCCTCGACGCCGCCTACTCCTCCGGCACCACCATCAAGGTGAAGAACCCCGACATGTGGAAGCCCGGCGACACCATGCTCGTCCACACCATCGACGGCAACGGTGACGACTCCGGCATCAAGACCGACGGCGGCACCCCGGATCTGCCCGTGGCTCTCATCGTGAAGGGCATCAGCGGCGCCGACCTCACCGTCCAGCGCGTCGGCGCCCTCTCCGCGTCCATCCCGACCATCGCCGATGACTCCATCCTCCAGCGCCTCTCCCCGGCCGTGTCCGAACTCGAGGCGTCCGTGGAAGGATTCGCCATCCAGCCGAGCGACCGCAAGTACTACAACCAGACCCACATGTGCCAGGTCGAGGAGTCCGTCATCCACGCCCTCCTCAAGAAGAAGGTCGCCATGGACTTCTCCGTCTACAAGGAGCAGACCCTGTGGGACTTCAAGCGCGGCATGGAACTGGCCAACCTGTTCGGCGTCGGCGGTCTCTCCAAGAACGCGAAGGGCGAACTGGTCCACCATTCCACCGGCCTCTGGTGGCAGATGTCCCAGCAGTCCACCGTGAACTTCGCCGCCTCCATGTCCGACCAGGACTGGAACTCCCTCGGCCGCGCCATCTTCGAGGGCAACAACGGCGCCGACCGCAGACTGCTGTTCGCCGGTAACGGCCTCCTCGAGCAGATCGCCAACGTCTCCTCCTACGCCAAGCAGCTGGAGGCGAAGAACACCGAGATGGTCCTCGGCCTCCGCGTGTTCAAGATCGAAACTCCCTTCGGCGAACTCCTCGTCAAGCCCATGGGTTCCCTGTTCGAGGGCTACTTCGCCAAGTGCGGCATGGTCATCGACCCGAACTTCGTCAAGAAGTACGTCATGGAGCCGCTGACCACGACCCAGCTCGACCTCAACAAGACCGGCCAGCGCCGCGTCGACAACGCCGTCCGTATCCACGAGACGTACAGCCTGTTCCTCGAGAACCTGCCGTGCCACCGTCGGATCGTCCCGGCCTAAACCGCAAAGCATTCATAAGACGGGCGGTGGTGTGAGACAGTCACCGCCGCCCGTTTTTCAATCCAGAATCGTATGGCAAAGAAGACTTATAGGACTTTTACCCTCAAGGGGCTCCAGCTCCTGATGAACGACGAGGACGGCAAGCGCATCGAGGTCATCTTCCGCGGCGGCATCCAGATCGACTCGACCGCCAGGTTCACCACCTCGAACGATAAGGTCCAGCGCATGCTCGAGGCGTCGAGCGGATTCGGCCGCGACTACTACGTCGAGTCCGTCCGCGACGAGGCCGCTCCGAAGCCGGAGAACGCCACGGTGGAGACCAAGCCGGAGGAGGCGACGAGGCAGGGCGAGAAGGCAATCATGCAGGACGTGAAGGGCTCCGAGCGTTTCCGCAACCTCGTGGAGATGAAGAACAGGATGTCCGAACTCGGCATCACGCTCGAGGAGAACGCCAACTACGCCACGGCGAAAGCCGTTGCGGCGAAGGCGGGCTACGATTTCCAAATCAACAAGAAGTAGATGGCAACGACGAGATTACAGCTCATTCAGCAGGTCGCACTCCACATGGACGAGGTGTCCCCGGACATCACCATCGGCGGCCTCACGGTGGACGGGTCGGACAACAACCCGCTCTACACCCTCATCGACGGACTCGTCGACGCCGGTGCGCTGGAGCTGTTCTCCATAGCGCCGTACTGGCGTCTTCCGCAGACCGCATTCGTGGCCCACGACCTCGAGACCGTGGGGACGCAGAGGAAACTCAACGACGGGAACACCACCTCGCCGGCGAGGAAGATGATCCGACTGAAGGTGCCGGGCGATTTCCTCCGCGTGGCGGAGATTCTCCATCCGTCCTTCGAGCGCCCCATCACGGAGGTCGTTCCGGAGGCATCCGAACTCGGCAAGCGCCAGCATAACCCGAACCTCATGGGAAAGGGTGCGAGGCCGGTCGGCGTGATATCACACGGCGTGTGGGTCACGGGCGCCGGTACGGAGAGCGAGACTTCCGAGAACTGCCGTGAGATCGACTGCTACTCGATCCCGTCCGGCGCAACGGACTCCGGCCTCGTCGCCACGTACATCCCCAGACCCTCCATGCCGGCGTCCGGTAACTCCTCCACCGACATCGAGAACACCATCATCCCCGCAGTCCTCATCCCCGCGCTGGAGTGGCTCATCGCATCCCGAGCCTTCGGTGCGAGGGGCGACGCCAACCATGCGGCCATCTGCCAGCAGAATGCACAGAATCTTTTGGTATAAACGCCTTAACGTAATAAGAAATGGCAAACGTCAACAAAACCAATATCGAGTACTGGCTCGCAAAGATTTACGAGGTCCTCGGCGGAAGCGAAAGCTCGCGTTCCCTTGGCGACATCAATAAGACGGACATCGTCTACTGGCTCGAGGAGATCCACAAGGTCCTGGGCGGTGACGACAAGCCGCAGTCCGTCGCGGACATTACCGGCATGACCGACGCCCAGCTCGACGCCCTCAAGGTGGGCGACAAGGTGGCGAAGGACACGGGCACGGCCCAGCACCTCTACACCGTGACCTACAAGGACGCGGAGAACGGAGGCATCTGCCTGACCTACCTGGACGCATCCGTCGTGGAGACCGTCTCCTACGACCATACCAGCGAAGGTTGGGCGTACAACAGCACGGATAAGACTCCGTTGACCGAATAAAACGACAGAGTCATGGCACGGGCTGTCTGCACTGACATACAATACGTAGAGCCGGGCGGTTGCTGCCGTTCACGGATGGTCTTCCGCTCCGTGTGGGACCGTCTGTGCCAGCAGCTCTTCGGCGCCATCCCTCCGGGGATGGACACCGAGGACATCCTTCCTGACGTAACCATCTGGCAGGAGGGAATCATCCTTCAGGAGGAGGAGGGCGGAGAGTTCTCCTTCACCGTCACCACGTCCGGCGAGGAGGCCCCGAAGGCGCAGGACGTCATTCTCTACAAGGGGATATTCTACATCGTCGGAGAGGTGGTCGATCCTAACCAGTCGGGCGGTCAGGCGGCCGGCGTTGGCGATATTGGCACCGACCCGCACGGCCAGCAAGCGCCGGACGACGTCGTTCCGTCCGGCGTAGGCGACGGAGGCGGAAGTGATGAAAGTGGCGAGCAGGCGTCCCCGAACGCCGGTGAGCAATCGACCGAACCAGTCGGCGACAACACAGGCACATCGGTCCAGGAGCAGGACGGCAACGGGGATTCCCCAGACACGCCTGCGCCACATTATATCGACGACAGCGAAGGGGGCATTAGGGAGAAAACAAATTAAAGCGTTTGAACAATGGCAGGAGTCACCACATATACCTGCAACAAGTGCAGGCCCGTAGATACCGAAATCATCGAGGCGTACCTCATCCTAACGAACACCAGCACTGCGGTCTCCCAGCAGGAGGCAGGCCGTGTTGCCGCCGAGAACGCCCGTGTCCTCGCCGAGCAGGGGCGGACACAGCAGTTCGCCGAGGACCACGGCGTAGCGCAGGAGGACCATCGCATAGCAAGCGGAGACCACACCCTCGCCGTGGCCGATCACGGCACCGCGTCGGACGACCATGTCCTTGCGGTCGCAGACCACGGAACGGCCTCGGACGACCATACGGCAAGCACCTCCGCGACCACCCGTGCGAACAACGCGGCGGCGGCGGCCGAACACATGGTGGACATTCATCAAGGCCCTCCCGGCCCTGCCGGTAAGGCGCCCGTCGTCGGTGCGAACGGCAACTGGTGGACTTGGGACGATGAAACCGAGGCGTATGTGGACAGAGGAGAGCAGGCGCAGGGCCCCGAAGGCGATCCAGGCGCGACGCCCGACATTAGCATCGGCACCGTTACCACGGGGGCGGCAGGATCTCCCGCTGCGGCTTCAATGACCGGCACGGCGGAGTCTCCCGTCCTCAACCTCACGATTCCGCAGGGCATCCAGGGCAACACGGGCTCCTCCGTGGACTATCCCTTCGAGCTTGTGAACAACGAGACGACGGACGACGCGACGAAGGCCCACTCCGCCGCCGGCGCCAAAAGGCTGAAGGACGAAATCAGTCAGTTAGAGACTGATTTGAATGAATACAAACGAGAATTCAGTCCCGCCCCTTCCGAAAACTATTATGGTGACTATACCATCAATTCATCCGGTACGATGACAGCTTCCGTGAACGGAAAGGTATATCGTTTCCCGATTTCGGCGGGTGATGTTTTTTCGATGTACGGGAAGGGGAGTGTGTCCTACGCAGCACTTTCATTTTCAACAAATGCGACTCCCGCATCCGTTACGATGATAATGATGCATAGTGGGAGTTATGGCTATTTCACATACAAGGCACAGGAATCGGGATACATTTTCGCCCTTGCAGAAAAAAACACAACCATACGAATCCTCCACGTAACAGGGAAAACCGAGTTGGAGAAATTTGGGGTTGATAAATTCTCCTACGGAAAGAATGTGCTGCAACCGATTGTCGGTAGTTCCGTATCCGATACTGATATTTGGGGTGCGGGTTATCTTTCCTCAACGGGCGGTGTGACTGCAGGGACCGGTTACCACTATACAATAGATTATATTCCCGTCCTTCCTGGTGATTACCTATCAAGGATTCCGTTCTTCTCCAATTCTCGTCTTTGCTATTACAATAAGTTCAAGAGTTTTCTCGGCGCATTAAGCACAGGAAATACCACATCCTCCATCGCAAGGACAATCCCTTCGGGTGCTGCTTTTGTACGCATTTCCCTTGATGGGAATGACACAAGCACCCTTTCTATGGTATTTCAGGATGAAGGGAAAGATGTCCCGACAATTTCCGACGTACTGAAAGAAATCCCACAAAGTGAAGGATTCGATAACAACCTCATAAACGAGTTTGACAAGATTAAGGATGCCGGATGGACGGTTAAGCAGACCTACGGTGGAGCAAATACCCCCGTGACAGAGCAGACCTACGGACTGCCGAATGTAATGTACTATATCCCGATTGATGCTTCTGCCAGGGTGATTCACATAAAGGTGGATTTTAAACTCGCAAACGGATTCCTTCCTTTCGTGTCTTCGTCCACCAATCAAATGGTACTGACCGTCAAATCGTATCTTTCGTATGCTTTTGCAATCCGGCAGCAGGATGCCCTGTATATGTCACAAAACGGTTTGATTACCCGTAGGCAGTTCTTGATTGCGAGGCAGGGAAATAACATAACCGACCTTACCATCGGAGCAGGGGAATACGATGGGTTCATCGGAGAGCCTGCGTATATCATCGCCTACAAGGGTGACGATTATGCAACGGCTTCCGGTTATACAATTAACCTCACATCAACCGCCATTACCGTAAAAAATGGTTCTACCACACTGGAGACCATTTCCATAGATACGGACGAGTTGCTCGAATCGGTTATCTCCAAAATCAACACAAACTCAAACTATCTCACCGCAAAGGCGGTGGAGGTTGCAGGGTTGAAATACACGGACTGCATTTGCGTCTCTGACATTCCCCTATGCACATCATCGTCAACTAAACCCTATGTCGTCCGGAGTAAGATTGACAGGAAATGGCATTCCCTGGAAATCCTCATTGACTATGATAAGTTGATGAGTTGGACAAACATTGACGGGGTAACATTAAAGAGGGCAATTACGAATAACACCGGGAATAAAATCATTCTTGGAGAACAGGTATCTGAATCCGTAGGGATGTGTCAATATGCCTTTAGGAATCTCCATGTCGGATATAGTTATGAGGATGCGGAAATCATCACCTACCCCAACAATGTATCCGGGACGGTGGAACGGCTTATCAGCAACACAAATCCGTATTTAATGGTGTTTGAGGGCCACGGGATAGAGGACAAGACTAACACGGAGGGAACGGCAAACGATATGGATGCAACCACCGACAGGCTGCGTACAGTTTTCGACTATATGCGAGGTAAGGGATATGTTCCTGTCAGTTGGAAACAGGTCAAGGATTGGAGGCTGAACGGTGCCAAACTTCCGAAACGATGCTACACCTTGATGTTCGATGACTTCCGAATTGAGAATTATATGGATATGAAACTCCGTGAGCCGTTTGTCCAATTTGGTGTCAAACCGGGTCTTGCTATCATCACAGGGCAAAACGGGCAGACAAGAAGCCGGAGCGAGGAGGTAACAATTGACGGGCAGACTTGGACACTCGGTGAATGCTTTGACGCCATCATTAAGGGCGAGTGGTATCCTTGTTCCCATACAAAGAGCCATACAACATTGAACACGGTGTCCTATGGCGAGTTCTTGGATTTCGTGAAAGATTGTTCGTATTCTTGCGATAAACTCGGAATCTATGATGATATCCTTGTGTATCCGGAGGGCAAGTACAACACAGGACAAATCGAGTTGATGTCCTGCAAGGGTGGTATGGCTCTTGGTGTACAGGTAGCAATCAACGGCTATAATTGCATCCTCCGAAACCGTTTCCTGATTCTCCGTAACGAAATCGGGCAGAGGAAGGCTCTTGCCGATGTATTGGCACAGATAGTATAACCCATCTACTTTCGGCCCTAATTGACTGAATTAGGAGTAACAAAAAAGGGGTGCCAGGATCACCCGACACCCCTTTCAAAACAAGTTCATTGACATTCTTGAGAACCCCTATTCGTCGCGGACATAGGCGTCGAAACACTTGAGGTTGGAGTGGCCGGAGCATCGCTTTAGCGCATGTATGTTATGGCCGCGGAGGACGCCGATTGTAATGGCGGTACGCCTGGCGGTATGGCTCGAAATCATCCTCCATTTCGGGATTTCGCTCACGACGAGCCTCCCGTCGATGCGTTCCTCGACACGCACCGGCTCCGTGAAGCCGACGTCGCGCATCAGCAGATGCAGATATCGGTTGTAGTTCCCGATGGTCGAGGTGAACGGGGCGCTGTACCCGTACCGCTCAAGGATGCGGTAGGTGGTCTTCGCGTCTATGGCGTACTTGTCGATGTTCACCACGGCCACGGCGCCGGTCTTCTGCTGGACAATCCTGAAGATGTTCCGCTCGAAACATTCCGGGGAGATCCGAACCATGTCGCTGAACCTCTGGTATAAGTTGCACGACAGGACGAAATGGTCGCGTACACGGCGCATGGTGTCGCGGAAGTCCTTCCGCCGCCTTGCGTAGAAGCGGTCAACGTCGAAGTAGGCGATGCGGGAAACGTCGTCCGCGGACAGCGCTATCTCCTTCGGGTCGCTTTTCGGCGGAATCACCTCGCAGTAGGTGGGTGACACGGGAGCATTGTATTTCGACGCCCAGGAGAGAACGGCCTTCAGCCGGTGTATCATCGTGCCGATTGACGAGTTCTTCAATCCCCTGGACTGACAGAACGATATGAAGTAACCCCAGAATATGTCCGTTACCTGTATCGGACGGAGCGTCACGCGGTATTCGGATTCGAGGGCGCGTAGGTTGTAGAGCAGGCTCCCGATGTACTGACCGTATCTCGGATGCCTCCTTGATTTGGCTTTCACGCAAGCAAGCACCACCTCTATGAGGGAGCATTCCTTCAGGTCGATGATGAACGGGTTGCGAAGGGAGTTTTCAAGATAGTTTTTGAAATCGGCCATGTTCCCGCTTTGGGGAGAGGCCGGACAAGATAATGCTTGCATTTTAAGACAAAACTTTATAAACAAAAAAATATGCAACGCGTTTTGCAAAGCGTATGGCTCAAGCAGCTGGACATTGTGCAGAGTCCCGGCGGATGGTTCGCCGGCCTCGGCCTTTTCGTAGTGGACGCATTGACGGGTGGTAAACTCGTCATCTACACGGTGGTGATAGCGTCCATCATCGACCTCATCTGCGGAATCGCAGTAAGCCAGAAGAAGAAGCAGTTCACGCTGTCGGAACTGATGCGGAACACGGTGGAGAAACTCGCCGTGTACGGCGCCGTCCTTCTCGCTTTCCTCTGCCTTGACAAGGTCCTCTCCGTCGAGACGACGCTGGACATAGCCATCACGTCCGGCCTCGTCGGTGCGGTCATCACCATGTCGGAGGCGTGGTCCTTCTCCGCGTCGCTCCTGATTCTCTTCCCGAAGAACTCCTTCCTCCGGCTGATGCAGAAGGCGCTCACGGGCGAGATAGCGAAGAAACTCGGGTGTGAGCCGGAGGAGGTCGAGGCCATCCTCAAGACCTACCGCGACAAGAAAGTTCAGCCCCGCAACGAGAGGGGGCAGTTCGTCAGCAAAAAGAAATGACCTATGGCCGATTTCAAGTATTTCACCCTCAAGGAACTCTGCGCCTCGGACGTGGCCACGAAGAAGAAGATTGACAACTTCCCTTCGTGGGCGGTCGTGCAGCATTTGTCCGAGCTGACGGAGAAGATTCTCGAACCCCTGCGTATTGCGTGGGGGAGTTCCATCAACGTCACGTCCGGGTATCGGTGCGACGCGCTGAACAAGGCGGTCGGCGGTGTCGCTACCTCGGCGCACAAGCAGGGCTACGCCGCAGACCTCCAGCCGGGAAACGGGAAGATCGACGCCTTCGGCAAGTTCGTCAAGGAGTGGCTGACCAAGAACCGCATCAAGTTCGACCAGTGCCTGTGGGAGCAGAGCGGAAAGACAAAGTGGGTCCACATTTCTCTCTATTCGTCCACCGGCTCGCAGAGGTGCGAGACCAAGAACCTCGTCGTGAAATGAAAAAGTTCCTGAACATCGTCCTTTGGATATGGCAGTTCCCGCAGAATCTGCTGGGGTTGTTCTTCATCCTTTTCCTCAAGCCGGAGTTCCACATCGACTTCCGCACCTCCCGCATATACTACTCCACGGAAATGCGGGGCGGTATATCCCTCGGCCACTACATCTTCCTTAACGACAGGTATTGGGAGAAGAGCGGGGATTCCGAACTCCACGAATACGGACACGGCTTGCAGTCGATCTACCTCGGGCCTCTCTATCTTTTCGTGATAGGGATTCCGTCAATCCTCTGGGCGGCGTGGTGGAACGAGGATAGGGGAGTGTCCTACTATTCGTTCTACACCGAGCGTCTTGCCGACCGCCTGGGCGGAGTAAACCGATGCGAATAATATGAAACGGATCGTCCTCATACTCGCAGTCATCGTCCTTTCGCTGACGGGGTGTTCCAAAAGAATCATCGAGAAGGTCGTGTACCAGCACGACACGACGGTCGTGAATCGCAGGGACTCCCTCTATTTCCGCGACTCCATCTATGTCAAGGAATATGTCAAGGGGGACACGGTGTTCGTAGAGAAATACAAGGACCGCTATCTCTATCGGGACCGATGGCGCGACAGCGTCACCGTCAGGGTAGATTCCGTGGCCGTGGAGCGCATCAAGGAGGTCAAGGTAGAGAAACCCTTATCTTTTTGGCAGAGGCTCAAAATCGGCTCTTTCTGGTGGCTTTTCATAGGGCTTGCCGGATGCCTCGCGTGGATATTCCGAAAGCCCCTGCTCGCATTGATACGGAAATTCATTTGACGCTTTTTCGTCCGGCCCCCGGGATTGTGCCGGAAGCATGAACGGGAAGGGCGAAAAAATCCCGCCATCCTTTTGAGGGTGACGGGGTTTTTCATAGAAGTTCGTTGAATCGGTTGAACATTTCGTTCTCGGTCTTGTACGCGCCGGGGACGGACAGCGCGTTCTCCTTCCTCTCGACGAGGTGTATGACGGACGAGTGGTCTCGTCCCATCATCCGGCCTATGTCTGTGTAGGAATAACCTTCCTTGTGGAGCCGGTATGCCACGAAGGAACGGACGGTGGTGGTCATGGCGTCACGGCCCGGATTCAGCTTGACCCCGACGGCTTTCTCTGCGGCGTCGAGGACTTCGTCGTATCTCTCCGCTATCGGGGCGATGCAGTCGTACCTGTCCCGCAGACTGCGTAGCGTGTCCTTGCAGTTCTCTTCCGATACGGATTCGCCGAACATGCGCGAGTGTTCCTCGTTCACCATGAGGGCCTCGGTGAATATCTCCTGCACCTCGTCCCAGGTGAGTAGTGTCAGTACGCTCTGCTTCATTTCTTGCCCTCCCGTTCCTTCTTGAGGTGCTCCTTCGCCTGACGGAGTTCCGCCCACTGCATCTTGAGGGTTTCCTCCTCGGCGGCTATTCTATTCGCACGTTCGTCGAGGTCTGCGGAAATCTTCTCCAGTTCCTTCTCCTTGTCATCAAGGGTTTCGGAGCGGAAGGTGTTACGGAAAGACATTGCCACCGCATAGGCGGCGAGGATTGCTGCGATTACGAGTGCTATTGATTCCCACATAGTTAAATTAGTTTAAAATGTTCTTCTTTGAGTATCTTCTGCGTACCGTTGTCGAGGTTGATGACATACGATCCGTTGTCGAATTTTTGGTCTATGGTGCCGTCTCCGTAGTTGGCGGTGTGCACCCGGTCGCCGGGGCCGGGAATCCAGACGTGGTGCATCTGGAACCGGGAGATGTACTTCTCCGGGAAGATGCCGTTCTCCGGCAGGCCCCGGAGGAAACGGAATATCTGCTGGTAGCCTCCCTCGCAATGTGCCCGGTCGATGTAGAGCATCGCAAAGCGGATCAGCTCGTTCGCATCCGCAATGATGTTGGTGTAGGCGCGGGAATCCTCGTGAACCGCCTCCCAGCAGGAGGTGTCGAGGCCGAATTTCTCCATCCAATACCTTGCCTGGTCTACGCACCTTGCGTAGTTCTTGATGTACTGTTTCTTCTCCCGGTGGAATCGGTCGCCCGTTGCCCGAAGCTGTTGATCTATGTCCTCCACGAGAATCGTCGATGCCTGGAGGAAGAGGTGCAGGACGTTTACCGCCCAGCCGAGCGGTGTCTGGTTAAGGTCGTTCATATCAGTCATCTATTAAGTCAAGGAAAGCACAAGCCATCCCCTCGAAATCAAATTGCACGTCAAGGTTGTTTCGTTGCCGATAGATGCCCGTTTCCTCCAGCACGGCATGAGCGAGCGCTGCGGCCTGCTTGAGCACGTCATCTATATCAAGTCCGTCAAGCGAAACAATCGCCGATGCAGTGGTCTTTATCGTAAGGTGTTTCATGATCAGTTCTCGTTAAGTTCTTTGAGCCTCTCCACCGTCATCTTCGGATGGTAGTCCGCAAGGGCCTCCAGGAATTTCGCCTTTGACTTATAGACTTTCTTCCCTATCCTCCAGTGGCGGTAGGTTCTGCCATAGTTAAACTCGCTCGTCTTGGTAGTGTGATCGCAGAAACCGAGCATCCCATCCTCGCTGGTATAGGTGCAACAATGCTCGTTGGTCATCGCAAGGTGGGCCGCCATGCGGAACTTGACCTTTGCAAACTCCTGCTCCGTCATTTCGCCTCCTCCTGTTTTTCCTTGTCGGCAAGACCGAGTTGGTAAGCGGAGGCTATCTTTTCGGAGAGGCCCTTCTCATCCTGCTCCTTCTGCCATTTCGCTCCGGCGAGAACCCCCTCGATAAAAACATCCCTAACGGCTGACCACGAATATTTAGCGGGTTTGAAATCTGGCTTTTTAACAAATCCGTGTTCCTCTGCGAGTGTATCTGCCACATCCTCCAACCCCTCACAGACCTCCAGCTTGCTCTGCTGAATTGGCAGTTGCTTGAGCCTCGACATAAACCATATCGTGGCCCTTTTCAAGATTACACTATCCCCGCAGTTCGCTTGAAGGAAGGCAGAAATGTAAGAGCCGTTTTTGATGTCCTCCTCTGTCCATTCCGTTTGCTTGCTCTGCCTGCCGAGTTCGTAGAATCTACGGCAGATGGATTCGATGTTTACAGGATATTCACCCCTCTCTGACCTCTGCTGATATTCAAGTTCGGTTTCCTTGATTTCCATTTCCGCATCCTCGCAGACGGGTTGCTCCTTGCTCTGCTGACCAAGGGCGTAGAAATGGCGTGCGATGGTTTCCGTGTCCCGTGCATCGTTCACTCCCATAAATTCGATGGACGCAAGTTCCTTGCGAATGTCAATCTTCACGGGTTGCGGATTCATCGGCTTTTCCTCTTTTTCAAGGTCGGAGAGGAAGGAAAGTAGGGTATCGAATTTCTCCCTCACCTTTTCGACGGGAATTTTCACTTCTTCCCCGCATATTTTGCGAATCCTCGGTTTCAGCCGATTCACCTTGGCTCTAATCTTTTCGATGATGGTGTTCATAGTGATTCGATGTGTTTGGAAATTCGTAATGCAAACATTTGAATTTCGTTGTCCCTTTCAATGTCTCCGGAAACGAAGGTCATTGTCTTTTCGTATAAGCCTTTCGCCCACTCCAAGAGGGCATCCTTGCGGATGTAGATGACATCATCTTCGTAGTATTGTCTTTCAAGCGGAATATTATTTATCATATCCTGCTCAATGTAAATCTTGTCTGGTGCTTGCATGGCTATAACTTTTTGAGTTCTACATAGAGTTCAGCTAGGATTTTCGCACTTTCTGGATAATCACCGGCTCTCATCAAGCCTTCTGCATTAAGCAACACAGCCATCTGATCCTCGCTGGGTTTCCAAGAAGGACGGAGGTCACATACCCAAGCAATACACTCATCTATGTCCTTGTAGAATGCAGCCATGCATTTTTCTTTTGAGGACTTGAGAAGTGCAACCATCTGTCGTATTTTTCTTTCATCCTCCTCGCTCCACTCTACGGGCTTGATCTTCGCCATACATTCCTGGGCGGTCTCCTTGATGATAGTTACAGGCACATTCTCCACGCCAGCGAAAAGGAACCCACGATGGATCGCCCGTTCAAAGTCGGTCAGTCCAGAGTAGTCCTGCTTCTCTACGGGCTTCTGCTCTTCGGTCAAATACAGGTAATCAGATAATGTGATTGAGCCGTTTTGAAATAATTGGCGAAGGATTTCCTCTCTTGACATGACGGGCTTCTGCTCTTGCTGCTCATCAAAGTACTGCTTCATCCAGTTTTCGTTAAGTCTCTTTGTACTTTCGTCAACATCTGGCTTCTGCTCTTTCTGCTTTTCGAGGTAGTCCCACACTTGGGTATAGGTAAGATTGCGTGATTCCAATAAATCACGAATCTCGTTGTTGTCAAGATGGAGAACATCATCAATCGTCCTCATTATCCTCTCGTCCTCGCTCTCTCGGAGTTCGGGGATAAGGTCGGTAATCAGTTGGCTGGCATTGTTCTCCTTGCCGTACATTACCTCACCAGCCGAAAGCATAGTCTTTGCCCTCTCTATAATTTCATCGTAGGCTTTCGCTTTTTCTTCTATGGTCTTCATAACTCTCCTTTCTTTGCGTTATTGAATCCGGCTTCGTAGGCTATATCGAGCCACTTCTCGATCCATTCCCGCATCTGGATGATGAAGTCATCCTTGCAGACCGCCTCGTAGGATATGGGGCCTATCGCGTGGCTCTTGTTGTAGTTGTGTACTTCTTCAGGTGTCATGGTTGTATTTCTTTTCGTAATGTTCCTCCATCGCAATATCCTCCGCCTCGTTGTATAACTCATCAAAATGCTCCTTCGCGTGCTGGTAGTCCGCCTCGGAGTCGAAGTCACGCCTGCGCGGTGCAAGCGGGAAACGGTGTAGGTTGATGCTCATTTCACTTTTTGGTTTTGATATACAAGAGTGGTCTCTCTTCGTATTCGTCCTGCCAGGAACGTCCGTCCCAGTAGTCCTTGTTGAAGAACAGCGCCTTGATGAACTCGAAGTGTTCCGGCACGTCGAGGTAGAGCCTATCCACCCGATGCCCTTCGGATCGCAGACGCCGCAGATAGTCCACGGCCTTCCTCGCCTCGTACTTGCGGCAGGAAGAGAAGACCCAGGTGTCGCTGGCGGTCTTGTAGTAGTAGATGTTTCCCATGTTAGAACTCCGGTAAGTCTTCAAATTCGTCTATCGTAGCCTGGACGGGTTCCTCCTTCCAGCCGTACACTATGTTCTCCGCGACCTCGTTCTTGATTCGGCGGGTCTCCTTCTCGTAGTAGAGGCCGATGAGGTAGTCAACCACGCCTAGCGCCCGGTTCTTCACCACCTCGAGGACTATGTCGTACTCCATCAGTTCCTGCACCTTCTCCTCTCCGAAGAAGTCCTTCGCCCTGCGGATGAAGTCGTTGCCGACGCGGTGGGATATGATGAGGTTGTCGCAGAGGTTGGTGAGGTCGGCAGTTCCGGATATGGACTCCTTCCGAAGGAGCTGGAAGGACTGCTCCTTCCTCGGGTGGCAGACGAGGATGACGTGTATGTTCTTCCTCTTCGCGTACTCCTTTATCTCGTTGATGTACTGCGACTGCCTCTCGTTCTTGTCACCCTCGAACGAGTCGAGGTTGAGCGTCATCAGGTTGTCCACCATCACGAGCTGCACACCGTTCTTGTCCACGCAGTCCCGTATGTCGGGGAACACCTGCGACCACCTCGAGCCGTAGTCGTTGTTGTAGAGGAAGAGTTTCCCCGCCAGCCACTCGTTGACCTTCTCGGATATGTTCCTCGGCGCGTAGTACACGTTGTCGTAGCCGGCCTTCTGCTGGACGAACCCCTTTCCCGCCGCCATCTGGTCTATCCATCCCTGGAAGCGGAATCCCTGCAACTCGCCGGAGAAGATGGCCACCTTGTACCCCCTCTGCACCGCGTTGAGCGCGAAGAAGTCGAGGAACGTGGTCTTGCCAGAGCCGGAAAGGCCGGAGAAAATCGTCACGTCCCCGAGCGTCCATCCCATTATCTTTCGGTCAAGTCTCTCCACCCCCGACGGGATGCTGACGAGCCGTGACGGGTCGATCCATTCGATATCCTCCATTGAAAGCCATTTCTTTCCCCTCTCGTCCTCTTTCACCGGCTCGATGACCCTCGGGTCCACCGTGCCGTAGTAAGTGCGTCTACGGGCGTATTCCTCGCGTTCCTGGCGGTCATACGCTCGGGGGTCGTAGTGCAGGCGGAAGTCGCGCCATGTGAAATGCTGGCAGGAGTTGTGGAAGCACTTGAACGAGAAGGCCCCGTTGTCGAGCCGGAGGATGGCGGCGTCCTTGTGGTTCTCGTCGAACGGGCACTTCTCGAGGATGAGTTTCTCGCCTCCCTGGAACCGGCTGCGCTTGACGACCTTGATGTGGTGTTCGGCGATGAAGCCGTCAATGTCGAAGGTCTCCCTCGAATACCCGTTGTACTTGGACGGCGGTTCCACCTTCGGGAGCTGGTCGGCCACCTTCCTGATGTATGCGGCGTCGGTCTCTCGGTACTCGTCAGGCACGTCGATGAAGCAGGACATCCTCTGCGGTCGCTCCGGCGTGTCCGTCCCCTTGTTCGACCTCGTGCCTATCAGTTTAGATATGCGGGATGCGTTGAACACGGAGGTGTCCACGTCCACGAACTCGTTCGAGAAGAACATGTCCAGCACGGCGAGGAAGTCCTTGACGAGTTTCGTGTTCTCGTCGGAGTTGGCGAGGTCCACCTTGTAGAGAAGGTGGTATCCGTTCCCGCTGAATGCCACGACCGGCTTCTCGAATCCCTGGTCGCGGAGGTACTTGTATATCCTCCTCGCCGTCTCCAGCGCCCGTCGGCATTCCTCGTCGGTGGCGTTCGTGTCGGAGGAGCGCTTGGGGTCGAGGTCTATGAGGAGGGTGGTGCGGTGGTCTATGTCCCCGTCGCTGGTTGTCGCCTTCGGCTTGGATATGACCTGGTCGTGCTGGCTCCTCCCGTAGCAGGACTCCTTGACGGCGTTGATGGTCGTGTAGATCCCGTACCCCTCGAAGTTCCGTATCGCGGCGATGAGCATCTCCACGTCGGTGAAGTACCCCGAGAATGTCTTGCCCCCTCCGAGAATCCTCACCTCGGTCAGCGGGTTCCCTCCCTGGCGGAAGACGGCCCACCATTGGCGTATTGCGTTCTCGTTGTTCATGCTACTTTGCGATTATGAATTTCCCGTCCTTCCATGTCAGCGCACCTCCGCGCTTGACGTGCCTTATCAGTTCTATGTCGAGCGAATAGAGTTCGTTGTCGTGGCCTTCAAATTCCTCCTTGCGGTATCGTTTCCCTTCGACGAGCCAGTCGGGGTCAGCCGGTTGCGGAGCAGTGAAGAGATTGCCGTTGTCGTTTCCGTTCCTTTTCTTCTCCCATGTGATGACGGCGGCTTGCCAGCTCTTCATCGGTGTCTTGCCGACCTTCCATCCCTTCGATTCGTAGAAGGCTATGAACGCCTCGGGGTCGATTCCGTTGTTGCGGCTCCTGCAATAATCTTCTACCTCTTTTAACGTCGGTTTGACAAAACGTGAAGAATAACTTTCTTTTACCTCGTTAGAGGTTTTCTTTTCTTTTTCCCTTATTACGTTATTCCCTTGTTCTATTATAACGTGTTGAGAACTTGTTGTTGTCGTGTTGTTATCGTGTTGATTGCATGTTGCAATCGTGTTATCATCTTGTTGCTCTATTTGGTAACTATCGTAATTATAGATAGTTAAGATAGACCTCCTACCTACCCTCCTTGACCTTACCTCGCCAGATGCTCCCAACCTCTTCAGTATGGTCCTGACCTCCTGCAAAGAGATTCCGACGTCTTTTGCGAGTTCGGAGAGCGAGGTGACTAATTCGCCCCTCCTGACCACCACTCCCTCCCAATATCCATCTTTGTAATTGGCTTCAACGAGGAGGTGAACCCAGAAGGCAAGCATATTGGGGTTATGATACCACCCCCATTCCTTGATAGTCCTTTTCACAATGATGTGTCCTTTAGTAAACATGGCCATAACCCCAAAAAATAGTTTTGCATCCCTTCCATCTCCCGAATGGGAGTGTCGCGGTTAGGAAAGGACGCAAAACTATAATGATGGCTATAAGCCGGATATGTCTTGTTGCTCGCTCCTGACCGCGACGAAAGGAACTGCGACAAAGGTACAATAATGGTTACGCCCTGCGTTCACGATTCGTGAAACCTTCATCAGTCGAGGAACCTTGCGAGCCTGCCGTCAGCGACCTCGTAACCGCGGGCCTTGAGTTCCGACCAGAGTTCGCCGTCGGAGAAGGAGGAGAGGGGAGACCGCGCAGGCTCGAGGAGTTCGTTCTTCACCTCAACGTCCAGCATAGCCGGCTCCACGCTCGACGGCTCCTGGGATTTCTTCTTCGAGCGGCTCGCGTCCCTTATCTGCTTCATCTTCGCGCTGATGCTGAAGGCGATGTTCTTGTACAGGGTGTTGGTCGGTGCCATCGCCGCGGCCCAGGTGTACTTGTACGCGAGTCTCGGTGCGGCGAGGTTACGTTCCTTCTCGACGATCCCGCGGTCGACGAGTTCCTTGAGTACCTGGCTGTAGTAATTGCCGAGATGGGCGAATCCTCCGCAGTATCCGCCCGGCTGGGCGATGATGGTCTCGTAGATTTTGTCGGTGCATTCCTTGACGTGTGCAAGGGGGTTGCGTTTCACTCTCTTTTCCATAAACTATCGGTATTCTTTGTCGTTAGAACGGGAGATTTGAGTCGTCGTCCGGCGGGAGGTCTTCCTCCGGCTCCTGCCTATGCTCCTCCGCTTTCTTCGCGGTGACGATGCTGACGTCGTATGCGTCCAGCTTTCCGAACCACTTGCCGTTGTATTCGCGGGCGTCCGGTCTCCACATCACCTTGACCATCGTACCGAGCGGGGCGGAGAGGATCTTGTCCACCTTCTCCGAACCGAAGGCGCTGAAGAGAATCTTCCCCTCGTTGCCCTGCGGGTCTGCGTACTTGAGGACGAAGTCCACGGACTTCCATTCGTTTCCTTTCTTGGACGTCCCGGTCCTCGGGTCGCCAACCCATTCGAGTTCCCCCATCCAGGGGGAGACCGCATTCAATGCTTCAGTTGCCATATCTTATTGTTGTTTGAGTTTCTTGAGCAGGAACGACCGCGAACCGGGTACCGTCTTGCAGTACTTGTCATAGAGGTCGGGGTTCTCCTCGGCGAACCGCTTGGAGTCGAAGGAGGTCTTGTCCTTGCCGGACTTCCACGTCAGCAGAACCGTTCCGTTCTCGTCCACGATGGCCTCGGAGTCGGACATGAACATCTTCAGCGAGTTCTGGAGTTCCGCTATCTCGTCGCCAAGTGCGTCGTATATGGCCTTCTTCTCGCGGAGGACGTTGATCTGGTCGATGGCGTCCGCGTCCGCCTCGATGGACTTCTCCGGCGTGGACCTCGGGATCTTCACGGCGAGGTCGGCCACGCTGATGGCGTCCGGTTCCTTCCCGCCGAGTACGCTATCGTTCCAGAACTCGGCCACCCGATGGGCGATGAACTCCGCGAACTCCTCGTCGTAGGGTATGTTCGCGTATCCGAAGCGCCGGCCCGATTCAAGCCAGGCGATGTCCGCGTCATGGATGCCCGTGACGTACTGCTGGTAGATTACCTGGGCCACCCAGTGCGGAGGGAGGTTGTCCTCGTCCACGGGAAGGGCGGTCGTCTTGCATTCCAGCAGTTTCTTCCTTCCCTTCACGATCCGGTCGGGTGTCACCCGCATGTAGTCGTACTTCGGGTGTACGTAGATGATGTCCGCGGCGCTGGCCTTGATGACCTTCTGCCCCGTCTCAATCTCCCACCTCTTTGCCACGGCGTCCTCGAGCAGATGGCCCATGAGCATGGCCTCGTTCTCCGGCTCCGGCGGAACCTGGCCGGTCTTCTTCAAAAAAAGGCTGAACGGAGAGTCGAAGGGGCTGACGCCGATGATGGCGCCGACCTCCGATGCTCCGATGCCCTTCTTCCTTTCTTCGAGCCACTCCTCGTGGCTCTTCGGTCTAATGATGATTGGTCTATACATGTTGTCTAGTCTTCATTAATGTTGTACATGACTATGGGATGGCTCGGGATGTACGGGAGGGCGCGGATGGTGTTGTACTCGATGAACTCGACGGCGTCCTCGTATTCCATCCCGTCCTCCCGCATGAGGTGTTCGACCATCTTCTCGAAGTCGTATACGACATGCCCGTCAGTGTCGACGCCGATGATGGCGTCGTCGTAGTCGGGGTTCTCGAAGACGGTCGATTCCTAATAGCCCATCTCGACCAGTCTCTGCCGGTTCGGGAACTCGTTATTCTCCATTGCCGGAAAAGATTTCACCCGTCTCCGGGTTCGCCTGCGGCTGTTCCTCCGGACCTTCCTCGGCGCCGGGGTCCTCGGCCTTCTTGGAACGGCGCTTCTTCATCGTCTCCATCTGCTCCTGCACGGCCTTCGCCTTCTCCTTCGCGGATTCGGAAGCCTCCGGCTGGGGTTGCTCATCGGGTGCGTTGTCAGCATAGGTGCTGACGTTGGCCTCGTTCGTCACGGACTGGTCGTCCTTGATAGCCATCTGGAGTTCAGCGGATTTCGGACAATACTTTACGATGAGGTGCTTGAGGACGGTCTTGAGGGCCATCGCCGAAAAGTTTTCCTTCCAAATTCCGTATCCTTTCTTGAAGGTCTGCGAATAGCGGAGGGCATGGGCCTTGCATTCCTCGACGGTCCAATAGACGGTTTTCTCAAAGCCATTGGTCAACCTGACGTAGGCCATGTAGCCGATGATGTTGTCGGACTTCTTCGCGTCCTCATCGAAGACGTACTCGCCCGAGAAGCGATTCTTGTGTACGAGCTGTCCTTCGTAGACAATCTCGTTGGCGATGAACTTGACCTGCCCCGTCCTCATAAGCAGATCCATCCAACCATTTCGCATGATTTGGAAGGAGGCGTTCTCCCCGTAGGGGATGACCGCCGCAAAGCCGAGATTGTTTTCGATTGGCAACCCAAGCGGGACCGATTTCATGGCCGCGTAGATGACGGACATGGGGTTGCACTTCTGGAGGTTTGTGTCGTTTGCGACCACCGAAACGAGGGAGGTCACGAATGCGTCCTTCTTCTCGCCAAGCACATCGGTAAGGTATGCCTGGGAATTTGTACCCCGGATAGAAGCATTGAACTTCTGCATGGGGGTCATCTGCTTTTGTACAATTTCGTTTGCCATGTTTTGATTATTTTGTAATGAATTTCCAATGTTTACCATGAAGGGAACTGAATCGACCGCGAAGGTGGTCTCGTAAACTATTTATATGCTCTCCAGTTTTTCTTGCGGCCTCAACGACGGAACTATATGTTATTCCGGTCTCTTCGCACATGACCATTTTCCCTGCGTGCTTTCTTCCAAGTTCTCTAAATGAGTGCAGGGCATTGTCTCGATACGAACACCATTCAAGGTTTTCCAGTCTGTTATCTGTCTTAATACCGTTCTTATGGTTTACGGTTGGCAGGTTGTTAGGATTAGGAAGGAACGCCATGCACACAAGGCGATGAACCTGGAACATTTTCCCGACATTGCACTTGTACAATATTATTTGACAATATCCAGCATTCCTGTAAACAGGAGTTGTTTTTATCTCCTCCCGTTTTCTCCTTACATACGGACTTCTGCCGTCAGTCATAATAACCGGTGTCATTCTCTCAACCGATTTCACCCTACCCATGTTGGACACCTGGTAATACCCTTCGTACCCGGGGATGTCTTTCCAAATCTCTTCCATTATCCGATCCAGTATCTTGCTACGTACACGTCCTTTCCCTCGGCGTTCTTCACCTTCACGCGGTCACGTTTGGGCGCATAGCCGAGCTGTTTCTCAATGTCCTTGATGCGTGCTCCGAGACGGAGGGTGTGGAATTTCTGTAATGCCTCCAGCGGGGTGATTGAATGTCCTTCCAGGAGATAGGAGAGGATGCGGGAGGTCTGCGAACGGCAGACCTGCGGGTTGTCGTTTGTGTTTGCTTTCATAATGGTATCAGCGAATTAGTGTCTGCGATTATGCACTTGTCGTTGTCGAGCCGGACGAGCCAGCCGAGGTCGCACCTTGCGACGAGTATTCCGTAGCGGATTCCGTTCGCGGTGGTCCATTTGACCCTATCTCCTTCTTTCATATGCTTTCGTCACGTTGAGGTAAGCGCCCGAAAGGAAGGCGAGGGCCAGCCAGAAAAGCGTCCACTTCACGTTCGGTGAGCCGTCAAGGTTCTCCGCTCCGGCGAGGATGACGGACACTATGCAGACCGTGCCCGCAAGGATTTTCAAGAATTTCTTCATGGCTATCGTGTTTGTGTTCGTAGTATGCGTATAAAGGGAGGACGGGCCTCCCTGCCGGTGCCCGGAATCGCCCTAATTCTTTACCTGGCGGGCCTTCTCCGTATGCGGACTGCTGAAATACACCTGGGGACTTTCCGCAACATATTCACGGGCATACCCAAGACCACGGCTCCGGCCGGCCGTGCGCCTGCGCCAGCACCCCTGATTCTCAAATGGGACTCCGAAGGGGTGTCACCCTCCTTCGGAATCAGGTCGATTCGGAACATAAAGCCCGCGGGATTCCACCACGGCCGCCGCTCCATTACGGCTTTCTATGTTGAACAAGGTTTTTTCGGAGAGGAAAGGAAGCCACGGACAGCCGTTCGGATTCCGTGGCGGATGAACAACTAAAACTAAAAACTTAACACACTCGACTTGAACTTTCACTTATATGGGCTTTTCCTCACGGCTCGCACGCCTCACGGCGTATCTTCCTTTCCATAACGATGCAGGGGTGGGAATCGAAGTCGGTGACGTCGGTCATCACGAAGCCGTTCCTGCGATACCAGTCGGCCATCCACGTCCCCGGCTCGACAGATAGTTTCGCCACGTCCGCTCCGAGCCTTCCGGCCTCCTTCACGGACTGCTCGAGGAGCCTCCTGCCGATTCCCTTCCCTCTCAGGCTCTCATGCACGATGAGGTCGTGTATCACGGCTATGTCGGGACTTTCGTCGAGCATGCTGACCATGGCGATCCCGAACCCGCCGTCAAGGACTATCACGGAACTCCTTCCCCAGAAGGAGGCCGCGCGGAGAATCACCTTCTCCATCATGCGAGGGCGTCGAAGGCCCGCAGTATGTACTTGCCGAGAATGTAACTCCTTCGGTTCACCCTGCGGGGTTTCGTCTCGGGCAGATAACCCTGCCTCCTCCAACGGTAGATTGTCTTGCGGTCCACCCCGAGAAGGGATGCCGCCTCGGCGAACGAGTAATGCCCGTCCGTCGCTACGCGAGGTCTTGTGTTGGTCATGGCTACTTCTTTGTTACGGTTACTGTTGCCGTCTTTTTGTCAAGGTCGAGGCTCACGGACACCTTCTTGTCCTCGCTCTCCTTCGAGAAGTCGGACGCCCTCGCGCGGAGGGTCAGGAGGTCGTTCGCGTTCTCCACCTTCACTTCGGTCTTTCTGTTCAATGGGAGTAACGAAAGCGCGAGTTTCCACTTGCGCATCTGGAAGAGTTCCTTTGATTCTTTGAGAGACATATTGGTCGTTATTCGTTTCGGTTATATATGTGCGAGCGCAGACGATGATACCATATCACACCTGCACTCTGCGTTACACGAGGACTTGTGACCTCCGCCGGTCGCATTACAGATGCCGTCCGTTCCGCTATTTCTCCGAGGCGATACGTTTACCGGACGTATCTCTTTCCCCTCGGCACGGCGTTGTTTCCAGCCTGCGGATTAGGAGTTTCGGCTGCTCGGCTTTGTCTGCCGGCCCCGGGGCCTCTGCGCCCCGAACCACTCTTGGCGGTGGCTCTTGCCCGATAGCACACGCTATCACTAAGTGTTATCACAAAATAGTTTTGGAAAATAGAGTAAGCGTTTCTATATTTGCAGAATAATGCTGGACACATTATACTTATTATAGGCGCTTGTTCTCATTTTGCTCTAACACCCGACAGCAAATATAGGACAAATTACTGTAATAACAAACGAATTGCAGAAAAATTTGCAAATAAATTTTTTTAATTTGTTCTGTATGGAAAATGAGGGAGTGAAAGAAAGGCTCATCGAGTTCTTGAAACACAAGAAAATGGGCCAGGCGAAGTTCGAGAAGTCCATTGGCGCGAGCAACGGATTCGTAAACAACATACGGCAGTCCATCCAGCCGGACCGATTGCAGAAGATTGCTCAGTTGTATCCCGAGCTGAACATATCCTGGCTCCTCGTGGGAGAGGCGCTGGGAGGCCCGATGATAAAGAGGCAGGAGAAGGCGTCCGTGAAGGACGGGGAGCAGTCAGCGTCCCTTCCCCTGATTCCGATAGAGGTGTTCGCCGGTCCGGGCGAGATAGACTACGGGGACGAGAGGGTGCAGGACCACTACACCGTGACGGACTTCAAGGACAGCGACTTCCTCCTGCGGGTGAAGGGCGATTCCATGACGCCGAAATACAACGGAGGCGACCTGGTGGCGTGCCGGCGTGTGCCGGACGTGTACTACCTACAATGGGGGCGGGTGTACTGCATCTACACCAAGAGCCAGGGGGCGATGATAAAGAGGCTCCAGCCGTCCGAACGGGAGGGATGGATCAAGTGCGTCAGCGAGAACGTGAAATACGCGCCGTTCGACGTGCCGATGGAGGACATAGTGTCCGTGGCGCTCGTGAACGGCTCAATCTCCCTGGAATGATGGACGGACTTTCGGAAAGACTGGCGACAGCCGTGGAGTTCCTCAAGCGGAACGGCTACGCAAAGAGCGGTCGGGACGTGGCGAGGCGGCTGGGCGTGCCGGATTCCACCGTCAGCATGGCCATGAACGGGACGAGGAAGCCGTCCTGGGAACTGCTCCTGAACTTCTGCGACGCCTACCCCATAGACTTCGCGTGGATGCGCACGGGCGAGGGCGAAATGATTAAGGGGGAAAGGGAGACCGCCCTGCTGAAACGGATAGAAGAGCTGGAACGGACGATTGAGAAGATGAAGGGGTAGCCGTCCGCCCCTGCGGAGAACGGGATTCCGCTTGCAAATCGCTTGCAACGGATTCAATGGCGCTCGCAATCCGCTTGATACCAAATAGTTGCACGATTCGTGCGCTTGCTTGACAGGCAAGAGGTCGGCAGTTCAAATCTGCCAGTCCTCACAAGGACCTAACTTATTGGTATTAAGTTGAATACAAGGGTCGCCAATCCCGTTCTTAGCGATAAGGACGGGATTATTTTGTGCCCTAAAAACGGGGCAAAATAGGGCAAAATAGGGCATTTGTTTGCAAATTGTTTGCAAATTGTTTGCAACAAAATCCTATTTTGCAAGCGGAAAGAAAAGAACAAAACTTAATACCATCAGTTATGGCAAACTTGTATCTCTATCTTGACACGCGGAAGCCCCGCAAGGACGGGACGTGCCCGCTGAAAATCGTGCTGACGCACAACCGCAAGGCGGCTTACTCTCTGCTCGACATAGACCTCCTCCCCGACGAGTGGGACGACGAACACAAGCAGGTGGTCGGGCGTGCCGACAAGAAATTCCAGAACGTGTTCATCAAGAAGCGCATGGCGGAATGCACCCTGGCCTTCCAGCGCATCATGCTGAGGGAGGACTTCGCAAGGCTCGACAGCCGGCAGATACTCGACATGGTGGTGCGCGGGACGGACACGGCGAACGAGCCTGGGGACGGGGACTACCTCATCCCCGCCTACAACGAGTACATAACCCTCTGCCGGAAGCCGAGCACGGCGGCGAGTTACCGAGCGTCGCTTAAAAACCTTATGGAATACTGCTCCGACATTGATTCCCTTCGTTTCAAGGACATCAACGTGGCGTGGCTGCGCAAGTACCAGAACTGGCTCCTGGACGAGCGGAAGATGAGCGTGAACGGGGCGAACGTGTACCTCCGCAACCTCCGCACCGTGTTCAACTCCGCCATAATGAACCAGTACACCTACGCCCGATACCCGTTCAGGGACATTGACATGAGCACCGCCGAGCCCGACAAGCGATATGTGGAGTGGGGCGTGTTCCTCGACTGGGTGTCCTATCCCGTGACGGATTTCCGGCAGATGTACCGCGAGCTGTTCCTCCTCTCGTTCTACCTCTGCGGAATCCGTCCCGTGGACCTTCTCCACGTCAAGTCCTCGCAGGTGGTGGACGGAAGGCTGGTGTACTGGCCGGAGAAACTGAACGGACGGACGAAACTCTCCATAAAGATTGAGCCGGAGGCGTGGGAGATAATCAACAAGTACCGGGGCGACGAGTACCTTTTGAACATAATGGAAAACCGCAAGGACTACAAGGCGTTCATGCAACATTGGAATCGTGCGCTGAAAGCCATCGGTCCTGACGAGACCTACGAAAAGACGGGGCAGAAGGGCAGGGTCTACACGAAGGTGCGCCACAGCGGAGTGATTCCCTTCATCACGATATACTATTCCAGGACTTTCTGGGGGAGTTTCTGCTACAACGTCCTCGGCGTTTCGATGGACACGATCTCGCAGGGATTCGGACACAAGAGCGGATTGAAGGTCACGAATTTCTACGTCAAGCGCGGGGACGAGCTGGTGGACAAGACCAACCGAGAATTGATTGACCGGCTGAAGAAGGACTTGGAGGAGAGGAAGGCGGGGGAGAAGGCCGGATAGGATTTCTCACAAAATGTGAGGCTTGATTGCCGTCCTTCGGCTACCTTGCCAGCGCAAAACAAAAAAAAGACAAGATGAATCCCGAAAAGAAGAAAAAGATTCTCCGCATCGCTACAATCGTCCTGCTCTTCCTCAATGCGATTGCCGTGATTGCCACCTGCGCCGCCGTGTGGAACTCAAAGCAGGGTGCGTTCCCTTCCATCTGCGCCATCGTGGTGTTCGCCGTGAACGCATGGGGCATCTACCGCAACGCAAGGAATCTCAAATGGACTGACGGGGAGTAACCGGCTACCGCAGGACACGAAAAAAGGCAGACACTTGATGGTGCCTGCCTCTTTTTTCGATACGGACGGACAATGATTGCGGAGTTCTCTACTCTATCCCGTAGTCCTGGGCGAGTTCCCTCACCCAATCTTCGAGCATATCCACGAAGGGTGTCGAATCGTCCTTCGTGAGTTCACGGAGTTCCTTGATTCGCCTTGCCGTGATTTCCGACACACGGAAGGGGAGCATGGTGTTCTTCGGATTCTCCTTGTAAGGTCCGACCTTCACCCCTGCCTTCCTCCCTGCGCCCTGCCGTTTACCGCCCCGTGCGGTTGTCTTTGCTGTCGCTTTCTTCTTTTCTGCCATATCTCTCTTGTTGTTTGCCGTGATTAAAATGCGAGCCGAATCCTTCGGACGTGCGAGAACGTGTCATAGCGCACCCTTCGCGGGATAATCAGTCCCCGATATATCGCAGGGTATAGTCCGCTCAAAAGACCGCCCTGCAACACCCGAAGGTAAGCCAGTTCCTTGTTCCCGTCATCGTATTCGATGATTCGCCAATGGTAGTCGGAGGAGTTCAGGAGTTTCATCATGTTGTTGTACCTTCCTATCACTCCCCTCCAATAAGCCTCGGTCTGCGGTTTCCCTTCCGTGCCGTACCTACGGGGGAAGAGTTTGATGCACCGCAGTTCGCTCCAAAAGTATTTGAGGTATTCCTTCTTCATCTGGATCGTGGTGCAAAGATAATCAAAAATACTCGGAGAACTCGTCAGCCACGCACCCGAAGGCGAGGGACGGGAAGAATACCCGTTCCCTCTGCTCCTCGCTTGCCGTGCTTTCCGTGTCGGTTTCCTTCTCGGTTGCCGTGCCGAGGATTTCCGCCTCGGCTTTCGCCCGTTTCCTTTGGGCGAGAATGTCAATGAGTTTCATATCGTCTGGTGTTTAAGAATCTATTCGTTTGAGGAATCCACTACGGAGTTCCTCGCCCATAAGTTTTACCGACCAATGCGGATTCGGTGTGTTCTTCTGTCCGTTCGTGTAGGTTTCCTCACACTCTGCGAACACACCCAACCTATCGTGATAGAAACGGACTACACGAATGGTCGAGAAGTGTAGTTTCTTTCCCTTGAACGGGAGAAAGTGGGCGAATGATTCGCCAACCTTGATGATTTCCATATTGTTTGGTGTTAAAGTGTTGCTTTCAGTCCTTTCAGTATCTCGTTTAGTTCCTCCAAGTCAAAGTCATCGAAATCCCTCGGCTCGGTTTCTCCACGCAGGGTAAACCACAAAGTCCCGTCCTCGCAGGAAAAGCAACTGACAACTATATACTCCGCATCAATCGCAATATCGCAGGGCAGGGGGTTTTCTTCGTGATTCTCCGCAAGGAAATGGTAGATTTCGTGGCGAATGTCCTCCACCTCTACGTCCGTTTCGGTAAACCAGCACTCGCACGATTCGCAGTAATACTCCCCGTGTTCTTCATCACGCAGGGAAACCCGTTCGGAATAGCAATACGGGCATTCTTTGATTGTTTCTTTCATAACTGATGTTTTAATGGGTTAATTGGCAGGCATAGGCAGGTATCAGCCACCTATGCCCGAAAGAAGTCCCCCTATTATCTCCCGACAACGAATCGGGGGACTGAACGAATTGTGTAGCACCTCACGGAGAATCCGAAAGGACTGCGATTGTGAACGGCTCGCAGTCAGCCGTGATGAGTTAGGCGGCGACCTTCGCTTTCTTCTTCTTGCCACTTGCGATTTCCCTCACTCTCCACATATTATCCTGCATCGTCTTGACAATCTTATCGTGCAGGACGGAATGGGTATCGTGTACCCCGTAGCACTGCATAATCGTGAAAGTGGTTAGGTTAATCTCAATCGTTTCAATCGGGTTGTTGTGTCCGTCCCTTGCGGAGAGAATCAGCGAGGATTCCTTCTTGTAGTAACCGCAACGGAACACACAATGGTTAAGGTACGTCCCCTCATAGCGGAACTCATCAATGCTTTTCAGCGGAACGATAGTGAACAGGTCGCTGTCAATTTGCAGTCCGAAATACATTTCCCTTCGCTTGATAAACGCTTTCTCGACCTTCTCCTTGTTCTTCATATCCTTCTTGGTCTGCTCGTGCATACGTTCAATCCTCTCCCTTCTCCTTTGTTCTTCTCTGCGTTCCTCTTCTCTGCGTTCAAGTTCAAGGTAGTGGTTATGCTCTGCGTGAATGTCGGCAGGGCATACATAGCGAGGATTGTGGTAGTCAAGACCTCGCTTGATAACGAAACTCATAAGGTCAAGCCATTCCGTAACATTACTCTTGTAATCGTAGTTGTTTCGCCTACAAATCTTGACTGCGGTAAAGTATGCGTTCGCCCGTTCTTCGGTGCATCTATCGGTAATATGGTCGAATACTGCGTAGTCCTTGCCTTTCAATAGGGTTTCGTACATTGGCTTGTAGTTCTTTCCCGAAAGATTCTCCATAGCACCTATCGCCGTAAGTGTCTTGATAGACTTGAAGGCGGTTGCATTAAGTCCCATTCTCCTGAACGATTTGCTGATGGTCTTTCCAATCGGGCAGATATTGTCGGTGTTAAAGTAGTTTTGACTGCCTGCCCTTCTCGCTTCAAGTTCGTTGTCGCACTCAATGTACTTGTTGTAAGTCCACTTGTCGGGGTTGGTGCATTCGTATCTCCATTGGTGCAGACAGTACGGGTTGTAGTGATAACCCATTCCGTTTTTGGGAAGGGAACGGAAATGCGTAAGGGTGCATTTGGGATTGTTCCATGCCTGGCATACCTCATAGAACTCCCAATCGGTGCTATCCTTGCGTAGATAAACCCACCTCTGCATATAGAAGAGCCGTGTTACCTGCCAATCCCCGACTGCGCTCATCACTTGGAAGAAAATATCTTGGTGGTTTCCGTAACCGCCATAGTTCACTCCGTTCCGTGTCCACTTTTGCCCCCTTGAATCAAAGTAGCGGTAGGCACGAATCTTCGCCCCACAATGGGGGCAACGGATTGTCTGCGTCTTTTGGCTTGAAGAGAACTGCACCTTCTCCTTGCACTCTGGACAAACGCACTCCCTTTGTCTTGTTCCGAGGATTCCGATAGTGTAGGTAAAGTTACCCTTCGCCCACTCCTTCTGCTTGTCCGTGAGTTTCGGAACTCGCTTGGCAAGTTCTTCAATCTCAATCTGCGTTTTTGTGAGATTCTTAATCATAATGCGTAATGTTTTAGTTGTTGTATTGGTACTCCCGTTCCGCAGTCAAGGGAACGGGAATATGGTCTATTCCTCGTTGGCGAAGAAATCAGCGAACATATCAATCGTTTCAACCGACTTTGCCTGCTGACGGCTCGTTTTCTTCGCATCTTTGAGAGTTTCGGGACGTTCCATAGGGATAAACCCTGCGTTGAGGTTTTCCTTCGCCTTGCCCTTCTTCTTCCCGTCCTCGGTCTTGGTGGCACTCACGATTGCCTTCGTAATGTCCACCACGTTCTTCACGGGTTTCTCCTTCTCCTTTACCTTCGTAGGGGATTTCGGTGTCGGGACTGCGGAAACAACCGCCTTTGCGTTCGTTACCTTGTGTACCTCCAAGAACTCCTCATCGTAGTAATGACGGATAAGGCGGTACATATCCTCATCGGGGAATCCAGCCATTCCGAAATTGCCGTTGCGGTGGCTCTTTGCGTAGTTGTATGCCTCGCTCATAATGTACTCGGCACACTCGGCAAGGGACTTTGGTTTCTCCTTTCGGCTCTCCCGTTCCCTTACCACGTTGGCGAAGATTTCGTCCTCGGCAATCAGTTTCTCATAGAACGGCTTGATTGCCATTACAAGCGGATTGAAGGAAAGTCCCGTAGGAAGGTTGCTCTTGAACTCTTCCTTCGGTTTCTCGGCTTTCTTGTCCTTGCCCTTCGTGTCGGTCTTTTTCTCGGCAGATCCAGCCGGCTTTTCCTCCTCTTCCTCTCCTTCGGATTCCTCGGAAGGTTTTTCATCGGTGGATTCAGCCGTGTCCTCGCCCTCGTTGGTTTCGGGCAAATCTTCGGGCAAGTCCTCTTCCTCGGTGGCTTTGTCCCCGTCATAGGCGAGGCACTCGGCTACGGCTTGCTTGTCATTGGGGCAACCGAAATGTTTTGCCATATCCGCAACCGCATCTTCGCCCCACATAAGGTCAATCAGTTGGAGTACCTTCTCAACTGGCTTGCCCTTGCAGAGTTCAAGGGCATTGATGATTTGTTCTGCGTTCATAGTGCTTATGATTTTAATTGGTTTGTGATTGGCAGATGCGTGTTCGGTCAGGAACACGCACCCGTGATAGGTTAGGGTTTCTTGATTTCGTAGTCAAGGATAGACCATAGGCAGATGCCTATAATCAGAAAGAGAATGATTCCGATGATAATCATAATCGTATCGGCTTAAAGGTAGTGTTCCTCTATCCAGAGGTCATCGTGGTCTTGGGAATACTCCCCGTATCGGCAGGCGGTAAAACGGGTTTCCTCATCGGTGCTAATCTCGCTTTCATCCCACTCGCCCCGAAGGGAATCGGCTCTCGCTTTCAGTTCTTCGATTGCATCTTCCCGTCTGCGGAACGGCTTGACGGACACCTCTTGGTCGGTGGGGGTGGCATAGTCATAAATCAAAATGTAAATCTTCATAATCGTATCGGTTTAAGGGTTAATCTCGTTGCAGTCCTCGGCTATCACTTTATAGATGATTGTTCCCTCTCCGTCCGCAAGGACAATCTTCGCATAGAATCGGGAACACAAGGAATCCGTAATGTAGTATCGTTCGGACAACCTCGCACACTCTTGGTAGTATTCCGCTTGCAGTCGGGCAGATGCAACTTGGTAGGTGTCGAAGGTGTCAATCACTTGCTCATCGGGACACTCGTTCGGTGCTTGGTACTCCCGATAGAGAACGTGCAAAGTCCGTGTAATCATATCCTCTCGTTTAGGCGGGCAAATCTTCGATTTCAGCCGTTTTCCGAATCGGGTGGAGTTGGAGGTCGGCTTTACGCAGAATCTCGTTGTAGAACTGAATACAACGGCTTGCCTTTTCGCTCGTTATCCCCAATTCCCAACGAATGTGGTGCAACCCCTGCGGAATCAGCGAGGGGTGTCGGCTCTTGATGTGTTCGGCTTTGTCAGCCAACACTTGCAGATACTGAATCTGCTTGTTTGTCGCTAATAACATAACTATTGGTATTAAGGTTTGAATGTGGCAGACGGGTAGGCGGTCAAGCCACCCCGTCCGTGTTGTCCGTGAGGTGGACAAGTCCTAAAAGCCGAGCAGACGCTCAAAGTAGTCCATTTCAAGACCATAGCCGAGGAGCAATTCCTCCATATCCTCGTAGGTCGCATCGCCCGTTGAAAGCATATCGTTCATTTCGGCTTTCAGTTCACGGGTTTCTTTTTTCCCGATGATTTCTTCAACTTGTTTCATAGCGGTATCGGTTAAAGGTTTGCAATCCGTTCCCCGTCACGGAATCCGTTGTAGTTCTCTCCTGCATATACGGGGATTTCGTTTCCGTCCACTACCATATAGTTGCAGTCGGAAAGATGAATGGCGAAAGTACCTTCAATGTATTCCTCTACATCGTATTGGTCGGAAAAGTCCAGAGTTTCGGGAAGGTTGCCGACAATCACACTCCCTGCGGAGTAGTCAAGAATAATAACTTTGCTCATAATGCTTGTTGTTTAATGGTTTGATAATTGGCAGATGCAGGGGATTTCACTCGCCCTGCACCCGTGTTCATTCGTTGTCCCACCAATCGGCTTTGTCCTTGTAGATTTCTTCCTTTTGTGCGGTTGTCCGTGAGTTCCACCACTTGTTCGCCCTATCCTCTGCGTAGAGCAGATTCTCGCCCCTTCCGTCCTCTTCGGTGGGGTAGGGTACGTTTGCGAGTTGGCATTTCTGCATCGTGTCCTGTTCTCCCCACCAATCATCGAAGAACTCTTCCTTTCTCTCCATGTTCTCTTCCGTTTCTTCCTCGGTATCTTCAAGGTCGGAAAGGCGGTAGGCAATATCGTTCAGTTCCCCGTGAAGGTAGTCGGCTATCTGCTCGGTGTTGGTGTCCTCGGTTTCTCGCCAAAGGGTGTCGCACTCTTCGGCTAATTCCTCAATTTGGAATCGCAGGTCGCAGATTATCTGCTTGATTTCTTTCAGTTCCATGTTGCTTGTTGTGTTATAGTTCAAATCCGTGTATCTCGCAAGGTTGGAGAAGGGACTGCACCTCTTCGATGCAGTCCTCTCTTACCTTTACTCTCCATAATCCGCAAAGCCGTTCTGCGGAGTACAACGTGTTGTCCCGATAGATGAACGGGTACTTGTTGTGCATATACTCGCTTATAGCGGTCATTTCTTCATCGGTGGCATAGACCGATATGATTTTCTTCCGTGCCATAGTTGCTACTGGTTTTTGGTGTTGTTGTCCTCTTCCTTCCCCCACCTTTCAAGGATTGCGGAGAAGATGATTGCAGGGATAATGAAATAGAACATAGCGGTATCGGTTAGAAGGTTTCACAAATGCAGTCTATCACGTTGCAGGGTTTCCCGAAAGCAGGGACACTTGTAAAGTATTCCTCGCAGTCGGAGCAGGGGCAGAAAACGTAAAGACGGGCGGTACTCTGCCAATTTGCGATGATTTCAAAATCCTCATCGGAAATGCCCGTCCAATCATCGTTGATAAGGGCGCATAATGCCCATGCAGGGATTTTTTCGATAGTGCGTTCCATATCGTTCGGTCAGTTTAGCAGACCTGCTGGGGGACTGCGATTCGATACTCCATAGAAGGGTTGCAGGCGAAACGGAGTTCCATTTCTTCCTCTGCGTTCTCTTGTGTGGAAAAACTACCGTACCAATGCCATTTCTTTTCATCGGGGCATTTGCCGATAAGCCAATAATTGTTCATAATGTTGTGTTTTTAGTTGTTAAATTGGGTGGCGGATAGGGTTTCAATCCACACCGCCACAAAAGGGTTTATTCCGCACTTGTAATGGTTATCTTTACCTTTTCAAGGTTGGAAAACTGCGATAGGAGTTTGTCCCATTCTTCTGCCTTTGTTAGCAGATTCTTGGGGTTGTCGGTCGTTACGACAACCCCGTAAATCGTGTTCTTCTCCATAGGTTAGGCAAGTTCGAGGTTTTTGTCCCGTTCTTCTTCCCATTGTTTGAACTCAGGGGAAGTGGTGTACACCTGCGAATCAATGAGCAGGGGATTGAGTTCACCGCATTTCTTTTGGAAGTCGCGCAGATAAGCGAAATACATAGACGTTGCGTATTGGTACGTCCGTACCGCATCTTTGTACTTGTACTGCGTTTTCTTGTTGGTTTGAATGACCTGCAACGCCTTTTCACGAATCGTCTCGGCATCTACCTTGTCTCCCTTCGGGAAATGAATCGTGGTGTAAATCTCGCTATCGCAGTAACCCCAACCTCTCGCACCCTGATAACCCCTATCTTTCGCAAGGTAAAATTCCACCTTGTTCCAGGAGAAATCATCGTAACTCATAGAGATGTAGATTTTCCCCTTCTCGCCCCAAGCGGAGTCCAAGAGTTCCTGCACCTTGTTCGTGATTCTACGGGAAAGGGTCTTGCCGTCATTCTTCACTATCTCGCAAATGAAGATGCCGATAGACTGAGCAAGCACATTGACCGCATTGTCAATGGCTTTCGCCCTCAGTTCCAACTCCTTGAAATCGTTTTTGTAATTCGTGTAACTCATAATGATTTGGTATTAAGTGTTAAACATTGGAACTCGGCGGGATACATTCAAACCCCACCGAATTAAATCAGTACGTTGGGAGTAGTACGTTCTTTCTTCACTCTTGTAATTTATTGTCCGTCCGTTATCCTGCGGATAGTCAGTTACGTCTTGTCAAAGTCCTTCGGAGGTTTCCGCTAATCGTATAGCCAGTTGCCTGCGTTCGCCATCTTGGATAAATGAATCCGTGTGCTTTGTCCGTCCGTGTTAGAGCATTTCCCTAACCTTCCGAGAGCAAAGGTATAACAACTTTTTCTAATATGCAAGCATTTTAATCAAATATTTTTTGAGGTTTTTTTACGGATAGGTACGAAATCCACATTACAACGCACTGCAAAGCCGTTTTCATACATCAAAAAAAATATTTTAATAAGGGTATTTTTTGCTATGAACGTAGCAAAATGCGCTAAATCATCGGCAGAAACAAAATGAAATCTCTCTAATCTCCCTCTCTTTTCTTTACCCTTTGCTTTCTTTCTTTTATGTATTTTCTTTCTTTTTTTTCGGTACTTTCTTTTCTCTTTGAGATATACTTATCCGTAAACTTTTCAAGTTTACTCCTTATATCCCTTAAAATATCTGTGTATATGAGTATGAGAGAGTAAAGAGAGAGAAAGAACAAAAAAAAGAATAGAATCATCTGCCAACAAACGCCTGAATCAGTACACACATACAACAAAGCCTAATTTGGAATTATTCAATATTAGAACTATCTATCCGCTATCTTGTGCCAAATTATAGCACATTTATCTGTACGAAATAATGCTAAATCACTGATATTCAAGGTGCGTTCGATACTCCAAAAAATATGTTTGGGCGAATCCAAACCCCAAAGTCGGTGGCAAAGTCGGGTGGCAAAGATGCGAATCCAATATCGAAAATCAATAAATGAAATGGATTAACCGCAGAACACTTGCTTATTAGGAAAGAGTTTTCCTGCATTCTACGCACTTGTACGGGCGATTTTGTCCTTCGTTGCAAACATTTTGCAAGCAACTGATGCGAGCAGGCAGGCGGAGAATCATCTGTTCAGGTGGGGAAACGCCTACGGGAACACGGGTGTACGGGCAAGATGAAAAGGAACTCCATATGCGGGGTGTCGAATAGTATCAAAAGCGAGATATGGCGATTTTTCGTTTTGTTTTCCTTTTGTCGTGCATTCAGCTTTTAGATCCGGTGTCTGTTCTTTGGTTGTTCCAGGTGTGGGGTGCGGAGGTATGTTGATTTCCTTGAGTTTCGACCATAGAACCGTACCGTATATACCGCTACATCACAACGAGGTTTTAGGTTGGTTGTATGATATGCGTTCTTTGGGGTCTCTTTTAGCCGTAGGGAGAGTTTTATGATTCGGACGAGGGATTTATCATTTTGTGAAATCGGAGTGATTCTCGGGGATTTCTGCGTGGATTTGTATGTGAGTGGGTAAAAGGAAGCCCCGGATGCGTCTCACGACGTTTTCGGGGCGAGTAGCTATAACACTTGTTCTCGTACAGGTGCAAAGGTAGTGAAAGGAAACGAGATTCGCAATATGTGAAAGTAAATGGCCCGTCCAGATCGTCGCGACGTGGGCGGGCCTACCAATAGTTATGGAAGAAAAGAACCGGCGTTCGTTGTTTGATTGGGTGATAAGCGTGTAAGAAAAGAAGTTCTGCGTGAACGGCCGGTCGTTGTCAGGTCTATTTCTTCTTTTTCTTGGGTTCCTTCCAGTCCTCGGTCTCCATGTGTTCGATCCGGACGTGGATGTACTCTTCTCCCCGCTTGACGATTCGTTTGACGATGTGCGCCTCGTAGATGGCGTTGTCGTTGAAGCCGTATTTCTTCTGGAGGATGTCTCCGAGCGGCTTGCAGGGGTTGTCGAAATCGCACTGCCGGTTGGAGAAGCCGAACTCGTAGTACACGCGGTACGGAGGTTCTGGGATTCGTCCCGGCGGAAGTCGGAGGAGCATCTCCATCTCGTAGGCCTCGTAGGCGTCGGACTTGTATCTCTTGCCCTGCCAGGCGTCGTTGACAGACAGGGGTTTCATCCTGATGGCTATCTCGCGGTATTCCATCGTCTGCGTCATGTCGAGAATCTGTTCGAGGCGAAGTCGGGCCAGCGCATCTCCATGAAGGCGACGACGGAGGCCATGACCTCCTCGTACTGCTCGTCGGTGAGCGTCCTTCCGAGTTCGATGACGATGGTGTCGTATTCATCCTCCATTGTGTCCAATTTTGAATGATTCCAAATTAGCCTATCCTTCGGACGACGGGGTCGTAGTCCACGATGAAGGGTCCGATGTCGGTGTTGTCCTCCATCCCCGCGTAGACCTTTCCGGTGAGGCAGACGGTGTAGTACCTCCATGAACGGGCCGCGGAGGGGGTCCGTATCTGCGAAATCTGTGTGGCGGGGTTCGTGCCGTTGCGTCTCGCGTAGGCGAGTAGTTTCCAGTTGCGGAGGTCGTCGGAGCCGTAGAGGTGCGCTACAAGTACGTCGCCGTAGGTGCTGGAGAGTGAAGCGCTGACCATCGAGACGATGCGGTGTACGTGGCTGTACTGGTAGCCCATAGAGAAGGGGCGTGACTGGATGTGTATGCTGACCCTTCCGTCCTCTTCCGTGCCGAGGTTGAGGACGTCCACCCTTCCGGCGGTCGCGCCCGGACGGCTGACGATGGTGCTGGCGGGCTCGTCCTGCCAGACGGTGTCGCCGAGCTTGAACCACTGGCGGTACTTGAGGGAGAGGACGTAGGTGTAGCCGTAGGTGGCGTTGGAGACGTAGACCTCCTGACGGAAGCGGTTGTAGGAGAGCCTTCCTCCCGCCACGAAGGTCTCGAAGTCCACGGACGAGACGTAGTCGGACATGGGTACGAGGCCGCCCGTCCCGGCAATCTTGACGTATGAGGTGGAGCTGTCGGCGCTGCGGACGTACTTGTGCGGTCCCGCCATGAGGGCGTCGCTTACGAGGGTGGTGCGGTGTCCGGCGCAGAGCCAGAGCGCCCCGCCGGAGATGAAGAAGATTCCCATTTCGGTGGGGACGGCCCTTCCGTTTGCGACCATCGGCGAGATCTGGTCGAACCAGGCGTAGAGTATGTCTCCGCTTCCCTGGATGAGTGCGTAGATGCCCCTCTCGGTGAACACGTCTATCGGCTCTCTGCCGTAGGTGGCGTCCGTGACCACGAACTGCTGCGGGACGAGGTCGGTTATGCGTCCGGGGGCGGTGTAGGAATGCTCGACGCGGAAGACGAAGGGGTTGTACTGCTCGGTTACGTTGATGGCCTCCGGCTCCACGGTGGTGACGGTGCTCCCCGCGTTCGCGGTTATCAGCGCCTCGTATGCGGATTTCGTCCCCGAGCCGTGGTTCACCGTCCAGTCCGAGGTCGTCCCGAAGCTGTAATTGTAGGCGGGGGAGGGGTTCATCCGGCAGATGCCCTCGCAGTACATGGCGACTTCGTACTCGACGTAGCGCGTGTACTTGGAGTAGAGGATGACCTCCTTGATGTCCGTGGAGGGGGCGATGGTGAGGTCGGCCATGCAGAACCCGCCGCCGGTTGTTATGTACCCCATGTAGAAGAGCCTCGTCCCGCTCTCGTCCTGGTGCTTGACGAAGATGTAGGTCGTGTCCGTGGCGGAGGAGTGGCCGTGCGCCGTGAGACCGCTGAACGAGGGCTTCCCGACCACCGTCCTCGCGACGGAGGCGTAGTAGTGGAAACGGGCGTTGTAGGCGAGCATGTCGCCGTACCGGGTGGTCGCTCCCGCGTCCACCCTCAGCGTCTCGTTGGTAATCTGTATGTTGCCGCCGAACTTGAGGGTCACGGTCTGCTGGCCGTCGAGGAGGCTGTCCATCGGTATGGACGCCTGGTGGTAGAGAGGCTGGCCGTCCAGCTCCATCTTGGAGTAGTCCCTCTTGTCGAGGAGGGTCGGCATCCCGAACGGGTCCATTCCGTCGTATGCGCTCTCGGGGTCCACGTAGGGTATGGGCTTGGAGGCGTATATCTCGACGCTCTGGATCATCGAGGTGTTCTTGTTCCAGTAGTTCGGGTACGAGGAGTGCGACGGGTTTCCGTCAAGCGCCCCTATCGTCACCGTGACCTTCGTGCCGGTGAGCATCAGCAGGGGCTCGTCCGTGTACACGTCCTGCCTCTGCACGTCGTAGCCGACGTCGTGCGCCTCGAAGTAGGCGTCGAAGTAGGTCGCCCCGTACACCGTCTTTCCCCACCAGTTCGTGCCGGAGTAGACGGTGGGCGGGTACGAGTTCCCGAACTTCGTGACGGGGTCGTACACGTTCCACTTGTCCGTCCAGAAGGTGTTGCCGTCCTTCGTCTTGAGTGCGACCGCTATGATGGTCGGCCCCACGCAGAGTTCCGGGTCCTCCTCCTGCATGGCGTTCAGTGCGCTCCGCACGTTCTCGGCTATTTCCACCCTCGTCACGTCGCTCGGTTGCACCACCCGCACCTTGCCCTTGCCGAGCACCGTCCCAGTCCCGTCGTTTATCGTGACGTCGAAGGCCGGCACGTTCGCCTCGACCTCCTTGTAGAAGGTGATTGGGGAATCCCATCGGAAGGCCCGGTTCATGTAGATGCCGTCCGTCCTGTCGCAGATGCTGAAAAGGACGAGGTCGTCCACCGAGGCGCAGTGTACGTTGGCTATGATGTTCTGTATCTTCGCCGCCTTCTGCTCGGACGTACCCGTCACCTCCACGGTGAAGAGTACCTGGAGGACCGTTCCTCCGGAGGAGAGGAGCGCCACTTCCACGCTGCTCGAATCGTGCCGGACGGCGATGAAGTTGTCGTAGCCGGTTATCTGGTGCCTGAACACGCGGTCGAACTGCCTGTCGGAGAACTTGACCGAGAACGGGCGCAGGGGTATGAGCCCGCTGGCGGTCGGACGGAGGTTGATGAGTTCCTCGCAGGCCCTGGAGCCGGCGTAGTCCGTTATCGAGCGGTTGATGCCCTGGTATGTGAGTGTCTCTGCCGCCATGACCTAATCCTCCACCCTTTCTTCGTCGCCCGCGCCGCCCGTCTTGTTCTCGGACTTCATCTTCTCCAGCATCGTCATCTTCTCCTTCTTCTTCGGGGTGAGGGGCTTGACGGCCTCGTTGATGGCGTCCAGCACGGACTTGTCCTTCTTGTCGTCCGCGCTCTCGAACTCGGAGAGGGTCTTGTAGACCACGGCGAGCTTGGCGGGGTCGGAGGTCTCCTCGATTAACTGGTAGCACCTGCGTAGTACCTTCTCCTTGATGGACTTGATGGACGGTACGTCCGCGTCGGGGTCGCGCAGGGCCACGCCCTTCGCGTCCTCCTCCTCGATGGTGCGGTAGACCGCGTCCTTGTAGTCGAGGTTCCAGTCTTGGATGTCCTCCACGGTCACGTTCGGTATGTGCATGATGCGGAGCATCAGCGCCGGATTGCTCTCGAACATGCGGTGCAGGAGATAGATGTAGGCTATCTTCCGCTTGTTGATCCGGTCTTTCACTTCCTTTTGCATTCGTGCGTCCTTTTTTCAGTATCCACGGGCAAACTTAACTATAACTCCTTTGTAGGTTTTCACATTTTGTGAATACTTTGGATTTCCGTATAGGTATCTTGCCCTCCGAAATTAAAAAATCGGAAGCCATGAACGAGAGCATCAAATTCGTCAACGACGACAAGAGAGGCAGATACGCCAAGAACGACACCGGCGTGATGGTCGGAGTCGTCCATACTGCATATTCCGGCATGACGGGTATCGTCCGCCTATCCGACGATTCGTACTGCGAGGCGCCGCTCACCGACGTCGAGTACGCAGGCTCCTAAAGCAGGGAGGAACGAGCCATGATTTCAGGAACAGCAGCGCTCATCGCGGCGGGAATCGCGGCGGCCGCCTCCACGGCGGGCGCAATCGGCTCCTCGGCGAAGCGGAAGCAGGCGCAGGAGGAGGAGGCGAGGAACTACCGCAACGCGAAGGACTACCTCAACTCGCTGTACTACCGCGACCCGCTCACCACGGTCGGCAACCAGTCCCTCATCAAGATGGCGAGGCAGAACCACAAGGACAGCCTCGACGCCATCCAGAACCGCATCGCGGCTGGCGGTGGCACGATGGAGAACGCCCTCGCGGCACGGCAGGCGAACAACGAGAGCCTGGACAAACTCTACGGGCAACTGCTCATGGGGGAGGACGCACGGCGCGACCGCATCGCCCAGCAGCAACTGCAAGTGGAGGGACAGCACTCCGGCAACGTGCAGAGCGGTTACTACCAGGACGCACAGAACTGGCAGGCGTGGGGGACGCAGGTGGCGAACGCCGCCCTCTCCTACGGCTCCTCCAACCTTCTCGGCGGGAGCGGCGGGCTCGGCATTGACATCGCGTCGAAAAGCACTATCAAGCACAACAAGGACTGAACAACGACAAAACCGACAGCGCCATGCCTTCCACGTTGGACTTATCTAAACTCTATACCACGGACCAGCTCCGTGAAATCAACGACCGTGTCTTCGGCAAGGCCGAGGTGCGGTCCGCTCCTCCGTCTGCGTACCAGGTCGCGTACAACGAGCGGAACACCGCCTTCCAGGACATGCTGAACCTCCGCAAGCAGGAAGCCGAGCAGGCCCGCACGGACAGCGTGAAGATGGCGAGGTACAACGCCCTCGGCAACCTCCTCACCTCGCTCGTCCAGCCGATCGGCTGGGGAATCGGCGGTGGGAAGGGTGCGACCGCAGGCGTCCAGCCCTACGACAACCGCGCGTACCTCGACGCATTCAACCGCGCCGTGAAGGCCACGGACGAAATCCGCAACATCGGCACGAAGGAAGCGGAATACAAGTTCCAGCTCGCCGACGAGAAGTACCGCCGCGAACTCGCCCTTGAGGACGAGGCGAGAAGGCGGGCGAACGCCATAGCGGACGAGGAGCGCAGGGCGAAGATAAAGTCCGATGCCGAGAAGCAGACCTTTGAACTCCGCTCGCAGCTGGAGGACCAGAAGATTCAGGGACGCATCCAGGTCAATGAGGAGAACGCGAAGGCCAAGATGAAGTTCCACGTCGGTGGCAGGGCCGTGAGCGACTCCGTCCGTGACAACCTCCTCAAGCGGGCGAACGCCGCCTACGCCGCCATCTTGCAGGACTACAACAAGAAGAAGATGGCGGGCATCGAGAATCTCCAGGAGCCCCCGTCCTATGACGAGTTCCTCAAGAGTTTCGCGTCCCAGCAGGGCGTGTCCGTGTCCGACACCACGAAGGGAGGCTCCTCTTCCTCCGCTCCGAAACCCGCGGCGCAGACCACGGGCAAGACGGGAGGATTCAAGACGGGGAACAACACCAAGACAAGCACCACCACAACTACGACTACCACTGGCAAGAAGGGCGGATTTAGACTTTGAGCGAAATGGCTGACGACAAATACTTGCAGAACAGGCAACTCGCCTACGACCTCCTCAAGCAGGAAGGCTATACCGACATCGGAGACAGCGCCGAGGAACTCTTCAAGGACCGGGGCAACAGCGAACTGGCCTATAACCTCCTTTCCAAAGCGGGCTATACCGACATCGGAAAGGACTATAACGAGTTCGCGAACATGCTCTACGGGCCGGAGCAGAAATCCAAGACGCAGTCCCGCACCTCCCGTTTCAACGAGATGGCGAGACAGCGTGACGAGGCGAGGAACGCCAACCGTCCCACGATGAGCCAGAGCGAGGTCGCCGCCTTCGAGGAGAAGCAGGCGGCCGACATGCGTGCGAGACAGCAGAGGATGGCCGAACGTCGGGCGCAGGCGCAGAAGCCTGCCGAGGAGCCCGTGGAGCAGGTGGCCGAGCCGGTCGCGGAGGAACCCGTGCGTTCCAACGAGGAGATGCTCGCCGAGATCGCGGGACTCCACGAGCAGTACGATCCCATCATCAGCGAGTACGAGCGCAGGCTGAACGAGCATAAGAACACCCTCGACATCGGCTCGAAGAAGAACAAGGAGAACGAGGACTGGCTCTACGCCCACCGTGACGAGTACCGCGCCGCCAAGCAGGCGGTGGACGAGGCGCAGGGTCGGCTCAATCTCGCCACCCGCGAGGAGGACATGGAACGGCTGGAGGCGAAGCGGAAGGAGAACCGCTCCGGAATGCCTACGCCGCAGGACGTGGTGGCGCAGAGGCTCACCCCGTTCAGCCGTACCGAGAAATACGGTGACAATCCCGAGCGCCAGGCCGCCGAGGAACTCTACGGCATGGCAGAGCAGACCTTGAAGCAGGGGAGCAAGTATGCGCCAGGCTACGAGGGAAACGCGCTGGAGAAGATATGGACCGCCGCCTCGCAGTTCGCGGGCGGTGCGGCCAACAACTTCGACAAGGGTTCGCTGACCTTCGGTGCGTCCGAGGGAGCCGCCCTCAAGACCGCCCGCGAGGTGGGCGAGAAGAACAACCGCATCGTGGAGGACACCATCAAGTCCCTCGGCTACGACGACAAGCAGGTGGACGCCATCCTTTCCACCCGTGACGAGGACGTGAAGAACCTCAACGCCCTCACCGGGGAACTGGAGAAGGAGAGCGGTGAGATCGAGTCCATGCAGAGGACCTACGAGGACATGGTCAGGAGGGGAGACCCGAAGGCCGCGTCCTACGGCAGGGAGTACAAGAAGAAGGTCGATGCGTACAACAAGCGCATCAAGGGCGAGTACGAACCCGCCTATAACAAGTTCCTGGAGGATTCCAAAGAGTACGAGACCATCATGTCCGCTGTCGGGACGGCGGTGGACGAGGGGCTGACAGACGGAGAGAAGGCCGTCCTCGACGCCCTGGAGGAGTTCACCTCCGCAAAAATCAAACGTTCCGGAGACGTATCCGTCGCATCCGCTGCGGGTGCGGGAGCCGAGCAGAGCGCCGAGTTCATGCTGGACTTCATCCTCACGGGAGGCATGGAGAAAATCGGCACGAAGGCGGCGGCGAAACTCGCATCCAAGCGGATTGTGAAGAACGCACTCGGAGAGACGGGTGCGAAGATTGCCGCACGGGGACTTGCGGACGCAGGCGTCTCGCTCGCCCGTACCGCAGTCATGTTCCCCCGCAACCTCTCCGCTTACGGCGAGCAGTTGGTGCAGATGACTGGCGGTGTGGACGACATGGGCCGTTACCAGTTCGACCGCACACGGGAGAACGCCGCACTGAACACCGCCCTCACGCAGTACATCGAGTATTGGTCGGAGGGATTCGGCGAATACTTCGGCGCGGGCGAGAAGTTCATTTTCGAGAACGTGACGAAGAAGGCCCCCAGGACCGCCATCGGCAAGACCCTCTCGCAGTATCGCGGGAGCATCGGCCAGTACCTCGACAAGGGCAAGTTCAACGGCATGTTCAACGAAATGCTCGAAGAGGTGGTCGGCTCGGGAATGAACGCCCTTTCCGGCTGGATGAGCAACGACCGTGTCGGCGACAAGGACGCGATGAAGGAGTTCGTGGCCGGCGAACAGCTCGCCACCCTCGCGCTCTCGTTCCTGCCGATGTCCGTCATCAGCGCACGCACAAACCTCAAGGCGTACAACAAGATGAAGGAGCGGTACGACGAGGGTGTCCGTTTCCTCAACCCGTTCCTCAAGAGCGGAGCCATCGACCGGCAGGAACTGGAGGATCTGGTTTCGACCATTTCCGAAAAGACCCCCGAGGAAATCAAGGACGCCGTGGTGAGCATCGCCGACAAGGCGAGGGCCGCCAACGGCGGACGTCTGCCGGACGATTTCACCACGAGCCTCATGGGCTATCTCGAAGGAGAGTTCGCCATGAGCCTCAAGAACGACGTGTGGGAGAACTCCGCAGAGAACATGGACGTGGTGAACTCCTACACGCAGTCCTACTACAACCCCAATCCGGCCAGCGCATACGACCTCGCGCAGGAGGAGAAGTCCGCATACGATTCCGCCGTGGAGGCTGGATTCAGCGAGGATGAGCTGGAACTTGACTCCTATATGCTCGCACAGCAGGCGGCCTCCATGAAGGAAGCCGAACCCGAACGGGCGCAGGTACTCATGGACTACGCCATGGCGAAGGCGTCCGCAAGCGGACTGAAGGACGGGTATGACCGCGAGACTACGGAAATCATCAAGAAGGCGGAGGAACCCATCCTCCAGCAGGCGGACAACGAGGGTCTGCTCATCTATGCGACGGCACCGGACGGAACGGCCGTGTTCATCACGTCGAAGGACGCGACGGCTGACGCGAACGGAAACGTCAGTTCTCCAACCGGCCCTGACGGACTCGTCACATACATTGACCATGACGGGCAGTCTGGCACGGCGAAAGCAAAGGACATCAACGATGCCGGTTACATAGAGACCGACTGGTACTTGATGGACCTTGAGGACAAAATCAGTCAGCAGAGGAACGCCCTCTACGAGCAGGCCCTCAGCACCGTCAGTCCTCTCGGTCAGTCCCGCAACCTCGCACAGCTCAAGGGGCAGAACGTGTTCGTCACGGGCAGCGGCGCATACGAGCCCGTCCGCATCGAACGGCTCACAAACAACGGACAGAGCGTTGTCATCAGCGGTGACAAGGAGGCCCTCAAGGGAATCGCCACGGCGGCGGGAATCAACAGCCCCGGAGGTACTTACCTCGAAATCCCCGTGCAGAGCCTCTATCCGATGCTCGCCAAGGACGATGACGGCGCACTCTCCACGGACATGGAAATGCCCGAGGCCACCGCATCCACGCAGATGCCCGAATCCGCACCGCAGTCCCCTGCGGGAGTGGAGGACCTCGTCGGTGCCGAGACATCAATCGTGATGAACGGCCAGCCGACCGACGTGTTCGTCACCGAGGTCAGCGACGGAAGGGTGTTCTTCGACGTGGAGGATGCGGAGGGCAACGCAAGCCATTTCGACATGCCCGTCGCCGAGTTCGAGAGGGCGATGAACGGCGAGGAGGCTCCCGTTGCAGAACCCGCACCCGCCCCTGCTCCGGCAGAGGCTCCCGCCCAGGAAGAGGCGGCTGTGCCTCAAAATGGCACAATCCCCGTGAACGCGGAGACGGGAAAGAAGATTTACGACGACCCGTCCGTCACTCCAGAAATGGCATACGAGGACCTCTACGGAAGCGTGGAGGAAGGCTCGAAGGCCGAGGAGAACCGCGACAAGTGGGTCATCCGCAAGTCCGATGAGGCCGACAAGGCGGTAAAGGACGCGGAGAAACTCGTCGCAAGCGGAGAGGAGAAGAAGAAGGCCATCGACAACTGGGACATCAAGGACAACGAGGACCTGGAGGACCTGGAGGCGAGGCAGAACAAGGCGAAGGAGAAGGTGGATGCCGAGATCGGCTCCACGCAGGCGGAACTCCCCGAACTCCGTCGCAGGGCGGCGTTCTGGAATGAACTCAAGGAGGTCGCCGAAGCGAACGCCGAAGCCCGCAGGCAGCAGGCTGAACGGCAGAAGATAATCGACCAGTACGGCGTGGACGTGAGGGGATTCGACCTCGAGCCGAGAAGCATGGAGGAACTGCTTGCGCGGGAACTCTCCGACTTCTTCCGCTCCGGCCAGCGTCTCAGCCGCGAGTCCGTGCTCGACCTCGTCGGTCACAACATGGTCAAGGACCTCCGCAAGGGCGGCTATGCCTTCGTCCTCAGCAACGACGGCGTCCCCGTGGACAAGTTCGTCATGGACGTGGACGCATCCTATCCGGGATTCATCAAGGACGAGCAGGATGCGGTCAACATGGTCGGCGACCTGCTGATGCACTACACCCGCGGCGAACTCGGCCAGTTCATCTTCAACAACCGGCTTGAGGAGGCGAAGAAACTCATGCTGGAAATGGAGAACGAGGAGGAGCAGGCGCAGGAGCCGGAGACACCCGCCACTCCCGAACAGCCCGAAGTCCCCGAAACTCCCGTCGAGGAGCCGCAGACTCCCGCCGAAGAGACCGCAGAGGAAGCACCCGAGGATTTGCCCGAGGACATGCCGGAAGAAATTGCCGAGCCTGAACCCGTTGCGGAAGAGACCGTGGAAGAGCAACCCGAAACGGAGAATCCGGCCGAAACTCCTGCCCCGAAAACCGAACGAAATGGGGCAGAAAAAACGGAGAAGCCTTCTGAATCTCCCGAAAAACCTATATCTTCGCCAGAGAAGGGTGTGAGAATACCCGCCACGGCTGGAGAAATCAGGAACGTAGCGGAGGCGAGGGCCTTCTTCGAGAATCAGTACGGAAAGGGCAAGCGGGCAGACAATTCCGTCCGTGTGTGGGAACTCACCCACAAGCAGACAGCGCCCGTGAAGAACGAGGATGACGGCGGTTTGAGCAACATGGCCATGTCGCTCGCCACCGAGGGCGGTCTCTCCGAGGAGGAGGCGGCCGAACTCATCACCCTGGGAACGCAGTTGGCAGAGGACTTCATCGTGGAGGACGGCTATGTCAAGTTCCCGCAGTTCTTCAAGAACCTCGTGGAGACGTTCGGAGACAATATCCGTCCGTTCTCGAAATCAATATATCTCGGCGCATCGGCGAACGTGCCGGACGAGGTTGCTGACCAAATGGACGACCGAAAGACCGTCCGCGCATTTGACACAAGTGTTGACTTAAACGATATTAGCGATGTTCAAGACAGTAATGCTGACATACGGGAGGGAGAAGGAGGAGTATCCGAGCCTGTGGCTGGTGCTGACGGAGAGGGAGGTCAAGAAGAACCCGTGGGTGACGACGGACAACCTGAAACCGGAGACACTTCGGATGATAGTGGAGAAGGTAGGGGAGAAGTGGGAGAACTGGACTTCGGCGATGATACAGGAGCTGATTCAGGGTCCGAACGGGGACAATCCGATGCTACTCCTAAGCGTAGAGGACGGGGAGGGCGTTCGTCAAATGACGGAGGCTCAACTGGACGAGGCTCTAAGGGGAATCGACCTTCTGGACAACGAGAGTCTGGAAACCCCGAGGGAGTGGGACGAGACACCGGTAGGGTAGAAGAGACAGACGAGCAGAAGGAAGCCAAAGCGAAGGCGGCCGAGGACGCCGCATACGAAGCGGAGAAGGAACGGATCAAGGACGAGACCGATACCAACGAGTTGAAGTCCCAGTTCGAGTCCATCAAGGAGAAACTGACCGGACTTACCGACGTGTTCGACACGGAACGGGCGAAGTTGATGGGTCGGCTCCGCGCCCTCCGTGAGAAACTCCAGCAACTATTCTCAAGCAAACTCAACAAGTCCGATGCGCTGGCGCGGGAGAAAGTCCCGTATGACCCCGTGTCGGATTCCACTGGCGAACACGCCATCGGCTCGGTCGTTCCGTCCGGCTCAGCAGACTATATGCGCGATGCGCTGAAACGTCTTGAAGCGGAGGTCGGAAAGCCTGTCGCCGAATACGTCCAGGAGGAACTCGGCTACAAGTCGCTCGATGAAATGTTCACCAGCGACGGGAAGGACATCGGCCTCTCCGCAGAGCAGGTTGACGCCGTCGGCCTTGCGATTCACCAGATTAAGACCGGGCGCGTGTTCATCGTCGGTGACATGACCGGCGTTGGCAAGGGACGTGTTGCCGCCGCCCTCATCCGTTGGGGAAAGCGCAACAAGAAGAAGGTACTCTTCTGCACCGAGCAGCCGAACCTCTTCTCCGCCATGAACGCGGACCTCGAGGACATCGGTTCCGCCGGGATGGTCCCGTTCATCATTAACAACAGCGCCGAGGCGAACATCACGAACAGCGAGGGCACGGTCATCGTCCGTCACCCTGCGCCGAATGTTTACAGCACGCTCTTCGAGAGCGGGAAGGACGAACTCCCGACAGTCCAGTCAGGACCTAATAAGGGAAAGCAGTACGACTTTGTCATGACCACCTACTCCCAGCTCCAGGCGAGCGAGGAAGAGGAGGAGGGCGACAGCGACAAGGTCAAGAAGAAGAACGAGCGCAACAAGAAGGGTCGCCAGCGTCTCAACTGGCTCAAGAACTACGCGAAGGATGCCGTCCTCATCATGGACGAGAGCCACACCGCCGCCGGCGAAGGCTCGACCCGTGGCGAGAATGCAAAGAAACTCGTGGAGGTCGCCCAGGGAGTCACGTTCCTCTCCGCTACGTTCGCAAAGACGCCGGAGAGCATGAGCCTCTATGCAATTCGTTCATCCATGAACGATGCGATGATTACCCGCGACCAGCTCATCGCCGCCATATCCAAGTACGGAATCCCGATGCAGGAGATCCTCGCCGCGTCCCTCTTCAAGACCGGCGAGATGGTGCGCCGCGAAAGGGATTTCGACGGCGTGAAGACAAACTGGCTGGCACCAGACGAGACCTACACGAAAGAAGAGATTGAAACCACCCGCGGCCTTTCCGACAGGACCGTTGAGGTAATCAACTCCATCATCGACTTCCAGCGCAGATACGTCGAGCCGGTCATCCGCAAGATGAACGACCCTTTGAAGGCCTCGAACGAGGCGGCCCTCAAGAGCGGTGCGCCAGACGTGTACGTCCGCGAGTACGACACCACCCCGTATTCCGGCCAGGTGTCGAACGTGGTCAGCATGATGCTGTTTGCGTTGAAGGCGAAGAAGGCCGCCGAACTCGCCATCGAGCAGATCAAGCGGGGCGAGAAGCCGGTCATCGCCGTAGACAACACCCTCGGTGCATACGTTGACCAGATTGAGGGCAACATCGAATCTGCGGACTTCGGAGCAGTGCTTATGAAGGGCCTCGCCTTCGCACTCCGCTATCAGCTCAACACCAACCACATGAAGCTCACCACCCTCCCGAACGGGATGCAGGTCTATAAGAAGGTGGAGGGCGACAGACAGGTGGAGAAGTTTGAGTCAATCGAGAACCTGCTCGGCGAGAACGGCGCGAACGCAATTAAGGAACTCGCAACGCAGATTGAGGAGTACGGACGGGAGACGCTCGCCATGGACCTCCCGCTCAGTCCTATTGACTACATCATCAAGAAGATTCAGGACGCCGGCTACAAGTGCGGAGAAATCACGAAACGGCAGAACGCCCTCGTGCAGAACGAGGACGGAACGTGGTCGAAGAAGCCCATCAAGCACAACAAGAAGGATGTCATCAACCGATTCAACGGAGGAACTGCGAAATCTCCGCTCCCGAAGGTTGAGACCTACGACGCAGTTGTTATGAACCGTTCCGGCGCCACGGGTAACTCTATGCACGCATCCCGTCGTTTCGGTGACCAGCGCCCCCGAAAGATGATTATCCTCCAGGCGGCGAAAGACCCGAACAACGAGGTGCAGATCCGAGGACGTATCGACCGTACCGGTCAGGTAGTCCGTGGCGAATACTTCTACGTAATCAGCCCTATCCCTGCGGAGAAGAAGATTACTATGATGCTCAAGCAGAAGCTCGCCTCGCTTGACGCAACGTCCGTCGGCTCGGAGAAGGTGGCGTCCAACCGCGTGGAAGCGGAGGATATGGATAACAAGTACGGCGACGATGTCGCACGCGACTTCCTTGTTGACCACGAGGAAATCCACCTCCAGATGGACCCCGCCAAGCAGATGAAGAAGAACCGCAGGACGGGCGAGTACGTCGGCCGGCCGGGACTTCTCTACGACCTTCTCCTCTCCATGCAGAGAATGACCTGCGCCGAGCAGGAAATGATTCTCAACGAGCTGGAGGAGGCATACGCACAGAAGATTGAATACCTCAACCAGAACGGCATCAACGACCTCGCCACCACGACGATGAACCTTGACGCAACCACCGTGGACAAGGCAATCATGGTCAAGGGCAAGGACAATGACGCGCTCTCCGAGTTCGCCCACGACACCTCCATCGAACGCATGGAGGTGAACGTCCTCCGCAAGCCTATGCGCTCCGAGGACATAGCGAAGAAAATCAAGGAACTCGGCGGTCTTGAGAAGCACACCCGGACGAACAGCTGGGGAGAGACCGAGGATGTCAGTTACGGCGACTTCATCCAGCAGAACGCACGGGAAGCCGTGGACAAGCTAAAGGACGAGAAGAAGGCGAAGCAGGCAGAGGCAGAGGAGAAACTCGCCGCAGACATCAGGGAGGAAATGCCGAAGGAGGATTCCTTCACGGAGGAGCAGTACGAGGAGGCCGTGCAGAACGACCCGAGGCTCGCATCACTACGTCTCCGCAACATGAACGAATACGCCCGCTACGAAATGCAACTCGACGAGCAGTTGAGATTCATGCGCCAGGCCACCTCGTTCTTCAAGCCCGGACGTGCCTACCTCGTTCCTTTGAACGAATCGGAAGGGGCGCAGAACATGTACGGACGTTTTCTCGGCTACAAGGCAGGAAAGGACGGACGCCCGAAGTCCGTGGAGGCCGTGTTCGCCACGAAGGACAGCCGTGCTATGGTGAGCATCCCGCTCATCAACATGCACAAGATTATCGACACCATCAGGACCAACTCCGGCGGCTGGACCGACATTTTCGGCAAGAGCGACAGCGATTACGCTTCCGAGGAAGCGAGACTCGCCGAGTACGACAAGTGGTGGGATAGGATGATTCCGGCCAACACCAGCCGTTCCATCCGGTACATGATTACGGGCAATATCCTCCAGGCGGCCGGTAGTCTCGCGGCATATCGTGGAACAATCACCACGTTCACGCGGAAGGATGCGGAAACGGGCGAGGTCACTGTGGACAAGGGCCTCTTGCTCGCCGAGGACTTCGACCCCGAGAACTTCGTTGTCCGCACCGAGGTAACGAAGGAGGACGTCTGGGAAACCCCCGGAGAGTTCAGCGATCCGCTCACGAATATAGCCGTGTTCCGTGAGGGAGACCGCCTCGCCGTCAAGTTCACGAGGGAGAGGGGGTCGAGGAAGAAACTCTCCGACCACCCCGTCATGAGCGATGACGAGTTCAAGGCGCTCTGCGTCGGGAACGAAATCATCCCGTATGGCGCAGACGAACTCCGTGCGTATGTGTCGGAGGAGAATGCGGCCGAGGCGCTGGACTATCTCTACAAGAACTACGGATTCACGCAGGGACACCTGCTCGTCATGCCGGACAGCACCGAGAAGCCCGACCGAATCGTCTACACGAACAAGCCGTACCGCCAGGTCATTGACGAACTCCAGCCGAAGTACCGCGGCGTCTACGGCTCGTCCGGAGCTCAGCGCGAGATCGACAAGGCCCTAAAGACGTTCAAGATGGACGTCACGAACGAGGACTTGAAGGAGAAGATTCGCGAGCTCGTCCAGTTACGGCAGGCGTATATCCGCAGGGACTACGCCAACCTTGACGATGCCGACCTCGCGACGCAGGTAATCATATCCGAGCAGAAGGCCGACAAACTCGGTAAGGCGGAACCGAACGAATCCCCGGAGGAGGCGAAGGCAAGGAAAGAGAACCGGAATCAGTACATCTACCTTGCCGATGCTTTCAGGGAGGAACTCGGAACGAGAGGTTACGAGAAGGAGGGACACCTCAAGCACTACAAGCAGGGGAAAACCGCCCTCGATACGATGATAGACGCATTCGAGGAGTTCAACACCGACGAGGAGAACGCGAAGATTGCGAAGAGGGTTTTCGGCATCATGCGTAAACTCAACGCGAACTACTTCTTCGACGAGAAGGCTTCGGAGGACCTCGGTGGGCAGACGAGAGGAGACTACGTCGGGTACAACTGGCGCTATATGAACGAGGCGTGGGTAGCCGACCAGCTCAAGGCGAACACGATCCTCCACGAAATGCTCCATACGGCGACGGTCTATCCCTTCGAGGCCATGCAGCGTGCGGCTGACCACCTCGTTCCGAACGTAATCGAAGAGGCGAAGCAGGCGGATGCTCTGTTCCGCGCCATCAACCAGAACAAGGCTTTCCGCCACCAGATTGGCGAGGACAGTTACGAGAGTTACACGGACTACGGCGTGAGGAAGAATGCGAAGGAAATGCTTGCGGAGACTGGCGCGAACCAGAAGTTCCGTGACGACCTCGCAAAGGTTAAGGTCCTCGTCCGTGTCGTGAACTCCTTCGGTCAGACCGCATACCAGTTCACCGACGTAACCGATAACCCGAATGCGACGGGTGGAAAGGTTATGACTGCGCTCGAGGCGTCTATGGATATCCTCGACCGCATGCTCAATGCCTTCGACCCCGAGGCGTACCGCAAGGTATGGACCGGTACGGGTTACGGCGAAATGAGTTATCGTGAAAACGCACTTGAGAAAAAGAAGGCGTTCGAGAAGGCATACCACGGCTCGGTGGCGAACTTCCTTAATTTCGACAGCGACTATGCCGGAAGCGGAGAGGGAGCCCAGGCTCACGGATATGGACACTATGTAGCACTCCAGAGAGGAACCGCCGAGGGATATGCGATGAAGAACGCCATAGTTGCCGCTGACAGGAACGGCAAGGTTAATCATTGGCCGGAGGTATCTGACGCATATTTGGGTAAAACATTCAGCAGCAACGAAGAGTTGATTGAGGCATACGACAAGGCGCTTGAAAGCGCACAGAAGAACGCCAAGAAGAGGCTCGAAGATGCGAAGAAGAATACCACCGAAGACGCGGAGAGCATCAAGGATCGCCAGTGGGAATATGACACGTTGAGTGGATTCCGTCCGCTGAGTGAAATCCTTGAAGGCACAAGGAACCTCTACACCGTGGAGATACCCGAAGATAACGGGGGAAACTATATCCATGAGAACGAGGAAGTTCCGAAAGAACAGCTTGAAAGAATCCGGGATGAATTTGTCGAATACGCAAAGACAAATCCCGGCCTTATCCTGAGTTACGGAACAAAAGACCTCCAAGGCAAGTTCGACTATCGTATCGGTCCTGGAACTACTGGACGGCAGTTATACACCGCACTTTCCGGACTGCTCGGTCGCTATGGTGTCCAAACCGACAGGGGGGACAGAGAGGCTTCCAAATTCCTCCACAGCATCGGCTATGCCGGAATCAAGTATGTGGGCGAGAAGGACGGTCCTTGCGCCGTGATATTCAGCAACGATGACCTCAATATCTCAGACAAGTATGTGTGGAGAGAAGGTGCTGATACTCCTGAAAAGCGGAGAATCGCAGACGCCGAACTCGCCGCAACCAACCGCACCCTCGATTCCATGGGCGAGGCTCTCGGTGTCAAGATTAACCGTGTGGGCCGTGACGGAATGCCGAAGGGACACAAGACCGCAAAGGGTTACTTCGACCCCAGGACGGGCGAAATGACCATCTGCATGGACAACGTCACGGACGAGCGGGATGCCGTCGCCACCGTCCTCCATGAGACCGTCGGCCACAAGGGACTGCGGGAACTCTTCGGAGCGCAGTTCAACGACGCCATGGTGAGAATCTACGCCGCCCTCGACAACAAGGGCAAGATGTGGGTGAACGCATACATGGCACGTCACGACCTTCAGCCGGGCGACACCGATTCCATCATCAGGGGCATGGAGGAATACATGGCCCACCTTGCCGAGAGCGGAGACTTCAAGCGTTCCGTCTGGGACGACATCAAGGAAATCCTCGGCAAGATAGTTGACCTCCTCTTCGGCACAGACGGATTCACGTTCACAGACCGCGAACTGAACTATATCCTCCGTGCGTCCTACGAACACCTAAAGAATCCGAATTGGCTGAACACCCCGCTCGGCAAGGCGCAGGACACCCTCTGGAAGCGGGAACTCGGCATCAACGAGACCGACCCGAACAGGCCCACCGACCCCGATGGGCCTGGCACGGGCATCCTCTACCGGGACGGCGAGACGGAGAACAACGCCCTCGGCAACTACGAGGCGGGATTGGCGAGGAAGGGGACGGCCATGATTACCGAGAACCAGAACGCCGACCTTCCCGTAAAAATCGGAATGGAGGCCGTGATGAAGGAGGTCGGAATGACCGAACTCCGAGAGGACATGGACTACCTCCAGAGGCACAACCTCGCCAGCAGCCGTGCGGACACCGAGGCGCATGACTTCGAGTTGTTCAGGTTCACTCCGATGCTCGAGCAGGTGCGTGAGGTGCAGTCCAAACTCGTCGGCGAGAACGCAACCAACGAGGACCGCGAGGATGCGTACAACGAAATCCGCGACTACCTCTACGCCGTCTCTGGCCTTGAGCGCAACAACTACAAGAACAACGAGATAGAGCAGGCAAAGAAGGACGCCCTCGCCAATGCTGATTCCGCTTTCAAGACGGCGGTCGACGCCATCGAGAACAACGACAAGCTGTCCGACAACGACAAGTCCGCCGAAATCGCCAAGTTGGAGAAGAAACTCGCCGAGAAGAAGAAGGAAATCGAGGAGAAGTACGAGGCGATGAAGAAGGACTGGTCCGGCCTCACGGGTCTCACGGGACACGTCGAGACGGAGTGGCGCGAGGCGGAGGACGATGCGAGGAAACTCATCAAGGACTTCAAGAGGAAGGTCGGCGACAACGTGGTGCTGAACGAACTCTGGAACCGCATCCGTGCCTGCACCGACTATTCCCTGGAACACGCATACAAGCACGGCCTCCTCACCCGTGACGAGTACGAGAAACTCCACGGGACGGCAACCCAGCCGAGGATGTGGAACTACTACCTTCCCCTGCGCGGATTCGCCAAGGGAACGGCGGAGGACGTCTATTCCTACTCCACCTTCCTCAATCCGTCCACGAATAGCGTGGTGACGAGGAAGATGAAGGGACGTAAGACCGAGGCGGACGATCCGCTCGCCACCATCCTCAACA
>Ga0310695_10001180_pt1 | contig 63188 bp, 60 predicted proteins | sample RumenRJG_04DNA_FD_203882 | JGI IMG/M metagenome (GOLD analysis project Ga0310695, IMG submission 203882) | Bovine rumen microbial communities from Lethbridge, Alberta, Canada - RJG_04 (v2) (version 2) | ecosystem: Host-associated > Mammals > Digestive system > Stomach > Rumen | place: Canada... | reverse complement strand
AAGATTAGATAATTTAAACATGTTGGATAAAATATTTTTGAAACATTCTAATTACATTACAAATTCTTATATTTGTATGGATGAAATAATTTAAATATTGTTGGTTATAATAAATTAAAAATTAACAGAAAATGATGAAAAACTATCAGAAGAAAGTAAAAATTTAAATCAACTTGAATGGGTAAAACTCATGAATAATTATAAGAAAACTGCTGAAGAAATTATAAAAAATGAATTAATAAATATTTAAAATGTGTACCCACGTACTCACAAATTTTGTCTAGCAAGCACTGAATTTATACTCCCGCATAAATTCTACTATGGGAAATCCCATACCCTTAAATACAGAAAGGAAGATTGAAATAATGAGAACCAGATATAATAAAATTAATGTATTTTTAGATAATGAAGAAAAAGAAATTTTAAAACGTGATTCATCAAAACTAAATATATCTCAATCGGCTTATATTAGAAATCTAATTGTAGGATATGATATGTCAAAACTTGTACCATTAATAGATAAACCTAAATCTAAAGAAAAAGAAGTTGATGTAGATAAAGTTATGAGAATAATAGATGATAATATTAATTTTTTAACAAAAGTTAAAAATAGGTTTCATTACTTTGGATATAATTACGATGAACAAGAAGTTGATAAAGAAATTGAAACTTTAAAAATATTAAAAGGAAATATTTATAAATGATTATATGAGAGCCTTAATTGGCTCTTTTAATTTATATAAAAATTATTCTTGAAAATTTCAAGGATTACTTGATATATAAAAGTATAAATGATAAAATATTTATGTACTCAAAAACTTAAGATGGAAGGTATAATATGATATTTGATTATAATAAATTATGGAAATTAATGATTGATAAAAAAATTAATAAAACTGAACTTTGTAAAGAAGCAAAAGTAAGCACTAATGCAATGGCAAAAATGGGAAGAAATGAATCAGTACCACTAGAAACGCTTGCAAAGATATGCGATGTTTTAAAATGCGATTTAAATGATATTGTAGAAATCAAAAGAAAGGAAGATGAAAATGGAAACAACTAACCTATCTAAAATTAGAAGAGATAAAATGTTAAACACAATTAATGAAATAAAAAAAGGAATAACTGATGAACAAACTCTAACAAATTTATCAATGATTGAAAACGAACTTACTAAAAAGAAATATGGTCTTATTTGGGAAGAACATGAAGAACGTGTTGATAAAGAATTAGAAACACAAATACCTACCTTTGAAGATGTAAAAGAAAAAGAAATAGTTTCTAATCCTGATGATAAATTTAATTTCTTATTAGAGGGAGATAATTTACATAGCCTTTATCTTTTAGAAAAAACTCATAAGGAAAAAATAGATGTTATATATATTGATCCACCTTATAATACTGGTAATAAAGATTTTACCTATGGTGATGAACAATTATCAAAAGAAGATGAATTTAAACATTCTAAATGGTTGTCATTTATGGAAAGAAGACTAAAATTTGCAAAAGATTTATTAAATGATAGAGGAATAATTTTTATAAGTATTGATGATAATGAGCAATCAGAATTAAAGTTGTTGTGTAATGATATATTTGGAGAGAATAATTTTGTTTCTACTTTACATTGGAAAAAGAAAAAACAACCATCATATTTGCATGGTCAAGTTGCAGGAATTATGGAATATATTTTAGTTTATGCTAAAGACAGGAACAAATTAGATAAATTGTCTTTATCATCACCTACTGATAGTAATACAAGAGTTGATAATGCTACAAACCAAGTATCAGAAAGAATAATAAAAAAAGGTATAAGGGTTAAGTTAGATTCATCAATTAAAATAATAAAAAAAGGAATATACAAAAATAAAACAATGCAAACTGAATTTTTAAATGATGTAATTATCAAAAATGGAAGAACCTGTAATGACTTTAAAGCAAAGGCACAATTTAGAGATTCACAAGAAAGAATTGATTTATTTTGCAAAGAAGATGTTTTATTTATAACAAAAAATTATGGTTTTAGAAGAGATAAATTACAAATTGAACTTGAAAAGAAAAAAGCAATTACAGATTTGATACTTGATTGGGGAGATAATCAAGATAGTGACAAAGAGTTAAGAAATATATTTGGTGGCAAAGTATTTGATTATCCGAAACCTACTATGCTAATTAAAAATATAATAAAATCAACCGATTATAAAAATTCAATTATACTTGATTTCTTTGCAGGTTCAGGAACAACCGCACAAGCAGTATTAGAACTAAACAAAGAAGATAGTGGAAATAGACATTTTATTCTTTGTACAAATAATGAAAATAAAATATGTGAGAATATTACATATCAAAGAATTAAAACTGTTATAACCGGTATAAGAAAAGACAATAGTAAATATACTGATGGAATTCCAACTAATTTAAAATATTATAAATGTATTTATATTCCAAGAATAAATACAGAAAATGAAAATCTACATAATAATTTGCTTATTAATATTAAAAACCTTATTCAATTAGAAAATGGTATTGAAATTGATGATAAAAAAATAAGAGTATATTTAGATGAAGATGAATTAGATAAATTTAGTAAAAATCAAAATGAGTTAGATATATGTGAAAAAGTATACATTTCATCTGACATACTACTAACGCAAGTACAAGAAAATATATTTAAAAATAATAATGTTGAAGTATATATAATACCAGAATATTATTTTGAAGATGAAATTATGGAGGTAATGTAATGCAAGGAATTAGTTTAAAAAAGTTTCAAATAGATACAGTTAATAGATTATTAGATGCATCTAGTGTAGGAACTAAAAAAGAAGTATTAGTACAAGCACCTACTGGATCAGGTAAAACTATAATATTACTTTCTTATATTGAAGAATATTTTAAAGAAAATAAAAACACTTTATTTGTTTGGCTAACTCCAGGTAAAGGAGATTTAGAAGAACAAAGTAGAAAGAAAATGTTAAAATTCTTGCCTCATCATAAAACACAAACTATACAAGATGTTTTATTACAGGGATTTGAAGAAAAATCAACTGCATTTATCAATTGGGAAACTATCACTAAAAAAGGTAATAATGCCCTAAAAGAAGCAGAAAGAAAAAATCTATATGAAAGAATACACGAGGCCCACAACTCAGGTTATAAGTTTATTGTTATAGTTGATGAAGAACATCTAAATAAAACAGTAAAAGCAGAAAGTATTATTGAATATATGAATCCAGATTACATTGTTAGAGTTAGTGCTACGACTAAAACTAACAAAGAAGCAGAATATATTGAAATAGATGAATTAGATGTTATTAACTCTGGTTTAATTACAAGAGCGTTATATATAAATGAAAATGTTTCAAATGCCTCTACTCTATCAAATGAACATGAATATTTACTAGATTTAGCAATAGAAAAAAGAAAAGCAATAAAACAAGAATATATGAAACTAGGTGTACAAGTTAATCCTTTGATTATTATTCAAGTACCAAGCAAATCAGATGATTTAATAAAAATGATTGAAACTACTCTAGAAGAAAAAGGCTATGATTATCCTAAGCAAAATCTTGCAATTTGGCTTTCTGATAGAAAAGAAAATATAGATAATATTGAAGATAATGAATCACTACAAGCAGTACTTATAATGAAACAAGCAATATCAACTGGTTGGGATTGCCCTCGTGCTAAAATACTTGTTAAACTTCGTGATAATATGAGTGAAGATTTTGAAACTCAAACTATTGGAAGAATTAGAAGAATGCCACAAGGACATCACTATGATAATGTTTTACTTGATAATTGTTACCTTTATACTTTTGATGAAAAGTATGAAGAATCAGTTAAACAAGAATTAGGTAATAATGCTTATGATACAAAAGTTATATTCTTAAAAAATGAGTATAAAAACTTCACATTAAAGAAACTATCTTTTGATAATAACTTTGATGGATTTGATGAAAGAGAAACTTTTAATATACTACATAATTTTTATATAGAGAAATACAAATTAACTTCTAAAAAGAAAGATAATAAGACTACATTAGAAGCAAATGGCTATATTTTTAAAGATACTATTGAAAATTATATAGTACAAGATAAGATTGTTAGAATTAATTCAGATGAATTAGAAAATGCTAACAGGATTAAAGTTGAATCTATCGTTACTACAAATAAAAATGGTTTTGAGTTAAGACATGCTATAAATGAAATAGCATCTAAAATTGGAATGCGTTATGATAGAACAAGATTAATGCTTGAAAGAATGTTTTGGAAACAAAAGTTATTTACTAAAAAGTTTGTAGATTTAACATTAACTGAATTTTATGCTTTCGTTATAAACAATGTTGATTTATTAAAATCAGATTTTAGTGAAGCGGTATCACAAAAAGCAAGACAAATGAAAATGAAATTTGAAGAACTTAAAGAAATTGATTGGCACTTACCTCAAATGGATTATATAAAATATGACCCTAAAATGAAAGATACTACTATATATGAAAAATCAGCATATATTAATTACCCTAATAGTACAATAAAATCTAAAAGTGAGAGAATGTTTGAATTCTTCTGTGAAAATAATGATAATATTAAATGGTTCTATAAAAATGGTGAATCATCAAGTGATTATTTTTCAATAGTATATGTTGATGCAGTAAATCATAAATGGCACTTCTATCCTGATTTTATTGTATGTGATAAAAATAATAAGATATGGATTATTGAAACTAAAGGTGGAGAAAATGCTGATGGTAAATCTAAAAATATAGATATTAAAGTAGAAAATAAATTTGAAGCACTTAAAGAATATTCTATGAGATATAATGTCAATTGGGGATTTGTTAGAGATTACGATAAGAATGAGCAATTATACTTTTGTAATACAGAGTATACAGAAGACATGGAAAATGATAATTGGATATTATTAAAAGAAATATTTAAATAAGGAAGGAAAAATTATCAATGGATATAACTATTAATAATTGCAATAATATAAGAGAAGGAAAAATTTCTATTGCAAAAAATAAATTAAATATTAAGTATGGAATAAATGGCACAGGAAAATCTACTATTGCGTTAGCTATTGAAAACAATAATAGTTTATCATTTTTAAAATCATTTGGTAGTGATGATGAGCCAAATTTAATTTTTTCAGAACATATAGATAAAGTTGTAACTTTTAATTCAAGTTTTGTAAATAACATTGTATTTAATGGTGATGATGTAATAAATAATTCATTTGAGGTTTTTATAAAATCTGATAAATATGATGAAAAGAGAAAGAATATATTAAATGAGTTAAAAAGTTTAAATACTGAAACAATTGCTGATGAAAACACAAAAAAATTAATAGATATATTGTCACAACTTGAACCTCGTTTAAAACTTAAAACTTCTGGTGATGTATATCAAACTTCCGATTTTAAGAGTATATTAAAAAAACAAAATATTTATCAAATACCAGATGAATTAAAAAATTACGAAGTTTTTTTGACGGATAAAGAAAAAAATATAAATTGGATTGACTGGAAAACAAAAGGATTTGAATTTGATGATAAAAACATATGCCCTTTTTGTACTGAAAATTTAAAATCAGAATATAAAAACGAAAAAAAGAGATTTGAAGAAACATACAAAAAAAATGATGTAAAACATTTAAGTGAAATGAAATTACTTATCGAGAGTTTGAAAGATTATATGTCAGAAGAGAACTTTAATAAATTACAATGCTGTATTACTGAATCTAAAGATGAAGATGAAATAATGCTCGTTTTTAAAAAATTTATTGATGATTACAAATTTTTGCTAAAAAAATTTGTAAATATAATAAACTTTGATTCATATAATTTTAGAAAAGATGATGATATATCAAATTTAGATAATATAGTAGAAAATTTAAAAATCAAAACTGACTCTTTGACATATTTTGATAGTGAAATATTTATATCTATATGTAATACAATAAATGAGAGAATTACAAAAATTCTCGAAAAAATCGAAAAATTAAAAGCAGAAGTTGGAGAAATAAATGGTATTATTAAATCAACAATTGAAAAATCAAAGAAAGAAATAAATGATTTTTTAGAAATTGCGGGTTTTGATTATAAATTTGATATATTTGTTGAAAATGATAATGAGGCTAAAACAATGCTAAGATATTGTAAGAACCTAAATAATGAAATTGATGTAAAAAATATTGAGCAACATTTAAGTTGGGGAGAAAAAAATGCGTTCGCATTGGTATTATTTATGTTTTATGCTTTAAGCCAAAAAGCTGACTTAATAATTCTAGATGATCCTATTTCATCTTTTGATGATAATAAAAAATATGCAATAATCGATAGACTTTTTTCGAATACTAAAACATTAAAAAGTTTAAGAAATCAAACAGTTCTTATGTTAACACATGATTTTGAACCAATTATCGATTTCGTAGTAAATGGCAAGCCCAATAATGAAGCGATTGTTTCATATATAAAAAATAGAAATGGTTTTATAAATGAAACTTTAATATCAAAAAATAATGACATTAAATTAACTATAAAACTATATTATGAGTATATCAATAACGATAATTTAAATATTATATCTAGAATATCTTTCTTAAGAAAATATATTGAGTTATCTAATATTGAGAATAATATTGAAATGAGTAATGCTTATGAAATACTCTCATGTCTTATTCACGGTAATATGTCTATAAAGAGAAAAATAGGACATGATAGCTATGAAGATATGTCCCAAGAAGAAATTGATTTAGGAATTTCTTTTATAAAAAAATTTATTGTAAATTTTGAATATAATGATATATTAAAAAATAATTATAGCGTAAAAAGTATACTTAATTTATATGAACTTGAAAATAATAATTATTTAAAATCTCAAATATTTAGAGAATATTTAGAGATAAGTAATAAAAAAAGTCAATTAGATGATGTAGTCATAAAATTTGTTGATGAAATATATCATATAGAAAATGATTATATATATTCTTTAGATTTAATAAAATTTGATACAATACCTAATTTTATAATTGATAAAATAAATGGTTTTATGAAAAAAGAAAAAAATTCTATTGAATAAAAGTGGTTACTAATATATAATTATATACAGAAAGAGAGCGTTATGGTTCGTAAGCTGTTGCTTAACCGCTCCAGATGATTATAACGAGCCTTGCGGTTCGTTTCTTTTGTTTAGAAGGCCACGTTATCAGCTTGGTAGTCAAGCTATTATTTATTTAATTTTTAAATCTTTTTTGGTAAGATTATTAATCTTGCCTTTTTTAGTCCAAGAGGAGTTTGCAAACATACAGTATACTCGATTAGTAAGTAAATCCATGGTAGTGATTATATCTTTACTTATTCGATTATCTTTAATACACCTACTAAACTTCTTTAATTTGTTTGTTGCAATACTTGTAATATAACTATATTCTTCTTTGCCAACTATTTCTCCTGCGCCTACTAATATAGATCCACTATACTTTATGTTTACTTTAGTGGCCCAATTCTTAATTATATTTAAGGCAGTTATATTGTGTATTCCTTCTCTAAAACCACAGTTAATAATTACATACAAACTCTTATTAGATAAATCTATATTATTATCATATATGTAATTAAGTAATTTTAAGGTAAGAGAATTGGGACTATCTACATAAAGAGGAAAAGCAAGAACTATAGTATCAGTATTTATAATACTATCTATTATGTTATCAAAAAAATCATATTTTAAATCATAAATAGTATAATCATCTAAATACTTACTAATATAATCAAGAAAATATCTAGAGTTACTTTTATGATTTTTTTGTGAACCATTAATCAGTATATACATTATTAATCACCTTATCATCTAATCTTTTAACTTCATAACTGCTTGCATTTAAATTAATACTGTTAGCCTTAACTAGTTTATCTAAACATTTATAATCAATATCAGTTATATCACCATAAAAATAGGTAGTTAGTTTTAACTTATTATCATATCTACTAGCATGATGAATATGTTTATCTCGTATAGTAAAGTAGGGTAGTACGTAACCAATACACCTTTCAAGTACTCTTTTTACACTCTCACTGTAGCACCCAAACCTATTCTTACTAATAATTATTAATTCATCTGAATTTTTAAGTGAATCAGTAATATTAGAGTATTCATCTTTATATATACATACTTTAGGATGTTTAATCCAACATGAGAAACATCCAATACAACTATTACTACACCCATTCGCATTAATTATTACATCATTATCACTAATATTAAATAATTCCTTGTCTAAATGTTCTAAATCATGTATTATTGTTTTCATACTTAAATATATGGTGATAATCTAAATTTATACTAGTATTTTTTATGTTTAAATAGTATAATTTTATTAGGAAGTGATTTTGTGGTTTGGATATGGTTAGGTATAGTAATATTTTTAATATTTATTGAAGTTATTACAGTAGGTCTTACAACAGTATGGTTTGTAATAAGTGGATTTGTATCACTAATATTATCCTTATTTATTGATAGTATTGAAATTGAATTTAGTGTCTTTGTACTATTAGGTGTATTACTTTTAATAACTACTAGACCTTATTTAGTTAAGAAGTTACATGTTAAAGAGTCTAAAACTAATTTAGATAGAGTAGTAGGTATGAGGGGTATAGTTACAGAAGATATTAGTAATCTTGCACCAGGTGAGGTTAAAGTAGATGGTAAAAGATGGACGGCTATTTCTGATGGAGATATAAAAGTAGGTAGTAAGGTAGAAGTATTAAGTATTATAGGTGTAAAAATAAAAGTAAAGGAGATTGATTAATATGATGTTATTATTTATAATTTTAATTATTGTTGTAGTAGTAGTTATTCCAAATATTAGAGTAGTACCACAAGCAAAAGCTTATGTAATAGAAAGATTAGGTTCTTATTATACAACTTGGCAAAACGGGTTACATGTTAAACTTCCATTTATTGATAGAGTATCTAGACAGGTTACTCTAAAAGAAATAGTAAAAGACTTTGATCCACAACCAGTTATTACTAAAGATAATGTAACTATGCAAATAGATACAGTTGTTTATTTTCAGATTACTGATCCTAAGTTATATACATATGGAGTAGATCAACCAATATCAGCTATTGAAAACTTAACCGCAACTACACTTCGTAATATTATAGGAGAGTTAGAATTAGATCAAACTTTAACTAGTCGTGATATTATTAACTCTAAAATGCGTTCTATTCTTGATGAAGCAACTGATTCTTGGGGAATTAAAGTAAATAGAGTAGAACTTAAAAACATATTTCCACCAAGAGAAATCCAAGAAGCTATGGAAAAACAAATGCGTGCAGAACGTGAAAGAAGAGAATCTATCCTAAAAGCTGAAGGTGAAAAAAGAAGTAGTATATTAATTGCAGAAGGTGAAAAAGAAAGTGCGATTTTAAGAGCAGAAGCAGAAAAACAATCACAGATTAAAAAGGCTGAAGGTGAGGCTGAAGCAATTCTTAAGATTAAACAAGCAGAAGCTGCTGGTATAGAATTAATTAAAAAAGCAGGAGCAGATGAGAAAGTAATTGCTTTAAAAAGTTTAGAAGCATTATCTACACTTGCAGAAGGTAATTCTACTAAGATAATAGTTCCATCAGACTTATCTAATATTGCAACACTAGGTACTACTGTTAAAGAAATGTTGAAAAATGATAAATAATGAATTATATATAAAAAAAATATTGAGTGTTGTTTTCTTTCCAGTAGTATTTCTTGCTGGAGAGTTTTTTATACAGTATATCTTTGTTGCAATCTTTAATAGTAGAAATTTAATTAAGTTTAGAGAATTATATCCAGATATGAATGATATAGATATCATTAGAACATATGATTATAAAAATGCACTTTCTAATTATCTAAATGATAAAGCCCTATTAATAGTGATTATTACATTTATAGTTTTTGCATTTATATTTATTAAAACATTAAAGAAAATGAATATAAGTAATATTAAAAATAGAATTAATAATCTTGATTATATAAATATATTTATACTAGGATTCTTTATATCAATATTCTTTAATACATTTATTTATACATTAAATAGTGTTGTACATATTACAGATACTTATAAAGTAAGTAGTATACCTCTTATTGTTACTTTAATATCATCAGGAATAATAGGACCAATTCTAGAAGAATTATTATTTAGAGGAGTAGTATATAATAAGTTATTAACATTTAATAATCATAAGAAAGCATATATTATTACAAGTATAATGTTTTCAATTATGCACTTTCCAAATATAATAACTATGATTTATACATTTATATTATCATTTATAATGATATATTTATATGATAAATATAAATCATTACAAGCACCAATTATATTTCATATTGCAATTAATACTACAATAACTGTATTAATATACTCACTTGTTAAGGATAACATAGTAGTTAATTCTTTATTACTTCTAATAAGTTTATTTGGAACAGTATCAGTATTAAAACTAATTAATTGGAATAAGGACAAATTGTAAAATGATATTTAGACAAAATGTAAAGTAATATTTGGACAAATTGTAAAAAAATATTTACATTTTAAAAATAATAAGGTAAAATATAAATAGAGGTGATGCATTAATGCATGGATATTTACCAAGAATAGTAGATGAAGAAATTAAAAATAAATTAACTTATGTAGGTGGAATTTTAATTGAAGGCGCTAAGTGGTGTGGAAAATCTACAACTGCTAAGCAAGTTGCTAAAAGTGTTGTTGAATTTCAAAATCCAGATCAAAAAAAAGATTTTGATTCAATCAATAATACTAAACCCTCTCTTTTTTTAGATGGGGATAAGCCAAGAGTTTTTGATGAGTGGCAAATGTATCCTGTTGTATGGGATTCTGCTAGAATGGATTTAGATAAATCTGGATTGTTTGGACAATATATTTTTACGGGTTCAGCTAAACCAAAAGAAGATAGTATTATGCATACAGGCACTGGACGAATTAGTAAAATATTAATGCGAACAATGTCACTTTATGAATCTGGAGATTCAAACGGAACTGTTTCTTTAAATGACATCATTGAAGGTAATGATATAGCTGCTGTTAGTGATTTGGAACTTGAGGATATTGCAAGTGTAATAGTTAGAGGTGGATGGCCACAAACTCTTAAAATAAATAATGATAATAAATATAGAGTCGCAGTTGATTATGTAGATTCTTTGGTAACAGAAGAGGTAAAAAGTATAGATGGAGTTGAAAGAAACCCAGTAAAGATGCGTGCACTTTTAAAAAGTATTGCTAGAAATATATCCACATCAACTAGTAAAGAAACAATAAAATCAGATGTTAAAACTGTATTTTTAGACGATATTTCTAGACCTACATTTGATGATTATATTAATATATTAGAAAAATTATTTGTAATAGAATATGTTAATGCAACTAATTTAAATATTCGTTCTAAAACTGCATTTAGAACTACACCTAAAATTGAATTTGTAGATCCTTCTATTGCAACTGCACTTCTAGGATTAAAGCCACAAAATTTAATTAAGGATTTGAATTATTTTGGGTTCTTGTTTGAAAATTTATGTATTAGAGATTTAAAAGTTTATTCTAGAAGTTTGGATGCTGAATTAACATATTACCGAGATAAAAATAATTTTGAAGTAGATGTTATATTAAAACTACCAGATGATAGATGGGGAGCAATTGAAATTAAATTAGGCGCAGGATATGTAGAAGAAGCCGCACAAAATTTAATTAAGTTTAAGGAAAAAGTAGATACTAAAAAGTGTGGAGAACCATCGTTCTTAATGGTGCTTACTGGTACTAAATATTCATATAAAAGACCAGATGGAGTATATGTTGTATCTATTGGTTGTTTAAAGAATTAAATATATCATATAATGATGTGAACTGTTAAAAATGTAATTAAAAGTTCTATTTCGTAAACTTTTCTGTTAAGTATAATCAAAAATTTTGAGTAGCAGTATTAGTAATAATGGCAATAATTGCTCTTATAGCAACTCCACTCGTTATGTCTATAATTAGAAAAGCAAGAATATCTGCAGATAAAAGAAGTATTGATGCATATGGAAGAAGTATCGAACTTGCAATTGCAGGTTATCTAATGGATACAGGAGATTTTCCAACATCTACCGATCAACTAACAGTAGAATATTCAGGAGATGAAGCAGTATGTACAACAACACAATTAAATGCTGATTCTTCAGTATATTTAGCAGGATGTACAGTTGCAGGTAGAAGTGTAGAAAACTATACATATGGAAGTGACAAATCACCGACATATACTGCATATAGTGTAGGAGATGAAGTAACATATAATAATATAAATTATTATGTAATCAAAGATTCAAGTGCATCAGAAGATTCTGTAACACTTCTAAAAGCAGAACCACTTACTGTTACCGAGGTAAATCAATATGGTGTAGGGCATGTAAATATGAATGTACCATCAAGTCAATCATATTATCAAACTGCATATGACTCAAATGGTTATGGAGGAATGACCTATTATAGTAGTGAAGATTGTAATCCCACCGGATGGAATGGCTGTACAACAGATTATACACAAAGCGAGATAAAATATGTTGTAGATGCTTGGAAGACAGCAAAAGCACCAATGGCTACAGAAGCAAGATTATTATTAAAAGAAGAAATAGATGATAATTTTGAATTTGAAGAATTTGAAATACAATGTGGTGGTTGTGGTGCAAAAGGTAGTAGAATAAAAAGCACTTGGATGTATAATAGTAACTATTGGTATTGGACAATGAGTCCCTATAATTCTTCTGATTTAGAAGTTTGGCGTGTTTTAAATTCAGGACAAGTAGGTGATCAAAACTTCTCTGATGCAAGTGGTGGATCTTATATTTCAGGCGTTGTTCGTCCTGTTATAGTACTACCTAAATCTGCTATTGATTAAATAAAAATTTAGAATTAAAGTGAATTGATTAAGGGTAAGTTTATAAAATTCGTAAACTTGCTTTTATTTTATTTTAAAATATGGTAATATTATATGTAGAAAGAAAGATGTGATTAGATGATTAAGCGTGTTTTGGGTGTTGATATTAATTATATAGAGTATGGTGAGGGTGATGATATAGTATTACTTCATGGTTGGGGACAAAACATTCAGATGATGAAACCTGTTGGTGATAAGTTAAAGGGACATATTATTATTCTTGATTTACCTGGTTATGGAGAGTCTACTGAGCCACCAAATGTTTGGACAATCTATGATTATGTAGAGTGTGTACATGAGTTTTTAAATAGTATTGGGGTTAAGAATCCAATTATGATGGGTCATTCTTTTGGTGGTAAGATATCACTTGCTTATGCTAGTAAATATAAAGTTAAGAAACTTGTATTATTTGCGAGTCCTTTTAAAAAAGGTATTGAGAAAATGCCTTTGAAAACTAAGATATTAAAGGCAGCTAAAAAAATACCATTATTAAATAAGTTAGAAGGTTTTGCTAAAAAGCATATTGGTTCTACTGATTATAAGAATGCATCTGAGATGATGAGAAAGATACTTGTTGAAACTGTTAACTTAGATATTCGTGAAGATGTAAAGAAGATTAAATGTCCAACTTTTATTTTCTGGGGTACTAATGATGAGGCTGTACCGGTGGAAGATGCAAAAGAGTTAGAGTCCCTAATACCTGATGCAGGACTTGTAATTTATGAAGGTTGTACTCACTATGCTTACTTAGAGATGTTACCACAAGTAATAAAAGTAATTAGAATATTTTTGGAGGGTAAATAGTTATGTTATATTTTTTATTATCATTAATACCTTTAGTATATTTAACAATTATTAAGAGTAAGAAATCTATACATATGTTACAACAAAATTATTATGATGAATCTAATAGGTATTTATTATGGATTAAAGCTAATTTAAAGAAAGTGTTTTTAAACTTCGATTTAGTATTATTTCTAATTGTAATTGGATTTATATTAAATGATTTTATTACGATGATTCTATTTAGTTTACTTACAATATTTTCTATAATAGAGATTAAACGTATTAAGGAACAAGTAAAGAAACCTTTAGTTATAACTTCACGTGTTAAAAGAATGATTATAACTGAAACTGTATTATATGCAATAATACTTCTTATTATGATTCTTAGTTTTAATGAGAATGATATAACTATATACTATTTAATACTTAGTGTAGTTACATATTTTAATTGTTTTATAATATGGCTTGTTAATAAAATAAATATCCCTGTTGAAAAATGTGTATATCTACATTTTAAACATATGGCACAGAATAAGTTATTTTCTATGAATTTACCAGTTATAGGTATTACAGGAAGTTATGGTAAGACTAGTAGTAAGAATATATTAAATGATATCTTAAATGTTAAATTTAATGCATTCGCTACACCTAAAAATTTTAATACCCCTTATGGACTAATTAGATCTATTAATCAGTATCTAGATAAGTTTAATGATTTATTTATAGCTGAGATGGGAGCATTTAAAGTAGGAGAGATTGCAACTACTTGTCGTCTTGTTAAACCTAAATATGGAATACTTACTACTATTGGTGAGGCACACTTAGAATCTTTTGGCTCTCGTGAAAATATTCAAAAAGGTAAGTTTGAACTTATTGAATCATTACCTGAAGATGGAATAGGAATACTTAATGGTGATGATCCTTATCAAAGAAGTTATAAACTAAAAAATAACTGTAAAGTAATGTGGATTGGTATTGATTCAGATGATGTAGATTTAAAAGCTACTAATATAAAACTTAGTGGAGATGGTACTACATTTGATTGTATATTCAAAGGAGATAAGAAGAAATATAAATTTCAAACTAAATTACTTGGAAAACATAATGTTTACAATATTTTGGCAGCTATTTTACTAGGTCATGAACTTGGTATGAGTATTGATGAGTTAAAAAGAGGAGTTGCTTCTGTTAAAACTATTGAACATAGATTAGAATTAAAACCATATGGAACTAACTATATCATAGATGATGCATACAATTCTAATCCAGTTGGTTCTAAGATGGCTCTTGATGTACTTGGATTAATGGACGGAATAAAGATAGTAGTTACTCCTGGTATGATTGAACTAGGTGAAAAACAGTATGAAGCTAATTATAAGTTTGGAGAGTATATTAGTGAGGTAGCTGATTATGTAATACTAGTAGGCAAGAATCAAACAAAACCAATATATGATGGATTAAAGAATAAAACGTATAATAAAGATAATATATATGTAATTAATGATGTAAAAGAGGCATTTCCAATAATGAATAAGTTATCAACTAAGAAAACTTATATCTTACTGGAAAATGATTTACCAGATTTATTTAATGAATAGGAGGATTTTATGAAGATTAAATTAGGTGTTATATTTGGAGGAGAAAGTGTTGAACACGAAGTAAGTATTATTAGTGCAGTTCAAGCGATGGAGTCTATTGATAGAGATAGATATGATATTATTCCAATTTATGTAAGTAAAGAGCGTATTTGGTATACAGGTGCTATGTTAAGAGATATTGATGTGTATAAAAATTTTGATGATTTAAAAAGATATGCCAAAGAGGTTGTATTAACTAAGAAAGGTGATAAATACTATCTTCAGGCTACTAGAGGAATGATAAGAAGAGATGTAACTGATATTGATATTATATTTCCAATAGTACATGGGAATAATGTAGAAGATGGTTCAATTCAAGGATATTTAGAATCTGCTGGTATTCCATATGTTGGAAGCCATGTATTAGGTTCTGCGCTAGGACAGGATAAAGTACTTATGAAACAAGTGTTTGAGGCAAATGATATTCCTGTTGTACCTTATACTTGGTTTTATGATTATGAATATGAAGAAGATAATAAAACTATATTAGATAAGATTAATAAGTTAAAATACCCAGTAGTTGTTAAACCTGCAACTCTTGGTAGTAGTGTAGGTATTACTTATGTTAAGAGTGATACTGATATTAGAGATGCGATAAAAGAGGCTATTAAATATGATAATAAGATAGTAGTAGAACATGCAGTATCTAATCTTATAGAAGTAAACTGTAGTGTACTTGGTAATTATAAACATCAAGAATGTAGTGCGCTTGAGGAAGTATTAAGTGATAACGAACTCTTAACTTATGCAGACAAATATATAGGTGGTACCAAAGGTAAGCTAAAAGGATCTATGAAATCATCTAAAGGTATGGCATCAACAAGTCGTATTATTCCTGCTCGAATTGATAAAAAAGTAGAAGATAAGGTAAAAGATATTTCTGTACGTGCATTTAAGGCTCTTAACTTAAGTGGAGTATGTAGAATAGATTTTCTAATTGATGGTAAGAGTAACGAAGTATATATCAACGAACCAAACACAATACCTGGATCACTTGCGTTTTATCTTTGGGAACCAATTGGAAAAGGATATACTGAACTACTTAGCGATATGATTAATATAGCTATTAAAGATTATAAAGAAAAGCATAAGAAAACATATTCGTTTGATACTAATATCTTAAGTAATTTTAATGGTTTAAAAGGAGCAAAGGGCAAACTAAAAAGATAGTTTGTTTTTTGAAATAAGGTGTAATATGTTTACAAAAGAAGAAGAAAACAAAATTGGTTTAATCATGACTATGTATAAAGAAAATGATACATTAAGAAAGAATCTGGAAAATAAATATGATAATAATCCGAGTTTATTAAATCCATATGAAATTTACGTATTAGAAGTAGTATATAGATATGGAAACAATGGATATTTTGATGAATTAAGTAGATGTGGTAATATAAGTGATGTTGCAACCAAAATTAAAACATTTATGGACAACTGTAATGATATACCTAATTTTGAATTTGAAAAGTTTAAAGATTATAATAAACCAGGTAACTTAAATGATATAGAAAGTTTTTGTGTAAAGCTAATACTTAAGAATAAAGATAAAAAAAGAATACTTGAAAATAAGATGATGTATACATATGATGATTATGTAGAGATAAAGCTTGATACAGATGAAAATATTAAAGAATCCATTATGCACGTATTATTTATTAAGGCACTAACGGAATTTATAAAAAATAGAATAGACATGGAATCATTTAAGGGTATAATAGATAGACAAATTAAGCCAGGTATGTTTGCAAGTGTGGATAAATATTTTTTATCTTCTATGCTTGGTGATATTCCAGAAATTGGGGAATCTATAATTGATGTTGCTGAAAAATGCTTTAATGATGTTAAAACTGATGTAGAGAATGGTAATGGGTTAGGGTTATTGAGTGCACAATTTGGTGAAGGCATAGATGAGGTTAAGATTAATATATCATTTGATGATGTATATGGTGATTTAAGGAAGCGAAAAAATAAAAAAGTATAATTTTGTAAAATTAGTGTTTAGGCTAATATATGCGCCTTTTAGGAGCGATATGATTACAAAATTTGATAATTTAGATATGGTATTAGGTAATAAGTTACAATTACAAATACTTTGATTAATAACTGAAATAAATCAGCTGAGTATCAAACCTTTGTTTCGCATGCGTATGTATGCATATATATAATTATAATGAACACAAAACTATAAAAGATGAAGATGTTACTTTACATGAATCAAAGAATACTGATAAAACATGAACTTGTGTCTATGATGATAAAGAAGAACAGTATTATAATCGGTTGATTGTTGAAAAAAAACAATTGACAAATGCGAGTTCGTGTGCTAATATTTTATTAGCGCACGAATTAGTGTTTTTATTTTAAGTAAAATTGGAGGGTTTATGAAGAAAATTGCAAGATTTTTTGTAGATGTAAAAAAGGAATTAAAAAGAGTTAGATGGCCAAAGAAAAAAGATATGATAGTATATTCTACTGCAACAGTTGCATCACTAGTATTCTTTATGGTATTCTTTACAATTATTGATACTGTGTTAGGATTATTGAAGGTGTTATAATGGAAAAAGAATGGTATGTTGTTAATACTTATTCAGGACATGAGAATAAGGTAAAAGAAAAGTTAGAGATGCGTGCAAGCAGTATGGGTATGGAAGACTATATCTTTAGAGTAGTTGTTCCAGAAGAAACTGTTATTGAAACTGCTAAAGATGGCTCTGAGAAAGAAAAAAAAGTTAAAATGTTTCCAGGTTATATACTAGTTGAAATGATTATGACTGATGAAGCATGGTTTATTGTACGTAATACACCGGGTGTAACTGGATTTATCGGATCATCTGGTAAAGGTGCTAAACCTTTTCCACTTACTAAAGATGAAGTAGATAAAATATTAGGCTCTATGAATATGAGTAGAATAGATATAGAATCAGAACTAAAAGTAGATGATTCAGTAAAAGTAACTGCTGGAGCATTTGCTAATATGTTTGGTAAAGTTAAAAATATTGATATGCAAAAACAAATGATAGAAGTAGCTTTAGACTTATTTGGTCAAGAGACTATGGTTGAAGTTGGATTTGACGAGATAGAGAAAGTATAATTTTGATATAAATATATTCTAAAAAGTTATTCCAGTGTACTGGAATAACTTTACAAAACAAATTTGCTATAGTATAAAAGATATTAAAGTAATAAATATATTTGATTTTTTAGTTGATGAAACATTTTAATATTGCTTTTTAAAATATAGAAAGGGATTGTTTATGATTACAGAGAGAGTATTGAATAAGGATATAATTGATTCAAAGGTGAAAATAGGTGTTATTTTTAACAATTATTCTACTAGTGGAGCATATACAAAGTATTATGAAGGTGTTGTTGTTACTATTGGAACCATTGGAAAAGAATCTTTTGTTGTCCTTGATAATAACATTTTAATATCTTTAAAACATATTCAAACTATAGAAATAATTGGTTAGATGTTTACAAAACAATAATTATGTGATATTATAAGTTCGCTTATTTAAATTTTATCTGTGGGAGTTTTGTTTATGCGGAGCACTTTTACCACGATAAAGTTTTAAATATAGATATAAAAAACAATAATGGGAGGTGTTTTTTGTGGCAGAGATAGTAAAGAAGATTAAATTACAAATTCCTGCGGGTAAAGCTACACCGGCTCCTCCAGTAGGTACTGTATTAGGTCCAGCTGGAATTAATTTACAGGAATTCTGTACTAAGTATAATGATGCAACTAGAGATAAGATGGGTGATATCCTACCAGTTGAAATAACTGTAATGGATGATAGAAGTTTTACATTTGTAATTAAAACTCCACCAACTGCATTCTTAATTAAGAAGACAGCTAAGATTAAGAAAGGTTCTTCTAAAGGTAAGGATGAGATTGTTGGTAAGCTTACTAAGAATCAACTTAGAGAAATAGCAGAGATTAAGTTACCAGATTTAAACTGCTATACTGTAGAAGAAGCTATGAAGATAGTTGCAGGTACTGCTCATAATATGGGCGTTGAAATCGTTGATTAATAATCGATTAATTAAATTTATCCGCATAAAAATATATAAGGAGGATAAGTATGAAGAGATCTAAAAAGTATGTAGAAGCATCTAGTAAAGTAGGAAATAAGAAATATACTAAAGATGAAGCTATTAAATTAGTTAAGGAACTTGCTGCTGCTAAATTTGATGAGACTGTTGAATTATCTTTAAATTTAAACTTAGATACTAAGAAGTCTGATCAACAATTAAGAGGAGCTACAGTTCTTCCTAATGGTATTGGTAAAACTAAGAAAGTGTTAGTAATTGCTAAAGGAGCTAAAGCAACTGAAGCTAAAGATGCTAATGCAGATTATGTTGGAGATACTGATATGATTGATAAGATAGCTAATGAAAATTGGTTTGATTTTGATACTTTAATTGCTACTCCAGATATGATGCCTGCTTTAGGTAAGATTGGTCGTGTGTTAGGTCCTAAAGGATTGATGCCAAACCCTAAAACCGGTACTGTAACTATGGATGTTAAAAAGGCAGTTGAAGATGTTAAAAAAGGTCGTGTAGAGTATCGTGCTGATAGTTATGGTAATGTTGCTGTTTCTATTGGCAAAGTATCATTTGATGCAGATAAACTATTAGGAAACCTTGATGCATTTGTTTCTTTAATTATTAAGACTAAACCTAGTGTTGTTAAAGGTAAATATATTAAAAGTGTAACTATTTCATCAACAATGGGTCCTGGTATTAAAATTGATGAAGCTGAATTTGAAATTTAGTATTTACAAAGAATTTGTTATGTGTTATAATATAACGCAGTTGGAGATACCGTAGACAGTAGGCAATAGTAAGTCCTACCGAGGCACTTAAATTTTAAGAACTCAAAGTCCAGGTATTAGTGCCTGGATTTTTACTTAACGGTATTACACAAAATTAAGGAGGTGTAATATGGCAAATCCAAAAATACTAGAAAAGAAACAAGCGGTAATTGATGAGATTACTGAAAACGTTAAGAATTCTGCATCTTTCATTCTTCTTGAAAATCATGGTTTAACTGTTGCTGAGACTATGGAGCTTAGAAGAATGTTAAGAGAGTCAGGTTCTGAACTCAAGATTTACAAAAATACGTTAGTTGCTCGTAGTTTGAAAACTCTAGATATTGATTTAGAGAAAGAGTTAAATGGTCCAAAAGTATTTGTATATGGTAAAGATATTATTGAACCTATTAAAGCAGCTAGTAGCTTTATTAAAAATCATCCAGCATTAGAAATGAAGATTGGTATTGTCGATGGTAAAGTTACTGAAATTGATGAGCTAAACAAGTTAGCTACTATCCCATCAAGAGAAGGATTACTTACAATGTTTGCATCTGGACTTATGGGTATTGCAAGAGATTTTGCAATTTGCTTAGATTTACATAGTAAAAATTTAGAAGAAAAATAGTATTATAAAACAAAAAGAAAGGAGATATATTATGGCAAAATTAAGCGCACAAGAAATTATTGATTCACTAAAAGAAATGACTCTTTTAGAAATTAAGGAAGTAGTAGATTTAATGAAGGAGGAATTTGGTGTAGATCCATCTGCTGTTGCAGTTGCTGCTGCTCCTGCTGCAGATACAGCTGCTGCTGGTCCATCTGAACAAGATGTTGTTCTAGCTAGCTGTGGAGCTAACAAAATTGCCGTTATTAAATTAATTAAAGAAGTTACTGGATTAGGTTTAGGAGAAGCTAAAGCTATCGCAGATAACGGTGGCGTTATTAAAGAAAAAGCTAAATCAGATGAAGCTGAAGAATTAAAAGCTAAGTTTGAAGAAGCTGGCGCTACTATTGAATTAAAATAATTTAATTTTAGACTTTCAAGCCTATACTTTGAGTATGGGCTTTAAGTGTTCTATTAGGGCTTTATATATTGCAAATTATAACGTAATAAATTAGCATGTGAAAAAGTTATTGCGGTTAACTGTAATAACTTTACAAATGATAGATTGTGTTGATAATAAATGGGAGGTTATGGTTTATGAAATTTAATAACATAAACAAAAGATTAATATCTGGTATGTTAGGTGGCATAATGCTTGCAACTCCACTAACTCTTACTGCTTGCGGACCATATGAATATGTAACTGATACTGATGACAGTGTAAAATTAAATTCAGATATAACTTATTCATACAATGTTGTAAGAGAGTTGCAAGTTGTAAACATAAAAACAAAAATAAATGAAGATGTATATTTTGTTTACAATAAATCTGTTTTTAAAGATTTTGATGAGTATTGTGATGTCTTTACGGGAAAGATTATATTTCAGTATGAAGAAGATAATATTAAAACTGAAGGAGTTTATGTGTTGTCTTGTGAAGGTATAGATCAATACTTAATATCTTATAATATGCTAAAAGAAGAATATAGTGTTGATGATTTAGAATATTTACTTGCGAAGATTAAACAGGATATATATAATGATAATAACAAAGAGTTGATTAAAAATAAATAAAAATTGAAGGGAGTTTTGAAAAATGAATTATATTGATTATGATAGTTTTGAGAAAGCAGTTCACAAAAGCATTGGCATTACTTTTGGCTTAATTGCAACGTCTTTTGTAACGGGAATTTGTATTTCTTCATGTGCAAACAAGAATAATACTAGTATAACCTGGGATGATATAAAGGAAAGTTATGTTGCTCTAGTAGAAGAAGATGGTGTTTATGTGAAGAGTTTATTAAAAATTAAGGGTAATGGAATATATGAAAATCTTCTTTATGATAATGTATATTTTGGTAATGAAATTTTAGAGTATCATGAAGCTGTTCCTTATTTTGTACAAACTGGCAATGTAAAGAGTAGTTATACTAAGAATGAGTTGAAAGAAATAATTAAAGAGTTTAAAATAGGCAGTAATGAGTATAAATATAGTGATGATTATGTATTAATGAAGTAGGTGAATATGGCGTATTATTTTGATAGTAATCCAGATAGTAAGAGTTGTGAACAATTAATTAAGTGTGAGATTAATGGTAGTATTTACAACTTTTATACAGATAATAATGTATTTTCTAAAAAGTATTTAGATTTTGGAACTAGAACTTTATTAGAGAGTATAGATACTAATGATATATCTGGTGATGTTTTAGATTTTGGATGTGGGTATGGTCCTATTGGAATATATATTAAAAATAGTTGTAATTGTAATGTTGATATGGTTGATATAAATAGTAGGGCTATTAATCTGTCTATTAAGAATGCAAAGTTAAATAAGGCTGATGTTAATATTTTTTATAGCGATATTTATAGTAGTATAGATAAAAAGTATGATTTTATTATTACTAATCCGCCTATTAGAGTGGGTAAGAAAATATTGTATGAGATATTATTTGGAGCAAAAGATTATTTAAAAAAAGATGGATGTTTATATTTGGTAGTTAATAAGGACCAGGGGGCTAAAAGCTTAAAAAAATCTCTTGATGAGTGCTACAATGTAACTACACTGAAAAAAAATAAAGGTTTTTATGTTTTTAAATGTCAAATGCGTTGACAGATTGAATTTATTTTGTTAAAATTATAAATTGACGACGTGTATTGTTTTTTGTGCAATATACGATTACTGATTATATAGTTTAGGAAAGTGTTTGGGGTGAAATAGTGGCTTATACAGTAAAAAAATATGGTGATTACCGTGAAAGAAGAAGTTATGCAAAAACTAAAAGTGCAATTGAATTAAACAACTTGTTGGAAATTCAAAAAAAGTCGTATGACTGGTTTATGACTGAAGGAATAAAAGAGGTATTTGATGATATTTTTCCTGTTGAGAGTTTTACGGGAAATTTAACTCTTGAGTTTGGAGATTATGTTTTTGAAGAACCAAGATATTCTATTAAAGGATGTAAGGATAGATATGCAACTTATGCTGCTCCTTTAAAGACTATGGCTAGACTTTTTAACCAAGAAACTGGCGAGGTTAAAGAACAAGAAATTTATCTTGGGGACATGCCTATAATGACTGAGTCTGGTACATTTGTAATAAATGGTGCAGAACGTGTTATTGTATCGCAATTAGTTCGTTCACCTAGTGCTTACTATGGTAAAGAGATTGATAAGAAGAATGGTAAAGAGATTATTACTTCACAATTAATACCTACTCGTGGTACTTGGTTAGAGTATGAAACAGATGCAAGAGATGTAATTTACTGTCGTATTGATCGTACTCGTAAAGTGCCTATTACAACTTTACTTCGTGCATTAGGTTTGTCTAGTGATGCAGATATAGTTGACTTATTTGATGAAGATGATTATATCTTACGTACTATTGAAAAAGATGCTAATAAGAATACAGATGAAGCATTAATTGATATCCACTCTAAATTAAGACCTGGAGAGCCTTCTACTTTAGATAGTGCGAAGAACCAATTAATATCTAGATTTTTTGATTCGTTTAGATATGATTTAGCTAAAGTAGGGAGATATAAGTTTAATTTAAAATTAAATGTAATTGATAGACTTTATGGATGTAAACTTGCTGAAGATATTGTTGTTGATGGCAAGGTTATAGTAGAAAATGGTACTGTTGTTGATAAGGATGTACTTGAGACTTTAAAACCAATATTTGCTAGTGGTTATGGTGTAAAAGAATCATTAATTAATGAAGAGTTAGATTCTTATAATAAAGTACAAATAGTAAAAGTTTACTCTAAGAAGAATCCAGATAAGATTGTTAAGATTATTGGTAATGATCAAACTGTAGATTTAAAGAGACTTACTATATCTGATGTTTATGCATCTGTATCTTACTACTTAAATTTACATGAAGGAATTGGTTCTTATGATGAAATAGACCACTTATCTAATCGTCGTGTAAGACAAGTAGGTGAATTATTACAAAATCAATTTAGAATTGGTGTTACTCGTATTGAACGTGTTATTCGCGATAGAATGAGTACGCAAGAGATGGAAGAAGTTACTCCTAAGACTTTGATTAATATTCGTCCACTTACTGCTGCTATTAAAGAATTCTTCGGTAGTAGTCAGTTATCACAATTCATGGATCAAACTAACCCTGTTGCAGAGTTAGCGAATAAAAGACGTTTATCGTCATTAGGACCTGGCGGTTTATCTAGAGATAGAGCAGGTATGGATGTACGTGATGTTAATCCATCACATTATGGTAGACTTTGTCCAATTGAGTCTCCAGAAGGACCTAATATCGGTTTAATTACTGCACTTGCTTCTTATGCAAGAATTAATGATTATGGATTTATTATGACTCCTTATCAAAAAGTAGTTGATGGTAAACTTACAGATGAAATTAAATATATGACTGCTGATGAAGAGTTAGATTATCATATTTCACAGGCTACTGTTGAGCTTACTGATGATAATACTATTAAAGCCGAGAGCGTTCCTGTACGTTATCGTGGCGATAATATTATGGTTAAGTCTACTGATGTAGATTATATAGACGTATCATCAGAACAAGTTGTATCTATTACAACTGCTGGTATTCCATTCTTGGAGCACGATGATGGAAAACGTGCGTTAATGGGATCTAACATGCAACGTCAAGCAATTCCACTTTTAAAAGCAGAGGCTCCACTTGTTGGAACTGGAATTGAAGCTATATCTGCGCGAGATTCAGGAGCAGTAGTTATAGCTAAAGCTGATGGTGTAGTTGATTATGTTGATGCTAATAAGATTTTAGTTAAAACTAAAGGTGGTATGGACACATATTATTTAAATGGATATGAAAGAAGTAATGCTGGAACATGTTATCATCAAGTTCCAATAGTTCGTGCTAAAGATAAAATTAAAAAAGATCAAGTAATTGCTGATGGACCTTCTACTGATAAGGGTGAGATGTCTATTGGTAAGAATGTCACAGTTGCATTTATGAACTATAATGGTTATAACTATGAGGATGCTGTAATATTAAATGAAAGACTTGTTAGAGATGATGTTTATACATCAATTCATATTCAAGATTATCAAATTGAATGTCGTGATACTAAGTTAGGACCTGAAGAGTTTACAAGAGATATTCCAAATGTTTCTGAAGATGCTCGTAAGAATCTTGATGAAAATGGTATTATTCGTATTGGTACTGAGGTTAAGGATGATGATATTCTAGTTGGTAAGGTTACTCCTAAGGGAATGGCGGAACTTACTAGTGAGGAAAAATTACTTCACGCAATCTTTGGTGAGAAGACTCGTGAGGTAAGAGATACTTCCCTTCGTGTTCCACATGGTGGAGAAGGTATTGTACACGATATTAAGATATTTACTAAGGAAGATACTGATGAACTTCCTGCTGGAGTATCTAAGATAATTCGTGTATATATAGCTCAAAAACGTAAGATTACTGTTGGAGATAAGATGGCAGGACGTCATGGTAATAAAGGTGTTATTTCATTAATTTTACCTAGTGAAGATATGCCTTATATGGCTGATGGTACACCAATTGATATTTTACTTAATCCACTTGGAGTTCCATCTCGTATGAATATTGGACAAATTCTAGAGATGCATTTAGGTGCAGCTGCTAAAGAGTTAAATATTCATGTTGCAACTCCAGTATTTAGTGGTGCTAATAGAGAAGAGATTCTTGATGCGTTAAAAGAAGCAGGACTTGCTCCCGATGGTAAGATGGTACTATATGATGGACGTACTGGTGAACCATTTGATAATAGAATTAGTGTTGGTGTAATGTATATGATTAAACTTCACCACATGGTTGATGATAAACTTCATGCCAGATCTACTGGACCTTACAGTTTAGTAACTCAACAACCACTTGGTGGTAAAGCACAATTTGGTGGTCAGAGATTTGGTGAAATGGAAGTTTGGGCATTATATGCTTATGGTGCGGCTCACGTACTTCAAGAGATGATGACTACTAAGTCAGATGATGTTGTTGGTCGTGTTAAAGTATATGAATCAATAGTAAAAGGTTTACCACTTCCTAAATCAGGTATTCCAGAATCATTTAAGGTGCTTATTAAAGAGTTCCAAGCACTTGGACTTGATATTACAGTATTAAATGAATATGGTAATTTTGAAGAATTACGTGACTTAGAAGAAGCAGAAAATGATGATTCTAAGGATAGTACAAAACAAGAAGAAGTAATAACTAATGACATTGTTCCTACAGAAGAAGAAGATGTTTTTGAAGAATATACTGATGATTTAGAAGAGGAATATGAAGATGTTATTGAAGAAGATATGACTGAAGATGAGACTGAAGATGAGACTGAGGAAGAGTCTAATGATGTTGAAGACGAAGAAGAAGGGAATGAGGAATAATGGATGTTAATAATTTTGAAGGATTAAAAATTAGTATTGCCTCACCTGAGAAGATTCGTTCATGGTCATATGGTGAAGTAAAAAAAGCTGAAACTATTAACTATCGTACATTAAGGCCTGAAAGAGATGGATTATTCTGTGAGAAAATATTCGGACCTACTAAGGACTTTGAGTGTGCGTGTGGTAAATACAAACGTTTAAGATATAAAAATATTGTATGTGATAGATGTGGAGTAGAGGTAACTCGTTCTAAAGTTCGTCGTGAACGCATGGGACACATTGAACTTGCTACTCCTGTATCTCACATTTGGTTTTTTAAGGGTGTTCCATCACGTATGGGACTTGTACTAGATATGTCTCCAAGAGATTTAGAGGAAGTATTATATTTTGTATCTTATGTAGTACTTGATCCAGGAGATGCACCTTTAGAGAAGAAACAAACTATTTCAGATAAAGAATATCGTGCTTACTATGAAAAGTATGGAAATACATTTAGAGTAGGTATGGGAGCAGAAGCTATTAAAGAGTTACTTACTGAAGTTAACCTTCAAGAAGAAGTAGATTCTATAAAAGAAGAGATTGATGGAATAAAGGATCCTAATAGTCAAAAACGTATAAGATTAATTAAACGTTTAGATGTGCTTGATGCATTTAGAGAATCTGGTAATCGTCCTGAATGGATGATTATTGATGCTCTTCCTGTAATTCCACCAGAACTTCGTCCAATGATTCAACTTGATGGAGGTAGATTTGCAACTAGTGACTTAAATGACTTATATAGACGTGTTATTAACCGTAATAATCGTTTAAAGAAGTTAATTGAGTTAGGTGCTCCTTCTATCATTATTCAAAATGAAAAACGTATGTTACAAGAAGCAGTTGATGCGCTACTTGATAATGGTCGTCGTGGACGTAATATAACTGGTGCAGGGAATAGACCTTTAAAATCTTTATCTAGTATGCTTAAAGGTAAGCAAGGACGTTTCCGTCAAAACTTACTTGGTAAACGTGTTGACTACTCTGGACGTTCAGTTATCGTTGTTGGACCAAACTTAAAGATGTATGAGTGTGGTATCCCTAAAGAAATGGCTTTAGAGTTATTTAAACCACATGTAATTAATGGGCTTGTAGAAAAAGAAATTGCAAGTAATATTAAGGTTGCAAAACGTATGATTGATAATCAAGATCCTCGTGTTTGGGATGTTGTTGAAGAAAAAATACATGAACATCCAGTAATGCTTAACCGTGCACCTACACTTCATAGACTTGGTATTCAAGCATTTGAACCAAAGTTAATTGATGGTCGTGCGATTCGTCTTCACCCACTTGTATGTGCTGCATTTAATGCTGACTTTGATGGTGACCAGATGGCTGTACATGTACCTATTAGTGATGAGGCTCAAGCTGAAGCTAGAATACTTATGCTTGGTGCGAATAATATTTTATCACCTAAGGATGGTGAGCCAATAGTAACACCAGGACAGGATATGGTACTTGGTAACTACTATATTACTATCGAAAAAGCTGGAGAAGATGGTGAAGGTAGAGTATTCAAGGATGAAGATGAGGCTTTAATGGCTTATGAAAGACGTGAGATTACTCTTCATACTAGAATTGCAATTCCAGTTAAATCATTTAAACATAAATTATTTAAAGATAAATACATGGATAAGTATTTAGTTACTACTGTAGGTAAGATTAAATTTAATGAGATTTTCCCTGATACTTTCCAATATATAAATGATGGTTCTAAAGAGAACATTACTAAGATGACTCCAAGTAAGTATTTCTTAGATCGTGGAGTTAATATTAAAGAAGAAATAGCTAAGATGGAAGTTGTAAAACCTTTTGCTAAAGGTGTACTTACTGATTTAATTGCTGAAATTTATAAGCGTTATAAGACTACTGAAACATCTATAATGCTAGATAAGTTAAAGGATTTAGGATTTAAGTATTCAACTTTATCTGGTATATCTATTGGTATTGGAGATATTATTTTATCAGAGCATAAACAAGAATATCTTGATGAGGCTGAAGCTACTGTTGAGAAGATTTCTAAACAATTTAGACGTGGTTTAATCACTGATGAAGAAAGATATCAAAATGTAGTGGCTGCATGGAATAAAGCTAAAGATAAGATTGCCGATGAGTTATCTGGAGTTATTAAGAATAATAAAGAAAATCCAATTTCAATGATGATTGATTCTAAAGCTCGTGGTAACATGAGTAACTATAACCAAATGGCTGGTATGCGTGGTTTAATGATGAAGCCTACTGGTGAAGCAGTTGAGATTCCGATTAAATCATCATTTACTGAAGGTGCGAATGTATTTGAGTTCTTCTTAGCCACACATGGTGCCCGTAAAGGTGCGGTTGATACAGCTTTAAAAACTGCAGACGCTGGATACTTAACTAGACGTTTAGTTGACGTATCACAAGATATTATCGTAAAAGAAGATGATTGTGGTACTGAACAAGGTGTAGTAGTTGAAGCATTCATTAATGAGAATGATGGTACTGTAGTAGAGTCAGTATATGACCGTATACTTGGTAGATATACTAATAAGAAGATAGTAAATCCTGAAACTAAAGAAGTTATTTGTGAACGTAATTGTTATATTACGGAAGATTTAGCAAAGAAAATAGTTGATGCAGGTATTACTCGTGTACCAATTAGAACAGTTTTAACTTGTAAGACAGAGCACGGTGTATGTTGTAAGTGTTATGGACGTAACCTTGCTACTGGTTCTATAGTTGAAGTAGGTGAGGCTGTAGGTATTATGGCTGCTCAATCAATTGGTGAACCAGGTACACAGCTTACAATGCGTACTATTAACTCAGGTGGTGTAGCTGGTGAGGATATTACTCAAGGTTTACCTCGTGTACAAGAGTTATTTGAATCACGTAACCCTAAAGGTAAAGCTACTATTGCTGAGATTAATGGTGTTGTATCTAAGATTGAAGAAGATAATGGTAAATATATCATTAGTATTAAAAATGATGTTGAAACTCGTAAACATACAACTAACTATGGTGTTAAGTTAATGGTAGAAAAAGGTGACGATGTTAAAGCAGGTGAAAAACTTACTTATGGAGCTATTAACCCAAAAGAATTACTTGCTGTAACAGACCCAATTACAGTACAACAATATATCTTATTAGAAATACAAAAGGTATATCGTTCTCAAGGTGTTGATATCTCGGATAAACATGTTGAAATAATTGCTAAACGTATGATTTCTAAGATTAAGATTGTTAACTCTGGTGATTCATACTTCTTACCTGGAACTATGGTTAATATTAATAAGTTTACAGATACAAATAAGTCTTTAATTCTTGAAGGTAAAGTTCCTGCTACAGGTAAACCAGTATTACTTGGTATTACTAAAGCATCACTTGAAACAGATTCATTCTTATCTGCTGCATCATTCCAAGAAACAACAAGAATTTTAACAGATGCTGCAATTCATGGTAAGGTTGATAAACTTGAAGGATTAAAAGAGAATGTTATAATTGGTAAACTAATTCCTGCAGGTACAGGAGCAAGAAAATATCGTAAAACTGATTACGAACTTGCAGTTAATGATATTAAAGAAGAACCATTAGAAGCATTAGAACAAGAATTATTAGATTAAGATACATTCGTATCTTTTTCTTTTTGTACAATAAAAAAACCATAGGTTATAATACTTAATCATTTTCACAATTGTTACTAATACTTAAGTATCTCTATGGTATAGTGTTTCATCATTTGATGAGGAATAAGACTTGTTCTTACTCTTTTTGCTATAAACCTTAGTATTATAACTATAAGTCATGTAAGAAATACGGACCATATTACTGCTTGAAACACCGTTGTTGTTGAGTTTGCCATTGTTATTCACATTCCACACGTTAGAGGAGTCTTACAGTCTTATCCCTAATATTATCATAAATAATCTTCTACTTTAACAAAAGTTCCAAAACCATCATATCTATCTTTTAACTTCATTAAGCTATTTCTGATTAGTTTATTACAGTTACCATATTTTAAATGACCTAAATAACTTACCTTAACTTGATTAAAAGTATCATAGTCAATTCTACCTTCTATATATAATTTATTTAGAACTTTTAGTTTTCTTTTAAACTTTCTTTTAGTTTGATTCTTAATTTTAACTAATAACTTATTATTCTTTTTTATAAATCTAAAACCAATAAATTCGAAACCATCATTAATAGAATATATTCTAGTCTTTATCATGTTTAATTCTAATTTATATTTACTAATTATTCTTTTAATATCATTTAAACAATGTTTTAAATATTCCTTATTATCTGATATTAATATTCCATCATCACAATATCTACAATAAAATGGAATCTTTAATTCTTCTTTAATATAATGGTCAAGGTATGATAAAAAAAGTATAGCCACAGCTTGGCTTACGGGGTTACCTATTGCAAATCCAGTTCCTTTTTTATATAGTGGTATATCCATTATATCTTTTATTAGTTTATCTTTATTACTACAGTTACTGTTTTTTATTCTATTTATTTCTCTATTCTTCAGTTTAATAATATCTTCATTAATATAAGTACTATCAGTACTATCTATAATATTATCTAGTATATTTAGTGCATCGTTATCCTTTATCTTAGTTCTAATAATTCTTTTAACTATATCATGATCAATATTAAAGAAATACTTTTTAATATCAAATTTAAGTATATATAAATTTTTACTTATATTCTTATTTAAATACTTAACTAACTTCTTATATCCATAATGAGTACCTTTACCAACTCTAGTTGCGACATTAGTATCTATTAGACTACTATCAAATATATCTACAAGTAAATATTCACATACTAAATGATTAATAATCTTATCAATAATATTTAAAGACATAATAAGTCTTACTTTAGGTTCTCTAATTAGAAATATATTATACTTACTAGGTTTATAATTTTTACTATCTAATATATTTTTAACTAAAGTAATATTAGATACATAATACTCATCAAATTTTTCTATTTTTATCTTATTCTTAGTATTAACTCTAACTCTAGTATCATACATAGATATTATATTCCTAATATCAGTAATTCTATTATATAGATTGTCTTTCCGTTTCATTTTTTATCCACGTATTAATCATTTTTATAAGTTCTAATAGATATTCACCAATATTAATAAACTTTTTAAAACTTATTAAACTATAATCTAGGCTTTTCTTAATATAAAACTCAATAATCTTAATTTTAACAATCATTTCCTTCATACAATTAATATCTTTAAATATACTTGCTTTATAAGATAATTCAAGAAGATTAAAAAAACTACTATTAATATTATTCTTTAAGTATCTATACTCATGCGAATAATTAATAGTAATTTTATCAACATACTCTAATGTTTTTTTTATCTTCTTTGATATTATTAAATTATCGTACATAATATATTTTCTATTGTACTTAGTATGTCTTTTAAGTTGTTACTATTAACTCTATCTACAAGTATATTATTAATATTCTTAATTCTTCTTAAATAACTTTTATAAGTATTAATATCAGTTTTATATTTATTAATACAATTATTAGTAAAACTAACCTTAGATATAATTTTATTATCATCATAAACTATATAGTTAATATTTAATTTATCTAATCTCTTTAATATTTTATTTAAACTATTAATAGGAAAACCAACACGTTTATAATTATTAAATTCTTTAATCTTATAATTAAATAATTTATTCAAGATAAAAGCATCCTCATTAATACTAATATAAAATACACCAGTTTTAAGAATAATAAGATAATTTTTATAAGTTAACTTTAAATCAATATAATTCTCAATCATAAATCATACTCCATTCATTAAATACAACAAACATCATACAACTTACATCTAACAACCTACAACACACTACATATTACATACTATCTAATATCAATCCTCCTAAACTAATAACATATTATCATATAATTAATAGAAAAGCAAATAAATTTTTATATGTGTAAACAAAATGTAAAATTCGAAATTTTTTTCAAAAAATTATTGCTATTTAAAAATATATATGATAAGATAATTTCAGAAAGGTAGGAGAAAGAATGAAGAGAAAAAATTTAAGAGCTTTTACGCTCATCGAACTTATTGCAGTATTAGTAATTATGGCTATACTTGCTCTTATTGTTACCCCACTGGTAATGAACATAATTAGAAAGGCTAGAATTGCAGCTGATAAAAGAAGTATTGATGCATATGGAAGAAGTATTGAACTTGCAATTGCTGGATATTTACTAGATAATGGAAAGTTTCCAACAAGCATAGACCAACTTACTATTGAGTATAGTGGAAATAAAGTTGAATGTTCAACTACACAATTAAATTCTGATTCATCAGTATATCTTACAGGTTGTACAGTAGGAGGAAGAACAGTAGATTATGCATATGGAACTGATAAAAATACAACTCCAGAACCAGTTGCTCCATCATATACATCATACCAAGTAGGAGATCATGTATCATATAATAATGTAACATACTATGTAATAGAAGATAGTGATACTACTAATGATACAGTAAAACTATTAAAAGAAAATCCACTTACTAAAACAGAAATGGATAGCTTAAATCTAACTGGTTTAACTGTTTCAGAAGAGAATGCATATGGTAAAGTTCAATATGGTAGCAGTGTAGATTACTCTACATCTACAGTAAAACAAGTAGTAGATAAGTGGGCTGCAACTGCAGTTAAGAGTGGAGATACTGCAACTGCAAGATTGATCAGTCATGATGATTTAGTTGATAATTTAGGATATGTAAATTCATTGGATACATCTCAAACAACTGCATCATCAAATGGAACTACACCAAGTTGGGTATATAATAGTAATTATTGGTATTGGACAATGAGTCAATATGGAGACGCCTCTGACGTGTGGTATGTGCGTAGCTATGGCGAGCTCGGCTACGCCGGTGTTTCAAGCAGTATTATGGTCCGTCCCGTTCTTGTGCTCTCAAAATCTGCTGATATAACTAAAGTTAGTTAGTAAGTAGATGCATGGGGTTGACTAAAAATTAGACCTTTTTAACTTAACTGTGTCTATAAGGCACAAGTTTGATGTTAAGGAGGTTTTTATTTATGAATAATCAAACTATTGAACAATTGAATAACAGAAATCTTGATAATTGTTATTTCTGCATTTATTCAATTCCTATTTCAATTTACTTAAGTACTGGAGGTGATGAAAATAATTTGGTAAATCCTAAAAATATTATCATTTTTTATGGATGTAATCTTCAAGGTAAAAGACGTTATATTACTTCTGTCGTTGCTGATAACCTTGATAAGCCATCTCAATGGTACGACTTGTTTATATTTTTAAAAAGCAGAGGAATTAATAGTATTTTATATGCACTATTACCTTTAGATACTAATATTAGAAAAGCAATAAAAATTGCTTTCCCTAATATTGAAATTTTCAATTCTTATTGTGAATCTATTATTAAAATTTCTAGGTATTTTACTTTTAGATACTCTTCAAACACTTTTGATATTGTTAAGAAGATTTATGTTTCTGAGACTTTAGATGATTATAAAATTGCCTATGATGATTTTATTAATACATATTCTGAATCAAAATTTTTAATTGAACTTTTAAATGATGATTTTATAAAAGCTAAAGATAACTATCGTATTGATTTCTCTTTAAGAAAACACATATTTGCCTATTATTTCATTAGAGAATTATCTAAAAAATTAATTGTTGCTAGTCATTCTAAACCATTTTTTTCTTCTGTTGATGAATTCGTTTCTATTTGTATTCCTATTATTCAACTTACTGAAAAAAAGAATTATTGTTCTAAAGCTGATTGGGTTAATCTTATTAACTACATTTATGATGATAAGAAGGATTTGATTAAATGTTATTTATAGTGTATTATAACCATCAATTAGGGGGATTTTATGAACAATAATTTACTTGTTAATTTAAATGATATTATTAATGATTCTAACAACGATATTATTAATAATTTATATGACAACATGAGTACTTATCAGAAAAATATTTTTGATAATTTTAGAAATGATATTAACGCTTTTAATAATTATTCTTTAAACGATTTAGTCTACGATTTTGATAAAAATTTTATTGAAGCTATTCTTAATATAGAATTAGATTTATATCTTAAAGAATGTAAGAAAAATGGTATCGAAAATAAAAGAAATGGCTATACCAATGATATTGATCTTACCATCGGTGAAAATAAAATTAAATTTAATAGACCAAGACTTAGAAAGGAAGCAGATTTTGATTCTATACTTATACCTAAAAGAACCAGAATCATTAAGGATTTAAGGGATAATATCATTCTTCTTTATTCAAAAAATAACTCTGTCAATGACATTAAAGATATCTTAGCTAAAATGTTTAATTTAGATATAAGTACCGCTACTATTTCTACCTTTACTCAAGAACTTGCGGAAGAAGTTTTAGCTTGGAGAAATAGACAATTAGATAAGTGCTATTTCGCAATGAATATTGATTGTACTTACATTCCAGTTAGAGATAAAAAATGCCTTAATTCTCACGATATTCCTGTTTATGTTGCTGTTGGTACCAGTTTAGATGGCTACAAAGAAATTTTAGGTATTTATTTAGGTAATGAAGATGAAAATAAAAACATTATCGATTCTCTATATACTACCGACATTGCAGAAGCTAAATCATTTTGGATAACCGTTTTCAATGACTTAAAAGATAGAGGATTAGAAAAAGTATTGTATGTTTGCAGTGATGGTTTAACCGGTATTAAGGAAGCTATTTTAGATGAATTTTCTAATTCTTTCTACCAAAGATGCACTGTTCATATTGTTAGAAATTTAAAAGATCATACTACTAAATCAAACTCAAGAGAAGTTATTACTGACTTTAAAAATATTTATTCTGCTACTAGTAAAAATATGGCTGAAATAAATAAAGAATATTTCTTAAATAAATATAAAGATAATAAATCATTAATTAAACATGCATCTAAATATATAGATGAAATTATGCCTTTATTTAATATTCCTATTAATATTAGACGTTACATTTATACTAACAACATTGTTGAATCAGTTAACTCTAAAATTAAAAGAGGCTTCTATGGTAGAGGCGCATTACCAAATATCCAATCAGCCCTAAATATTATTTATTTAAACTTACAAGATTTAGAAACAAAGTGGAAAAAGAAACACGTATCCAACTGGGATAATATATATAATGAACTGATCCAAGTGCACTATGATGACATTAAAAATTTTCTATAGCATTTACAAATAGTGATTAGGTTTATCGCTTAGGAGCTCCCGAAAAGAAACTCATTAACAATACCAAAAGAAAAAAGACCTTTAGTCTCTTTTCGTATAGCTATTGTTTGACGCTCAGGTCGCTCCTCAGCGTTGCCTTATCCTCCAAACAACGATATTATTATACTATCTTTTGTAATAAAATCAAGTCCATTTTTATTGACATATTGAACATTATGTTCTATAATACTCACCAATATATTTACTTTTAGGTCTACAAGGTTTATACAGTAAATTACTTGCAGACACAGTTAAGTTAACGAGACCAAAAATTAGGAATAATAGCAAATCACGAAGTGATTTGTAAGGCAAGCTTGTCTTGCTCGGAAAAGACTGTCAGATATGGCAGCCTTTGACTTTAACATGAACTAGAACACAGTGTGAACTTGATAACCGAGAAGAGTGATGAATTATGTGGTGAAGGACTTACGGATTTATTCGGAAGTCCTTCACCCGATTTTGTGGATAAGTGTATAATAACATTTATATATTTTTTCAAATCTATTGAAAAATATTAAAATTAATGATAATATTATTATTAGATAGAAGGTAGGTCGTGTATGAATAAACCAGCTATAAAGTCTAATGTAAAGGTTAAAACTAAGAAAAATAGTTTAATTATGCCTGTTTGTGCAAGTATATTTTTCTTTGCTGTTATTATTGGTGTAACAATGAATAATGATTTATTATCTTTGATGGGAAATTCTGTAACTAGTGAATATATATGTAATGATTCTTATAAGTTAAAGGGTAGTAAGTGTGTAACTAGTATAGATGCGTATAAAATAGGCGATGTTAATTATGATGGTATTATTGATAATGTAGATGCCAGTATTATTAATGATTATGTGGATAGTAATAGTATAGTTGGTACTGAACTTAGTGTCGCAGATGTTACTTTAGATGGTAAATTAACTAAAGAGGATGTTAATAAGATGAAGTTTTATTTAGCTGGTATATCTAGTGCGAATATTGAAGGGTACGTATGTCCTAATGGTTATGAACTTGATGGTAATAAATGTGAAAAGGAAGAAAATGCAGTATTAGTTAGTGATAAGCTTGATATTGGTAGTGCAGTTAAGTATAATAATTCTATATGGTATATATTAGATAATAAAGATGACTATGTAACTTTATTAAGGAAAGATTATATAAATATATCTAATAAGCAAGTTAATTATAATAGTATAAATAGTGTTCTTGATGATTATGCATCTGACATATTAAGCGATTTAAAAGAGGTAGATGGTTCTAAGATTAGATTAATTACTATAGATGAATTAATTCAATTAGGTTTTAATGATAAGACTAATACTAAATATTATGAAGAAAGTGATGATACTCCATATTGGGTTGGTTTAAATAATAGTAATTATTGGGTAATGAATATCAGTCCATTTATGGTTATAAATTATGAAGGTAAAAATTATGTATACGAAGCAAAACATATTGATTATGCATATGTAAGGCCAGTTATAAATGTATATAAGAGTGCAATAAAATAGATATCAATCGATATCTATTTTGCGTATTACTTCGCTTATTTCATTAGGCATATTAGTTTTTATACTTAGTATATCATTTATTCTAATATCTATATCTATTAAATGATTACTGTTAGAATAATTGGTAATAATAGGTAGCTTAATATTTTTTTTTATACTAGAAAGATAGTTAGAACCTTTCTTGTTTAATCCTAATACTCTTATATAATTATTGGTATTATGTTCAATTTTTTTATAATCAAGTAGTATATATATAAGTAATCTTTTAATTCTATTATAAGAGTATTTCTTAGTTTTAATATTATGTATCAATTCATCTATATTATTAGATACATTAATACTTTTTTTTATTCTAGGTTCTATTTTTTCATCAATACCTAATATATATGTTAAATCATTTGTTGATAGTATTTTATATTTAATAAGGTCATAGTAATTATCTAATACTAAATTATTATTTATTTTACTTAAAGTTTCTTTTGGTACAGAGTTACTTATATCAATATTGCTATTTATTGCTTCTCTAATACTAGTCGCACTAGAAATAACTGATATTTCTTTGCTATTATAGTCATTAGTTCTTTTAATTGTTTCACAACAAATATTATAGTTGTTTTTAATTATCTCCTTAATATAAGAAATTCCTAATAAGTCATTCGGTGTATCAATATTTATATTAGTTAATTCTTTTAGCGCTTTACCTAATGCATCTGGGTAACTATATTTATCTAAATATTTTTTTACTAGATTGTTGTATTCATTACTTAATTGAGTATTCGCAAGTTTGTAAAGTAATTCTATATTATCTGATTCACTGCCAAATATAATCTTTTCTACTTTTAATTCATTTAAAATTTCTATTGCTCCTTTAGCAAACATGTCTGCAGATTGACTTGCATATTTAAAAGGTAGTTCAACTACTAAATCTATACCATGTTTTAGGACTATTTCAGTTTTATCCCATTTATTAATAATGCTAATATCTCCACGTTCAGTAATATTACCAGACATAACTAGTATAATTATAGAATTAGGATACTTTTCTTTAATTTTAGCTAAATGATATATGTGTCCATTATGAAATGGATTATATTCTGCAATTACACCAATAACCATAAAATCACCTGGATAATATTATATAAGAAAAACGTGGTAATTGCAATTACCTTAAAAATAATATATAATATTGCTGGTGAGTTTATGATTATTGATTTAACAAGACTTAATAATGATATAGAAAAGAGTATTGATGTAAATATTAATTACACATTTAATAAAGATGAATTAGAAGGAACAGACTTACTTGATTGTAATGCAAGTATAAAAGGAGTAATAACTAAGAATAGTTTAAAAGAAATTATTCTTGATTTTAATGTAAGCGGTATGATGATTATGCCTTGTGCGATTACATTAAAACCGACTAATTATCCCTATAGTATTGAAATAAAGGGAACTTTAAGTGAAATTTTGAATAAAAATGAAGAAATATTTACAAATACACTTGATATTTTTCCAATAATATGGGAGAATATATTAATGGAAATTCCCATGCGTGTTGTAAGTGAAGGCGCAGAAGACCTAGAGATTAAAGGTGATGGCTGGAAACTTGTAACAGATGATGAAGAGACTAGTTCACCACTTGCTGAACTAGAAGATTTATTAAAAGATAGGTAGGTGAGATAAATGGCAGTACCATTTAGAAAAGTTAGTAATACTAGAGGTAGAAAAAGAAGAACACACTATAAGATTAGTGAAAATGCTACAACTACATGTCCAAAGTGTGGAGAAGCTGTAAGACCACATAGAGTATGTAAGAATTGTGGAACATATAAAGGAAAAACTGTAGTTGAGAAAAAAGAAGAAGAATAATTTAATTATTTACACTTTAAGATAGATGACTAATTCTATCTTTTTTTCTTTAAACCTGCTATACTTGAATTGGTGATTGTATGCAGTTATCTGATATATTTGGTATTGGTTCTAAAACTATTAAGCATTTAAATAATTTAGGTATATATAATATAGAAGATTTAGTTACTTATTATCCTTATCGTTATGAAATTATTAAACGTAGTGATTTAAATAGTATTAATGATGGTGATAAAGTAATTATAGATGGTATTATAGAAACAATTCCTAATGTTAATTATTATGGCAAAAGAAAGAATTCTATGAATTTTAGAATTAATACTGGTACTAGAATATTAGTTATAACTATATATAATAGAGCATTTTTAAAAAATAAAATCAAAGTAGGAAATAGTATAATTGTTAGGGGAAAGTATGTAGGTTTTAATAAGATTATAGCTAGTGATATAAACTTTGGATTGTTATCTAATAACTCTAAAGTAGAAGTAATATATCATGAATCAAGTAATATTACATCAAAAGAGATTAATAGTTGTATTAATAATGTATTAAATAGTTATAAAGCTATAGATTATATACCTAAATATTTAAGAGATAAATATAGCTTTATACATAAGATAGAGGCATTAAAAGAGATACATAATCCTACATCAACTAGTAAACTAAAGATGAGTATTAACAGGCTTAAGTATGAAGAATTATTTGTATTTATGTTAAAAATTAGTAGACTTAAAAAGGGTAGAAATAAAACTGTAGGTATTAAAAGATATATAGATAAATCTTTAGTATATAATTTTATTAATAAATTGCCTTTTAAACTAACTAGTGATCAGGCGAGTAGCGTGAAAGATATATATAATGATTTAACTAGTAGTAATATAATGAATAGACTTATTGAAGGAGATGTAGGAAGTGGTAAAACAATAGTTGCTTTTATTGCTTTGTATATTAATTATTTATCTAATTATCAAGGAGTATTAATGGCTCCAACTGAAGTTTTAGCTTTCCAGCACTTTTCCAATATAAAGAAATATATGAGTAATATTAATATAGAAATACTTACTGGTAGTACTAAGAGTAAAGATAGATGTAATATACTTACAAGACTTAAGAATAAAGAGATAGATATTTTAATTGGTACACATTCCTTATTTAGTGAAGATGTAATTTATAATAATTTAGGATTAGTTATTACAGATGAACAACATAGATTTGGGGTAAGAGAAAGGGCAGCTTTAAGAAATAAAGGAGTAGCTCCAGATATACTATATCTTTCTGCAACTCCAATACCTAGAACCTATGCACTTATCATATATGGTGATATGGATATATCGATAATTAATACTGTACCTAGTGGTAAAAAGAAAATAATTACATTGCTTAAGAAAAATAGTGAAATAAAAGATGTACTTACTATGATGTTTGAAGAGTTAAAGAGTAAGCATCAAATATATGTAATCGCACCCCTTGTTGAAGAGAATGATAGTAATTTAATGAGTGTTAATGATTTATGTGAAAACATGAATAAAGCATTTGGCAAGATAGCTAAAACAGGTAATTTATATGGAAAAATGAAATCTAAAGAAAAAGATGAAGTAATGGCTAAATTTAAGAATAAAGAAATAGATATACTTGTTAGTACAACTGTTATAGAAGTAGGAGTAGATATTGAAAATGCAACAATGATAGTTATATTTGATGCAGAACGTTTTGGACTATCTACACTTCATCAATTACGTGGTAGAGTAGGTAGAAATAATTTACAATCATATTGTATTTTAGTTAGTGATAAAGATACAGAAAGATTAAAAGTAATGGAGAAAACTAGTAATGGATTTGAAATAAGTGAAGAAGATTTTAGACTTCGTGGAAGTGGAGATTTATTTGGTATAAGGCAAAGTGGAGATATGAAGTTTAAACTTGCAAATATTAAAAGAGATTATAAACTATTGCTTAAAGCAAAAGAAGATAGTTTAGAGTATTTAAATATGAATTTGTAATAATTAAATTTTTCTGATATAATACAAGTGTGTAAAGAAATTTGAGAGGTGTAATTATGACAAACGAAGAATTATTAGAAAGAGTTAATGAAAAATTTGAACAGCAAAGTAGTAAACTAGATGAATTGATGACTCAGTTAGAAAGATTAAGACACGAACATGTTGGATTAAGGCAAGAACAAGCTTCCAATCCTTCAAAATACAAGCATCTTAAAGAAGATAGTGATAATACTGATGACTTAAAAAATTTGTTAGAAAATCCAAAAGATGACCAAGGTTATAAGTATAAGCATCTTAAAGAAGACAGTGATAATATGGACGAGTTAAAAAATCTGTTGAAAAGATTGAAAGATGACCAAGGTTATAAGTATAAGCATCTTAAAGAAGATAGTGATAATATAGATGTGAAAGAAAATGCGGATAATGATAAGGTAGTAATTCCAGTAGAGGCAATGCCACGTGAAAAACATATATTTGAAACTGAGGATGATTATATAAGTTATTTATGTGACTTTTGTCGTGAGAATTATAAGAATGGTGAAATACCTGCTGGTGTACTTCCTGCTAGCTATGAAAAACAGGTTATGGATTTACTTGAACAAAACGAAAAGAATCAATCAAGTGAAGATATTATTATGCAAGAAAATTCTAGCAATTTAATAAATGAAAATAGTGTTAATAATTTAGATGATAATTTTGAGTCTCAATTTGCTGGCGAAGAAGGTTTAGATATTTCTGATTTAGATGAAAAAAATAATTCTGAATCAAAACCTGAAGAAGATTTAGTAGATATATCAAATCTTACTGATGAAAAGTTGAGAGATATTTATAGTGATTCTAGTAAAAAGAGCACGTCAACTATTATTAAAGATATATCTCCGGAAGAAGAAGAAGAACTTGAAAGAGAGTTAAATACTGATTATAAAAAAGATAAAGGTACAAAAACTAAAAAAGTTAGTAAGATTCGTAAAGCATTTAAAAAGATAAAAGATTACTTTACAAAAAACTCTAAGATTAAAGCTATTGCTGGTATTCTTGTTGGAACTATAGGATTATCTGGAACGGCTGCTTATAATTCTCTTAATAATAATGATAATCAAAAAAATGATGATGTTAAAGTAACTGTTGATGAATATGATGGCAATGTTCCTAGTGTAGTAGCATCAGATAGTTTTGGGGTAAGTGCAGATGATATGTTTAATAAAATTGTAAAAGAAGTTAGTAATACAGACGATGAAATTACTGTTTCAGACAATTCAAATTATGAAACTTCAGATGAAGAAGTTCGTATTGGAGATCCTGTAGAGTTTACGGGTAGCTCACTTTATGAAACAAGTGATAATGCTAAAAATAATGTAGATCCTTTAACTCCATATTATTCTAATGATGATGATAGAGAAGTATCTCTAGTTCAGTATATGGGACCTAATGGTGAGGTAGCAACTGCATATACTAAGGAAGACCAAAAGGTATTTGAAGCAAAAGGTTGGATTCCTACAGCAGTAAATTTTAAAAACAACTCACAAAGTACTGATACCTATGAACTAAAGTATGAAGGTTGGGCTAATTTAGAGGATGTAAAGAGAAAATAGGAGGTATTATGGATAGTGTAGATATTGGATATATAATTACTCTTGATAATCAAGATTTTGTAGTAATAGATAGTCTTATAAAAGATAAAAGAAAATATGTTTTCTTAAAAGGTGTAGATGAAGAAGAAAACTTACTTGATAATCAAATAATTGCTCGTGTGGTTATTGATGAAGATAATGAGTGGGCACTTGAAGATATTGAAGATAACTTCTTGATGGAAACCTTAAGAAATGAGTTTGCAAATAGATTAAGGAAAGAAATTGATTGAAATCGTTTCTTTTTTTGTGATATAATTTAGTGGTGAGGGTGATAGTATGAATGATAGTATTATTAAAGAATTAAGTTTAGAGTTATCTATTACAGATAAACAAATTGAAAGTGTATTAAAGTTATTAGAAGAAGGCGCTACTATTCCTTTTATAGCTAGATATAGAAAAGATGTTACTGGTGCACTTGATGAAGAGACTATTAGAAGTATTGAAGAAAAATATCAGTATCAGGTTAATTTAGAGAAAAGAAAAGAAGATGTAGAAAGATTGATTGATGAAAAAGGACTTCTTACTGATGAGATTAAAGCAAGTATTAAAGCTGCAACTAAGTTAGTAGAATTAGAAGATATTTATAGACCATTTAAAGAAAAGAAGAAGACTAAAGCAACTGAGGCTATTAAAAATGGACTAGAGCCACTTGCTAAAGAAATTATGAAGTTTCCTACAATTGGCAATATAAATGAAATGGCAAAGAAATATATAAATGAGAATGTAAAAACTGTAGAAGAGGCAATTACTGGAGCTAAATATATAATTGCAGAGAATATTTCCGATAATGCTAAGTTTAGAAAAGTAATTAGAGAAAATACATATAACTATGGTATTATTAAAAGTAAAATTAAGAAAAATGCAGAAGATGCTAATAAAACATATGAGATGTATTATGATTATAGTGAGAGAGTTAAATATATTAAACCTCATAGAATACTTGCCTTAAATAGAGGAGAAAAGGAAAAAGTACTTAGTGTTAGTATTGATTATGAGATTGATAGAGTACTTAATTTTTTAAATAAAAGAGTAATTAAAAATGAGAGATCATTTGTTACTGATATAGTAAAAGATGCAATAGTAGATGCATATAAAAGATTAATTGCTCCATCAATAGAAAGAGAAATTAGAAGTGATTTAACTGCTGTAGGTGAAGAAGCGGCAATTACTAACTTTGGTAAGAACTTAGAAGCATTATTGCTTACTCCACCTATGAAAGAACAAATAGTTCTAGCTTTTGATCCAGGATTTGTAAATGGCTGTAAGATAGCAGTTATAGATAAATCAGGTAAATACTTAGATTCCACTGTTGTAAAACCATTTTTTAAAGATGGTAAATATAAAGAACAATCAGAAGTAATTGTTAAGAATTTAATAGATAAATATAAAGTAGATATAATAGCTATTGGTAATGGTACTGCTTCTCGTGAGTCAGAGATGTTTATAGCAAGTTTAATTAAAAAATATAATTTAACATGTAAATATGTAATAGTTTCAGAAGCTGGTGCATCAATTTATAGTGCATCTAAAGAAGCAATAGAAGAGTTTCCAGATTTAGAAATAGAAAAAAGAAGTGCGGTAAGTATTGGTAGAAGATTACAAGATCCTTTATCAGAACTTGTTAAGATTCCACCATCAGGTATTGGAGTAGGACTTTATCAACATGATGTATCAGAAAAAAAATTGTCTGAGAATTTAGACTTTGTAGTTAGTAAAGTAGTTAATAGCGTAGGGGTTAATATAAATACTGCTAGTAGTTCAATATTAAAGTATGTATCAGGACTTACTAAAAGAACCATAGATAAGATAATTAATTATAGAAATACTAATGGTAAGTTTAAATCTAGAGATGAACTTAAAAGTTTATTATCAGATAAGGTATATGAACAAGCAATAGGATTTTTAAGAATAACAGGAGGAAATCTTGTATTAGATGCAACAGCAATACATCCAGAGAGTTATGATAAAACAAGTATGTTGCTTGATGATTTACACCTTAGTATTAATGATATTGGGACTAGTAAGATTAGTCTTGTATTAGATAGTGTAGATATAGAATCCGAGTGTAATAAAATAGGTGTAGAACACTATACGCTTGAAGATATAATTAAGTGTCTTAAAAATCCAATGAGAGATCCTAGAGATGAAATGCCACAACCAATATTAAAGTCAGATGTTTTAACACTTGATGATTTAAAAGTTGGTATGAAACTACAAGGTACAGTTAGAAATGTTGTTGATTTTGGGGCATTTATTGATATTGGTCTTCATGAAGATGGACTAGTACATATATCTAAAATAACTGATAAATACATTAAACATCCTAATGAAGTATTAAGCGTAGGAGATATAGTAGATTGTTATGTAAGTGATATAAATAAAGATAAAAAGAAAGTATCGTTATCGCTTATAGAAGGTAAATAAAAAAGCTAGAGATAACTCTAGTTTTAATATAAACAAAATAAGAAACTGCCCCCTGAGCAGTTTCTATAAAAGAATAAAAAGGGGTTGGCTAGTGTGATACTAGCACCAATCCGGTTAATCCGAACTGGTGCTTTATATATTAATTGAAAACACGTGCTTTGTCAATACTTTTTTGAAAAAAAATGAAAATTTTTGTAGATATATTGTTATACTTAAGTTTAAATGATATAATATTTATAGAAAGGAGTAAGGAGAATGAAAAAAGGATTATTAATAAGTGCGATACTTGGTGTTACATTATTATTAACTGGATGTGGTAATAAACAATCAAAATTAGTATGTACTATGAAACAAACTCAAATGGGTATGGAAATGGAATCAACTGCAACAACTTATTTTGATTCTAAAGGTAAAGCTACTAAAGTTGATATGGACATGGTAGTAGACGCTAAAAGTGAAACTGCAGCTAAAGCTGCACTATCTGCAATGAAAGCATCATATGATAATGTAAAACAAGATGGTTCTAAATTGATTATTAAAGAAACAATTAAACCTGAAGGTGATGATAAAGACGTAACTATAAAAGAAGCTAAAAAACAGTTTACATCACAAGGATTTAAATGTAAATAAAAAGATTCACATAATTGTAGAATCTTTTTTCTTTCCGCATAAATAATCTAAGCTAATATCTAAATAATCACATAAATCATTTAATCTTAATAAAGAAATAGTATCAATTCCATTTTCCCAACCAGCATAAGTAGAACGACTTATACCTAATATTTTTGATAATTCTTTTTGTGTTAATTCTTTGTTTTGTCTTGTTTGTTTCATTACACTATACATCATACGGCACCTCTATAGTAATTTTTGCATTACTAAAATAAAAAATGTTATTTTGTCGGGAAATAGTCTAAAATATACTGTAATGAATTAGTTTGATATAATAACTAATAGTTATAAAGTGCTAGCTATTATATAATAAATAAGAAATTTTTCAAAATAAATGTCTTTTTTTATTGACTTACAACTTTTAAATATATTACAATTTACATGTAAGTATAGTGAAGGGAGTTTTATGAGTAAGTTAACATTGTTTTTAAAATCAATTAAAGTATCAAAAGGAAATAATTTAAGATTAATCGTTCCAGATAATTTTGTGAATGTTGGAGTTAAAGTAAATAATAACATCAATCAAATTAAAGGTACAAACACAGATTATATAGTTAACCCAGGATTAGTTAGATTTAATAATGGAGAAGGTAAATGTACATTTGAAGAATCTATTAGAGGTAAAGATGTATATATCCTAAGTGATGTATCTAATTATTCAATTACCTATGATTCACAAGTAGGATTACATCATATGATGCCAGATGAACACTTCCAAGATATTAAAAGAATGATTAATGCAACGTGTGGGCATGCAAAAAGAATAATAGTTGGAATGCCATATATGTATCAGTCTAGACAAGATAAAAGAAATGGTAGAGAGTCTCTAGATCTAGCTATGGCACTAGGAGAACTAAGACATTATGGTGTATCAGAAATAATTACAGCAGATGTACATAATAAATCTGCATGTGATAATGCGTCACCGCAGATGCCTATTAATAACTTTTATTGTAGTGATGATATAATACTAAACTTAGTAGAAAAGGAATACTTTGATTTTGAAAAATCAATGGTAGGTAGCCCTGACTTTGGAGCAATACCACGCGCTAATTTTTATGCAGCAATATTAGGAGGATTACCACTTGGAGTGTTCTATAAGCAAAGAGATTATAGTAGAGTAGACAATGGATTAAATCCAATAAAAAAGCATAAATTCTTATATGATGGAGATATTAGAGGTAAAGATGTAATCATAGTAGACGATATGATAGCTACTGGTGGTTCAATATTAGACTCAGCTAAACAATTAAAGAAAAACAAAGTAGGCAAAGTATACTTAGTTGCAACCTTTGGCCTATTTACTAAAGGATATGAAATGTTTGATGAAGCATATAATAATGGTATATTTGATAAATTGTATGCAACTAATCTAAACTATGTACCTGAAGAAATAAAAAATAAACCATGGTTTGAAGAAGTAGATTGTTCTATGAAACTAGCTAATATCATCTGTAATATAAATGAAGATAAACCAATAGGTAATCTATTAAATGCAAAAGCAGAGACAGTAGAAAAGATTAAGAAACTAAATCTAAATAGATAGACTAAATCAATAATTGTCTTTGCAACAAACATGAAAAAGAGAAAGTTCAAGAAAATATTAATATAGGCTTGACTTTTTTTTTTTTTTTTTTTAGTATAATGGTATTAGAAGGTAAGGTGAGGCGAGATAATCTAAGAAAATGTATAAAAAGTGTGTTCATGGTATACACTAAAAATAGAATCCATGAATAATTAAATTACACTAGTAACTAGTGTATGTATGATAAGAAAGAAGGTAAAATATATGAAACAAAGTAAGAAAAATGCATTTACGTTAATTGAATTAGTAGCTGTATTAGTTATTATGGCAATAATTGCTCTTATAGTTACACCACTTGTTATGTCTATAATTAGAAAGGCTAGAATTTCTGCAGATAAAAGATCTGTTGATGCATATGGTAGAAGTATTGAACTTGCAATCGCAGGATATTTACTAGATACAGGTAAATTTCCTACTGAAGTATCACAATTAACAATAGAATACTCAGGTAGTCAAGTAGTATGTGAAACAACACAAATCAATCCTGATTCATCAGTATATCTTGCAGGATGTACAGTAGCAGGTAGAAATGTAGAAAATTACACATATGGAAAGTATGTAGCACCTACTTATACTGCATATACTATAGGTAATCAAGTAACATATAATAATATTAATTATTATGTAATTAAAGATTCAGATTCAACTGAAGAATCTGTAACACTTCTAAAAGCAGAGCCATTATCTGCAAGTGATATTACAACATATTCAGCAGGAACAGGTGCACAAATTAATGGTAATGGAGGAATGCAATATCATTCAAATAGTAATGTATATTCAACTTCATATGTAAAGGCAACAGTAGATGCATGGGCATCTGCACAAGCCCCAGCCGCAAGTGATGCGAGATTAATTACGCTTGAAGATTTTAAAAGTCTAGGTTATAGTGATTCTTGTATACAATCAGGATATTGTTCTAAATCAGCAGAAGCACCAAGTTGGTTACACATTGATTATTGGTATTGGACTTCTAATCCATATATGAGTTCGTCGTCTAGTGTTTGGAACGTTAACGGCGGTGGCTTGGGCAGCAGCGTCCACGACAACAGCGGTCGTGTCCGCCCAGTTATAACTATTTCTAAATCTCTAATATCTAGCACAGGAAATTAGACTGATAGTCTAAATGCTCTTGCTGATTGACAAAGAGGTATAGATTAAAGTGGAAATGCAAAGACTTACGAAGTAAGGCTTTGGAATAGGCAAATAACGGAGTGTATTTGCCGTTGGTAGCGAACGATAGCATCGAAGATGCGTGAGTGAGAATGGTGTAAATATTAATTCAATTAATGGCTTAGGTTAATCCTAAGTTTTTCTTTTTCTTTCTTTTTTAGCACTCCTCTCTTGACATTGCTAATTAAGTGTGGTAAGATGTATCTAGCAGTTAGGAAACTAGCTGGGAAGTAGGTGGATAATGTTATCAGATAGACAAAAGGAATTACTTAAGATTATTGTTGAGGATTATGTTAAAACGGCTAGACCTATTTCTTCTAAATCGATATGTGATATACTTGGTTGTTCTTCTGCTACAGTAAGAGCGGAGATGAGTAATTTAGAGGATTTAGGACTCTTAGAAAAGACTCACATATCATCTGGTCGTGTTCCAAGTGAGAAGGGTTACAGATATTATGTAGATAATATAATGGTACCTAAGGAGCTTACTGGGGATGATATGTTAAAGTTACAAACGATTGTTAATAATAAGTCTTTAATAGTTAGTGATGTAATTGAAAAGAGTATGGAAATTATATCTGAGTTAACTTCTTATGCAGCGGTAGTATTAGGAACTCACTCTAAGAATAATTTAATTAGTAAAGTAGAGGTAGTTCCAATTGATGATAATAATTTAGTTGCGATAGTTGTTACTGATAAGGGTAATGTAGAGCATAAAAATATATACTTAGATACTATTGTTGATATGAAGGATATTAAACAAACTGTAGATTTAATTAATAAACTTATTGTTGGAACATCTTTAGATGAAGCTAGTACGGTATTAGAGTTTGAGGTAAAACCTGTTATTGCAAATTATGTAAAACAACATGAGGTATTATATAATGCTTTTTATAATGCATTTACTGATTTTACTCACGATAATATTAAGACTAGTGGAACTAAGAATATGCTTATGCAGCCTGAGTTTAATGATGTTGATAAAATACGTGAGATTGTAAGTAAGTTTGATGATAAAGATATAGTTGAAAGTATTAAAGAGGAAGATAATGGTATTAACATATATATAGGTAGTGAGAATAACTTTGATAGTGATGTTACGGTTATTAAGACTAAGTATGAAGTTAATGGGGAAGAAGGTACTATTGCTTTAATTGGTCCTAAACGTATGGAATATGATAGGGTTATTACTTTACTAAATTATATAATGGAGAATATAGAAAAGTAGGTGTAAAGTGGAAAAAGAAGAGATTAAAGAAGAAGTAGAGAATACTGAAAAGTGTAAGTGCAATGATAATTGTACTTGCGGTGATGATTGTAATTGTACTCCTGATGATAAGTGTAGTGAGGAATGTACTTGTGAAAGTGATTGCAACTGTAGTGATGATTGCGAGTGCAAGAGTGATAAAAAGGATAAAAAGAAGGATAAGAAGAAGTTATTTGGTAATAAGAAAGATGATAAGATTAAAGAGTATGAGAAACTTATTAAAGAGTTAGAGGATAAGATTCTTGTTATGAGTGCGGATAATGTTAATTATCGTAAGCGTAAGGATGAAGAAGTTGCAAGACTTCTTAAGTTCTGCAATGAAGATATTATTAAGGATTTACTTCCAGTTGCTGATAACTTTGAACGTGCTTTAAAACTTGCTGAGGATAAGACTGACGAAGAGTTTGTTAAGTTTAATGAAGGATATAAGATGGTATACTGTAGTATTCAAAATATCTTAGAGAAGTTTGATGTTAAGGCTATTGATGGGGCTAATAAACCTTTTGATCCAGTATATCATAATGCAGTTATTATGGAGGCTAAAGAGGGTGTAGAACCAGGTATGGTTATTGAGGTTTTACAGAAGGGTTATCTATACAAAGATAAGGTTATTCGTCCTGCAATGGTTAAGGTTAGTGAATAATTAAGAATAAAAAGATTGGTTAGTGTGAATTAAATAATTTTATATAAGGAAAGGTGATTAATTATGAGTAAAACAATTGGTATTGATTTAGGTACAACTAATAGTTGTGTATGTGTATATGAAGGTGGAGAACCTAAGGTTATAGTAAATGCTGCTGGAGATAGAACTACTCCTTCAGTTGTTGCATTTAAGAAAGGCGAAATTATCGTAGGTAAGACTGCAAAGCATCAAGCAGTTACTAATCCTGAAACTATTAGTTCTATTAAAAGATTAATGGGAACTAGTAAGAAGGTTAAGGCTAATGGTAAGGAATATACTCCTGAAGAAGTTAGTGCGATGATTCTAGGAGATTTAAAGAAGACTGCAGAAGATTATTTAGGAGAAAAGGTTACAAGTGCGGTTATTACTGTTCCTGCATACTTTAATGATGCGCAAAGACAAGCAACTAAGAATGCTGGTAAGATTGCTGGTTTAAATGTCGAGAGAATTATTAATGAACCAACTGCTGCTGCTTTAGCATACGGTCTTGATAAACAAGAAGAAATGCAAACTATTCTAGTTTATGACCTTGGTGGTGGTACATTCGATGTATCTATTCTAGAACTTGGGGACGGCGTATTTGAGGTTAAATCTACAAGCGGTAATAATAAACTTGGTGGAGATGACTTTGATGAGAGAATCGTTGATTATATCTTAGATGATATTAAGAAAGAATATGATACTGATCTTCGTGATAATAAGATGGCTTTACAACGTATTAAGGAAGAAGCTGAAAAAGCTAAGAAGACTTTATCTAATGTTACTTCAACAGAAATTAGTCTTCCATTTATTACAGCTGAGATTAACTATGAAACAACACTTACTAGAGCTAAATTTGAAGAGTTAACTGATGATCTTGTTGAGTCTACATTAGAACCAGTTAGAAAGGCTTTAAAAGATGCTGGACTTAAGGCAAGTGATATTAATAAAGTAATTCTTGTTGGTGGTTCTACTCGTATTCCAAAGGTACAAGAAGTAGTTAAGAAAGAATTAGGTAAAGAACCTTCTAAAGAGGTTAACCCTGATGAAGTTGTTGCAATGGGTGCGGCTATTCAAGGTGGAGTATTAACTGGTGAGGTTAATGATATCGTATTACTTGATGTTACTCCATTATCGCTTGGTATTGAAACTTTAGGTGGAGTATGTACTGTATTAATTCCAAGAAATACAACTATTCCAACTAGTAAATCTCAAGTATTCTCAACTGCTGCAGATAATCAACCAGCTGTAGACATTCACGTATTACAAGGTGAAAGACCAATGGCTGCTGATAATAAGACAATGGGAAGATTCCAACTTACAAATATTCCTCCTGCACCTCGTGGAGTACCTCAAATTGAAGTTACATTTGATATAGATGCTAATGGTATTGTTAATGTTAAAGCTAAAGATTTAGGTACTGGTAAGGAACAATCTATTACTATTACATCATCTACAAATCTATCTGATGATGAGATTGATAAGATGGTAAAAGAGGCTGAACAAAACCGTGAAGCTGATGAAAAGCGTAAAGAAGAAGCTGATACTAAGAATGAGGCTGAACAAGTTATTTTCGCAACAGAGAAAGCTATTAAAGATTTAGGTGATAAAGTAGATTCATCTGATAAAGAAAAAGCTGAAGCAGAAATTAAAGATTTAAAAGAAGCTCTTGATAAGAATGATATTGATGATATCAAAGCTAAAAAAGATAAATTAAATGAAACTGCTATGGCGCTTGCAACTAAAGTTTATGAACAAGCTGCAAAAGAAAATCAAGCAAATAATGATACAACTAGTGAGGCTAAAGAAGAGAAAAAATCTAAAAAATCAGATGATGATGTAATTGATGCAGAATACGAAGAAAATTAATAATATAAACTATGCATTGATTATACTATAAGGAGGTACTATGATTAAGGATGTTAAAGAAAATAAATTAATTGAAGAATATAAACCTAGTGAAGAATTGAAAAATGCTTTAGAGGAAGTTGATTATATGATGAAACATCCTGAAGAATATAAGGCTTATAGTTCGGTAGAAGAGTTATTTGAGGATTTAGATAATAATGATTGATTATTAGTCATTCAGAATTGTTTTAATAAGTTAGGGGCTGTAATAAAGGTATTATATTTCATTACAGTCCTTTGTTTATAAAAGAATAGGAGAAATATGGAAAAGACTAGAGATGAAATTGATGTAAAAGATACTTGGGATTTAACTAAGATATATAAGAACATTGATGAGTTTGATAAAGAGTTAAATAGTATTGATAAGTTAGTTGATGATGTTGTAAGTTTTAAGGGTAAAATTATGGAGAGTAGTGATTCTTTATTTAACTTTTATGTAGCTTATGAGAAAATGGATAGAACTTTAACTAAGTTATTTATATATGCTTCTTTAAATAGAGATGCTGATACTACTAATTCAAAGTATCAAGCATTGAGAATGAGAGTAATGAAGAAGAATGAAGATATAGCTAGTTTGACTTCATTTATATCTTCAGAGATGTTATCTGTTGATTATGATTTAGTATTATCTTTTATAAAAGAAGATGATAGATTAAAAGAGTATGCTTTTGATTTAGAGAAGATGTTTAGATATAAAGAACATACTTTATCTGAGGCTGAAGAAGCAATAATAACTCTAGCTACTAATGCTTTTGGAACTGGATCTGATGCATTTAATTACATTGATAATGCTGATATTAATCTAGGTAAGATTAAAGATGAAGATGGTAACTTAGTAGAACTTACTAATAGTAATTATATTAAATATATGACTAGTAGTAATAGAAATGTTAGAATTGATGCTTTTAATCACATGTATGAATACTTTAAAGGTTTAAAGAATACTATTTCTGCATGTTTAAAGGGTAATATAAAAGAAAATTTCTTCTTAAGTAAGGTTAAGAAGTATTCTTCACCTCTTGAAGCTAGCATGTATTCTGATAATATAGATGTAAGTGTTTATAAAAACTTAATTGATATTGTGCATGATAATATGGATTTAATGTATGACTATATGGATTTAAGAAAGAAAGCACTTAATCTAGATGAGATGCATATGTATGATATATATGTAGATTTAGTTAAAATAGATAACGATGATATTCCTTTTGAAAAAGGAAAAGAGATTGTATTTAATGCTTTAAAACCATTGGGTAGTAATTATATTAATGATTTAAAGAAAGCTTTTGATGAGAGATGGATTGATATATATCCTAATAAAGGTAAAAAGTCTGGTGCATATAGTTGGGGTAGTTATGATACTTATCCATACCTATTATTAAACTATAATAATACTACTGATAGTGTAGTGACTATGGCTCATGAGTTAGGACATTCAATGCATTCTTATTACTCAGATAAAAATCAAAACTATTTTAATAGTCAGTATCCTATATTTTTAGCAGAGATTGCATCTACAGTTAATGAAGTATTATTAAATGATTATATGTATAAAAATGCAAATAATAAAAATGAAAAAATATTTTATTTAACTGAGATGTTAGATAAGATTAGAGCTACTATTTACCGTCAAACTATGTTTGCTGAGTTTGAAATGATTATGCATGATAAAGAAAGTAATGGTATTCCTTTAACTGAAGAAGAATTTTCTAGTACGTATTATGAACTTAATAAGCTATATTATGGTGATAATGTAGTATCAGATGATTTAATTAGATATGAGTGGGCTAGAATACCTCATTTCTATACTTCATTTTATGTTTATAAGTATGCAACTGGATTATCTGCTGCGCTAGCAATTGCAACTGATATATTATCTGGTGTTGATGGTGCGCGCGATAAGTATTTAAAATTCCTATCTAGTGGATGTAGTGATTATCCGCTTAACATATTAAAGAGTGTTGGTGTTGATATGACTACAAAAGAACCAATTGAAAAAGCTTTAAGAGTTTTTAAAGAAAAATTAGAAGAATTAAAGAAACTAATATAATGATTGTTAGAGAGTAGGTGTAGTATGAATAAAAGAGATTATTATGAGGTCCTAGGTGTATCTAAAGGGGCCTCAGAAGATGAAATAAAAAGAGCTTTTAGAAAGCTAGCTAAGAAGTATCATCCTGATGTTTCTAAGGAACCTAATGCTGAAGAGAAGTTTAAAGAAGCGCAAGAAGCTTATGCTGTATTATCTGATAAACAAAAAAGAGCACAGTATGATCAATATGGTCATGCGGCATTTGAGGGTATGAATGGTGGAGCCGGATTTGATTTTTCCGATTTTGATTTTAGTGATATCTTTGATGGAATATTTGGTGGAGGATTTAGTTCATTTAGTGGCTTTGGTGGAAGCAGAAGAAACACACGAAATGGAGCTAGAGACGGAAATGACCGCTTAATGCGTGTTAATTTATCATTTGATGATGCTGTTTTTGGTACTAAGAAAAAGATAAATGTTGATTGCAATTCAGAATGCGATAAGTGTGATGGTAAAGGTGGATTTGGCTCGCATACTTGTAAAACTTGCCATGGAAAGGGTGTAGTTACTCAGGAACAAAGAACAATACTAGGTGCATTTATGACGCAAAGTACTTGTCCCGATTGTCGTGGTAAGGGCACATCTTTTGATAGAACTTGTTCAAACTGTCGTGGAACTGGTACTGTTAGAAAGAATAAGGACTTAGAGGTTAAAATTCCTGCGGGAGTAGATACTGGATCACGTCTTAGAATTGCTGGTAAAGGAGATGCTGGAGTTAATGGTGGTGCACCAGGAGACTTATATTTAGAGTTTGTAGTTAAAGACCACCTATTATTTATTCGAGATGATTATGATATTTATCTTGAATTACCTATTACTATTACTGATGCAGTATTAGGTACAAAAAAAGAGGTTCCAACTTTATATGGTAATGTTAAAGTAAGTATTCCATCAGGAAGTGAGTCTGGAGATAAACTACGTATTAAAGATAAAGGTGTTACACATGTTAATAGTTCTACAAAGGGTGATATGTATATCATACTTAAAGTATGTATTCCTAAAAAGTTAGATAAAAAACAAAAAAAGATGTTTGAAGAATTATCTAATACTAATTTAAAAACTGGTGATTTTAAATTAGTAGAATCATATTTAGATTAATAGATTAATTACTAATTTGACATAAATACTTTATTCTGTTATTATACATACCTGGTGATTTTATGTATATAAATTATAATGAATTGATAAAATTAGTTAGTGATTTAAATGGAATACGTAATAATGTTAAAGAGTTATTTAATTATATTGATAAATCTATATATTTAGATAAAATAATAAATAATATAGAAATATTAATAGATAATGATACTTACAATATATTCTTTTTAGGTAATTATATTGACTCAATTTCTAGTGATATAAATTATAATATTAATGATAATCGAACTAAAAAATTTATGTTAAAGTATATTTTATATAAAAATTCTAATTTAATTATTGATATATTATATAGTCTAATAAATATTAATACTTATCTTTTAGAGAGTGATAATAACGCAAATATATCAGTAAAAAGAAAGGTATTTAGTATCAGTAAGAAATTCGATAAAATAGATAATAATATATGTAAAACTAATGGAAAAATGTATTATTATATATATAATAATGGCGAGTTAATTGGGATGTTTAGTTATATTGGTAATTATTATACTGATAGAGATAAAACAGTTAAATATGATGATAATGTTAAAATTAATAATAAGGAATTTGTATTAAATAATATGAGACATTATAATGATTCATACTTTAAAAGTATTGTTTTTGAAAATATAAATAAATATAAGACAAAAATCAAGTAACAAAATACTTGATTTTTTTTCTAATATTTATTACACTTATATTAGGTAGTTATGCTACTTAGAATTGGAGGTGTAATATGTCTTTAACTTTTATCTCCATTTTGTTATTCATTGGTGGAATTATTGCAGGTATAATTGCAATGTTTGTAATTAATAATATAAAAAAATCTAATAAAGATAATCAAGCAGATAAAATATTGAAAAATGCTTATAAAGATGCAGAAAAGATAAAAAATGATGCACTTGTATCTGGAAGAGAAGAAGCAAAACAGTATAAGATTGATGTTGAAAACGATTTAAAAGAAAGAAAAGCTGAAGTAAAAGAAGCTGAAAAACGTTTATCTAATCGTGAAGAGAGTATTGATAGACGTGATGAAAACTTACAAAATCGCGAAAAATCGCTTGATAAAAAAGAAAAAGAATTACAAAAGAAACAGAATGAACTTCAAGATGAACAATTAAAAGTAGAAGAACTAAAAAAGGAACAACTAGATAAATTAGAAAAAATATCTGGTTATTCTAGAGAAAAAGCTAGAGAATTAGTTTTAAAAAGGGTAGAAGAGGATATGAACTTAGAAATATCATCTTATATCAAAGAAAGAGAGTCAGAAGCGAAATTAACGGCTGACAAGAAAGCAAAAGGAATGCTTGTTGAATGTATGCAGAAGTATGCTAGTGATGTTGCGAATGAACAAACTGTAACAGTTGTTAATTTACCTAATGATGATATGAAAGGTAGAATCATAGGTAGAGAAGGTAGGAATATTCGTACTATTGAAGCAGTTACTGGAGTTGATTTAATTATTGATGATACACCTGAGGTTATCGTGTTATCATCATTTGATCCATTAAGACGCGAGATTGCAAGAGTTACTCTTGAAACTTTAATTAAGGATGGTAGAATACATCCAGCACATATTGAGGAAATATATGATAAGGTTTCTAAAGATATGAAAGCAAAGATTATGGAATATGGTGAAAATGCTTTATTCAAACTTGGTATTGCCAAAATGGAACCTGAATTAATTGAACTTGTTGGAAGACTTAATTTTAGGACAAGCTTTGGTCAAAATGCATTAACTCATTCTATTGAGGTTGCCTCATTATCAGGAATTATGGCATCCGAGGTAGGTGAGAATGTAAATCTCGCAAAAAGAGCTGGATTATTACATGATATTGGTAAATCTGTTGACCATGAAATTGAAGGAAGCCACGTAGAAATTGGTTCGTCTCTTGCTAAAAAGTATAAAGAAAATAGTGTTGTTATAAATGCTATTGAATCACATCATGGTGATACTGAGGCAACAAGTACAATATCTGCACTAGTTGCAATTGCTGATGCGTTATCGGCATCACGACCAGGTGCACGTAGTGATTCACTTGAAAATTATATTCAAAGAATGCAAGAGCTTGAAGGTGTTGCCAATAGAATTGATGGTGTTGATAAAGCATTTGCTATGCAAGCTGGACGTGAATTACGTGTAGTTGTTAAACCTGAAAAAATTAATGATGCTAAGGCTCATAAAATAGCTCGCGATATTAAGAATAATATTGAGAGTGAATTACAATATCCAGGTACTATTAAAGTAACTGTAATAAGAGAAACTAGAGCTGTTGAAGAAGCAAAATAAAAACCCGATATTAATTTATCGAGTTTTTATTTTGCTTAATTTTTTTTACATTTCTTAGAAGTACTATCAAATGTATAACCTGAACTACAGCTAGGAGATATTGTTTGATTATCAGAATTTGTATTTATACATTTATCTTTATCATCATTCATTTTATATCCTGTAGGACAAGTTGCTTCAACTGTATCAGAATCATCATTTTCAGTTTCCTTTTCTTTATCTTTATCTTTTTCTTTATCTTTATCTGATGCTCCAGTAACAGTTACAGATACATTTTTACCAGCTGATTCGGTTTGTCTAAAATTAGAATAAGCAGTTTTTACAATGTATGATTGATTACCATTTGTAGCATTTACAGTATATGTAGTTTGATTAGTAAATCCTAAGAATGTTCCGTCTTGTTTATAAACGTTATAACCAAATGAACCCATTACCGAATTAATATAATTTAATCTTCCGGCAACAAATGAATTTAAGTATTCAGAGCTCTTAAATGTTTCTTTAAAGTAACTCTTTAGATATGCATCAGTATTAATCTCAGGTACACTAACTGCATTCCAACTTAGTGTAACAACTCCTTTAGATTCAGTTGCTTTAACATTTGTAGTATCAGGCAATTTTGCAAATCTTGGCGATGTTTCAGAAGGTTCGTGCCCTTTTACAAATAATTCAGTTTTAATTAAATCGCTTGGAGTATATTCAGATGGAAGCATTGGAGTAGGACATTCCATTTCAATTGCAACTTCTGATACACTAGCAGGTTTAGTAAATCCTGAATCAGACGTAAACATTCCTCGACCTACAGCTTGGAATAATCTTTCGTGTTGACCGCTACTTAATAAGTTATAGTATTCACTACTGTTTTTATCATATCCATACCATACACCAATTGCATATTCATTATTAAATCCTACAGTCCATAAGTCATTAACTGCGCTTCCAGGAAGTCCAAATGCACTCTTAGTTTTTTCGTCATAGTTTGTTGTACCGGTTTTGGCAGCATATACTTTACCATTAATGTTAGCCCAACGACCTAATGCATACTGCCCAGTATCAACAAGCATATCAGCAATCATATAAGCAGTAGAATCTTTCATAACTTGTTTCTTTTCATTTTTGTTTTCTACTTCTTTTTTATCTACCATATATTCTATTTTTGTGTAACTATATGGTTTAGTGTAATATCCACCATTTCCAAATGCTGAATAAGCAGCAGCCATAGAAAGAGGGGATTCACCAGTATATCCACCAATAGCATGAGCTTCATGAAGTGGCTCTTCAGGAGACAAACCTAAACTCTTAACAAAATTTATAATGTTTTCTTTACTATTTGCTTGGAATGCTTTTAATGCAGGTATGTTCCTTGAACCAACTAATGCTTTTCTAATTGTTTCAAATCCTTCATAAGCACCATTCCAGTTATTAATTGGAGTACCATCAGAATAACTAATAGCCTCATCTGGATCAGACATACCAGTAGACCAGTTTAAGAATTCTATTGCAGGACCGTAATCATATAATGGTTTAGCAGTAGAACCAATCTGTCTTTTAATTTGAGTAGCATGATTTAATGTTTGGGCAGCATTAATATTTCTACCACCACCAACAGCAACAATAGCTCCATTATCAATATTAGTAACAGCAACACCAGCTTGAACTACATCGTTTTCCCATTCATAAGATACACCATTCATAATATCGTTAACATATTCTTGTTTTCCTCTATCCATAGTTGTGTATATCTTCATAGGAACTGTATAAGGATCATCACCAGTATTAGTTTGAACTTCTTTAACAACAACGTCTAAGAATGATTGATATTTATTAACAGCATTCGGATCTCCACCATTTGCATCTTTGGCTTTAATAATTTTCTCAACAGTCATTTTCTTTGCAGCATTATATTCTTTATCATTAATATATCCGTGACGCTTCATAAGTTTAAGTACTAGTAAACGTCTTTTTTCAGTTGCTTCAGGATTAGTATAAGGGTTATACTTGCTTGGAGCTTGGAATAACCCAGCAATCATCGCCGATTCTGATACATTTAGATCTTTTGCACTCTTACCAAAGTAAGTAAGTGCAGCTTGTTCAACTCCGTAAGAATTATTTCCTAAATAATAACTATTAACATAGAATTCTAATATTTCTTTCTTAGAATAGTTTGGTTCAATTTTAAACTCTGAAATATATACATCAGTTAGTTTTCTAATTATACCTTTAATACCACTAGCTTCAGCAGAAGTATAAGTGTTTTTAGAAACTTGCATAGTTAGAGTAGATGCTCCACCTGCATTAGATCTACCTAGTAATTGTTGTGCGGATGCTTTAATAAATCGTGCCCAGTCAACACCTTTATGACTAAAGAATCTAGAATCTTCGGTTGCGACTATTGCATCAATTAATACTTCAGGTAATTCATCATATTCAAGTAATACTCTTTGTTCTGCACCTAGTTTTGCAAACTCATTACCTTCAGAATCATATACAACAGATGGCTCACTAACATAAAGCTCTTTAGGATCAAAGTTTGGAGCATGCGAAACTATATATATACATACAGCAACAATCACACCAATTACAAGTATTAATCCGCTTAAGAATAATATTAGTAATATTTTCCAAATCTTTTTCTTTTTCTTTCTTTTATTCTTTGGAACAATTATATCATTTTTTTTCTTTTTCACTGTATTAATACTTCTATTATTAGTTTTCTTGTGTGTTCCTTTTGCATGCGCACCTTTCTTTTTATTACGATTAAGTACATTTCTCATAAATATTACAGCCTTCTTTCTTAAAAATGGAACATAGTATATAACATCAACTATAATAACAGGTATTATTGGTATAATTGATGAAAATAATAATAATCCAAGTATTATCAGTAATATACTTATTACTCCTACAATAATTTTAGACTTATACTTATAAAATATTTTAATCAACTTCTTCTTCATATTTACTCCTTTACATATTTATCTACATATTCTAAATAATCAACAAGTGGTCTTAACTTATGTTTTATTAAATAACCATTCTCTTTAAAGTATTCAATAGGAATAGACTTCCTTGTTTCATTTTCTATAAAACTAATTAATGCATCACTACTTAAATAATATGTTTCATCTAAGCTTGTAAACCTAACAATTATAAATCCAATTCCACCTAACTTAGTAATTTTTTTTAAGTGTTCTATTTGATGTATATGTATATTACTAATAGGAAAACTAGTTTTATTTTTTGTTTCTTTTGCTTCAAAATCAATATATTTACCTTTATATACTCCGTTATAATCAGTAGTTGATGGAGTATTAAAGTGAGCTTCTGTTATTAATGCATCTGTTCTTGAATGATAATTGACTTTATTTATAGTAATAGGTGTTGGTTTCTTATATATAACTGCCGTATCATTATTTAAATAGTATTCATTAGATGCATTGATATCGGCTTCAAGTCCCATACCACGATTACTATATTTATAGTTGTAATTATTATAGTTATGTAGTTTCATTATACCTCCAGATGTATTATACTATAAATTAGAAAAAAAAACTACTAGTTTTAAGCTTGTTGTCAAAATTTGTAAACACCTAAGTTAGATAAGTCATCAAGCAATGCTTTAACACAAAAATCAATAAATCTAGTAACATTTTTTATATCGAACAGGTATGGTTTTGTTTCTTTTGAGTTCTTAATTATTAATCCAGCCTTTTCAATAATAATATTTATTTTATCCATTGGGATTTCTTTGATTATATTTTTAAAAAGAGCATGTTCTTCATAAAAAATATTTAATTCCAAATTATATTTGTTAATTATTTTAGTATTAAGTTTTGTATAGTCGTTATATATATACTTTGCTATTTCATTATTTTATTCGCCAATTTAATTTTATTATTATTAATGTCATATATACCTGTTTCTTTTATATAGTCAGTAATAAAATATTTAAACCTAATGTAATCAGTATATAGATGAATATAATAATCTAGTACGAAATCATCATCTAAATTTGATTTATAAATAGATAAAAACTTATTTAAATCTGGTACATCTACAGTATCAGTGACAAAATGTGAAATATTTCTATTCTCACCAATCATTTTTGAAATATCTAGGGCAATATTTCCAATTAGTATACTCTTATTATTCTTCTTTAATCTTTTATTGATTCATTTGCAACTGTCATATGTATTATTGAGCTAGCCATATAATCACCATCTATATTGTAGCACTTTTTTTCTAGTTTTGTCGAATTAAACTAATATATAAAAAAATGTATTACTATATAGTTGGTGATAATATGTATAATGATATTTATGTAGAAAAGATGTTTGATAACATGCTTGATAGTGTTTATAAAATTAAGATAAATATGTATAATGTAAAAAAGGAAGTAGATATTAATGGAGAAGGTATTAAATAGACTTGAATATTCGAAATTTAGAAGTAGTTTTCATCTTAATAAAAAGATGAAAGATTATGTAAATGATAAAGGGTTGGATGTAATAAGGAGACATGCTTATGATTTTGTAAACAAGAGACTTAAGATTTATAATTTGAATAAGGATGGCAGGCAAACACCAATGAAACAGACTCATCCTGTATTTATTGCAGAACATGCTACAGCTACATGTTGTAGAGGTTGTATAGAAAAATGGCACCATATAAAAAAAGATAAGGTACTAAGTGATAAAGAGATAGACTATATTGTTAACTTAATTATGATGTGGATAGCAAAAGAAATGGATAGCTAATTCATTCTTTTTTGTATAAATTTGGCAAAAATAAACATTATATATTATAGAAATAACATTAGAGTTGTTCGGAAACTATACTATCAAGCAATTTCGATGTTGTAAAAACCACATATTACAACAGCAATTGATGCAAAATATTTAAGATTATTCCTAAATCGTGTTGAAAGAATCGAAAAGCGTTTT